>Ga0070735_10005957_pt1 | contig 10019 bp, 7 predicted proteins | sample Coa_R1_FD_66443 | JGI IMG/M metagenome (GOLD analysis project Ga0070735, IMG submission 66443) | Surface soil microbial communities from Centralia Pennsylvania, which are recovering from an underground coalmine fire - Coalmine... | ecosystem: Environmental > Terrestrial > Soil > Unclassified ... | reverse complement strand
CTCGGCGCCCGAGTTGGCGATGTTCGTCAGATACGAGCTGTAATCCGGCGAGCCGAGCGGCGAGACCTGGTTCGTCACCATCGTCCACCCGCCGTTGGCGGTCAGGTAATCGTTGACCGACTTGGTGACGGTGTGGCCGTAGGTGTAGTCCGGCGTCATGAACGCGGCCTTACGGTTCTTGCCGAAGACCTTGAGCAGCACTGGACCGATCGCGGCGGCGGCCGTCTGACCGTAGAAATCCTGACGGAAGCCGTAACGGACGCAGTCCTTGCCGGTGGTGTCGTTCGAGCCGGAGATGCCGGCAACGTAGAGCACCTTTTCGCGTTGCGCCAAATGATTCAGTGCGACCGCCACAGCGCTCGAGGTCGAGCCGGTCATCAGGATGGCCTTGTTCTCGCTGATGAAGCGCGACTGTTCCTGCACCGCGGTATTCGGATTGGCGGCGGTATCGGCGACGCCGTACTTCACTTCCTTGCCGAGCACGCCCTTCTTGGTCTTGGGCGACATCGCCTTGATCAGCGGATGGCCGCTGTTGATGTGCTCGACCGCGAGCTCGTAGCCCTTGAGCTCATCCTCGCCCTGCGCGGCATAGGTACCGGTGCGTGGCACACTGATGCCGATAAACACCGACGAGCCCGACGAACCTGCCGGCCAAGTCCCCATCGGCGGCCGGTCTTCGGCGAAGCTGATCCGCGGCAGCGCCGCGGTCGCCGCCAACGCGCCGCCGGCCGCGAGAACGTTGCGCCGCGTCGGTTTGATCTTCTCGAACGACGACATGTTATCCCTCCCGTGTTGCCCGGCGGCGGCGGATGCCGTCGCGGAGCGGAATGACGCGCGAGTTGCGCGTCCGATGGCCTGCCGTGTCTCGGCCGGTCCGATTTTTGAATGACGCGCCGGCATGGCTAAATGAGGCGCCGGGCGGCTTTCATCGATGCTAGTGACCACCCCCCGGACCAGCCATTAGACTTTCGTCTAGCATGGCCCGGCTTGCGCCAAGCCCGCGTGCGCCTATCATCGCGCGGCGCGACGGCAAGAACCAAGAGAGCACAATGGCGGCCTTCCGCATCGTCATCGCCGACGATCATCCCTTGTTCCGCGACGCGCTGCGCCTCGCGGTATCGCAAACCGTCGTCGACGGCGAGATCGCCGAAGCGGATTCATTCGACGCCTTATGCGCTCGGCTGCGCTTGTCGCCCGACGTCGACCTGTTGCTGCTCGACCTGAATATGCCGGGGATGAACGGCTTGTCCGGCCTTCTCTATCTGCGCGCGGAGTTCGCCGCCGTGCCGATCGCCGTCGTTTCGGCCAACGAGAATCCGCGCGTGGTGCGCCGCGCGCTCGATCTCGGAGCGGTCGGTTACATACCGAAATCGGCCGCCGCCGCCGAAATCCGCGACGCCATCGGCGCATTGCTGGCCGGCGGCGCGTGGCTGCCGCCGGCTCTCAACGCGCGCCTGCCCGAAAGCGTCAGCGACGCCGCCCTGACCGCCTTGCTCAACGCGCTCACGCCGCAGCAGAGCCGCGTGCTCATGCTCCTGAGCGAAGGCCTGCCCAACAAACAAATCGCGCACGCGATGCAGGTCACCGAAGCGACGATCAAGGCGCACGTGTCGGCTATCCTGCACAAGCTCGGTGTCGACAATCGCACGCAGGCGGTGATCGTCGCGCGGCAGCTTGCCACCGAGATCGAACCAACCGTTGAGCCGTCGGCCGCGCACTAGCGCCGCCGCCTACTCCGCCGCTTCCTGCGCCGCGACGATACGCGTCACCAGCGCGCGCAACACGGCTGGCTTGATCGGCTTGTTAAGGACGTGCACGCCCTGCTCGTGCGCCAGCGCGCGCACCGACGCGGAACGATCGGCGGTGATCAGGATCGCCGGCAGCGTCATGCCGCAGCGTTGCCGCAACATCTCGGTGCATCGCAATCCGTCCGCGTCGGCATCGAGGTGATAATCGACGATGATCACATCGAGCTGGGCCAGCTGCGCCGCGTCGAGCTTGAGCGCGTCCGCGAGGCCGGTCGCCAAGTGGGTGCGACAGCCCCAACCTTGGAGCAACGTTCGCATGCCGTCGAGTACGCCCGGCTCGTTGTCGATGCACAGCATCGTCGCGTGAACGAGCGTCGGCAGCGACGGCGGCATTCCAGCCGGCCGCGCCGGCAGGATCGCTGCGCTGCGCGGCAAGCGCACGGCGAACGTCGTGCCGCGGCCCGGTTGCGAGCGAAAGTGCACCGGATGGTCGAGCACGCGGGCGATCCGGTCGACGATCGAAAGGCCGAGTCCGACGCCGGGCTCGGCGCCCGACGCGACCGAGAAGCGCTGGAACTCGCGGAAGACGAGATCTTGCTTGTCGAGCGGTATTCCGACGCCGGTATCGCAAATCTCGATTGTCACCTTGTCGCGATGGCGCCGCGCGCCCATCAGCACCTTGCCCGTAGGCGTGTAACGAATGGCGTTCGACAGCAGGTTCTGCAAAATGCGGCGCAGCAGCAGCCGGTCGCTGTTGACCGCGAGCGTCGTCGGCACGATGCGCAGCTCGAGTCCCTTGCGTTCCGCCAGCGGCGCGAACTCGACGCGCAGGGTTTCGAACAGGTCGCCGAGGCGCATGTCCTGGCATTCGGCGGTCAGCTTGCCGGCATCGAGGCGCGAAATATCGAGCAGCGCATCGAGGATTTCCTCGACTGCGCCGAGCGACGTGTCGACTTTTTCGGCAAGCGCGCGACCGCCAGAATCGGGATCCGGCGACGGCCGGAGCCGGAGCTGCTGCTCGATCAGGCTGGACAAGTAGAGGCGTGCCGCGTTGAGCGGCTGCAGCAGGTCGTGGCTTACCGCCGCGAGGAAGCGCGTCTTGCCGACATTCGCCTCCTCGGCCGCGATTTTCGCCTGACTCAATTCAGCGTTGAGTTTGGTCAACTCGGCGGTGCGCTCGCGCACGCGGCGCTCCAGCAGTTCGTTGGCGGCCGCGAGCTGTTGGGCCGCCTCGACGTGCTCGGTGACTTCGGAATAGGTCGTGACGTAGCCGCCGCCGGGCATGGCCGTCGTGCGAATGTCGAGCACGGTGCCGTTGGGACGGCGCCACTGGAACACGGTTCCGCCGCCGGCGACGAATATTTCGAGACGATCGGCAACGGTCTTTTCGACCTCGCCGGGTCCGTATTCGCCGCGCGAGGCCTTGAAACGGACGATCTCCTCGAGCGACACGCCGACGCGCGTCAGCTCCGCCGGCAAGTCGAGGAGCTCGCGAAATTGGCGGTTCCAGCAGGTCAGCCGCAGGTCGCGGTCAAAGACGCTGATGCCCTGACGGATATTCTCCAGCGTCGATTGCAGCAGATCGCGGTTGTATTGGATCGCCGCCGTGGCGTCGTCGAGCAGCCGCAACGCGCCGTCCATACCGAGATTGCGGCGCTCGAGCGCCAGCGCCATCACCAGCCGTGCCGATGGCGCGCCGATGGCACTCGCCAAGAGGCGTTCGGCGTGACGCACCAACTGGAAGTCGGCTTGCGCCGTCGCGAGGTTCAGATCATGCGGCGCGGCGAACTCGGCGAAGTCGCGTTCGACGCGTTCGGCGCCGAGATACTGCGCGACCAGCGCCGTCAGCTCGGACACGCCGATCGAACCGTGCCAAACCTGCGCGGCGAAATGGCTTTGCGTTGCGTCGGAATCGATGAAGGCGTTGGCTTGAATGCGCTCGATGACGCGCGCCGTCGTCAGATGCGAAACCCCGACGAAGCAACTGACGTTCGCCAGCAGGCTCCAGAACACCCCGTGCGTCAACGGATCGAACCGAAGGCCGAACAATTCCTGCGGCCGCAGCAGCGCAATGCCGAACGGACCGTTCAGCAGCAGCGTCGTCGGCGCCCAACCGGCTTGCACCAGCGACGGCAGCAGCAACGTATAGGCCCACATCAAAAAGCCGACGAGTATGCCGGCCAGCGCGCCTTTGACGTTGGCGCCGTGCCAGACCAAGCCGCCGAGAAGCGCCGGCGCGAACTGCGCAATCGCCGCGAAGCTCAGCAATCCGATCGATGCGAGCGCCAAGGAATCGCCGATTACGCGGTAATAGCAGTAGCCAAGCAGCAGGATGGCGAAGATGGCGGCGCGGCGGATGCGCAGGATCAGCCGGCCCATGTCGTGCCGTTCGGCCAGGCCGAGGCGCCGGCCGCGCAACACGATCGGCATGACCAGATCGTTGCTGACCATCTTGCTGATGGCGATCGAGCAAACGATGACCATGCCGGTGGCCGCCGACATGCCGCCGATGAAGGCGACGAGAGCGAACGCCACATGGCGTGCCGCCAGCGGCAGCGCCAGCACGAACATGTCGCCGTCGACGCCTTGCGGGAAAGTGCTAAGCCCCGCCACCGCGATGGGAATGACGAAGATATTGATCGCGATCAGGTAGAGCGGAAACAGCCATGCCGCCTTGCGCAGGTCGCGCGGCTCGGTGTTTTCGACGACGGTGACGTGGAATTGCCGCGGCAGGCAGAGGATCGCCGCGGTCGCCAGAATGCTCATCGTCACCCAAGCGGTGCCGTCGATGCCGCCAAAAAAAAGGCGGTGCAGCGCCGGCTGTTGCGAAACCCGGCTGGCGAGATCGCCGAAGCCGTCGAACATGCCCCACGTGACGAAGGCCCCAACCGCAACGAACGCCACCAGCTTGACCATCGATTCAAAGGCGATGGCGAGGATCATGCCTTCATTGTGCTCGGTGGCGTCGATGTGACGCGTGCCGAACAACACCGCGAAAAGCGCGAGCAGCAGCGCCACCGCGAGCGCGGTATAGGCAGGCGCCGGCTGGTTTGCAGTCGCCGCGAGATCGACGGCCGGATAGCTCATCAACACGGTAAAGCTGGTCGAAACCGCCTTTAATTGCAGCGCGAGGTACGGCAGCGTGCCGAGCGCCGCGATCACGGTCACTGCCGCCGCGAGCGGTTGGCTTTTGCCGTAGCGCGCGGCGATGAAATCGGCGATCGACGTGATGTTGTGGCTTTTGGAGATGCGGATCAGGCGGCCAACCAGCGGCCAGCCGAGCGCGAACACCAGGATCGGACCGACATAGATGGCGAGGAAATCGTAGCCGGTCTTGGCAGCCAGCCCGACGCTGCCATAGAAGGTCCACGACGTGCAGTAGACCGCCAGAGACAGCGAATAGATCAGCGGCTTGGCCTTGGCGCGGCCGCGCGCCTGCGCCCGTCGGTCGCCGTAATAGGCGAGCGCGAACAGCAGCCCAACATAGCCGAGCGACAGCGCCAAAACGGCCCAGCCGCGGATCATGCCACCCCCAGAGGCCGAACGCCGGCCAATGATCGCCGGTCAGGCGGCTTTGGTCCAGCCGCAAACGAGTCGTGGCATACCCGACCCCAGCGATTCAGGCAGTCGGCCGGGCCTGAATTGACCCGGCCGACGCCGATCGCGAGACTTAGCGGCCGCGTACCCGGCCACCGGCTCTACGCCCAATGTATGGCGCGCAAAACCGACCACTTCTCCCGCGCGGCCAACGCCGACCGGGATCGACGGCCGTGGGCACCATGGCGGCGGTTGGCGACGAGCTTCAGCCACGGCGTTAGATGGAAGGCGCTCATCAGCGAATACATCGGAACCATCCCACTCAGCGGCGATGAGCCGTGCACGGCCGCGCATAGCATATCGGGCATGTCGCCGCCGTGAAGCCAGGTCAGCAGTGCCATGAACGCAAAAGTCGGCGCAGCCGCCAGGCTCAACCATTTTGCCGAGCCCGAACCGGCGGCAATTCTCGCGCGCCTTTCTTCGTTGGCGACAATTTGGTTGAGCATGATCGGCCTCCTTACCGCGGCTCGGCTTAGCGCACGTCGTACTCGTCGCGACGGCGCCACCACATACCCTTCTCGTTACGTCCCTTGGGCGCACGATCGAGCCACTGATAGGCACCCCAGAGAATGTCCAATCCGCGCGCATAGGTGGAATAGGTGTGATAGACGACACCATCTTCCAGCACGAACGCGCTCATGCCTGGCCGGTCGCGCCGGAAGGTGGAAGCGTCGACGCCGCACGAGGCCGCGGACTCAACGAGCGGCGGCGGCGCGCTATTGGCGTTCAGCGGATGGACGCCACGCGCGTAGTTGTATTCCATCTCGCCCTTGCGTTGCTGTTCCTCAGTGACCGCGACGTTGAAATCGAAATTGAAGTCGCCACTGCCCGAGGACGCCCACGGAAAGCTCCAGCCCATGCGTTGCTTATAGGCCTGGAGCTTTGCGAGCGGCGCCCGCGACACCGCCCAGAACGTCACGTCATGATTGGCCAGATGAACCGGATAGCCGTTGAAGCCTTCGGCGACCGCCGAACAGTTGCGGCAGCCCGCCTTCCAGTCGGGCCCAAACATGAAGTGGTAGACCAGAAGCTGCGACCGTCCGCGGAAGAGATCGGCCAGCGAGGCGCCACCGTCATCGGTCTCGAACCGGTAGTCCTTGTCGATCCTAACCCAGGGCAGGTCCTGCCGCCGCTTCGCCAGCTCATCGCTGCGCCGGGTCAGCTCCTTCTCGGCCTTGAGCAGCTCGAGCCGTGCAGCAAGCCATTCTGCGCGGGTTCCGGTCCGATGCGTCGTCATTGTCCCTACTCCTGTGAAAGGTTGGTCGTGGGCTAGACTTAGCGCCGGGGGTTCGAGGCGTGAGAGTTACAAGTGTGGCGGGATTTCCATGGATTCACTGATCACCGCCGCGGCGCGCGCGCTGGCGGCGGGTGATCCGCTTGGCGCCCTAAACCGCGTCGCCCTGCGCGATGATCCGCCGGCGTTGGCGCTCCGCGGCATCGCGATGGCGCAGCTCGGCGCCTTCGTTCGGGCCAAGGTGCTGTTGCGCAGCGCGGCCCGCGCGTTCGGCCCGAAAGAGGCGCTGGCCCGCGCGCGGTGCGTCGTCGCCGAGGCCGAGATCGCCTTGGTCTCGCGCGATTTGGGTTGGCCGGCAAAGGCCCTCGACGCGGCGCGGGCGGCGCTCGAAGCGCATGGCGATCGCGTCAATGCCGCACATGCGCGTTATCTCGATATCCGGCGCCTTCTCCTGATCGGGCGCCTGGACGAGGCGGAACATAGGCTCGCCGAACTCGACCCGGCGCTGCTGCCGCCGACTTTGCGGACAACCCACGCGCTGGCCATCGCGGGCATCGCGATGCGACGCATCCGGACGAAACCGGCGCGCGCCGCACTCGCGCAAGCTGCCCGCGCCGCGCGCGCCGCCGGCATTCCGGCGCTGATCGCGGAAGTCGAAAGCGCATCCCGCCTTTTGGGTACGCCGGCGGCGCGCCTCATTGCGCGCGGCGAGGAACATCTTCTCTTGCTCGACGAGGTCGAAGCCTTGTTGGCGTCGAATGCGCTCGTCGTGGATTCGTGCCGTTATGTCGTGCGCGACCCACGCACGGTGATTTCATTCGCGACGCGCCCGGTGCTGTTCGCGCTTGCCCGTACACTGGCGGAAGCGTGGCCCGGCGATGTGCCGCGCGACGTGCTCATTGCCCGGGCCTTCCGCGCGAAATTCACCGATGAATCGCATCGCGCGCGGTTGCGGGTCGAGATCGGACGGCTGCGTTCGAAACTTCGGAAGCTCGCCAACGTGACCGCAACGCAGCGCGGCTTTGCGATCGTGCCAAACCACGCACGCGACGTGGTCGTGCTGGCGCGGCCGGTCGAGGAGGAACATGCGGCGGTGCTCGCCTTCCTCGCCGACGGCGAATCATGGGCGAGTTCGGCGCTGGCGGTTGCGCTCGGCGCCAGTCAGCGCACGGTGCAGCGGGCGCTTGATTCGCTGGCGGCGGCGGGCAAGGTGCAAGCGTTGGGTCACGGGCGGGCGCGCCGTTGGGTGACCCCGCCCCTGCCGGGAATCACGACGACCTTGTTACTCCCCGGTCCGCTTCCGGGCGATTAGGATGGAACCATGAAAACATCGAAAGCCGAAATCATCCGCGAGTACGGCCCGTTTCCGGGCGTCGACCGTGTCGCCGGCGTGAGCTTCGACGGCCGCCATGTGTGGTTCGCTTCCGGCGACAAGCTCCACGCGCTCGATCCCGTGAGCGGCAAGACTGAGCGCGCGATCGCCGTCCCGGCGCACGCCGGAACGGCGTTCGACGGCCAGCACCTATTCCAGCTTGCCGACGAGCGTATCCAGAAGATCGATCCGCAGACCGGCCGTGTCGTGAGCACCATACCGGCACCGGCCGGCGGCGGCTCGGGACTGGCGTGGGCCGAAGGGACCCTGTGGATGGGGCAGCATCGCAACCGGAAAATCCATCAGATCGATCCGCAAACCGGCGCGGTTTTGCGCACCATCGAATCCAATCGCTTCGTCACCGGCGTCACCTGGGTCGATGGCGAGCTTTGGCATGCGACCAGGGAAAACGAGCAGAGCGAGTTGCGTCGCATCGATCCGCAAACCGGCGAGGTTTTGGAGGCGATCGAGATGCCGCCTGGTGTCGCCGTGGCCGGGTTAGAGTCCGACGGCCGCGACCAGTTCTTCTGCGGCGGCGGCATGAACAGCAGCAAGGTGCGCGTCGTCCGCCGACCCAAGCGCGGCGCCGCGACCCGACGGCCGTAAGCTATTCGGCACGCCTGTGGTGCGGCGCGGCGCTTTTCGCTAGCCTTGCGCCGGATGGGGGAGCCGCCGCAATCGAAGCCGCATTTTCACGGTCACCGCGCGCGCTTGCGCGCGCGGCTGCTTGAGGTCGGCGCCGACGCCCTGCCCGACTACGAGCTGCTCGAATTCCTGCTCACCGCCGCCAATGCGCGCGGCGATACGAAGCCGCTCGCCAAAGCTTTGCTCAAACGGTTCGGCGGCATCGCCGGCGTGCTCGGTGCGTCGCGCGACGCTCTGGCCGCGGTGCCGGGCATGGGTGATGCGGCGGCGGCGCACCTTCTTGCGGTGCGCGCCGCGGCGGCGCGCATGGCGCGCAGCGAGCTCATGGCGCGGCCGGTGATCGGCTCGTGGGACAAGCTTGTGGATTACTGCAACACGACCGCCGGTTTCGCAGAGACCGAGGAGTTCCGGCTGCTGTTCCTCGACCGCAAGAACGCGTTGATCGCCGACGAACGGCAACAGCACGGCACGGTCGATCACGTGCCGGTCTATCCGCGCGAAGTGGTCAAGCGCGCGCTCGAACTTGGCGCGTCGGCGATCATCATGGTCCACAACCACCCCTCGGGCGATCCGACGCCGTCGGCCGGCGACATCGAGATGACGCGCGCCGTCGCCAAGGCGGTCGGCGCGGTCGGCGTCGCGCTGCACGATCACGTCGTGATCGGCCGCGGTCGACATGCGAGCTTCAAAAGCCTCGGACTATTGTGACCTGCATCGCCGCGCATGTCGAAACGGCAATGAGTATGACCCGCTGCGACGGCGCGCCTTGTTTCGGTCACGCGCCCGCCACACCGGCGCGACCCTAACGGATTTGTCACTCCGGAATCGCAGCGGAAACAGTTTTGTCACTATCCGCTGTGCGGCGAACCGACGAGCGTAGTCGGCGACCGGCTCCGTCGCCGCAAGGTTTGTCACCTTTGGTACGAATCCATGCGTGCCTCGTCGCTCGACTTCGGAGATGCCGCCGCTGCCGGCAAAAATTCACCCAGCGAAGTCACCACGGCACAGCCAGGAAACGGCGATCCGTGGCAAAGCCTGCCGCTTTGCGTTGACCTAGACGGCACGTTGCTCCGCACGGACGTTCTCCACGAGCACCTGTTATTCGCCGTCACGCATTGGAACTTGCTGCGACGCCTGCCGGGATGGAAACGGCAGGGCATCGCCCGATTGAAACAGGAACTCGCCGCCGCGGTACCGCTTGACGTGGCGACGCTGCCTTACGACCCGGCAGTGGTCGAATACCTGCGCCAGCAGCGCGCCCAAGGCCGCCGGCTCGTGCTGGCGACCGCAGCGGATCGCCAAGTTGCCGAAGCGATCAGCGCCCATCTCGGCTTGTTCGACGAGGTCGTCGCGTCCGATGGCCGCGAGAATTTGCGCGGCCATGCCAAGGCGGCCCGGCTTTGCGCGCTCTTTGGCGAGCGCC
>Ga0070735_10005955_pt1 | contig 10022 bp, 6 predicted proteins | sample Coa_R1_FD_66443 | JGI IMG/M metagenome (GOLD analysis project Ga0070735, IMG submission 66443) | Surface soil microbial communities from Centralia Pennsylvania, which are recovering from an underground coalmine fire - Coalmine... | ecosystem: Environmental > Terrestrial > Soil > Unclassified ... | reverse complement strand
GAGCGGCTACACATTTACCTGGAACGGTATAGCGAGCTCCGCGGGCCCGATCGGCTCGTATACGCTCACCGCCACCCCAGTCAGCAAAGGCGTTAGCGGCCAGCGTGGTTTCTTCACGGACCAGAGTGGTGTAATGCGCGCCGATGTCTCCGGCAGTGCGACCGTGACCAGCACCCCGCTCAGCTAAGGTTTCAACCAAGAGAAAAGAATAATTCTTCGAAGGAGGGAGCCGCTACGGCTTCCTCCTTTTATTTTGAGGGCGCCGCGAAGCAAGCTCTACCTTGTCTCGCTGCTCAGGCACTGCTCGGTCTAACTCCACACGAAACTTGAATCCAATTAGTGCCCATTGGCTCGAATCACGCGTCTAAACACCTGGTGTACCACTTAGAACAGCTGGGCCAGCAAATAGGATTTCCAATGCTGCGTGCCACGGCTTGTTAGCGGAGGCGTCGCGAGATAACATCGGCGAGCGCGCTCATTTTGAGTACTACCGTGTGTGTGTATCATCGCAGGGAAGGGGAGGCTTCATGTGTTCTCGCAAAATGAACCGGTTGGGTTTTCTGGGAGCCGCAGTAGGCGTCGTTCTGCTTTTCGGCTGCTCAAATTCGCCGAGCTTTCCTGACGCCGCCCTGCGTTCCTTTTCCCCCGACCGCCTCCTCGCGCACATCCGCACGCTTTCTTCGGATGAATTTGAAGGCCGCGGCCCCGGCTCGAAAGGCGAACAACTCACCATCAAATATCTCGAGGACCAATACCGCGCATCCGGTCTCGAGCCGGGGAACCCCGACGGAACCTATCTTCAAAGCGTGCCGCTCGTGAGCATTACGCCGGACAAAAGCATGAAAATGACGTTGGCTGCCCGCGGCCGTACACTAGAGCCGAAATTTCAGGATGATTATGTCGCGTGGTCAAAACGCGTAACGGAGGCTTCTTCGGTCGACGCCGACATGGTTTTTGTGGGCTACGGTGTTCAGGCGCCAGAATTCCAGTGGGATGATTTTAAGAGCGTGGACGTGAAGGGCAAGATCATCGTAGTACTAATTAACGATCCGCCCGTGCCCGACCCCTCCGATCCCTCCAAGCTCGACCCTAAAACATTTGGCGGCTCGGCCATGACTTATTATGGTCGATGGACTTATAAATTCGAGAAAGCGGCTCAGATGGGCGCGGCGGGTTGCGTAATAATTCACCAGACAGACCGCGCGGGATATCCCTGGGAAGTTGTGCGCAATAGCTGGAGCGGAACGCAATTTGACCTGGCGACGCCCGATAAAAACATGGGGCGTCTCGCGGTCGAAAGCTGGATCACGAAAGATTTCGCGAAGAAGCTTTTCGCGCTTGCCGGCCACGATCTGGACACGCTGATCGATGCCGCCGCCCGCCGCGATTTCAAGCCTGTCCCGCTCGGCATTCATGAGAAATTGACGATACATAATTCCCTGCGAACAATCGATTCGCATAATGTGATTGCGAAATTGACCGGAAGCGATCCAGAACTGAAAAATACATACGTCATTTACACCGCGCATTGGGATCACTTCGGAATCGGGCCTGAAGTCAACGGCGATAAGATTTATCACGGCGCCGTGGACAACGCTTCCGGATCGGCAGCGCTGCTGGAAATAGCGCGCGCCTACAAACAGCTGCGCCGGCCGCCTCCTCGAACAATTTTGTTCCTTTCCGTCACGGGAGAAGAGCAAGGCTTGCTCGGTTCCCAATATTACGCCGAGCATCCGTTTTATCCGTTGGCGCGCACGGCAGCGAATATCAACATGGATGGGATGAACGTTCACGGAATGACGCGAGACATCGTACAAGTCGGGCGCGGCCCTTCGACGCTTGACGACATTGTCGATGCGGTTGCCAGAGAACAAGGCCGCGTCGTTAAGACGGATCCCGAACCTGAAAAAGGGTTCTACTATCGCTCGGACCACTTCCAATTTGCCAAGAACGGTGTCCCGGCCTTCGACCCCGACGAAGGCGTTGATTTTATCGGCAAGCCCGCCGGCTGGGGCTTGGAGGCCCGGCGCAAGTACACGGCGGAGAACTACCACAAGCCGTCGGACACGGTAAAACCAGATTGGGAATTGAGCGGTGCCGTACAGGACTGCCAGCTCTATTTCCTGGTCGGCTATCGTATTGCCAATGATTCCCGCATGCCAGAATGGAAACCTGGGGCCGAATTTAAAGCGATTCGGGATGCGTCGCTGCGGTCCGCCGCAGGCAACCCATAAGTCTTGAAGATAGTGGACTTAGCGACACCAAGTTTGGTACTCTAGAGCAATTCCCGTGGCTGCCCCGCGGGGGTACACTTTACGTTACAAAGCTAAAAGAAGGTTGACAGCCTAGCCGCTTCTTTCTACTCTTATGGCGTGGCCCTTTCGGAGGTTCTTTGTGCGTACACTGCTTAAGTGCAGCTTCCTAGTAGTACTAAGCATTATGCTGGTTGGACTTCCCATTTTGGCAAGTCCTGCAAATCCGCCCTCTGCTCCATTGGGTTCAGTCATGCAGGCGGATCGCGCGCATCAAGGCGTTGACATCACGTCAAGCGGCGCCACGATTTATGACGGTGATCGCCTGGAGACCCAGGATGACGGCACTCTGCGAGCGCGGCTGGGCAAATCCCAACTGTACATGCAGCAGAGTACTCTCGCTGAGGTCCACGGCCTTTCGAACGGCTATTCAGCGAACCTGTTGCGTGGAACTGTAATCGCTTCCTCGCCGGAAGGTCAAACTTTTCAGTTGCTGGCGAATGGCGCGACGGTCCGTCCCGTGAGCGCACACCCAACGGTTGCACGAGTCACACGGCTCAACGCCAACGAACTTCTGCTGACCAGCAATCTTGGAGCAATTCAGGTCACCTACGAAGGCGATATCAAGACGATTGAAGCTGGCAACTCGGTGCGCATGGAAATCAAGACTGAGGATGCAGCCGCAGACCCGGGACCCCAAGCTGCGCCAAGCCATGGAGGCCGCAACCGCGCCGTTTATTTCGTGGTCGCTGCCGCCGGAGTCGCAACGGGTATCGGCATTTGGCGAGCCATGGTAAGTAATTGACGATTTTAGTAGTTGTTTAGCCGTACACTAAAAAAATCCCCCGTTGCGCACCAAGGCGACGGGGGATTTTTAATTGCAGAACGCGCGCTAGGCTTTTAGAGTGTGTGTGTGTGAACTGCAAAACCTGAACTTCGCCGGCTAAAGCCCCACTGCTTTTACAGCGTTTATGTCGTGGCCAAAGCCGCGACCCACAAGTATTCCGTAGTTGCCACACAGACGCTTTTAGTCCCACTTCAAGCGCCGTTCATCGACTTTTCAATCTTGTCCAGGAGCGCCATGGTAGGTACGCAGCTGGCGGCGCTGGATTCCGGTTCACGACCTTCGCGAATGGCGCTTACAAATTCCACATCCTGGCGGTCAAAGGCCGCCATCCCGTCCAGCGGCACCTCTTTGCCTTCACTGTCGGTCATCGAGTCGCGATAGACCTTGTAGGTCTCCTCCTCGCCAATGTAGCGGTAGAAGCCCCCGAAAGGCCCTCTGTTATTGAATGAAAGCGCCATACTGATCACCGGGCCCTTCTTTGAACGCATACCGATGGTCATGTCCATGGGAATGCCCAACTCCGGATGATCCGGCCCTTTCTGCCCCCAGGCTTCCAGATTCGGGTCATTCTGCACCCAATACGCGAGGTCGACCGAATGGCATCCATGATGCCATAACAGATTATCCACCCATGATCGCGCGGCGCCGTGCATGTTGAGATTGGTTCTCCGGAAAAAATAGGTTTCCACAACCATGTGCTGCAGATGAAATTTTCCTTCCTGGATCCTGCGGCGAATTTCCCGGTGTGGCGATGAAAACCTGCGAGTGTGGGTCACCATGCAAATCTTCCCGGTTTTTTTCGCCACCTCCAGCATCCGTTTGGCATCCGGCAGATTCAGGCTCATGGGAATCTCGACCTGCACGTGTTTGCCTTTGTTTAAGGCCAGAATTGTCTGGTCAGGGTGCATACTGCTCGGAGTTGTCAGAATCACGGCGTCAACGCCAGGCCGGTCGATGCAGTCTTCCAAATGGGTCGATTGAAATGGGATCTTCCATTTTTCAGCGAAGGCCTTGCCCCCATCATCGGTGCGGCTATTGATGGAAACAACCTGAACGTCATCGAGCTTCTGCAAAGCCTTCATGTGAATCTCACCCATCGCACCTGTCCCAGCGAGACAAATCTTCATTAACTTCCTCCTCGACGATTGATTCTGTGGCCTAGTTTTTCGTTTGAGTTATCTTGTCGCGTTCTGGTTTTGGCAGCACGGACTTCAGTCTGTTTTCTTTTCTACTTTGGCAAAAATCAAAATCACACAGGCTGTCCTTCAAACTTGTTCAGGATAAAAAGCCTGTGCGACTGGTTACCGGGAGGCGCTTGTCGTCTCACCTTCCGGCTTGGCGGCAGCGGCACGAAGGCGGCGCAACTCGGCGTGAAATACGATGACGCTCATCCACATCCCGAGCGGGTGCGCGCCTGCCTCCACCAGGGGATGGACTTTTCCGTTTCTGAATTTCTCGATGTCCTCGTCCTGCAAAGTTTCCAGAACTTTCGCGTCCTGCAGGGGGAGTCCGTATTCAGCCGCCACTCCAGGAATATCGTTGATCAGGCGGACGCGCAGACTTTGCTTGAACCTGAGATCGTAAAGAATTTTGTTCAGCTTGTACGCTGTTGGGGAGGGATGTTTGTAAAACTCGTAGCCCTCTGAACCCTTGAATGTATATGTTGCCGCGGCCTGAGCGCCTTCCGCGGACACTTTGCCTGTTCTCTTATCCGGCAGGAAACGCATCACGGCATGGCCATGATGCCAGGTCGGTTGATAGGTGATCAGCTCGCCCGGCTGATTGCCCATGGCGCCGAAAAGAATCATCCACGACAACATCTCCGTGTTACCCACCAGATCCAATTGTTCCGAGGTGAGATTCACGAGAGCTTCGTGATTTCCCTTTTCCATTTGCGCGATGGCCCAATGATCGAAGGCAAAATCCGGTGTGGGATATTTCCACGTTCCGGGAAAATGGGACATCCCGCCGCTGGCGATGATGGCGACCCGTTCCGGGCGATCGGCAATGACTTTGGCAATCGCTTTCCCGAGTTCGGCACACCGCCGCGGAGTCGGCAAGGGCGGCAAGTAGGCGTTCACAAAAATCGGGACGACCGGAATTTTGCGATCTTCTATCACCCATTCGTACACCGCTGCGAAGGCGTGTCCGAGAACGGCGTCCTGCGAATACGCCATATCGAATCCGGCGTTGACCAGTTTGTCGAGCAGGTCCTCGGCGAATCCCTGGTGAATTGGCAAGTCATAACTCTTGCGCGCAAATTCCGCACGAGATCTTTCCCCGGCAAGAATGGCGAAAGTTGGAACCGACGTCAGAAAAAAAGTTTCCATGTGATCGTTGCCGATCACGAGAGCGACGTCAGGCTTGGTTTCATCGAGGTCTTTGCCCAGCAGGCGCATCGCGGCAATGTCGGCATCGAGTTGTGCCGGGTCTTCACTTGGCGGCCGCACGAAAAGTTGCGGCGCGTGCACGGTGCCCATAGCTGCTACGAGTTTTCCCATGACGATTCCCTCACTTCGGGGAGATTATGTCTCGCCCCAGCATACTCCACTCTTTCGGAATTTAAGCAAAAGCTTAATTTCTACGCAGCCGCTCGTCAAGGCTCCACGCTCTTGACGGCGGTTGCACCCGCCGATACTTGCTGGGCTTTGGACGGCAACGGCATCGCGATCAATCCGGCTGCCATGATCGCCGCAAGAAATGCCAGTGTTGCGCTGCCGTAGAACACCACAGTCCACGTGCCTGACTTTTCAAACATCCGCGCGGCCAGCCAGCCGGCCAGAATCGCCGACATCCCTTTCGAGCTATAAAGGAGGCTGTAGTTGGAGCTGGCGTTGCGCCCTCCAAAAAAATCAGCCGAAACCGCCGGGAAAATTGAATAAATCTCACCCCAGGTGAAAAATACAATGGCTAGGCAGGTAATGAACCCGACAGGGGAATTGCGTCCGAAGCGAAGGACGCTGATGAGGGCGAGCGCTTGTATTAAAAACGCGACGATCATGGTCTGTTCGCGTCCTATCTGATCGGATACCCAGCCCCAGAAAATACGGCCGCCCCCATTCGCGAGGAGATTAATTATGACTGCAGATGCCAGCACTGATCTAGCGATGCCGAGCGTACCAGCCACTGCGCTGACCTGGGCAGTGGCCATCAAACCGCCGACTCCCATCATTAACATGATTGCGTACAGAGCATAAAATTGCGGCGTTTGCAGCATTTCCCAGGACGTGAATTGCTCCGCATGGCTGCGCAATTTGAAACGGCTCTGTGGTTTCTTACCTGCAATTTCGGGATCATCTGGTTTTGGATTGATTAAAATCTGGGCGGCGCAAAAAATCACGATTGCTTGTCCAATGCCTGTGTACAAGAAAGCGGTGCGGTAATTGTCCACGCGGATATCAAGGTGGATGATATAAGTCATGAAAATGATGAAGACCGCAGCCCCGGCGCCAAATCCAGCGGCGATAATCCCTGAGGCAAACCCCAATTTGTCGGGGAACCACTTCAGTCCCACGGTGGTTGAGCCGCAATAAACCATCGCCGCGCCAAAGCCAGCCATGGAATATAACGCGTAAAGTTCGGGCAGTGTTTTGGCATAGCCTAAACCTGCCCACCCAACACCACAAAGCACCGCGGAAATAGTCATGAACAAACGCGGTCCGAACTTGTCCATCAACCAACCGGAAAGCGGCATCATCCAGGTTTCAAAGGCGATAAACAAAGTAAATCCCAGCTGAACCTCGGATAGTTTCCAGCCGGTGGCGCCCATGATTGGTTTGACGAAGAAAGTCCAGGCGTATTGAAGGTTCGCGATCATGATCATCGCGATCGTTGAAGCAATGAGGCGGTTCCAGCGCGTTATCTTCACGTGGTCACCCAGGACGAAGCAGATACGACTAGGAGCGCCATTCTAGCAAGCTTCGTCCCGCAACCGTCAAGCGAAAGTACGGCTACTCCCGACACCCCGAACTGGCCCGCAATCCTGGCAAGTTTGGCTGGATATTGGTACTATGAGGTCCCGCCAAGACGCGTCTGGGATTCGACTGAACCCATGATGCTACGTTTAGGATACGACATCCAGTTTGACCTTCCGGGCACGGTTGCAATGATGGCGCTGCTAAACGTGCATCCCTCCAGGGCTGGCGAACTACGCGCGCCCGACGAACTGCGAGTCGAGCCCACAACTCCAGTGGAAAGCTTCATCGATACGTTTGGCAATCGCTGCACACGCTTTCTCGCACAGCGCGGCTCGCTTCGCTTGAGCAACTCGACGCTGCTCGAAGATCCTGGCTTACCCGATCCAGTGAATTGGGCGGCGCGCGAATTGCCTGTCCAGGAATTGCCAAACCAGGTCCTGCCCTACCTTCTGAACAGCCGCTACTGCGAAGTCGACAGATTTTCCATGATTGCGGGGGAATTGTTTGGAGGAATTGCGCCCGGATGGGGAAGGGTGCAAGCCATCTGCGACTGGGTGAATATAAAGGTCAGCTTCGGATATCAATACGCGCGTCCCACAAAGACCGCATTGGATGTTTATTCGGAACGCTACGGAGTCTGCAGGGATTTTCAGCATCTCGCGGTCACTCTGTGCCGCGCCCTTCACATTCCCGCGCGGTACGCCACGGGCTATCTAGGCGATATTCGCGTACCGGCGTCCGCCACTCCAATGGACTTCAGCGCCTGGTTTGAAGCGTACCTCGAAGATCGTTGGTGGACTTTCGACGCTCGCAATAATTATCCGCGTCATGGCCGTGTGCTGATGGCCACTGGCCGCGACGCCTCCGACGTTGCCATTACAACCTCATTCGGAATGGCTAACCTGACACATTTCACGGTGATAAGCGAAGAAGTGACAGAAGAGAGTGCGCACTCCGAGCATGGCTAAGCCAACGAGCATTTCCATGGGACCGTACGATTTGCATCCCCACCGGTTGTTCTAGTTTAATTCGCACTCGGTCCGCTTTACAATTCTTGGCTTCTAATTAATGCGGCGAAAGCTGACACGTTTAGTGACAGCTTCATATTTGCCTCTCGATTTAACTTGACATGTTTACAACACGTGGGGTATCTACGCCCCACGGGTGAGTCTTTCCTTCTAAATGAGTTTGTAAGAAGGCCCCACGCGATGACCCAGATCGAACTCGGTTACCTGTAGCTGCAAGCCGGACCGCTTAGATTCCGCCCGCGCGCGGATGAGAATCAATGAGAGGAGGTCTTACAATGAGACCTCAATCCAGAATTTGGGCGAACTTTGTAAAGCTAACTGTGATTTTAGGTCTACTGCTAGTTTTCGCAGCGCCAGCGCGTATTTCAGCTCAAATGGTCGGAGCAACGATTTCGGGGACGGTCGTGGATGCCACAGGTGCCGTGGTTCCGAACGTCAAGATCGTCATCAAAAATACGTCGACCGGAAGCGTCGCGAATGCCGCCACAAACGGAGTGGGCGTCTTCAATGCGCCGAACCTCCCCCCGGGAACCTATGAGTTTACTGCCTCTGCGACGGGATTTTCTTCACTTGTGCGCGACCGCGTTACGCTGACTGTAGGCCAGGAGCTCGTCCTCAATCTCACGCTCCAGGTAGGAAACACCACACAACAGATTGAGGTAAGCACGGAGGCGCCCACGGTGGACTTAGCAAACGCGACTGTGGGCGGCGTCGTCACACAGACGACAGTTGAGGCGCTGCCTCTGAACGGCCGCTCGTGGTCCGACCTGGCGATTCTAGCGCCCGGCGTTCACACGGTTGGAAACCAACCCGCTATCAGTAGCACCGACAGAACGAAGCGCGGCATGGGACTGGAATTGAGTATTTCAGGTGGTCGCCCACAACAGAACAATTACCTCCTGGACGGCGTCAATATCAACAACTACACGAATGCAGGGCCGGGAAGTCTGCTGGGAGGCAATCTCGGGACCGACGCGGTTGGGGAGTTTACCGTGCTCACGACCAACTATTCAGCGGAGTACGGACGCACATCGGGCGGAGTGATCAGCGCGATCACGAAGACGGGTACGAACCAATTTCATGGAAGTGCTTACGAGTTTCTCCGCAACAAATCGCTGGATGCCGCCAATTTCATCGATAATTCAAACGGAAACCCGAAACCGCAATTTCGCAGGAACCAATTTGGCGGCTCTATCGGCGGGCCGATTCGGAAGGATAAAACATTCTTCTTCGCTGACTATGAGGGAGTTAGGCAGGAACTAGGCACGACCGTAGTGGCCACAGTGCCTACTCAGGCTGACGTGGACACAAGGATCGCGGCGTTGCAACAGGTGAATCCCTCGTTTGTCGCGGACCCGTCTGCACTTCTGTACTTGAAGACTTTTTGGCCGGCCAGTTCCACGGGGAAGTTCGCGTTTGCGGGCAACCAAATTACCACGGAAAATTTTGTCATTGGCCGGGTAGATCACAATTTTTCAGAGAAGGACCGTATCTTCGGGACATATCTGTATGACAATTCCCACCAGACCGAACCCGACGAGATGAATAACAAGCTCATCAGCAATCAGAGTAAGCGCCAGACCTTTGCCCTGGAATGGAGCCACGCTTTCAATACGCAACTATTGAATTCCTTCCGTCTCGGTTTCAACCGAGATAATACCGCATCGCCTGCTGGTGCCAAGGCGATCAACCCTGCTGCAGCTGATCCACAATTTGGTTTTGATCCTGGGGTCAGCGTAGGCGCGCTGCAGTTCGGCGACGGCTTCACGCCTTTTTCCGGAGGCATCATCGTGGCGTCGCCCTTTGAGTTCCGCTGGAATTCGTTTCAATTCTACGAAAATCTTTATCTTACGAAGGGAATTCATTCGATGAAGTTCGGCGCGAACGCCGAACGCATCCAGGACAATTTTTTTGGCGCGGATACCCCTGGCGGAAGCTTCCAGTTCAACTCGTTATCGGACTTCCTGGCCAACAGCCC
>Ga0070735_10005953_pt1 | contig 10022 bp, 17 predicted proteins | sample Coa_R1_FD_66443 | JGI IMG/M metagenome (GOLD analysis project Ga0070735, IMG submission 66443) | Surface soil microbial communities from Centralia Pennsylvania, which are recovering from an underground coalmine fire - Coalmine... | ecosystem: Environmental > Terrestrial > Soil > Unclassified ... | reverse complement strand
ATCGGCGGTGATCTTCTCCTGCAGCCCGATCCACGCCGCAGGGCGGCTCAGGAGCGTCAGGACTACCGCGCCGTTGCGCTCGCGGTGCCACCGCAGGCGTTCCAGGTCCGCGGCGATGAGCCCGGGGGTCCGGGTGCTCACGGCTGCACCGGCCGCAGCAGCAGGTCCTCGTGGATCTCCTTCAGCAGCTCGTCCGGCCCGCCGCCCTCGATGACCCCCTGCCCGTCGTGCCTGCGGGCCAGCCACATCCCTGGCCCGTCGGTCCAGAGCTCGTAGAACCAGCCGAAGCACCACGCCAGCGCGGCGAGCGCCTCCCGGTCGCCGAGCAGCGGCCTTCCGTCTGGCGCCTCGCCCGGGGTGCCAGACAGCGCGGCCTCCAGGACGGCGCGCTCACCGTCCATCACGGCCGCCCGCCGTCAGGCTCCGGCCCGGTATGTACCCACTCGTGCGTGAAGTACGAGGCGCACCGGACAGGATGGCCGCACGCTGAGCACGTCGCGGTCACCGGGTAGTCGCCGGCGCGCATCACGGTGCCGAGCCGGTCCCCGGCGGTACGGACGCTGCCCCGCTCGGGGACGACCGGGTGACGTGACCGCGGTTCTGCGGCCGGGGCGGGCGCGATCAGCTTCCAGTCCGCGGCGATCAGCTCGTTCAGGCCGGCCGCCGTCCCCGCTGCCTGCCGGGCACCGCCGGCCTTGCGCCGCATCCACCAGTCGCCGTCGAAGCCGGTCTCGTAGGCGTCGCCCCAGTTCAGCCGGAGCGCTTCCAGGTCCCGGGCCAGCGATGCCGGCTCCGCAGCTCGCGCCATGGTTTCCCCTCCCGCGCAGTTACGGGACCTGACGCTACGCCGGCATCCTGAGTCCCGGAAGGTAGCCACGGCCGTAGCCAGCGCTCAGTCCGGGCCGGCGATCTCCTCCATCAGCATCCGCAGCGTCAGCGAGTGCCGTTCCGGCGGCAGCGCGTCCATCGCGGCCCTGGCGTGCGCGATCCCGCCCGCGCGGTCCCCGGCGCGGGCCAGCAGCAGGCCCCGGTGCAGCTCCAGGTGCGTCGCGAACCTCGGCAGCGACTGGGGCAGCGCCGCGGCGGCGGCATCAGCGGCCTGCCCTGCCAGCCTCTCGTCGCCGAGCCGTGCGGCCAGCAGCGACACGTACACGTTCATCCGCCACCACGGCACCGCGTAATCGCTCTGCTCGCCGTCGCCGGACCCGGCGGCGTCGAACACGCGCCGCCCCTCCGCCAGCAACGCCAGGGCGCCCGCCCGGTCACCGCGGATCGCGGCGGCGTGCGCCCGGCCCATCACCGCGTTCAGCAGCCCTAGCGACGGGCCGCCGCCGGCCGCCGCCGCCTGCCCGGCGAACAGGTCGGCCAGCCCCAGGGAGGCGCCCTCGTAGCCGAGCGCGATCGCCGCCCTCCCGCGCACCCACACCCGCGTGCCCGGGTCCCCGGAGCGGTCCGCCGCGGCAGCCGCCATCCGGTACCAGCCCGACGCTTTCCCGCCGTCAGCACCGGGGAACGTCTTGGCGTACAAGGTCATCAGCCGTGCCGCGACCGCCCACATCCGCGGCGTCTCCAGCTGCTGCTGCAGGATCACCAGGTCCCCTGCGAGCCGCTGCCGGATCTCGGCGGCCCCCAGGGTCATGTAGTCGCGCCCGTAGGCGGCGACCCGGCCGTCCCATGTCTCCTGTGACGGCCGGGAGCCGAGCGCCGACGCGAACCCGTGGCTGATCAGGTCCGAGGCGACCAGCGGGGCGACCGCGGCGCCGGCGATGTCGGTCAGGAATACGCGCCGTTCCATGCGTTCCGCTTCCTCCAGGAGGCTGAGGGGCACCTGCAGCGCCGCGGCGAGGTGCCGCAGCCAGAACGGTCCCGGTGCCCGGCCGCCGTTCTCCCAGCGCGAGATCAACTCGCGGGTGACGGTGTCGCGGCCTGAGACCGCGTGAAGTTCCCCGGCCAGCCGGGACTGGGACCATCCTGCGGCTGAGCGTAGGTCGCGGATGAGGGTGCCGATCGCCAGGACGGCCGCGGCGGGGCAATGGCTACCGGGATGGCTACCGGGCGCACCCGGCGGGGGCGGCTCCTGGCCGGGATCGGGGCCGGGAATGTTAGACTCCATGGCGAGACCTCGCTCGTGATCCGACAGCTTCGACACCTGCCAGGATAACGCGCGGGTCCCGGGGTCTGCGGCCGGCAAAGCAGGTGCAGGCATGACAAAGCCCCCGCCCTCTGGACCGGCGGGGGCTTTGTCGTGCCTGCTTACGTGTTCCTTATGACCAGCCACCCGGCCGCTGAGCCCGGGTTACGGTCCCGGCTGACGGGTCAGCCCGCAGGCCCGGTCTGCCACGTCCCGTTGCCGCCGAACGCGGACGAGGACGTGAACGCCACCCGCCGCTCTGGCCCGTCGATCCGGATCACCAGCCAGCCCGGACTCGCGTGAAGGACGTCGCCGTCCACGTCCCGGACCACGGCCATGCAGTGGACCTGCCCGAGGAACTGGTCCCCTGCGAGCGTGGCGAACGGGGCCGGGTCCGCCGGGTCCCACACCTCGGCTTCTCCGGTGAGCGCCCTCGTCCTGACCCGCATAGTTTCCTCCCCGGTTGCGTTGCTGATTGCGACAGCAGGCTAGCAGCCGGGCCGCGCTTCCAGGATGCGCCGCAGGTCAGGACTATGACCAGGCGTTCCACTCGTCCCACCCGTGGCTGGTCAGCCGCCAGGTCCCGCCGGGGGTGCGCTCAGCGAGCGGCGGCGTCCTGCGCGAGAGCGACGACAGCGCGCTGCCGACCTGGCCAGGCGTCACGGTGAGGCCGTCCGCCGCTATGTCCTCGCGTACCGCGCCGGCGCTCGCCTCGCCGCCCAGCAGGCCGAGCGTATCCAGGACCGTCCGGGTGACGGGAATCCTGGAACCCGGCCGGGAAATGTCCCAGCGCGCTGCCGCCGCCTGGTGGGCGATCTCGCTGCGCCGGTCCCGTGTCAGCTTCCTCGCGCGCGCCGGGCCGCCCTTGAGGCCGCCACGCCGCCCGAGCTCGGCGGCAGCGGGATTCTTCGCCTTGTCCGGGCCGGTGGCGTCAGCCACGATCGAGTGGGCCAGCCGGTTCTGGTCCGCCGGGCGCTTCTCCGGCGGGCTCACGGCGTTCCCTCGCCGGGGTCCTCTATCTCCACGATGTGCAGCGCCTCGTCCAGGTCATGCAGGTGAGGACGCCACTTCGCCGCGTCCAGCGTCAGGATGGGACACACCGACGCGTCCGCGATCGCCGCGACATGCGCATCGTAGGGGTCGAGCCCGGTCTTCGCGATGACGGCGGCAAGTTCCACCGCCTGCTCTGCGTCCTTCACGGGAGCTGCCGTCGCGTTGGCCAGCTTCTCGAGACCGTACAGGATGGCGGAGGCGTCTTCCGACCGCAGGTCCAGCGACGCGGCGGTCATGGCCAGGACGGGCAGGACCAGCGGCCGGCCTGACGCGCCGAGCTGCTGGACGAGCGCCATGACGCCGTAGCCGCCGCGGACAAGCTCGGTTAGCACGCTGACATCAAGCACGTACGGCGGCGGGACGGCCCCGGTCTCCTCGCTCAACGGTGGGATGCCGGCAGCCGGGCGGCCTGGGCCTCGACGTGGGCGAGCATGCGGGCGACCTTAGCCCGGTCGGCCCGCTCTGCCGCCTCGGCAAACAGCTCACGCGCCCTATGGTCCCGCCGCCGTGCCGCGCCGAGCGCCTCGTTGACGACCGCCGAGACGGAATCGGCTCTCCCGGCTTTCACGAGCCGCTCGGCGTAGGCAGCCATGGCCGGATCGACGGTGACGGTAATCCGCGTCTTCCTGTCGCTCATACCCGGATCATATTGCGGGCGGCAGGCCGTTGCCAGCAAGCGCACGCGATCGCGGCCTAGTTCCCGCTGTCTGCCGGCCGTGCTTCCACGGATGCGCCGTCCAGGTCCCAGCCGTCCCAGCTCCAGCGGCTTCCCCGTGCAGCCGCGCGGACAACGGCCAGTGCGATCACGACAGCCCTCGCCACGTCCGCGCACTCGACCCTCATCGCGATCCTGGCCCTTACCGCATCGGCGAGCACGTCCGCGCCGCTCACCGCGGGCTCGGCGGCCTCGGCGAGCTTAACCGCCGCCGCCAGCCGCTGGCGCTCGCCGTCCTGCCTCGCGACTGAGCCGCGCGGCACCGAGACGGCAGCGAAAAACCCGTACCTCGGCAGGACGTAGGTGCCGCTGCCCTGCTGGAGCGACACGAGCCCTTCCCCGGCCAGCATGCGCAGCACCACCCCGGCAGACTCGCGGGAGATACCGTGCTTGTCCGCGAGCGCCTGGCGGCTGGGCGCCTTCTCGCCGGCAGGGTACTTCCCCGCATAGATCTCGCCGCGCAGCTGGGTGGCGACGGCGGTGATCGACGCTGCCTCGCCTGGGGTCACCAGTGCGCCTGCGACTGCGGGGTCATGCCTGACATCGTAGAGATCGTCAGAGCCAGCGGATAGCACCCGGCCTCCTTGACATGCCCGCGTAGTGCGTTACCCTTCAGACAGTAGTGCATTACGCACTTGGTCTTGTCAAGGAGCGCAGCTATGAGCGACCTGACCGCAGGAACCCGCATCCGCCACAGCGGATGGCGCACGACGGGAACCGTCCGCGTCTCTGAGACCGGGCTGGTCTCGGTGAAGTGGGACGGCCTGATCACCGAGGACGAGATCAGCGGCGACGGCCCGGTGCGCCCGGCTGACGTCGAGGTCATCCCGGCAGCCGCCCCGTGAGCGGCACGTTCCCCGCGTGGATGCGGTCCGCAGCCTGCCGAGACGAGGACCCGGACCTGTTCTTCGGTCCCGACACGGAGCGCGCCGGGGACCGCCTGAGGCGCGAGCGGCAGGCCAGTGCGGTCTGCTCCCGCTGCCCTGTCCGTGCCGAGTGCCTGCGCTACGCCCTCGCCAGGCCGGAGAAGCACGGCTTCTGGGGCGGCATGCCCGAGGAGGAGCGCGCGGCCGAGCGCCGCCGTGCAGGCCGCAGGGCGGCGGAGCACAGGAGGGCCGCCGCATGAGCAGCCCCGGGCCCCCGCCGGGCGCGTGCCGCTGCGGTCTCCCGGCCTGCCGTTCCGGCTGGCCTGATCCGCCGGAGAGCCCCGCACACCAGCCGGACGGAGAGAAACCGTGAACAGCCTGTACGCCGTCCTCGCCGCGATCTGCGGCCTGATCCTCGCCTGCCACCAGACCGTCACCGTCACCCTGGCCGGGCACGCTTACGGCACGTCGCTCGGGGTGCTGATCGTGGCGGCGCTGATCGCCGTATGCCTCGCCGCGGTCGTGATCACCGTCCGGTCGGTGTTCTGGCCTCCGGCAAGCCCGGCCCGGTACCGCCGGAGTGCCGCATGACAGACACGCAGCAGGCGAACGGCCACAAGCCCCCCGAGGCTCCCGAAGTCGTCACCGTACCGCGCGACACCTCGTACGAGCACCAGCTCGACGACACCGCACCGAAACCGGAGCCAGTCCACGACGGTGACGGGATCGCGATCCCGGCCCTCGGCGGGGAGCGGCTCCCGGTCATCCCCCCGCACCTGCGGACCTGGGAAGGCATTCGCAGCACGACCGCCAGGCACCTCGACGCCGCCCGGTTCCACATCTCGTTCCACGCGCTCCGCTCACCCTGGTACCTGATGCAGGCGACCTGGTGGGCGATCATCGGCATCGGCCGGGTCGCCAACGCCCAGCGCCAGTGGTGGTGGGTGACAGAACAGTCGCACCTGCGGTCCAAAGCCGTCGTGGACGGCAACTCACCCGAGTGGCGCGCGCTGCACACCCACGTCATCAAGCGGCGCAGCTACCGCGGCGCGGTGCTCGCCGCCGAGGCGATCGCCATCGCGGTCGCGCTGAGCCTGATCGCCGTGCTGGCCCCTTGGTGGGCGTGGCTGATCACCGCCGCTGCGGTCATCCCGCCATCCGCGCGGGCAGGCCGCCCGAAGCACCAGCCGATCATCAAGTCCGCAGTGACCACCCCGCTGATCCGGAGGATCAACAGCGACAACGTGATCCGCGCCTACGAGCGCGCCGGGCTGTGCACCACCGACCCGAAGAAGCCAGCCGACCACCTCGGGTTCGGGTCCACCATGACCCGCGACGCGCTGGACAAGGGCAGCCAGGTCGTCGTCTACCTGCCCTTCGGCGGGACGTTCGACGCCGTCGTCAGCGCCAAGGCCAGGATCGCGTCCGGCCTCGACGTGGCCGAGTCGCAGGTCTACTTCACCCGCGACAGGCAGTCCGAGCGGCGCCATACGCTGCGGGTCCTCGACACGGATCCGCTCGCAGAGCCGGCAGGGCGGACGCCGCTGCTGGACTGCAAGCAGCGGTCCATCTGGCGCAAGATGCCGTTCGGGCTCGACCAGTTCGGCCGCAAGGTCGCGTTCTGCCTGCTCTGGGTGAGCCTGCTGATAGGAGCCCAGCCACGCAGGGGCAAGACGTTTTCCGGCCGGCTCCTCGCCCTGTACGCCGCGCTCGACCCGTACGTGGACATCATCCTGATCGACGGCAAGAGCAGCCGGGACTGGCTGCCGGTGCGCTACGTGGCCCACCGGTTCATTCAGGGCACGCATCCGACCAAGGACGGCGACCCGGTGGAGCGCGCGTTCGACGCCTTGTACGAGCTTGACCGGCACATCGTGCACGTCAACGACGAGCTGAAGAAGCTGCCCGTGTCCGAATGCCCCGAGGGGAAGCTCACCGAGAAGCTTTACCGGCGTCCTGACCTGCACGCAAAGCTGCTGATCATGGAGGAGTTCCAGTGCTATTTCGAGCTGGACGACCAGAAGCGCAACAAGGAGATGGCTAACCTCCTGTCGCGTATCGGCGCGCTCGGGCCTGCCGCAGGTGTCATCCCGGTGTCGCTGTCCCAGAAGCCATCGGGTGTCGGCGCGGGCGATGTGCAGCGGCTGTTCAACCGCTACCGCGACAACCACATCCTGCGCTTCGGGCTCCGCTGCGCGAACCGGGACGTGTCCAACGCCATCCTCGGCAACGAAGCGTACGGCGAAGGGTACGACTGCTCGGGCCTGCCGCTCGGCGAGGAGTACAAGGGCATCGGCATCCTGTACGGGCTCACCGACGAGGCGCCCACCGTGCGGACCTACCTGGCTGACGGCGAGGACGCCGAAGTGATCTGCCTGGCTGCGCGGAAGATCCGCGAGAAGGCAGGGACGCTGTCCGGTGACGCGCTCGGCATCGAGGTGGATGACCCCGACTCGGATATCATCACCGACCTTGAGCAGGTGTTCGGGGCCGATCCCGGGCTGTGGTGGGAGGTGGCCGCGGAACGCCTCGCTGCCCAGTTCCCGTCACGGTACGCGGACATCACGGGCGATGCCGTCCGGTCGTCGTGCGCCAGGCGCGGGGTGCCCAGCGTCGATGTCCGGATGCCGCCGACGCGTGACGGAGAGAAGCACCGGGGGTGCCGGAAGGCCGACCTAGGCGGTGCCGACCGGCGATGAGAACTCGGCACGCGTGGCGACCTTGCTCGGCACGCCACTACCTGCGGAAATGCTGTCAGGGTCGGCACGGCGTGACCGGTGCCGACCTGGTGCGCAGCGCCCTGGCCTGCTGTGCCGACCCTGACGGCCCGGTGAACACCGACAAGGAGAGGCGCCGCCCCCATGGGGTTCAGGCTGCGGGGGGTCATCCGCTGCGGTCCGTGCGGGAAGCCCCGCGGGATCCGGCACACCTGCGTGACCAGCGCCGCCGGAAGCAAGCGCAAGGGCCGCACCCGGCTCCAGTCGCCGCTGGAGTGGAGATGCAAGCCGTGCGGCCAGAAACGGGGCATCGTCCATACCTGCGCGCCGAAGTCGGACTTCAAGGCTCGCAAGCGCAAGGCGGCGATGGCCGAGCGGCAACGGAAGCAGAAGGCCGCCAGGGCGAGGCAGGCAGGCAAGCGCAGGGAGGCCAGGAAGGCCGCGACGGCGCGCCGGAACGCCAGGCGAAAGCAGGCAGCCGCCGAGCGCCGGGCACGCGACAAGGCCCGCAAGGCGGCAGCGAAGGCCGCGAAGACGCGTCCGGCCCGGCCGCGCGGCGACAGTCACGAGCCCGGCACCTGCGGGGACCGGGACTGCCCGAAGTACGGCTGCAAGGCGTACTGGGCGGGCATGGAGGACTGCCCGCTCCCGCACAACGGCTAGAGAGGCACTGAGATGCTCGTCCTGGACATCCTCCGCGCTGCCGTACTGGCGGCGGTCGCCGTGATCGCCTGGGCAGTCGCCCACCCGTACGCCGACGTCCCGCTGGCCCTCGTCGCCCTGGTGCTGTTCGTGCACTTCAAGCCGTACCGCGAGTGCCGCTGGTGCCGTCCTGGCGGCCTGATCGGCGGCAGCCTGGCTGCCCGGCTCGGCGGCCACAGGCCGGAGCGGAGGCGCACAGGCCGCTGCTGGCGCTGCAAGGGCACGAGGCTCACCCGCCGCCTGGGCGCGTACCACGTCCACAAGGCGAAGCTGTCGCTCGTCCAGGCGTGGGAAGAACGGGAGTTCCGGCGATGACCCGGGGCACCTGGTCCGGCAGCGGCACGTTCGAGGTGACCGGCGGGGGCGCGCACCTCGTCCTGCTCGCCGTCGCCGCCCTGGCGGTGGTCAGCGCGGCCGAGTGGGTGCTGTCCCGCCTGCTGTGGCTGCTCGGCGCTACCGCCGTCGTGTTCGCGGTCGCGGTCACTGCCGTGTGGTGGCTGATCCGCCGCCAGCAGCGCCGGGAAGCCGCCCATGCCGCCATGCGGACGTTCGTGACCGCGCGCGTGCAGGCCGTCCCGCTGTCCTCCGCCAGCCGCCGCGAGCTTCCCGCCGCGACCCATGTCCACCTGCACTTCGGCGATGACGCCGAGGCTGCCCGCATCATCAGGACCGCGCTCCCCGGGCAGGCCGGGGACGCTATCACCGGAAGGAACTGAACCGTGGGAATCTTCAGCAGCCCAGAGTCCGGCAGCGGATACGGCAAGCAGGACCGGCGCATGGCCCGTGCCCTGCGCTCGGCCGGCACGAAGGACGAGGCCGACGAGATCGCCAGGGACAACGGCCTCAAGGACGCCGAGGACGCCGAAAAATGGCTGAGGGAGCGCAGCTAGCTCCCGCGCCGCAAGGCCCACTAACTACAAAGGAGAAACCCCCCATGCCACTACCACCCACTAACCCAGAGCAGCGCGCGGCAGCGCTGGAGAAAGCCGCCGAGTCCCGCAGGATCCGGGCGGCCGAGCTAGCCAGGATCCGCAGCGGCGAGATCACCGTCGCCGACGTGCTCGGCAGCGAGGACTCGCCCCTGCTGGCCGTCCCGGTGCGCCGGGTGCTCCTCGCGGTCCCCGGCATCGGCCCGGCCAGGGCGGACGCCCTGCTCGACGCGATCGGCGTCAGCGAGCAGCTCCGCACGAAGCGCCGCGTCAAGGGCCTCGGCGAGGTCCAGCGCAGGGCACTCGCCGCGAAGCTCGCCGCCGCCTGATCTGTCCCCCGTCCCGCATCCGCCCGGTCCCGCTTCCGGGCGGATGCGGGGCACGCCCCGAACTCGCAGAAGGATCACGATGCGCGACCCGAACGCCAGCCGCCGCCGATGGCCGCTCATGCTGATAGCCGCTCCGGCCGCCACCTCGATCTGGGGCGGCTGGGTGGCCCTCGGTGCCATGTGCGGTTTCGGCCGCGTCAACCTGCTGCCCGGCATCGGTGCCGGGTTCACTCTGAACACCGCGATCACGCTTCCGGTCGGCGTCGAGGCGTACGGCGCATACGCGCTCGGCGCGTGGCTGATCCCCGGCGCTCCCGAGCGTGCCCGGAAGTTCGCCATGAGGTCCGCTGTCGGCGCCCTGGTGCTGGGCATGGCCGGGCAGGTCATCTACCACCTCCTGGCCGCAGCGCACGCGGGCCGCGCGCCGTGGCCGGTCGTGGTCGTCGTGGCGTGCATGCCGGTGGTGACGCTCGGCTTCGGCGCGGCGCTGACGCACCTGCTGCACGAGCCGGCCGGGCTTCCCGGAGTGCTCCCGTGGCCGCGCCCGGCGCCGGTCATGGAGGTAACCAGGAAAGCGCTC
>Ga0070735_10005952_pt1 | contig 10022 bp, 7 predicted proteins | sample Coa_R1_FD_66443 | JGI IMG/M metagenome (GOLD analysis project Ga0070735, IMG submission 66443) | Surface soil microbial communities from Centralia Pennsylvania, which are recovering from an underground coalmine fire - Coalmine... | ecosystem: Environmental > Terrestrial > Soil > Unclassified ... | reverse complement strand
TCGCATCACCCCCACCGGAGTTGTGGGCGGCTTCGTCTACCGCCAAGGCTGCCGAAATCCCTATAGCAAGATTCCAGCATTGTTTAAGAGGAAATTATTGGATGTTAGGACTCGGCCGGCAAGGTAGCGACGACGCGATCCAGTCTTATTACGAGTCTGGATTGCTTCGCTTCGCTCGCAATGACGGAGTGCTACGGATTGCTTCGCGGAGCCTGTCATCGGGCCGCGCTTTACGCGGACCCGTTGGCTCGCAATGACGGAGTGTTACGGGGTTTCCTTTCGTGCGACAAGCCGGGCGGCAACTTGTTCGGCGATCACGACAAGGTCTTTCATTGGCTTTCCTTCAAACGGCCTATTGGAAGCGCCTTATAGCGCGCCTGCCATGGTTTTGCCGAGTTGCGGGCGAAGGCCCGGCCTGCTTCAATGACGGGACCGAAGAGGAGCCAGCGTCATGACGTCACCGATCGCGGGTGGGGTGGATTGCGACCTTCACCCTGCCATTCCGCATTTGACGAGCCTGTTGCCTTACCTCGACGATTATTGGCGCGATCAGGTCACCACACGGGGCATGACCGACCTCATTTCGCAATCCTATCCGCCGAATTCGCCCATTTCGGCCCGGCCGGATTGGCGGCCGGCCACAGGCAAGCCTGGGTCAAATCTGGCGGAGCTGCGGGCGCAGGCGCTCGATCCTTTTGGCGTTCGCTTCGGCATCTGCAATCCCCTGTTCGGCGTGCAGATGGTTTTTTCGGAAGACATGGCGGTCGCCTTCGCGCGTGCCTTGAACGACTGGCTGGTCAAGGAATGGCTCGATAAAGACGATCGGTTGCGCGGCTCGATCGTGATTCCGCTCCAAAGCGTCGAGCAATCGGTCGTCGAGATCGAGCGTTGCGCGCAAGACAAGCGCTTCGTCCAGGTCTTGATGCTGGTGATGGGCGATATGCCGCTGGGTAAGCGCGCTTACTGGCCGATTTATGCCACAGCCGAGCGCTTGGGCTTGCCGATCGGCATTCACGCCGGATCGAGCTATCACAATCCGCCGACCTCGGTCGGCTGGGGCTCCTATCATATCGAAGATTATGTCGCGCAGGCGCAGGCGTTTCAGACGCAATTGACCAGCTTGATCGTGGAAGGCGTGTTCGCGCGGCATCCCAATCTGAAAATGGTGATGCTGGAAAGCGGCTTCACCTGGCTGCCACCTTATCTATGGCGCTTGCATAAATTCTGGCGCGGCATCCGCATGGAAACGCCCTGGGTCGATCGCGCCCCGCTCGAAATTGTGCGCAGCAATATCCGCTTCTCATTGCAGCCGGTCGATGCGCCGGCGGAACCGGAAGTCTTAAATCGTCTGTTCGACCATATGCAGTCGGACGAATTGCTTCTATTCTCGACCGATTATCCGCATTGGCAATTCGACGGCGATGCCGCGCTGCCGGAGGGCCTGTCGGACGATCTGGTGAAAAAGATCATGATCGACAATCCCTTTGCGACTTACACCCGTCTAAAGGAGCCGGTGGCTCAGGAGACGATGCCATGAACATCCAGTTCCGCGAGCAATCGGGCGCGGCCGCCTCGGCTGCTTCCAAGACTGTTGTGACGACCGCGATTGCCGATTGCGATATTCACCCCGCGCGCGCGACCGCGACCGAGCTTCATCCCTTTCTCGCCAAACGTTGGCATGAACATCTCGCGATTTTCGGCAAGCACCCTTATCAAGGCATGATGGAAGGGCCGCCTTATCCAAAGGCGCAGCCCAACGCCTCGCGACGCGACGCCTATCCGCCGGAAGGCGGGCCGCAAGGCTCCTCGTTGTCCTTCATGCAACAGCAGCATCTCGATCCCAACAATGTGGTGCTGGGTGTGCTCAATCCGCTCGGCACCGGGCAGGGCATCCGCAACCACGAATTGGCGACCGCGATCTGTTCGGCAATCAATGATTGGCAGATCGACAAATGGACCAGCAAGGATTCTCGCCTGAAGGGCTCCATCGTGGTCGCCAATGAGGATGGGCCAAGTGCGGCGGCCGAAATCCGCAAGCGCGCCGGCGACAAGAACTTTGTTCAGGTCTTGCTGCTCAGCCGCACCGTCGAGCCGCTCGGTCAACGCCGCTATTGGCCGATCTACGAGGCGGCGGAGGAAGTGGGTCTTCCGGTCGGCGTGCACGCCTTCGGTTTCGGCGGCAATCCGATCACGGCCTCGGGCTGGCCGAGCTTTTACATCGAGGAGATGGTCGGCCACTCGCAATGCCAGCAGGCGGTGCTGGCGAGCCTTGTGCTCGAAGGCGTGTTCGAGCGCTATCCGCGCCTCAAGATGATCATGATCGAGGCCGGTTTCGGTTGGGCGCCGTCGCTATCCTGGCGGCTCGACAAGAATTGGAAGCGGTTAAGAGATGAGGTGCCGCATCTGAAGCGGCTGCCGTCGGAAACGATCCGCGACCACATTTGGTGGACCACGCAGCCGATGGAAGATCCCGAACGGCGCGATCATCTGCTCGAATTGATCGAATGGATCGGCTGGGACAGGCTGCTGTTTGCCACCGACTATCCGCATTGGGATTTCGACGAACCCTCGCGCGTATTGCCGCCCGGCATCAGTGAGGTCAATCGCGAGGCGTTTTACCTGAACAATGCGGTGAAGCTTTATGGGCTGGCGTAAATCAACATGACCCGGCACGTCATCGCGCCGGTCGATGAATTGCCGCCGGGCACGCGCAAATTTCTCACGGTCGACGAGCGCCCGATTGCGATCTTCAACGTCAACGGCGAATTTTTTGGGTTACTCAATCGCTGTCCGCATCAAGGCGCGTCCCTGTGCGAGGGCCCGTTGATCGGCCTTGCGCAGTCCTCCGATCCCGGCGCGATCGAATATACGCGGCTTGGCGAAATCATCCGCTGCCCCTGGCACGGCTGGGAATTCGATATCCGCACCGGGCAGTCCTATTGCGACCCGAAACGCTTCCGCACCCGCGCCTACGCCGTCAATGTCGAGGCGGGTGCTGCCGTGGTGAAGGGGCCTTATGTGGCGGAGACGTTGAAGGTTTCGGTGGAAAGCGATTATGTGGTGGTGGATTTGTAGATGCCCCACCTCGTCATTGCGAGGAGCGTAAGCGACGAAGCAATCTAGCTTTAAGGCTGTAGTTCTGGATTGCTTCGCGGAGCCTGTCATCGGGCGCGCATTCGCGCGACTCGGGGGCTCGCAATGACGCCTTATTCTGTCCCCATCATCCGCCGCTCGCGCGCGTAGCGCACCAGCGCGGCATAGCGATAAAGGCCGTGCACGAATTTTCCATAAGGCAACGTGATGAACAGCGCGAACACCACGCCCAGATGCAGCGCGAGCAGCGCTCCCATCACCGAAGTGTCACGCCACAAAAGCAGCGCAAGGCCGGTGAGGCCGGTCAGAAACAGCATGAGGGTGAAGGCTGCATCCATGCCGGTGCTGTTGGCATCAACCAGCGCGGCGTCGCGTTTGGATTTCTCCGCAAGCAAACCAATCGGTCCAATCACGAGCCCGATTCCGCCGAGCGTGCCGAATACCACCGGCAGGTCCCACCAGACATAGGGCGCCTCGCGCGCCAGGAAATAATGATAGAGCGTCGCGACCGAAGTCGATGCGAAGCACAACAAGAATCCGTAGAACGTCAGGTGATGATAAATCCGGCGACGGTCGGTCGGGCGTTCATCCTCGTTGAAGCAGCCGACCCCGCCGCCGTCGAGATAGCGCAACCGTCCGGCATCCTTCATCGCCTGCCACAGCGATCCTGGCTCCGCCAGCGTGCCCAGGGGTTCGCCGATATCGCGCCAGAACGCGCGTAATCCCATCGTCAGTGCGATGATCGCGTAAAGAAACGCCGCGCCGAACAAAGCCGCCATCGCGTTGTGCGGCATCAAAGCGTAGAACGCGCCGGGGCCGGTGTGAACGCCGGTCAGCACCTTGGGATCGGTAAGCGCAGCAAAGCCGAAAATGAAGGCCGCAACGCTCAACGCGCAGATCACGCCGACCGCAAGCCCGTTGCGCGCGAACAGGCCGGCAAAGGCGCGCGGCCAAGCGTAAATAGCCCAGGATTGCGCGCGCGCGATGGCGAGCGTCTTGGGCACATTGACGTTGAACTCATGCGGTGGCGAGAATTGACAATCGGTGTAACAGGCGCCGCAGGCGTGGCAGAGATTGGCGAGATAATTGAGATCGCCGTCCGAAAACGCGCGGCGCATTTCCATCGCGGGGAATACCGCGCAAAGCCCCTCGCAATAGCGGCAGGAGTTGCAGACCGTCATCAGGCGGTCGGCTTCCTCCAGGATTTGAGTGCTGTGAAGGCCACCTTGATGTTGGTTCACTTCGTCAAACCCTTGCGCTCCAGCCAGCTTTCGATCAGGCCGGCGACTTCGGCGTTGTTCTTGTCCATCATGATCATGTGCGAATTGCCCTTGATGCCGGCTTGCGGCAGGTCGATGACATCAACGCTACCGCCCGCGGCCTTGATGCCGTCGGCGAAGGCAAGGCCGGTGGAGCGCATCGTCGGCCAGCGCGAATCGCGCTCGATATAGTCGCCATAGACGATCAGGGTCGGAATGTTTTTCATCGCAACGATCTTGGCGGGGTCGCCGACGCCGGCAGGTTCAATCGCAATCAGCGCCTTGACCTTGTCGGGCCGCGCCTGCGCCACCTTGAATCCGAAGCTGCCGGCCTGGCTGTGCACCATGACGATGCAGGGGCCGACCCGATCGACCTCGGCGATATAGGCCGCGATCGTCGCCTCGTCAGTGGTGGTCCAGCGCGGCACGCCTTGCTTGACGAAATTGTCGTAGCCTTCGGCGGGAAATTGACTGCCCGGCATCAGCTTTCGCTTGGCGGGATCTGGATCGTAGGAGTTCGGTCCGTCGCCGATGCGAAAGCGCAGAAATGGATTGGCCGTGGTCAAAAACACCGGCTCGCTCTTGAAGATATCGGGGTATTGCGCCCAACCGGCGCGCCCGCGTTCGACCGCGTCGGAATTATAGACGCTCCAGCCTTTGCGCAGGAAATAATTCAGCCAACCTTCGCGCCCGTCGGGCGTGGTTTCCCAGGTGACGCCGGTCAACCCGCCACCGTGCCACATCAGAAGCGGAAAGGCGCCGTGCTCGTTGGCGGGCAGGAAATACTGCACGTACATCTGCTCGACTTGATAGGTGCCGTTCGGATCAACCTTGGCCGGCACGCCGCCCGGGGTGAAGGTCATTTCCTTGATGGGCTTGCCGCTGATTTCGACGAGGCGGCCTCCGACATGGAACGAGCCCATATCGCGCAGTGAGATCGGTTCAGCGGCTTGTGCGGAAACGGCAGTCATGAGCATTGCTGCCGAGGCGATGGTCAATCGTGGCATGATTCCTCCGTCTTTCTCCCTCTCCCCGCAAGCGGGGCGAGGTGATTTGAGAGCGTCCCTAATTCCTTGCACCTAATTCCTCGCATTCTTTGCCGCTTCCCGGCCCGCGATGCGGCCGAACACGCTGCCGATGGTCATGCCCATGCCGGCGGCATAACCCTGGCCCAGCACATTGCCGGACATGATTTCGCCGGCGGCGAACATATTGGCGGAGGGCTTTCCGCCCTTCATCAGCATGCGGGCCTGTTTGTTCACGCGGGTGCCCAAATAAGTGAAGGTGATGCCGGGCCGCACCGGATAGGCATAAAAGGGCGCCGTCTCGATCCGCCGTGCCCAATGGGTTTTCGGCGGCGTCAATCCTTCGGTCCGACAATCATCTAGTATCGTGTGATCGAAGGTGCCGGGCCGCACCGCCGCGTTGAAATCGGCGACAGTCTTTTCCAGTGCTTTCGGGTCAAGCTCCAGCCTGCCGGCAAGGTCCGCGATGCTTGATGCCTCGATCGGCGGGAACAGCGTCGGCATGAAGCTGTTGCGCGAGCTTGCGTCGAAAATGATGTAGGCGATCTGGCCCGGCTGGGCGGCGACGAGGCGCCCCCAGATCGCGTAGCGTTTCGGCCAGATATCCTCGCCCTCGTCGTAAAATCGTTGGGCGTCGCGGTTGACGACGATGCCGAACACCACGGAATCATGCCGCGTGATGATGCCGCCGTCGAATTTCGGGGCACGGGCGTCGATCGCCACCGCATGGCATTGCGTGGGATCGCCGATCTCCTGCACGCCCTTCTCCAGCAGCATTTTCAGCACCGAGCCGCGATTATAGGGCGTACCGCGGATCAGGAAATTGTCGGCCGCCTCGCCCCAATATTGCTTGAGCCATTCGATATTGGCCTCGAAGCCGCCGGCGGCGGCGACCAGCGCCGCCGCGCTCGCCGTGGCGTGGCCGCCATTATGCGTGAATGTCGCGGACAGGAACATGCCCTCAGTGATATCAAGATCGGTCACCTCGGCGTCATAGAGCACGTCGATGCCGAGTCGTTCGGCGGTCAAATATAGCGCGTTCAGCATCGCCCGGCCGCCGCCGAGGAAAAACGAATTGGTCCGCCCGAGGCTCAGCGTGCCGCCGAGCGAGGGTTGCCAGCGCACGCCTTGTTGGACGATCCAGTGCAGCACGTCCTTGGATTCGGCGATCATGTGGCGCGCCAATTCCTCGTCGGTCTTGCCGCCGGTGACGCGCAACAGGTCTTCCCAGAATTCTTCTTCCGTGTAAGGGCCGGTGAGGATGTCGGTCGCCGCATCGTGCGCGCAGCGCATGTTGCGGGTGTGGCGGGTGTTGCCGCCGCGATAGAATTTCGGCGCGGCCTCCAGCACCAGCACGGACGCGCCGTTGCGGGCCGCGCCGATCGCGGCGCACAGCGCGGCGTTGCCGCCGCCGATCACCAGCACGTCGTATTTACGGCTCAGATTGACCATGTGCTCTTGTTAGCTTGTTTGCAGGGAAAGCAAAACCATTGGCAGGGCTTCAAGCGGCGGCTTCCTGCACTGCGATCGTCTTGCCGCCGCGATAGACTGTGAGCGCCGCAATGATGCCCAGCGCCGCGCCGAACATCAGCCAGTACGCAGGCGATGCCTTGTCGCCGGTGTGATCGATCAGCAAAGTCGACGCAAACGGCGTAAAGGTCCCGAACAGGCCCGCCGCCAGCGCGAAAGCCATCGAGAAACAGGTGGTGCGGACATGCTTCGGCACCACTTCGACCAGACACCCCAGCATCGTGCCGCTGTAAACGCCGAAATAGAACGAGAACATCATTTCGACCGCCAGCATCTTGCCGAAGGTGGGTGCTGCGACGAGCCAGTGCAGCGCGGGATAGGCGGTCACCAGCGACAAGCAGGCGATCGTGAGTAGCACCGGCTTTCGCCCCACGCGATCCGACAACGCGCCGCCGACCGGATTCCAGATGAAATTGGTCACTGCGACCAGAAGCGTGACGAGAAGCGCGTCGCGCGAAGTGAGCTTCAGCACGGTGCGGCCGAAAGTCGGGGTGTAGACGGTGACGAAGTAAAAGGTGGTGGTGGTCAGAACCGCGACCATCATGCCGAGCACGATGATCTTCCAATTGGCCGCCGCGGAAGCAAACACCTCGCGGGTCGTCGGATGTTTCTTCATCGCCAGAAATTCCGGTGTCTCCTCCAGCGTCCGGCGCAACAGGAAAATGAAGGGAATGATGAGACAGCCGATGAAGAACGGAATTCGCCAACCCCAGGCCGCCACCGTCTCAGCCGGGATCATTTCACTCAACGCAAAGCCGATGATCGAAGCTACGAAAATCGCGACCTGCTGGCTTGCCGATTGGAACGAAGTATAAAACCCCTTGTGGCCGGGGGTTGCGATTTCGGAGAGATAGACCGAGACGCCGCCGAGTTCGACTCCGGCGGAGAAACCCTGCAACAGCCGGCCGATCAGGACAATGATGGGCGCGGCGACACCGATCGTGGTATAGGTCGGACAGAACGCGATGGTGACGGTTCCGATCGCCATGATCGATAACGTCACGATCAGGCCCTGGCGGCGGCCGATCTTGTCAATATAGGCGCCGAGTACGATCGCGCCGACCGGGCGCATCAAGGCGCCGAGCCAGAACACGCCAAAGGTGTTGAGCAGGGCAGCGGTCTCGTTCTCGGAAGGAAAGAACGCGGTTGCGATATAGCGGGCGTAAAAGCCGAACAGGAAGAAGTCGAATTGTTCGAGAAAATTGCCGCTGGTCGCCCGCAAAATGGCGCCGATCCGAGACTTGAGCTGCGGCGGCGAACTGGACGTGGGCGGCATGGTATATTCTCCCTGGGTCTCCGCACCTTGCGCCGGATTTGCGCGGCTTGGGAGATGGTCGTTGATGGATCCGGCCAATCTGCCACGTCGGGGCGCTCTCACCAACCGGAAATCGGGACGAATTTGGCACCATCCCAGCCCGGTGGCTCCTCGTGACGACGGAGTTAGAGTATGCTCCGCCAGCCATCAGAACCGATAAGGCACCGGGAAATCGATGCAACAGCCTTCGCCAAATCACGCCGCCAATTCCGCTTCTCAGCCGGGCCTGTTGGCTCCGGATACCTCAGGCATGAATTTCTACCGCGCCGATCCGGCGCTGGCTGATGTGTTGCGCATCCATTTACCCGATCGGTTACTTCGCCATATCGAGCCGCATCTCGACCGCCTGGGAGGTTTGGCAGGCGGCCATCTCGACGAATGCGCCAGGCTCGCCGATCGCCATGTGCCGGTGCTGCATCAACGCGACCGCTTCGGGGCCGACGTGCAATGGATCGAATATCACCCGGCCTATCGCGAACTCGAACGCGTCGCCTTTGGCGAGTTCGGTATTCACGCGATGTCGCTGCGCAAGGGCATTCTGGGCTGGCCCGACAAATATCCCGTCGCCGCCAAACACGCCTTTACGTTTTTGTTCAATCAGGCCGAGTTCGGGCTCGGTTGTCCGATCAATGTCACCGACGGTTGCGCCAAGCTGTTAGCGAATTTCGGCAGCGAGGCATTGAAAGAAAAATATCTCGATGGCTTGACAGAGACCGACATGGAAAAGCTGACCCAAGGCGGCCAATTCATGACGGAAAAGGAAGGCGGCTCCGATGTCGGCTCGCTGACCACGACCGCGATGCGGGAGGGCGATCATTGGCGGCTTTATGGCGAGAAATGGTTCTGTTCGAACGCGGATGCGGCCATCGTGATGTTGTTGGCGCGTCCCCAAGGAGCGGGCCCCGGCACGCGCGGCGTCGGTCTTTTTTTGATGCCACGAAATCTCGATGATGGCTCGCCCAATCATTACCGGATCGTGCGCCTGAAGGACAAGCTCGGCACCCGTTCGATGGCATCAGGTGAAATCAAACTGGAAGGCGCCATCGCCTATGCGGTCGGCAAGCTCGATCGCGGCTTCGTGCAAATGGCCGAGATGGTCAATTCGTCAAGATTGTCGAATGGCGTCAAATCCACCGCCTTGATGCGCCGCGCCTATCACGATGCGATGACGGTCGCGAAAAACCGCGTTGTATTCGGCAGCCGCATCATCGATTTGCCGTTAGCGCGCCGGCAATTGATGAAGATCTGGCTTCCGACCGAGCAGGCCTTGTCGATGAGTTTCTTGACCGCCGAGGCGCTCGATCGCGCCGAGGCCGGAAGCCAGGACGCCGCAGTGCTATTGCGTATTCTGACGCCGACCTTGAAATTCCGTGCCACCCGCGACGCGCGCAAGGTGTGCGGCGATGCCTTGGAGATGCGCGGCGGCGTCGGCTATATCGAGGAATTCGCCACATCGCGGCTGTTGCGCGACGCGCATCTCGGTTCGATCTGGGAAGGTACCGGCAACATCGTCGCGATCGACGCGCTGAGACGGGCGGTCGGGCGCCACGGCGCCGACGCGGCCCTTGCCGCGGATCTGCACGCAAGGCTCGATGACAGCGCAAGCGTACCGGCCGTCTTTCGTGACCGGCTGCGGACGCTTACCGATTCCGCCATCGGCTTTGCCCGTAAGGTCGCCGCTCATGGCGAAAATGAGAGCGAGGCGCGGCGCGCCACCTCTCTTCTATATCACGCGGCGAGCGCGGTTGCGCTGGCATGGGAAGGCGCGCGGATTTTTCAGATGCGCGGCGATGCGCGCCG
>Ga0070735_10005951_pt1 | contig 10023 bp, 8 predicted proteins | sample Coa_R1_FD_66443 | JGI IMG/M metagenome (GOLD analysis project Ga0070735, IMG submission 66443) | Surface soil microbial communities from Centralia Pennsylvania, which are recovering from an underground coalmine fire - Coalmine... | ecosystem: Environmental > Terrestrial > Soil > Unclassified ... | reverse complement strand
GGAGGTTATTTCTACATCTACTTTCGGGATTGGCTGGCCAATGGAACCGCTCATTGGGGAAACACCATCACGCTGGCCTCAGTTGCGCGCGCACCCGTAAAAGAATTACTGGCAGCGGCCTTTAGCAATAAGCCGCACACCGTTCCTTTTCAGAAATACTATGCGTATGCCGGAAGTGGCATAAATCCCTGGACGATTGAGCAGGGACTGGGCGGCTATTCGACAGACTTGAATCCCAATGCCCTTTATGGCGGCGAACTTCAGGTGGCCTACAACAGCGCCATCAACCGCTTCTCGATGATTATCGACGAAAGCACGGTCTTCGCTTATGCGGAATCAGCGGACGGCTTGACGTGGACGCTGCCTGTTCAATTCTTTCAAACCCAAACCAGCACCTACGTGATGCCGGTCGGAATGGGAGATGATCCCCGCATTCTGGGAGAGCAATTCTATGTTTTTTACACCCTGACCAGCCCTCAAGGGTGGACCGGAAACACAGTTAACCGGCTAACCGTTAGTTGCCAGTGATCGTGTTTTACCTCACCACCGTCGAATAAATCACCTCGGTGAATGACCCGTTATAACCTGCGCACCAAACCTGCGCGCCGCCTCGCGGGTGATGCAGTATAGAGATTACGGGCTCGGACTCGCCACTTGACCTCTAATGGTGATGCTTCCCCAGGAGACTGAGAAGCTTCAAAATCAAATTGATGATGTCGAGATATATTTTGATGGCAAGATGCATGGCATCGGGCCAATTGTTATCCCCTGCATTTTCCTTTTTCACGAGCAGGTTGAAATCAAAGATCAGGTAGAGAGTAAAGATTGCTACGCCAAAGGCAGATATGATCCGTTGCTTCAAACCGTCCATTGACGCGAATACTTGGAAGAGGCTTAACGCAAGTAGAAGCAGCAGTGCGATGAAGAGCGGCCACTGAAGGAATCCAAAATCAACACGAGAATACATCCCAACAAGTGCCGTCCCGAGGACTATGACAGAAGTCAGTGCGATGACCTTCCGACCTAACCCTTCCTCGACATTCAGCAGTACATATTCCAGTTCGACACCCGTTAGGAATGACCACGCGGAAAAGAGAGAGAAAGAAACGCCTAGCGGCTGGTTAATCCCCCAAAACAGCAACAACAGGAACAGTCCAAAGCCGAACGCAAGAATAAAGTAGAAGAACTGTACTGAAAAAACCCAGCGATACCTCGGTTCTGTATCATTCGCAAGGCGCCCGAAAAATGTACTTCCACCCTTCGTATAGAAATTTGATTTTTCAAGTTTCGGATCGATGCGCATGAAAAACAGAAATACAAAATGCGTTGTCAGCCATGTAACAAAGAGCTGAACACTCACCATAAAGAATGTCTTCGACAACAATGTTGGAAAGAGGTGATCCATACAAGGCACCGTGTGTTCGCGCTTGGCGCTAATGTTCGCTGCGTAGCGCCCCTACTTCACGACCGTCGAATAAATAACCCCGGTGAATGACCCGTTATATCCGGCGCACCAAACCTGCGCGCCCCCTGTAACTTTGTGCGCGGAGCAAGCATCCATCTCGGCGTTGGTGGTTGAATCGACGGTCCAGGTTTGCCCTCCATCGGTGGTCAGATATATGCCACCGACGTCCGTGTAAAGATTGCCTCCAGTGGCCCAACCATAATTCTTATTGAGAAAAAGAAATTGCCGAATCGGCCACGGCCCATCGAGCGTGCGCCCGCTCCAGGTTTGGCCGCCATCGGTGGTCACGTGCACCCAGCCTTCGACGTTCGGCGAGATTTCTCCTCCGCCCACCCAGCCGTAGGTGTCGTTCAAGAAGTACGTGGGCCCGTCAAAAACGGAATCGACCGAGTTGCCGCATGTCCATTGCTGGCCGCCGTCAGGACTCGTGCAGTAGTTGATTCCCGAAGCTCGAGTGTGGAGATTGGACAGCAGGCTGAACTGCAAGCCGAACCAGTTTCCTTCAGGATTGTCCACGACCGTGGTCCAATCTGTGCCCGTGCCGCCGCCATCGGTGGTGTACTGCGCATAGTTGCCGCCGGTGCCGCCGATGAGGTCCATAATGAGACCGTCGTTTCGATTGGCATAGCGCACACGCTGGCCCCATCCGGTTGTGATCTGCTCCGGCCCTGACCAAGTCATTCCACCGTCGTGGCTGATGTCAATCACTCCATAGACCGACGATGAATCGTAAAAACCCGACACAATCACGTCGTTACGCGCCGCTTCGACGCCATAGAAATAGTAAGAGCCGCCAGCGCTGAGCACTTCCGTCCAGTTCTTGCCGCCGTTCGTCGTCTTCCAGACCTGGCCCAGTTCCGCGGCGGCATAGCCTGTGGTAGCCGTCGTAAAAATCATGTCGTGAATCACGGTGCCCGGGAGGGTGGCCAGGAGCGTCCACGTATTCTGCGAGTTCTTGCTGATTGCCGGCTTCATTTGCGTGGGCGAGGTAACGGCGCGCTCGGCGGACAATTCCATCGCCGGATTAGTCACTGGCACGCGATGGGAAACGTGTCGCGTGGCTTGCTGCGCGAGCGCACAGGCGGATAACGCAAGCAGAAAGGCGGAATAGCGTATAACGCGATTTTTCATGGGGAAGGCTCCTTCACTTCAGGCACAGCATAATATCATGCAATGGACGCGAAATCCGGCACCTGGCGCGCCATTCACTGCCACCAGCCCCCACAGGTACAATAGAAGGACTCGATGAAACGTATCGCCATTCTAGGCTCGACCGGATCCATTGGCCAGAGCACATTCAAGATTGTCGAAGCCTATCCCGAGCGCTTTCAAGTGGTGACGATTGCCGCAGGCCGAAATGTTGACGCAGCGTTTGAGCAGGTACAGCGCTGGCGACCGAAAGTTGTCTCGCTCGCAGGGGAAAAAGAAGCCGATTCCCTTCGCGCGAGGCTGAAATCCGCGGGCATTCATGGAATTGAAGTCGTGCACGGCTCTGCAGGCACAGTTCAGGTTGCGACACATTCGGAGGTAGATTTCGTCGTCAGCGCCATCGTCGGCGTTGCGGGATTGCAGGCAACTTACGAGGCGGTACGCGCAGGAAAGACCGTGGGCCTTGCCAACAAAGAGTGTCTTGTTGCAGCGGGCGAATTGATCACGGCGGAAGCCCGTAAACAAGGCAAGCCCTTGCTACCCATTGATAGCGAACACAATGCCATTCACCAGTGCTTGCGAGGTGGCCGCGCCGAGGAAGTGGATCGCATCTGGCTCACAGCGTCAGGTGGGCCGTTTCTGCATACTCCGCGGGAACAATTTGCATCTATCACCGTAGAACAGGCGTTGAATCATCCTACGTGGAAAATGGGCCAGCGCATTACGATTGATTCGGCCACGTTAATGAACAAGGGCTTCGAAGTCATTGAGGCCTGCCGTTTGTTCAATTTACCGGCTTCCAGGGTTAAAGTGACGGTACATCCGCAATCCACAATTCATTCCATGGTCGAGTTCGTGGATGGCAGCTTACTTGCACAAATCTCGGTGACCGATATGCGCCTGCCGATCCTCTACGCTTTAACCTATCCCGAGCGGGTTTCCTCGGATTTGCGCTTTCCGGTCAGTGACTTACGGCACCTCGACTTCTACCCTCCGGACGTGGAAAAATTCCCTTGTCTGCGCCTGGCTTATGAAGCGGCGGAGGCAGGCGGTGCGCAAAGCATTGCACTCAATGCCGCCGATGAGATAGCGGTTGCGGCGTTTTTGGAGGGGAACATCGGTTTTACCGATATACCCGTACTGATTGAAGAAACCATGGGCGCAACCAAGCAACGTCGTTTGGAATCCATTGAACAGGTGTTGACCGTGGACGCGGAAGCAAGAAGCACTGCGCGCGAAAAAATTAAGAGTTACACCCGTAATGCATTGGCACAGTAACACCAAAGGAATCATTAATTTATGTCAGATTTCATCACTGCTGTTTTAGCTGTGGGCGTGGTTTTGGGCTTCATGATTCTGATTCATGAATTCGGCCACTACGCGGCAGCAAAATTATTGGGCGTCCGCGTTGAAGTCTTTTCGATCGGCTTCGGTAAGCGCCTGCTTGGTTTTACGCGCGGCGGAACGGATTATCGAATCGCCGCCATTCCATTGGGCGGCTATGTGAAGATGTCGGGCGAAAATCCTATGGATGAACGCTCCGACGATCCTGCGGAATTCATGAACCATCCCCGCTGGCATCGCTTCATTATTGCGATTGCCGGCCCGGCGATGAATATTCTGCTCGCAATTGGTCTGCTTACCGTGGTTTACATGGTGCATTACGAAACCGCGGTCTATTTGGACAAGCCTGCCGTCGTGGATGGCGTTCGCGCCGGTTCAGCAGCGGCCCAAGCGGGCATCTTGCCTGGCGACCGCATCGTGAAGATTGATGGCATCGATAACCCTACATGGGAGCAATTGCAACCCAGAGTTTGGCTAAGCCCGAATCAGCCCTTGACGGTGACGATTCAGCGCGGCGATCAATCCCTGCAAAAGACGGTTGTACCGACGGCCGTCACATCGTCCGAAGTCGGCTCCGCTGGCTGGTATCCAAAAGAAGCCGTGATTGTTGGCAAGCTCGACGCCAGCATGCCGGCGGCACAAGCGGGCATGAAAGAGGGCGATCGCATCGTCGCCATGAACGGCACGCCACTGCTTTCCATCGAAAACATGATCGAGCAGTTGCAGGAGTTGAAAGACCAACCGCTTGATTTGACTGTGATTCGAGATGGCGCGACCCTTGATTTCAAGACTCACGCCGTACTTTCAACCACGGACGACCCGAAAGAACATCGTTATCGCCTAGGATTTGTGAATAAGGGCGAGACCAAGGTGACGCGGCTTCCCTTCGTGGATGCGCTGACCCTTTCTCTGAGTGAGAATCGACGCGATTCCTTGATGATTCTGGAACTGGCAAAGAAAATCTTCCAACACAAGATCTCAATGAAGGCGGTCTCAGGACCGATCGGCATCGCGCAAGATGCCGGATATGCCGCGCAGCAAAAAGGTTGGACCCCGCTCATGGAACTTACCGCGGCAATCAGTTTAAATCTGGGCATTTTCAACTTACTGCCGATTCCCATTCTCGACGGTGGCGTAATCATGCTGCTGTTCGTGGAAGGGCTGATGCGGCGAGACATCAATATACGAGTGAAAGAGCGTATTTATCAGACCGCATTCGTTTTCCTCGTCCTGTTCGCCGTAGTGGTCATCTTCAACGATCTGATGAAGACCATCCCCGGCTTGGCGCAAAGAATGCCGTAGCGTATGCTCAAGATCCCGGGTTAGCGACAAAGAACGGCGCGAACTTGGGGCACCGTGCTGAAATGGTCCGCCGCATTTGCGGCGAAGTTTCTTTTTGTATGCGAAATAGAGACGGATTCGGGGTGAAACGTAAGACTCTAAGCGCAAGAATCATCCGCGCCAAGAAATCAGCTAAAGACGAAGCTAGATCGCAGTCAGCGACGCAGCAATTCATTCAAGGCCTGTGCGGGTATTTCCGCGGTAGCCGTCTCTGGGTGACATAAGGGAGCTAGAGCATAAAAGATTCTGACTACGCCCTTACCCCAAACGAACGACGAAATATACTACGGCCCGTGCCGAAGCCGGGCTAGGATCACGAGCTGATGGCTGACGAGATATCAAAAAAGTTGTCTGCAAAATACTTGGCCGCGTGAGACCTATTGCTTCAAGAGCATGCCCACTTCACGCCCAAGCTTGCGAAAGTGCTGTGGAAGTGGCCTTTGCAGCAATCTCGCTACATATTCCTGTGCCTTGGAGAAGTTAGCGATTGATAATTCACGCCTTTCCCTTTTACGATATCGCTTCGCCTCGTCCATGTACGTTGCTCTTATAACATCCATTCCTGCCTTGCAAAAGTTTCGCCATTTGGGAAACGGGCTGGCTCCATTTTCAAGACGCACTGTAAGCGACGACTTGCCAAACTTAACGCCGGACGCTTGCAATGATTTAACGCTAAGGGAAAACAACGCCAGCCAGAGGTAGGTCGCCAACTCGTCCACGTATCTCTTCGATCCCGCTAGTTCTTTCACGCACTCGTCAACAATTTTACCTAGCAGATAAATCTGGTACGCGAGCTCCGGTGCTGTGGCTCTAATTGCTTTATAGGGATCCTCCTCGAAGAGTTGGCCGAGCCCTTGCTTGGCCTTGACTGGACCAAGCCGCTTATCAGCCCAATGATAGCTCGCAATCAACTGAGTCAGACCTTTTATGTGGGGGCCACGTTGGATGCCGACGCTCTTTAGTTCTGTTCGCCTTTGCGCCCACTCGCCGTCCCGGCGTTCGTAGTACAGCTTTCTCTTTCGGAAGAACCGGGCGAGCGCATGCTGATAGTCATCGTTCGAAATGAGATTCCACTTCTTTATTGGATTCTGAAGATTGCTTCGGATGGAAATCTTTTCAATGATCTCCCGACGCTTAGTGGCTTCGTTCGAGAAGTCTGCCGGGCTTGGAGGCCGAACTTGAATAATCCTAACCATAACCCTCGCAGTAGTTGAGGGCGTTTGTACGTCGCGGATGCTATGCAGTGTCTGCGAACCGTTCACCACACGGGGATTCTCAATCTTCAGCGCCTGCGTCCCAGGGTCGTGTGAGTGCCCCTCACAGAGCATTGTGATCCCGTTATTACTGAAGACAAACTCCGCGGATTCGTTCTCGAAGGTGTACGCGATCTCAGGATTAACCCTGGAATTCGGCAGTTTCAGTCTAATATTACGAGCGAAAAGCAGATCGTACGGATCCTCGTCTCGCATGTACCGAATCAGATCGATCAATTTGGCGAATACGATCGACGTTGGAACAGTACTATCCCTTTTATCTGCCGAGAGAACGGTGTTGATACCGCTGAGAGTTAATGTTGGCGTGAGCGGCATTGCGTCTTCGATGTAGTCAACGACGAACTGCAACATATCGTTGAGGTGGAAGATCTGCACCTCTGCCGCCCGCACGGATTTGTACTGCGCGTCGTTTCGCCTGTGGTTCGTGACGAAAAACAGCTGTGCCCGGCCATCATCATAGAGAGTGAAGAGCCTTTGATAACGCTGTTTCAGTTCAGGACGCACGACGGAAAGATACGATTGCCTGTTCGACTTGTTCGCGAACGCCTGCCAGAAACGGGTGATTTCGTCATAAAACGAAACCGGCGCCGGGGCGTCGTATTTCTTGGTGAACTTCGTGTTCAGTACGAGGTGTCGAACATGGTCCCCATCGCTAACCTCGAAAAAGCTGTCTACCTTGCCATCGCCGCTGCCATCTGAGCAAAAGTACTTCTGCGGGCCCAAGAAGTAGGTTTGGGCAAACCATTTCCCGAAGGCCTGCGGTTGCTGTAAACCGCTTTCCATGCCTACTTCGGCGATTCGATCCAGCATGAAGTCAAACAATTGTCGCTGGTCGTGCATGATTAACCTCACACCCGGAATTAGTAGAACTCCGAGCCATTCTCACTTAACACCATTTGTTTTGCAACAGGATGCGCGTCCAGCGGTGGGTTTCCGATGATGTTACTTAATCCCTTCTGTTCGTTTGTTTTCGCCGCGCTCCATTTGCTTTTAAGCTTGCGGTCAGCGCAGTCTCCGTGACGCCATGTACCGAAAGGAGCATTACAAGCCAGTCTAACCTCGTACCGAGCAGCCATAAAATTCCCCACCCTATCGCCCAAAACGCGATAAGGGTGGGGCACCCATTAATTCCCAAAGGCTTTTATGCTGCCTTTGCTTCTTGAACGGCTTTTGCAGCGTCACGGATGACGTCCAGAACGCGGTCCGGTTGGAAGAGCATCAGCGCGTGGCTGTTGTCGAGCTCGTAAGTGGTTGGGCCCATGCGCTTGGCCAGAGCTCGCTCCAGATCAGGAGGAACCGCGTGGTCTTTCTGACCGACGACTGATTATACGGTTAGTCAGGCCGCCGGCTAGAGGGTCTTGTCGGGAATTCTTACGCAATTCGTTTTACCCTTGAATGAGCTGCAGCGCTTCGTGTATTGAAACAACCCTAACACCTATTTCGTCCAACAGATACTCCTTGATGTTTTCCGAGTAATCGGACTCTTCAGATACAAGTATGCGATCTGGTGTGCGAGCTGCGACTCCTACGAAAACCAAATCTGAGCGATCAAAATGCAGCTGATTAAGCAAAATGTCCCGATGCACATTTGTCACACGCCCGTCTCGAAACACAAGTTTATCGCTTCGTGAAGAAACGACGCCGAGCCATTTTCCGGCATGGCAATCGGATGGTATATTTCTGAAATACTCGCCAAGGATGAGGTGCCCATAATCTACGGCGATAGTATGCGATGAGTTGATCCCGTGTAGGAGTGCCAATACGTCAAGCGACCGCTCGTCGTCGGCGTTCTGTCCAACTTTTAGAACAAAGGTGTCAAGCACCAACTCCACTGTAGGCCCTTCGGTTCGTTAGCTGCCCTCAGCTTGAATTTTGAATTGTGCCGCCGCTTCTTCGTATGCTTCATCAAAAAAGTTCTTTGGTAGCCCTGCTCCTTCATATTGGCCTCGGTCATTTATGCTTATTTGGCGAATTGCTGTTCCTTGGGATGTCGGTTCACAATAGTAGATGGCAACGCTGTCTCTTGGAACTTTTCCTTCAGCAATGCGGGTCCTGATTCGCGAAAGAAGATGCTCGCTGTGCGTCTCAATGAGTAGCGTTTTTCCCACTCCTGAGAGAGCTATGTCTATTAATAGATCACCTAATTTCGCCTGAGCGCGCGGGTGAAGATGTATCTCGGGTTGCTCAATAAGTAGCATTGCGCGGTCACGGGCATAAAACCCTTCTACAACGATCGGGAACACCTGCGAGGCGCCGAAACCGACGTCAGCAAGATTTACAGTTATACCTGTATTCGGGTCTTCAAAAATAACGCTGTAGTTATTACCACCAACACGTCGAAGCTGTACCTTCAAGGCAAAACCAAACTCGCCCATCCACTTATTCACTTTGCCCAGCAACCTTTCGCGTGTCGCTTTTTTCCGTGCCTGTACCCAGAGCACGTCAACCGAGAGCTCGCCTTTTAATCCAACATCTTGGGGCGCCTCGCCGGTTGCTATGTATATCCGCTTGGGGAACTCGCGCAAAGGACCTATGTAGAAAACACTTCTGAAAAGTTCTTCAACTTCGCGTGCCATCTGGCTTGAAAGCGACGCGACTGCTCGCCGAAGAAGGCCCGCAGCGGTAGCAGCGGAAGGGGTGTAGTAGGATAGGCGGGCTGCGTAGAACTTCTCAACATCAGCAGCGAGTTTGGTGTTCTCCGCAGTCAAATCGTTTTCTTTATAGAACTGAAGCTGGTACTTGCCGCCGGGCATTCGTGTTGCCTGCAGCACGTTGCCCTGCGGGAGAATCTTGAACTCGCATTTCTCGAGAAAAACCTGCATTGTCTTTCGGTTATATCCAAACTCAACGTCCATATCGATATCGTCAAATCGTCTTGGCTCTCCTCCAGTGACCGTGGCGGGCAGGAGACCTCCATATCTGGTTGCGAATTCGACCTCTACTCTCAACCGCGCTTTGGGGTTGTGCATAAAGAGTAGATCGGGGTATGAGCCAAGTTGAACGTAGGGACCGTTAATGCTGAGTGGATTTTTTAGGTCACGACTCTCGACCGTCTGTCGCAAGAGCAGCAAAGATTGGATAATGCTTGTCTTGCCTGCGCTGTTGGGCCCCACGAGAAAGGTAAGAGGACGTATCGCCAGCTTACTGGTATCGGCGAGGCTCTTGAAATTACGGACTCGTAATGCTTTTATCACGGAATCGCTTCTTGCGCGTTAGCTATTCGGACTTGAGCTGCGCTCGCATTCTAGCAGGTCTACAGTCTTTGTCATTCAAGCATGCATCTGGATGTTAAAATGGAACTTCAACATGGCTACCATTCAACGCAGAAAGTCCGTTACGGCTTCGATTCAAGGTGTGCGGGTAGGCTCGGATGCACCGGTTGTGGTGCAGTCGATGACAAACACCGACACCGCGGATATTGCAGGCACCGTGAAGCAGGTTGCGGCGCTG
>Ga0070735_10005950_pt1 | contig 10024 bp, 7 predicted proteins | sample Coa_R1_FD_66443 | JGI IMG/M metagenome (GOLD analysis project Ga0070735, IMG submission 66443) | Surface soil microbial communities from Centralia Pennsylvania, which are recovering from an underground coalmine fire - Coalmine... | ecosystem: Environmental > Terrestrial > Soil > Unclassified ... | reverse complement strand
GAGCTGATCCTCAAGGAGCTCGTTGTCTGCGTTGTCATGCTTACCGCCTACGACCTGGAGGAGCACAAGTCGCGCGCGGCGGCGCTGGGCGCCTGCGGCTACATCCTTAAGCCGGTGACCTCGTCCACCCTCATTCCGCAGCTCGAGGCCGCATACGCGCAGTATCAGAACCGCAGGCAGTAGCCGCGCCGGCCACCGCGGTCCCTCCGGACCGAGTCCCGCGCGGGCTACGGCCGGAGCTGCCGGCTGCACTTCCCGCAAAAGCGCGCGCCCGTGTCCGAAGCGCCGCATGCCGGGCAGGCAGCGGGCCCCGCGCCGGTCAGCGGTATCGGCGGTACCGCGGGCGGCGCGGCGCCGACTCCGTGCGGGACGGTGGGATTCGGTACCGGATCCGGCTGCGGCGCCTGGGCGATCACCTCTGCCTTAATGGCGCCCTTCATGAATACCACCGGCGGCGCGGTCCACGTCACGCGCGCCACCGTTCCCCAAAACAGGTCGACCACTGCCGTGTTGAGGCCGGCTTTAGGCGTGACCATGTAGTGCACGTAGCATGTCACGTTGTAGCGGCCGGGCGGCAGGGGAATGAACTGGGTGCCCCACTTCACCGGCAGGCGCGATCCCTCGATCTCCACGTAGACCGGAAATGCCGCGTAGAGGAACGCCATCGGACTGTACTTCATCACGAGCTCCATGCCTGATTGTGGTTGTTCGAACATCCGCGCCCTCCCTTCCGCGGCCTGCCCTACTGTGCGCCGATCGCCACCGTAACCACGGATCGCGCCGGCAGCGGCACCGTTAGCCTGCCTCCCGCATCGACCGCCGCGGTTCGACGCCGTCCCTGCGCCTCGGCCGTGCTCTCCTCGATGGCAGCCTCGGACCCGGGCGGCAGCCCGGCCAGGGTGACGGAGCCGCGCCCGATAGGATTGATCAGCAGCACCGCGGCCTGCGAGGGGCGCGGGCCGATCGAGGCGACCGCCCGCAGATCCTCACTGCCGCACGTTATCGCGGCGATCACCGCCTTCGGCGAGAGCACGGCCTCCATCTGCTTCATCACGGCAAACACCGGATATGGCTTGCTGCCGTCCTTGCTGACAAGCGGATAGTTGTCCTGATATGTCCAGTAGTCCATGAGGCTGGCGTCGGTAAGCCGAACCGTCTTCTCGTAGGCGATGGCGGTTCCGAGCGCATTGTCCCAGCTCTGCCACGGATTCTGCTTCTGCCATAGCTGCGCGTCGTGGCCGGCCTCCGTGCACCAGACCGGCTTGCCCGCCTTCCGCCCGATCTCGGCGATCTGCGCGTACCGCGCGTCCGGCGCGCTGAGCGCGTCCCAGCAGTGAAACGCGAGCGGTCCCAGGTAGGGCTGGATCTGCCGGTCGGCCAGCAGCGCCGGAACGTAGTCGACGAAGTTGCTGCCGTTCGCCGTGTCGCCGACCAGGAACTTCGTCTTGAGGCCGAGCTGTTGAAAGCGCGGACCGGCCTGGCGGATGAACGCGTCGATCTGCGCCGGCGTGAACTTGAAATTGACGCCGTAGTCGGCCTCGTTAAACGAGAACGTGTCGACCGTGGCGCCGTACCGGTCGCGCGCCGCCACGAGGAACTGCGCGATCGCCTCGATGCAGTCGCCGTAGCGGTCCGGCGGCAGCGTCCTGCCGCTCTGCTCGCGCCGCCCGCCCAGCAGCCACGCCGGCCCCTCCCACACCGAGCCGGTGATTGGAATCTTGCGCCGGGCCATCTCCCGCATCTGCAGCAGCGCCGCGTGGGCGGGCCCCTCGTCCCGCGCCGGGCCGCGCTCAGGCGCCCAGGCGTTGAGCGGGATGCCGATCCGCGCGTGCGCGACGTGGAGATGCGCAAGGTTGTACCGCCCGACGGCATCCTCCGGCTCGGTCGCGCCGTAGCGCGGCTGGCAGAAGTTGCCGCCCATGCCCAGCATTGTCTGCCGCCGCTCGCCGGGATGAACCGTCGCGGTCACGCTGCCCAGCGGGTTCTGCGAGGCGGCGAGAGTCTCCAGCGATTCGGCGGTGACCGCGCTTCCGTAGTCGAGCAGCGAGAGGCCGCCGATCTCGATCGTCTGCGCACCGAAGGCGAACCGAAGCGAGAGCATCGCCTCGCCGGGCGCGTAGTCCCCCGCCGCCGCAAAAGGCACTGACACGCGCTTCCACGCCTCCGGCTTGCTGAGCGAGCTTACGCCGCGGGTGACCGACTTCGTCCACGGCGCCGTCGCGCGCTCGAAGAGAAGCATCGTCTGCGCCGGCGACTTCCCGCCCGCCGCCGCGCCGCGCACGTACAGCGACGCAAGCAGCGCGTCGCCCTTCCGGACGGGTATCGCGTTGCGGATCGTCAGCTGCGTGACGTTCGAATCGGGCGCCGGGCCGCCGATCTTGACGCGCAGCGCCGAGCCGAATGGCTCGCCCTTGATCGGGACCACCTCCGCTGAAGCCTCTGTCCGCTCCAGGCCGGCCACCGGAGTCTTCAGCAGGGCATCCGGCGCAATCGCCTGCCGCGCCGCGGCGTCGTCCGCCCCTGTCTGCCCGGCCGCGCACGCGGCCAGCAGTCCCAACACGGCGATACTTCGCGGTCTCTTCATCGCGTTCCGCTCCCCAATCCGCGCGAGGCCCCGGCTGCGCGCACGCCTTTGCCCGTCGCTGACCGCCGCGCCAGACGTGGTGGAAACGAGCGGCCGGCCGGCTCAAGTCACCGGATGCCGCCGCGGCAAGGGCGTCCGACTCCGCGGATTCGCCTGCTGATTCGAGAGCGACGCCGGATAATCCCTTCTGTACGCTGAGCGCGCTCCGAAAAAAGCTCCGGGCGCCCTATGGGCGCCCGGAGCATCGAAAATGTTGTAACCGCCGTCCACCGCGGCTTCCGAACTTCTGCTATCGGCTGCCCGCAAGCTGCGCAGCGCGCCGGCTCGGCGTGCGCGACGACCTTCGCGCCCGCTGCGGCTCCGCGTCAAAGGCGGGCAGCGACTGCATCCGGTCGAGCGACCGCCGGTCTCGCGCCAGCGCCACGGCCTCCGCAAACGCCGCCCCGGTGCGTCCGCCTGTCGCAAGCTGCGCAGCCTGAGCGATGGTCCAGTAGTGGCCGCCAACCGGGCAAGACTCCTCAATCCACGCCCGGCCGGCCGCGTCCTCCACGACGGAGATTCGCATTCCCGGCTGAACGTCCCACGAGCGAACGACCTGCCTGACGTCTGGTCTGGTTGCAATTCGGTTCATCGGTGTGCTCTCTCGGTCTTGTGTGCATTCGCGCGCAACGGTGCCTGACGGGATTCTCGGTACGGAAGCGCAGGCTCAATAGGTAAACGAACAGTATCGCGCGGTTGTTCCCTATTGTACCCTCCCTTGTGAAAAAAATCACAACAATTCGGCGATGACGGGTGTTTTTTCGCGTGGCAAGCTTGGAAGCCACTGCAAGCATAAATCCGCGTCGGCAGCGTCTGCTTGCCCCTGCACGCTGCGCTCTCTTGGATTGCAGCCACCCGTCGCCCGGTCGAAGCGGGAAGCGGAGCCGCGAATGGGCGTGTCAGCCCACTTCAGGGGCGGTCGATTGCCATTCGCTGGCGCCGTTTTTGCTCGCCGGGTACCTGCGGCAGGCAATCGACGGTACAATACAGGAGAGGCCGGCGCGCGGCGGCAACGCGGCCACGCGCAGGTCCGCGCCCGCAGGTAACAACCATGAGATCCTACGCCACCTGGTGCATCGTATTCACGCTCGTGCTCGCCCTCATCGCGCTGGCCGCGGTGCTGATCACCCGCGCTCACCACTGACGTACAGGCGCCCTCCTGCGGCGCGAGACGATGAACGCGGCGCGCTGACGATTCTGCAAGGACCGGAGCGCCGGCCATTCGGCGAGCGATTTTGCCATGTCAAACCACGCGAGCCACGTACAGCCGCCGCTTCAATTCGTCCCTCCCGACTTGAAGCCGGGCGTCGTCCGCGCCGTCGGCGGCCTGATCCCGCTCGCGCTCAGGCTGCGCACCGAGATCGCGCAGGTCGAGGCAGCGCACGCCGACCGGCTCGCCGCGCTCTACCGCGATTTCGAGGCCGGCGAGGCCCGTTTCCTCATCGCGTTCCGCCATCCGAGCGCGACGGACCCGCTCACCATCTGGTATCTGCTCTCCCGCCTGGTTCCACGGGCGGCCCGCGAGCACGGCATCCCGCTCCGGGGCCATCCCCACACCTACTTCCTCTACGATCGCGGCGTGCCGCTCTGGGCCGGCAAGGCCGTCGGCTGGCTGCTCCCGCGGGCCGGCGGCATCTCCGTTCAGCGCGGCAAGCTCGACCGCATGAGCCTGAAGACGACGCGCGACAAGTTCGTAAATGGCGAGCTGCCCATGGCCATCGCGCCGGAGGGCGCCACGAACGGCCTGAACGAGATCGTCAGTCCGCTCGAGCCGGGCGTCGCGCAGCTCAGCTTCTGGTGCCTGGAAGACCTGCGGTCCGCGGGCCGTAGGGAGCGCGTCTATATCGTGCCGCTGGGCATCCAGTACCGTTACCTGGATGAGCCGTGGCAGCCGATCGACGGAGTGTTGTCGATCCTCGAGGAGGAGTGCGGGATGGCCGCCGACCCTTCCGGCGACCGCTACGCGCGCCTCACGCACATCGGCGAGCGGCTTCTGTCGCTGCTCGAGGACGCCTACCGCCGGTTCTACCAGCAGGAGCCGGGGAAGCCCGGCGAGGAGCTGGCGACGCGGCTCCAGAGCCTGCTGGAAGCGGCGCTGCGAACCAGCGAGTCCTACTTCGCCATCCAGGCCAAAGGATCGCTAACCGATCGGTGTCGCCGCATCGAGCAGGCCGGCTGGGACCGGATCTACCGCGAGGATCTGAAGGGCCAGACGCTCAGCCACGTGGAGCGGGGAATCGCCGATCGCGTCGCGGAGGAGGCGGACCGTAGGATGTGGCACATGCGGCTCGTCGAAAGCTTCGTCGCGGTGAGCGGCAGCTACGTGCGCGAGAAGCCGACTGCGGACCGGTTCGCCGAGACCGTGAACCTCCTCTACAAGACCGTCCAGCGGCTCAAGGGCGCGCCTGCCTTCACGCCGCCGCCGCTCGGCCGCCAGCGCGCGCTCATGACGGTCGGCGAGCCGATCCTGGTGGACGACCGCTATGCCGACTACACGGCGAGCCGCCAGGGCGCGCGCCAGGCCGTCGCCGACCTGACGCAATCCCTACAGCAGACCATGGATGCGATGGCCGCCGCCCAGAGCTGACGAGCGCCGGACCGCCGGACCGCCGACGTGTCGACCCCAGCTGCGGAGACGGCCGAACGGCGAACACAGGCGACGGCGCGGTGCAGCCGGAGAATCTCGCGAAACTGCGGCGATCCGGGCCTTAAACCAGCCTCGCGTCCAGGTGAATCTCTGTCCCCGCCAGCGCCTTGGAGACCGGGCAGCCGGCCTTGGCCTGCTCGGCGATCTCCTGGAACTTCGCCGCCTCGATGCCCGGGACCTGGCCCTCCGTCGTGAGGTCGATCCGCGTGATCGCGAAGCCGTCGCCCACCTTGTCGAGCTGGACTCTCGCCGTGGTGTGAACGCGCACCGGCACGTGCCCGGCCTCCGACAGCATGTGCGCGAGCGCCATCGAGAAGCAGCCCGCGTGCGCCGCCGCGATCAGCTCTTCCGGATTGGTCCCGTCGCCATCCGCGGAGCGCGACCGCCAGTCGTAGCGCCCGTGGAACGCCCCGCTGCCGAGCTTGATCTCTCCCTTGCCTTCGGTCAGGTTGCCGCGCCACTCGGCGTCGGCGGTTCGTGCCGGCATATTCGCTCCTCCTCGGACCGGCGTCGCGGTCCGGCTGCTGCCCGTTGCCACTTGCCCATCCGTCAAGCGCTGGGCTTGACACGCGCGCGGCGCGCCGGATTTATGCCGGCGTCGTCCGGCGGGCCCGCGAGCGTTGACCCCGTGCGCGCGGCGCGCCGGAAACTGCAAGACGATGGGCCAAACACCGCGCGCTCGGTTACTCTTACGAACGACCAGCCCGCACGGCAGCAAGTCGATCGCGTCGCCGCGCGGCAACTTCGCAAGTCGCGCCGTCGTAAACTCATCCGGAGCCACGCTTGCGCACGCGCGAGACGGCATGCGCGTACGATCGTTACGGGGTGCACATGAATCATCTATTCACGCCGCTGCAGATTCGCGAGGTGCTGCTGCGAAACCGCATCGCGGTCTCGCCGATGTGCGAGTACAGCAGCGAGAACGGCTTCGCGAGCGACTGGCATATGGTCCACCTGGGAAGCAGGGCGGTGGGAGGGGCCGGGCTGGTCTTCACGGAGGCTGCGGCCGTCGAGCCGCGCGGGCGAATCAGCCCCCAAGACCTGGGGATCTACGAGGACGGCCACGTCGAGCCGCTGCGCAGGATCACCGGCTTCATCGCGGAGCATGGGGCCGCGCCCGGAATCCAGCTTGCTCACGCGGCGCGAAAGGCGAGCACGGCCGCTCCCTGGCTTGGCGGCCGGCCGCTCTCGGAGGAGCAGGGCGGATGGCGCGGTCTGGCGGCTCCGAGCGCTCTCCCGTTCGATGCGGCCTACCAGACGCCGGATCCGCTGGACGAGGCCGGCATCCGCGCGATCGTCTCCGCGTTCGGGCGCGCGGCGGAGCGAGCGGTCGAGGCGGGCTTCAAGGTGGTCGAGATTCACGCGGCGCACGGCTACCTGCTCCACGAGTTCCTCTCGCCGCTCAGCAACCGGCGCGCCGACGCCTATGGCGGCAGCTTCGAGAATCGCGTGCGGCTGCTGGAGGAGGTTGCCGCCGAAATCCGCCGTCGCATTCCGCAAGGCCTGCCGCTCTTCGTCCGCATCTCCGCGACCGACTGGACGGAGGGCGGCTGGACGATTGACGACTCGGTGGCGCTCGCCGAGCGCCTCGGCCCGCTCGGAGTCGACCTGATAGACTGCTCGTCCGGCGGAAACGTACCGCGCGCGGAGATACCGATCGGGCCCGGCTACCAGACGGAGTTCGCGGCCCGCATCAGGCGCGAAGCCTGCGTGCTCACGGGCGCGGTCGGCATGATCACCGCGCCGCAGCAGGCCGACCACATCGTGCGCAGCGGCCAGGCCGACCTCGTCCTGCTGGCGCGCGCCCTGCTGCGCGACCCGTACTGGCCGCAGCAGGCCGCGCTGGAGCTTAAACAGCCCATCCCCACGCCCCCGCAATACGAGCGCGCCTGGCCGCGGGGTTAGCTCCGGCGACGTTCTCGCGCGAAGAACACAAAGGACGCCCACCCCGTATCCCGCGCGAAGTTTCCGCGAACGTCCAGCGCCCCGGCAGCGGTGGTTGTTCAGGGCTGGCACGCGGCGTGATCGGGCGGCAGCGGACCTCTCCTCGTTTTGTTCCTCATCGCCAATTACCTCGAGGGCGGCGTTCAGCGGGACGTCCAGCCCGCGACCATCGTCCAGAGCGTATCGATTCCCTGCGATCGGTCGCCTCGCTCAAAGCGCCTCTTCCGCCGGCGGCGCATGTGCGGCCAGCTATGGCTGGATCGCGTCTATATGCGGCTGAATGTCGTTCGCGACTACCTGCCAGACGCGCTCCGGGTCCACTTTGAAATAGTGGTGAACGATCCGGTTCCGAATGTCGACTATCTGGCTCCAGGGAGCGGACGGAAATTCCGCGCGCTTCTCCGCACTCACCTGCGCCGCAGCCTCGCCAACGATCGTCACGAGGTATGTGACGGCTAACTGCTTGTAAGGAACGCATCGCGGGATACTCCGTCCGTAGGCTCTAGAGCGCGGCCGGCATAGCGGACCATATCGAAGAGCCTTGCATCATCGCGGTCCATGGATTGCCCTGCGGTTTCTGAGAATGTCCGCGCTACGGTAGGGGTTCGCATCCGGACCGGAGATCTCGGATTGCAGGACCACGTCCACCGGCCGCTTCACCAGCGCCGATAGTTCCGCTTCCATCTGGACAGATTCCGCCAATGTCGGCCGCGCGTCGTTTTCGAACGCGAGCAGGAAATCCACGTCGCTGTCCGGCCGGAAGTCGTCGCGCAGCACCGAGCCGAAAACGCTCAGTTCCCGAACCTTCCACTTCCGGCAGAACGCGCGGATCGCCGGGCTGTTAAAATCGATCCCACTTGCAACCATCGCCGAAACCCTTCTGCCGCCATTCTGCCTTGGCTGGAGGGTTGAGTCCGGCCGCATCTCACAACCCAGACAAAGCGCCAATGCAATAATAGCCAACCAGCTGCAGCAGCGCCACCAGGCGTCGCCTCCTCCGTTGCAGCAGCAAGGGCAGCTTGCGAGCGCGAGCCCGCATTACGGGTCGCGCCTTTCTTCGCGGACGGCCGGAAGGCTGCGCCTGCGTACCGGGCCGCCCGGTGAGCCGATCGTACCGGCCGTCACCCTGGCTCCCCCAGGATTGGGGGGGTCGGGGGGCGAGCACCCGGCAACCAGCTGCCGCGCTACGCGTGCTTCACCGCCGCCACCTGCGTATAGAGCTGGTGGATGATCTGGTTGACGCCGTAGCCGCTCGGCAGGAAGACGAAGTGGCCGCCGACGCTCTTGATCCACTCCTTGCCCTTCTCGCTCATGTCGTGCCCGGCGTAGTTCTTCACCAGCACCAGGATGTTGGACTTCTTGATCTCCGTCTGGAACTTGACCGCCTTGTCGCTCTTCTTGCTGTCGATCCAGACCACCTCCTGGCAATCCAGTATCTCCATCAGCTCGTCGCAGACGCGCTGCCGCTTCACGCCTCCGAGGATCAGGATGCGCTGGCCCTCCGTGATCAGGCGCACGACCTCCTTCTCCGCGTCGACGACCGCGTCCGACGGCTCCTCCTCCGAATCCGGGTCCGGCAGGGCCACGGGCTTGGCCACGAGGCCGCGCCGCTCCCGCTCGGCCATCACCGCCTCCAGGATGCGGGCGTACTTGATCTCGCCCTCCAGCAGGCGCGGGCCGTTGTCCACCAGCGCGTTACGGATCTGCACGTTCGTCGGCGGGATGCCGGACGCCAGGCATTCGTCCAGGATGGGGAACAGGGTCTCGCGGTCGGCAGCCAGAGCGGCGGGATCGTCGCCGATGTCCGCGTGCCCCGTGAACAGCCGCTCCATCGCCTCGATCGCGGCCTTCTTGCGCGCATCCTTGATTCGGCGCGCCTCGAACTCCTCCGACTCGCGCTGCGCGTCTCGCAGTGTCCGCTCGATGGTGTCCGCAAGCTCCACCAGCTCGTCGAAGGGGGTCTCGGAGTTGAGCGAGGTGAGATACGCGGTGCTGCGGGCCGCGTCCATGAGCTGCGCATAGAGCTCGCTCTGCAGCCTGTCGCGGCCGTGGAACGCCAGCAGCACCTTGTACAGCGCCTGCTGCGCGGCGGCGATGGCATTCAGGACGCGCACCTGCACGACCTGCGGCGCGGTGGCGCGGCTGTTCTCGAACCACTCCCACGCCTCCTGCGCCGGGATCATTCGCTCGTAGCGCAGCCGCAGGTCGATCCACTCCTCCGCATCGAGCATCAGCGAGTCGCCGCCCCACTGGTCCTCGAACGCGAGGCAATTGTCCCGGTCGTTCGCGCGGACTCGCGCGTCGTCGATCTTGTCGCGCGCGATCCAGATCGCCTGGAGGATCTGCTTCTCCAGCCGGTCCTCGAATGCGCGCGCGTGAATCGTATTGAGCCGGCAGGCCGCGATACGCAGGCGATAGCACTGCGCCCGGTCCATGGCGCCGGTCTTCGTCGTGTAGCCGGCCGCGTCGATCTCCATCAGATACGACTCGATCGCGTCGATCTGCTCGATGAACTGCTGCTGCAGCTCGTTCCGCTGCTCCTCGGTAAGCGGCGGCGCCTCTGCCACGGGCGCGGGCGCCTGCACCGGCTCCGGCGGCTTCACGGGCGCTGCGGAAGCCGGCTTCGGCGCGGCCGCCGGTTTCACCGGAGCCGCCTTCGCGACCGCTGCGGGAGCAGGCGGCGCCTGCGTGGCCGCGACCGGCGCCGCGACGGTCTGCTTGGCTGGTGGCGCGAGGGCGGCCGGCGGAGGCGCCTGCGCGACCGGCGCGGCCAGCGCCTGCGCCACCATAATCGGCGCACTCTGCGGAGC
>Ga0070735_10005949_pt1 | contig 10025 bp, 8 predicted proteins | sample Coa_R1_FD_66443 | JGI IMG/M metagenome (GOLD analysis project Ga0070735, IMG submission 66443) | Surface soil microbial communities from Centralia Pennsylvania, which are recovering from an underground coalmine fire - Coalmine... | ecosystem: Environmental > Terrestrial > Soil > Unclassified ... | reverse complement strand
AGGCTTAACCGAAGAAGACATGCGCGCCGGATTCACCATGGGCAGCGAAATCAACTTGATGAGTTTTGTGCGCCTGATGCAGGAGCGCGGCCACAAAAGCGCCGGCGCCATCCGCGCCTCGGTAGGTCTGGCCACGAATTTCGCGGACGTCTGGCGTTTTCTCGGGTTCATAGCCGGCTTCCGCGACCAGACCAGGCTAACCATAGGCGACGTAAGCTTCGACATAGAATCCTGCCGCATAATCCGCGATGGCAGCTAAGCCCACAAAAAATGTCTTAGATTGTCATTCTGAGCGAAGCGAAGAATCTCTCTTCGATTGAAGAACGTCACACCAGTTTTCGCGGAGCCTAGGAGAGGCGCGACGTTCACGATCCGAAAAACACGCCAGCGCCGATTCGCCGACAGCAAATCTTTGTAGGGCACGGCTTCAGCCGTGCCGCAAAACGCCCAAATGACCCCGGCTTTAGCCGCTGGCCTGCTCCGCATCCACAAGCCACAACCGCTTTAGACCGCCGACGAATCCCGGCATGCCCAAGCGATGGCCTTGCCCGCTCCTAGAGAGTCTTTGTGGGTCGCGGCTTCAGCCGCGACATTCAGCCTCTGAAACACAAGGGCTTTAGCCCCTGAAGCGCCGCCGGAATCCGCGCCTGACCATCAATGAGATAACCTGATGGCTCCTAAATCGCCGCAGCTTCCTTCTCCGCATCAAAATCATTCTCCAACTTAGCCACCACCACGGTAGCCACGCCATTGCCAATCACATTCGCCAGCGCCCGAGCCATCGAAAGAAAATTATCGACCGCAAACAACAGCGCCAGCCCCTCAATCGGCAAAACCCCCGATGCCCCAATGGTAGTCGCCAGCACAATGAACGCCGCGCCCGTAACTCCCGCGGCCCCCTTCGACGTAACCAGCATGATGGCCACCAGGCTCAACAGCCGCCCAAACGACAGCGGCACCTGATACACCTGGGCGATAAACAGCGTGCTGATCGGCAATGACAGCGCCAGGCCGCCCAGGTTGAACGCGTATCCCGTCGGCAGCACCAGATCGACCACCGAACGCGCCGCCCCGAATTTCTCCAGCTTCACCATCAGTTGCGGCAAAACGCTTTCCGACGACGAAGTGCCGATCACCAGAAGTATTTCCTCGAAAATGTAGCGGATAAAACGCATCAGGCTGAATCCGAAAAAACGGCAGATCAGCCCCAGCACCACGAAAACGTAAAACGCTTCCGTGAGATACGTGCAAACGATCAGTTTGGAAAGCGCCAGCAGCGCTCCGTTCCCGAATTTGCCGACGGTAAACGCCATGGCCCCGAATGCCCCAATCGGCGCCACCCGCATGATCAGGCGAATGATTCCGAAGAACGCCATCATGATCCCGTCCAGGCTGCGCACCACCGAGTGCCCGCGCTCGCCCATGCCGATCACCGCGAGCCCGAACAGCAGCGCGAACACCACCACCTGCAGCAGGTCTCCGCGCACAAACGCTCCCAGTGCGTTATCCGGAACGGTGCCCAGCAAAAATCCCAGCACCGTGAAATTCTTGCCGCTGGTGGCATAGGCCGAGTAATCCCCGCCGCCCACGCTGGGCTGCTGCGCGTTAACGCCCACGCCGGGCTTGAAAATAAAAACCGACGCCAGGCCAATGGCCAGCGCCAGCGTGGTTACCAGTTCAAAATAAATCAGCGCCTTCAGCCCGATCCGTCCCACCTTGTGAACGTCGCCGATGCGCGCAACCCCGGTGGAAACGCACAGAAACACGATCGGTGCAATGGCCATGCGGATCAGCTTGATAAACAGGTCGCCCAGCGGCCGCATCGCCAGCGCCAGCTTGGGATCCAGTTCGCCAAGGGCGACAGCCGCAACAATGGCAATAAAAACCTGCAGCGTAATATTGTTCCGCCACGACTTCTTTTTCCCGTGATGCGCCTCGCTGTGCACTTCATGCGCCGCTGTTCCCAAGTGATCCCCCGCTCTCGCCGCACACTCAAAGTCATTTCAAAAATGGATCGCGGCTTCGAATCAAGTAGGACAGGCTTCAGCCTGTCTGGTTTAGATTTATGTAGGACGCTACGCAAAACCAGACAGGCTGAAGCCTGTCCTACTTAATCTACCCATCCGCCAATTTCCGCATCACCGCGAACAATTCTTTCTTCGCCTCAAATCCGATTCCCGGAATCTCCGGGCATTTCACGTAACTGTCTTCTACAGGGATTCCGTCCGCAAATCCACCAAAAGGCTGAAAGATCCCGGGATACGATTCGTTGCCCCCAAGCCCCAACCCGGCCGCGATATTCAGCGAAAGCTGGTGCCCGCCATGAGGAATGCAGCGCCTGGGAGACCAGCCGTACGATTTGAGCATTTCCAGAATTTTCAGATACTCCACCAATCCGTAGCTGAGCGCGCAGTCAAACTGCAGAATATCGCGATCCGCTCGCATGCCACCGTAGCGGATCAGATTGCGCGCATCCTGCACCGAGAAAAGATTTTCTCCGGTGGCCATCGGCCCGGGGTAATGTTCCGCCAGCTTCGATTGCAGCTCGTAGTCCAGCGGGTCGCCGGCCTCTTCATACCAGTGCAATCCGTACGGCGCCAGCGCCTTGGCATAGGCGATCGCGGTTTCCAGATCGAAGCGGCCATTGGCATCCACCGCCAGCTGGTCCCCGCGCTTCAGCAATTTCAAAACGCCCTCGATGCGCCGCAAATCGTCGGCCAGCGGCGCGCCGCCGATTTTTATTTTCACCACCGAGTAGCCAAGGTCGAGATAACCCTGCATCTCCCGCTGCAAGGCGGCGACGTCTTTCTCCGGATAGTAGTAGCCGCCGGCCGCGTACACGAATACTCTCGGATCGTAAACGCCGCCGCGAAACCGGTCGGCCAGCAGGCGGTACAGCGGAACGCCGGCGATTTTGGCGACGGCATCCCACACAGCCATGTCCAGAACCCCGACGGCTACCGAGCGCTCGCCGTGCCCGCCGGGCTTCTCATTGCGCATCACGATTTTCCAGATCTTGAAGGGATCGAGATTTCCGCCGCCCTCGTCGAGATACTCGCGCGGCTCTGCTGCCCTCAGCCGCGGCATGGTGCGGTCGCGCAGGATTCCGCTCGGCGCGTACCGCCCGTTGGAATTGAAACCGAAGCCGACCACCGGACGGCCGTCGCGGACCACGTCCGTGATCAGCGCCAGCACGCTGACGGTCATCTGGCTGAAATCGATGTACGAGTTGCGAATTTCCGATTTGATGGGAACCACGGTCTCGCGAATGTCGACGATCTTCACTCCCGCACCTCGCTGTCACGCAGGGCGTCGCGATTCAGAATCAGACCCAGGCCTGGAGCCGCGGGAATCGTCAACATTCCCTTCACCGGCTGCGGCGGATCGACGAACAGCATTTCTCCGACCTGCACCATGCCCAGGTGCCACTCCACGATCCAGCCGTTCATCAGCCCCGCGAACGTGTGCATGTTAAAGAGCGGCCAGCCGCCGCCGTTGGCGATCGGCAGGTTGTAGATTTGCGCCAGGTGCGCGGCCTTGCGCGCTTCGGTGAACCCGCCGCAGAAGCACACGTTCGGCTGAAGAATGTCCACGGCCTGCAGGTCGACCAACTCCCGCAGGCGCCAGCGGTGCCCTTCCATTTGTCCGGCGGCGATGGGAATTTTGGTGTGCGCGCGCAGATCGGCCAGCGCCCGCGCATCGTTCTGCTGCAGCGGCTCCTCGAACCATGTGATATTGCAATCCTCAATCGCGCGGCAAAGCATTTTTGCTTCCACCGGATTAAACAGATAATTCGCGTCGATCATCAGATCGATGTCCGGCCCCACGGCGTCCCGCACGAAGCGCACCCGCGCCGCATCCTCGCGCCATCCTTTTTTATCGACGGCCACCACAATCTTCAGCGCGCGGAAACCCTTGGAGATTTGCAGCTTCGCGGCTTCCGCCAACTGCTCGCGGTCATACTGCGGAAATCCAAAAGTTACGTAAGCGGGCACCGACGATCTCGCGTTGCCCAGCAGGCCGGCCACCGTGCGGTTCGCGGCTTTCCCTTGAATGTCCCACAGCGCGATGTCCAGGCAGGAAAGCGCGCTGGAAATCACGCCGGTCATCGCCCGCGGATTCAGTTTCAGCCAGATCTTCTGGTGAATGGCTTCCAGATCGCGCGCGTCCATGTCCTTCACCGTCGGCAGCACGTACAATTTCAGCGCGGTGACCACCGACCGCGCCAGAAAATGGCCGGTGATCGCCAGGCCGGTCAGCCCGTCGTCCGTTTCCACTTCGCAAAAAACGAATTCCTTTTGCTCTTCCCGGCCGTACCCCTGCACTTTCCCTTCCAGCAGCGGAACCGTGATGGCGGTCGAGTGAATGCTGGCGCGGATATTCTTGATCTTCATTCTTTCTCCTTATTTCGATTGCTCACGTCTTTTCCCTGCTCCTGCGGATGCGTTCTCTCGCCCGTTCCAGGTCCGCGTCCCCGGCGCGCCGCAGCAGCCGCTCTTTTCCGGCCTCGATATGGCCAGCCATTTCGCGCTCCGCGGCTTGAGAGTTGCCGTCGCGCAGCGCCTCGATGATGCGGGAGTGCTCGCGATTCGACGAAGCCATCGATTCGCCCTGCACCAATCCCTTGCGGCGAAACAGATGCAGCTCTTTGCTGAGCGATTTGTAGAGATCCGCCAGCCGGCTGTTCCCGGAAAGCTCCACCAGCCGGGAGTGGAAGCTGACGTTCAAGGGATAGTAGGCATCGATATCGCGGGCGCTCTCCATTTCACGGACCATCGCCAGAAGCTCGTCAATGTCGCGCCGCGTCACGCGAGCAGCCGCCAGCCGGCCGGCCAGGCCAAACAGGTGCGCGCGCACATCGTAAATTTCCGCGGCCTGGGCGACGCTGATCTCGCGCACGAACACGCCGCGGTTGGCCACCACCCGCACCAGGCTGCTTTTCTCCAGGCTTCGGCAGGCCTCGCGAATCGGGCCGCGGCTGATCCCAAACAATTGCGCCAGGGTACTCTCGTTGATGCGGTCGCCGGCCTGCAACTCTCCGGCGATGATCATGCGCTCGATCTCTGCGGCGGCCAGCGAAGCAAGCGACGTCGCCCGCCGCGCCTGCAACTCGCGCACCACGGCCGAAGCTCCACGTACCCTCTTTTTTCGCACCGTGAAATCGTATACTGTTGACAGTTGACGATCAAGGGAAAAATGGCGAATTTTCGAAAGAATCCGGTTAGACGCTGCGGTCGGGTTCGTATTCGGTGGATTTTCCCGATTTGGTTTCGGCGGTTTGCCTGTGCCGCTTTGGTGGTTCCCCGTCCTGGTGTTGCAAAACCTATTTCCACTTACGATGCACCTGTCCGTCCGGCCAATATCGCTGCCGGGCACGAGTTCCTAGACTAAAGATTGAAAGCGATACTGAGTCTTCGTGGATGAAACTGGAATGAATATGTTCAGGCTCGATTATGTTTCTTGTTTGTTGACCGTGCTGTCCACCGTTCTGCTTGGAAAAAAACTGTGGCAGGGTTGGATCGTCGCGGGAATCAATAGCGTCATCATTTGCGTGATCGGATTGCGGACTGCGCAATTCGGATTTGTGCCTGCGAATCTTTTCTGCATCGGACTGTACGCGAATAATTTGTGGAGCTGGCGTCCGAAAACTCGCCAGTCGATCGCGCACTCCGGCGACTGAATTTAGCGATTGCTTTCCGCCGGCGCATCGAGACCGGCGGGTAGCCGGGCAACGTCACGAAGAACGGCCATCGCGGCGTTGCGCCCGTTGATGCCGATCACGCTGCCGCCCGGATGCGTGCACGCGCCGCAGAGGTAGACGCCCGGCATGGGCGTGCGCGCCGGCAGACGGCCGGACCACATGTAGGCCGGCAAACACTCCCCCTGAAAAATATGGCCGCCCGTCAGACCGACTTTCCGTTCGATGTCCGGCGGGCCGAGCACCTGCGCATCGATCACCGCGCCGCCAATATTGGAACAGAAGCGAGCGAGCGAATCGAGCGCCAGCCGGCGGACTTCCTCGCGCCGTTCTTCCCAGGTTCCGCGTGAAAATTTGTAGGGGACGTACTGGGCAAAAACGCTCATGGTGTGGCGGCCTGCGCCTGCCACGCTGGGGTCGTGCGCGCTCTGAAAATAAAGCTCGCACCAGAGATGCTGCGGCAAATCACCGCGGCGCGCGGCGGCGAACGCTTCCTTCCATTCCTCTTTGCTGAGCGGCGTATTAATTTGTCCGTAGTGATGCGGCTGGTCGATTCCCGGCCGGGCGATGAAATTGGGCAGCTCGCGGAGCAGGATGTTCAATTTTACGGTGCAACCCTCGATGGGAATTTGCTCGACGCGCGCACGCCACGCTGGATCGGCGGAAGAGCCGAGGAGCTTCAGGGTCACTTGCGGATCGGCGTTGGAGATCACCACCGGCGCGGCGATAAATTCACCGCCTTCGAGAAAAACTCCCTCGCGCGGCGCGATTCGCGATACCGGAACATTCGTCGCCACCACCGCGCCCGCTTCGCGCGCGGCGTCGCAAAAATAAAAAGACACCATGCCCATGCCGCCCTTCACGTAGCCCCACATGCCGGGCATTCCGCCGAGGCGTCCGGACGCATGATGAAAACGGATGCTGGCGGTTCCCGGATCGAACGGGCTGGCGTTGGTGCCAATCACTCCCTGGCCGAGGTAGGCGGTCTGCAGGCGTTCGTCGCGCAGGAAATATTCCACGAATCGGGCCATCGACCAGTCGAAGAGAACGTGTTTTGCCTGCTGGTCGTTGCCGAGCCGCTCTTCAATCTGTTCGCGCGCGGGCGCTTCGCCGATCCACAAATCGCCGTCGCCGGCCGGGCGCAAGGCGTCGCGGAGGCGGCGCAGCACGCCGTTCATGGCGCGCCAGCCTTCTACATCTCGTGGAGCGAAGCTGCGAATTTCGGCTTCGCATTGTCGATCGTCGTCCCAGAGCTGCACGCTGGTGCCGTCGGGGAATGGAACGAAGAGTCCGTTGACAGCTGGAGTCCACTCGAAACCGCGCGCCGGGAGGTTCAGCTCGGAGATGACCAGGGGATGAAGCAGGCCTGCGAGATAGGCGCACGGAGACATGCGCACGCCGGAGAAAGGTTCCTCGATGGTGCACGCGCCGCCAACTCGCGCGCGGCTTTCCAGGACCAGCACACGCTGGCCCGCGTGCGCGAGGTACGCTGCGCACGCCAGCCCGTTGTGGCCGGCGCCTACAATCACCGCATCCCAGCGGCGCGCGGCTAGCTCGCGAATCGGAGCGGGCAATCCGATTTCGCCGAGGACATCGGCTGTGGGGGAACTCACAATTGAGACAATTTAGCGCAGGCAGGCGGGAAATGCGCGGGCGATGTGGGCGAAGCCGCGTTGGAGGGCGTGTCTCCGACACAGTCGCAACGCGCTTTGTAGCTCGCTCGGCGAGCAAGCAGCGGCGTGGCAATGCTTGCTTGATCCCGGGACCCGACCTAAGATTCTGCCCGGAATAAGGGCATTGCCAAAGGGCGCTTCATGCAACGTTCAGGTCGGGCAACTAGCATGGTAGCCAGTTGCCATTATCGAGCGCCTATTGCTCCAGCCGATTGGGAGGCCATGTGAAGACCATTTCTTGGAGGATCGCCCACTCCTTCCTCTTTCTAGCGGCCGTCATTATTTTCCCGACGGTCTCTTCCGCGCAGGAATCCGGCGCCGATCAACCAGCGGCCAGCGCTCGAAAGAGCGCCGTAGCCCGGCCTTCGCTGAACGAGCAGCAGAAAAGCGGCGAGGCGTTATTCGTCCAAAATTGCACCTTGTGCCACATGCCGACCAACCAGAAGAAGAGGCTGAAAATTCAAGCACCTCCCCTGGAGGGCGTGTTCGGGGAAGACGCCGACAGCGACGTTGTGCGTCAGTTCATTCAGCAGGGAGTACCCGGCAAGATGCCCGCCTTCCGTTTTGGTTTGGATCCGAAACAGATTGATGACATCGTTGCGTATCTGAAAACGGGCGCGCATTTGAAAGCCTCCGCCGGCGGCAACTAAGAAAGGACTGCCATGTTGCGACTGAATTGGTTCCGAAGTATCGGCGTGCTGGTTGTGGCGCTTGGGATGGGATTTGCGGTGGTACAAGCGCTGCCTCCGTCCACCGGCGAACTTGCCGGGGCCGTGAAATCCGCGGAGGGAAAACCACTGGAGGGCGTGCCTGTTTCCGCCAGAGCGGCCGGTTCGACGATTACCACGTCAGTCTACACGGACGGGAGCGGGCGGTATTTTTTCCCGCCTCTTCCTGCCGGCAAGTACCAGATGTGGGCGCAAGCCGTCGGTTTTGAGTTCACTCCCGCCGATCAGACAGTTTCAGCGAGCAAGAAAGTCCAGCAAGACTTCACGCTCAAACCGTTTAAGGATATCTGGAAACAATTTTCGGATGGCGAGTGGCTGGCAAGTTTGCCGGACAGCACGGCAGAAGATCGCAGGATGAAGAAGGTCATTCTCTATACCTGCAGTCCGTGCCACAACTCCGGATTCCTGCTGGAAAAGCGCTTCGACCGGCCGGATTGGGAAATCATCGTCGATCATATGTCGAAACTCGCCGGCTCGTCCGATCCGCCGGGCACAGGGTGCTGCGGCGGGGTGCCGGCGCCGAATGGCGACGATATTCCGGGGGGCGGCAAGTCCGCGAAACCGATGCTGGATAGCGAGGGCAATCCGATTGGGCCGGAGCGCCGACTCCTGGAACATTACAAGACGGACATCATCAACTATCTGGCTCGGGTCCGCGGACCGGAACCGTTTCCTTTGAACCTGAAAGCGTTTCCGCGGCCGACCGGCGAGGCGGCAAACGTTGTCATCACCGAGTACGACGTTCCGGACAAAGACAGCCGCACCATTGGCAGGCTCGATCCCAAGACCGGCCGAACAACACAATACACGCTAAACGCCGACGGCAGCACTCTCCGCAACGACGAGCCCGAGTATGGCGGCAACGAACTTCGGGAGGGCACGGATTGGTCCCGAGGGATTCGCAGCCGCTTGTACGGGCAGCACGACCTGGCTCTCGGAAAAGACGGCTTCGTCTATTTGCCGCCCGAAGTGGGCGTTGGACTCGATCCGAAGGGCAATGTCTGGTGTTCGTTTAACAATGAAATGGCGGTCGACCTCAACGTCAAGACCGAGCAACTGACGCCTTACCCTCTGCCGAAGGGATGGCCGCGTTTCGCGAACGGCAAGGATGTCGATTCCAAGGGAATTGTTTGGGGCGCGCAGCCAACTGGATTTTACCGGCTGGACCCGAGCACCGGGAAATACACGGAAATCAAGGCCAAGACTCAATTGGGCCGGCCCTACGGGCTGACCATCGATTCCGAGGACAACGTGTGGGCCGCGCAAATCGCCGTGGACAAAGTGGCTTATGTAGACGGCCGCACCGGCGAAGTGGGAGAAGTAGTGCTGCCTCCGATCGACGATGAAGACATTTCCGCGGCAGATCGCGAGCTCGGACGCGGTTGGGATTTGGGCGCTCCGCTCTATGGGAAGGGCCCGCGACGGCTGCGAGCCGACATGCGCGGCGATACCGTGTGGGTATCAGAATTTTTCGGCGGCCGCCTGGCGAAAATCGATATTCACACCAAGAAAGTCACCGAATATAAATTGCCTGGGAATTACCGCTACGCGAATCCTTACGAGCCGGTCATCGACAAGAATCACGTGGTCTGGTTCAGCCTGTCCAACCAGGACGCGCTCGGCAAATTCGATCCCGCCACTGAGAAGTTCACTTTTTATCCGATGCCCACTCGAGGAATCAGCAGCAGGCACATCGATGTGGACAACGGTCCAGAAGTGCCGGAGATCTGGCTGCCGTACGATCAGGCCAGGAAAGTTGCCCATATCCAATTCCGAACGAGCTCTGCCCATTGATACAGCAAATTGAGACAGCAGATTGATACGAAATCTAAATGTAAGTGAGACCAGGGACATGAAACTTCTTTTATCGGTATGGTTGGCATTGTTGGTTTCAATTCTGGTTGCTGGAAACCGGCCATTGCGGGC
>Ga0070735_10005946_pt1 | contig 10028 bp, 9 predicted proteins | sample Coa_R1_FD_66443 | JGI IMG/M metagenome (GOLD analysis project Ga0070735, IMG submission 66443) | Surface soil microbial communities from Centralia Pennsylvania, which are recovering from an underground coalmine fire - Coalmine... | ecosystem: Environmental > Terrestrial > Soil > Unclassified ... | reverse complement strand
CTCGACCTCGCCGTTCCCTCGATCGTGTTCGGGGCCGTCGGCACGGCCGGACAGCGCTGCACCAGCACGCGCCGGGTGCTGGTCCACAAGTCGATCGCGGCACAGCTCGAGAAGCGTCTGGTGCACGCCTACCGGCAGGTGCGCATCGGCGATCCGCTGGAGCCCGGCACTCTCATGGGCCCGCTGATCGATACCAAGGCGGTCGAGAGCTTCAAGGCTGCGCTCGATGCAGCGCGTGCCGCCGGCGGCGAGGTGCTGTGCGGCGGCAAGGTGCTCGATCGCCCCGGCCACTTCGTCGAGCCGGCGATCGTGCGCGTACGCAACGATTGGCCGATCGTGCAGACCGAGACCTTCGCACCAGTGCTGTACGTCATTCCCGTCGATTCCCTGGCAGACGCCATCGCCGCCCAGAACGCCTCTGCGCACGGCCTGTCGTCGGCGATCTTCACCGACCGGCTGCAGAGCGCGGAAACGTTCCTGTCCGCCGCCGGCAGCGACTGCGGCATCGCCAACGTGAACCTGGGTACCTCCGGTGCCGAGATCGGTGGCGCCTTCGGCGGAGAGAAGGACACCGGCGGCGGCCGTGAGTCGGGATCGGATGCCTGGAAGGCCTACATGCGGCGTCAGACCAACACGGTGAACTGGAGCCGCGAGCTCCCGCTGGCGCAGGGAATCGAGTTCAAGGTCGAGTAAGCGCTTCCCTCACCGTCCCGGCAGCCGCACCGTGAAGCGCGCGCCGCCGAGTGGCGACTCGTCCACCTCGAGCCGCCCGCCGTAGAGCCCCACGGTGTCGCGTACCATGGCGAGGCCGAGCCCGTGCCCCGGCACGGTCTCATCGGCGCGCACGCCCCGCTGCAGCACGCGCGGCCGGTCGGCCGCCGGGATCCCCGGACCATCGTCCTCGACGGTGATCAGGAGCCGCTCGCGCGGCTCCGCATCGAGATCGGTCCGCGCGGTGAGCCGCGCGCGGCTGTGACACCACTTGCAGGCGTTGTCGAGCAGATTCCCCAGGAGCTCCGTGAGATCGCCGCGGTCGCCGACGAACAGGCTCTCGGGCGCGATGCTCAGCTCGAGCGCCAGATCCTTTCCCGCGTACACCCGCAGCAGCGCCGCACGCAGCTCGGTAGCCACCTGTGCCAGGTCCACCGGCGCCTGTCCGATGAGCGGGCCGCCCGAGGCCGCGGCGCGCTTCAGCTGATGCTCGATGATCCCGGTCATCTTGCCGATCTCGGTGCCGATGGTGCCGCTTTGCGCCTCGCGCGGAAGACTGGCGCGCATCACGGCGAGCGGTGTCTTCAGGCTGTGCGCGAGGTTGCCAAGCGTGTCGCGATAGCGGGCGACGCGCTTGCGCTCGCCGGTGAGGAGCGCGTTGAGATTTTTCGCGACGCCGGAGAGCTCACGCGGATAGCCGGCGCCGATGGTGTCGGTACGCCCGGCTTCCACCTCGTGTATCTCGCGTTCCATGCGCCGAACCGGCGAGAGCACCCAGCGCAGCAGCGCCGCCAGCACCAGCAGGAGCAGCGCCATGAGTCCCGCGAACCATCCGAGCATTTCCTGCCGGAAGCGCGCCAGCTGCTCCTCGTAAGGGCTCAGGCTCACCGCGACCGAGAACGTCAGCCCATTCGGCTCCTCCGGGTCATCCTGAAACTGGATGGCGCGGCTCTCGATGGCCACCCGGTTGTGCCCGAACACGGCCTCGGTGAAGCTGCGCTCGCCGCGCGGCAGCAGCGGCCCGAAGTCACTCGGCAGACCCGCCGTGGAGGGCGAGCGCCACACGTGATGGAGCGAGCGGATCTGGGAGTAAAGACCCGAGCGCGGCGTCTCGAAGCGTGAGTCAACCGCCTTGGGAGCCGGCGCGTAGCCGCCGTTCGGCTGCGGCTCGGCCGCCGCGATGAGCGCCACCATCTGCGAATCCAGCACTTTCTCCAGCGACCGCTGAGAGAGCGCGCGAAAGCCCGTATCGAGCACCCACATCATGCCGCCGGAGAACACCACGAGCGGCACCGACACCGAGACGAGCAGGCGCCGGCTGAGGGAATGCATGGACAGCCGGCTAAGGTGCGGGAACGCGCGCGAGGGCGAAGCGGTAGCCGCGCCCGCGCAGCGTCTCGATCGGATGCAGCTGCTCCTCAGGATCGAGCTTGCGGCGCAGCCGCCCTATCAGCACCTCGATGACGTTGCTGTCGCGCTCGAAGTCCTGATCGTAGAGCCGCTCGGTGAGCTCGGCCTTGGAGATCACGTCCCCGGCGCGCAGCATCAGGTGCTCGAGAATCCGGTACTCGAAGGTGGTCAGCTCGACGGCGGCGCCGCTCACCTGCACGGTCTGCGCGCGGGTGTCGAGCACCACCGGTCCACACTGCAGCAACGGGCTCGCCCAGCCGCCGGCGCGGCGCAGCAGCGCCTGCACGCGCGCCAGCACCTCCTCGAAGTGAAAGGGCTTCGCCACGTAGTCGTCCGCCCCGGCCTGCAGCCCCTCGACCTTGTCCTGCCAGTTATCGCGCGCCGTGAGGATCAGGATGGGGTAGGTCTTGCGCGCGGCACGGAGCCTGCGGATCACCTCGAGACCTGAGATTCCGGGGAGACCCAGATCGACGATGGCGATATCGAGTGGGTACTCGGTGCCCGCGAACAGCGCCTCGTTGCCGTCGGCGGCCTGATCGACCGTGAACCCCGCCTCGACCAACCGCGTACGCAGCGTCTCGCGCAGCGCCGCTTCGTCCTCGACCACCAACACGCGCATGGCTGTTCCCGTCGGATCTATTGCGATACAGCGCCGCTGGCCGCATCGACGCGCACGGTCCACACGCGGCCCGCCTCATTGAGCAGCCGCAAGACGTAGAACACGTGCCCGTTGTCGCTCTGGGTCTCGGCCTTGACCACCCGCGCGTGGTAGCGCTCCTCGGTCATCCTCACGGCCTGATCCATGGTCAACGTCGACACACTGAGGGCCGTGGCGGCCGGCGGGCTGCCGGGCGCAGGCGCGGAATGAGCGGCTGCTGCGCCGCACGCGAGCCACAAGGCTGCAGGCGCGATGAGTCGTTGCAGCTTCATGAATGCAGCCTAACGCATCCGCTCCCCGCCCGGCACCTCGACCACGTCTGCCGCTGCTTCAGCCTCCGTTCAGCTTCGCCTCCGTCCAAAGCTCGTCCCACTGGCGCGCCGTCAGTCGCTCGAGCGTGAGGCCGCGCTCGCGCGCAAGCGCCTCCATGCGGCTGAAGCGCCGCTCGAACTTGGTATTGGCGCCGCGCAGCGCTTCCTCCGCATCGATGTCGAGATGGCGGCCCAGGTTCACGATCGCGAACAGCAGGTCGCCGAGCTCCTCCACGACGGCCGCGTGCGCTCCCTGCGGCCCGGAGGTGCTCGCGCCCTGCGCCGCCTGAAGCTCCGCCAGCTCTTCATCGACCTTCTCGCGCACCGCAGTGGCATCGGGCCAGTCGAAGCCGACGCGCGCCGCCCGCCGCCCGAGCTTCGCTGCGCGCATCAACGCCGGAAGCGCGCGCGGCACTCCGGCGAGCGTCCCGACTCCCTCGGCGGCCGCGGCCGCGCGCTCGCGCGCCTTCTGCGCCTCCCACTCGCGTGGCAGCTCGTGCGCCTCGGTAGTCGCGCCGGCAAACACGTGCGGGTGGCGCCGGACAAGCTTCTCGTGAATGGATTCGGCCACCTCGGCGAAGCCGAACCAACCCTGCTCCTGCGCCATGCGCGCGTGGAATACCACCTGGAACAGCAGATCTCCCAGCTCGTCGCGCAACTGCCCGACGTCGTCCCGCTCGATCGCGTCGGCCACCTCATAGGCTTCCTCGATGGTGTAGGGCGCGATGCTGCGGAAGGTCTGCGCGCGATCCCACGGGCAGCCGTGCTGCGGGTCGCGCAGCCGGGCCATCAGGGCCAGGAGCTCTCCGAGGGCGTGCTGCGGATCGCTCATGTGGATTCGAAGGGCAGCGGTCCGACGCACAGTCGATAGAGCGTGAGCAGGATGCCTGCGGTCGCACCCCAGATCGTTCGTCCCTCGAAGGGAATATCGCAGAACTGGACTTCCTCGCCGCTACGAATCAGCCGTCGCCGCTCCCAGCGAAAGTTGGCGGGATCGAATATGTAGTCGAGCGGTACCTCGAAGGTGCTCTGCACCTCGGTGCGATCGAGCACCAGCTCAAACCCCGGCCGCACGAACCCCACCACCGGCGTGATGCGAAAGCCGGTGATGACGATGTGATCCGGCAGGAAGCCGGCCACCGACACCAGCCCCTCCGCCAGTCCGATCTCCTCGCGCGTCTCGCGCAAGGCCGCGGCTGCGGGACTCAGGTCGCTCCCCTCGACGTGTCCGCCCGGGAAGCTCACCTGCCCCCCGTGAGTGCGCAGTCCGGGCGAGCGCTCGGTGAGCAGGACCGTCGGCCGCTCGCGCTCGATGAGCGGCACGAGTACGGCGGCTGGGATGGGCGTGGCCGGGAGCGAGCGGCGATAGATGCGGCTGTCCTCGGGCGAGAGGCCAGGGAGGATCCAGTCCTGCGGATCGTGGCGTGGAGCGGTGCCGGCAAGCTTCGCGCGGGCGATCGCAGCCCAGTCACGCTCCGGTGCAGCGCTGTGGCGCTCTTCAGCCACCACCGCTCGTGCCGCCCTTGATGCCCCCCCGTGTCAGCGCCGCCGGGTCGAGCAACTGCGCCAGCTCCGCCGCCGGCAGCTGCGTCATCTCCCGGGCCACCTCGCGGATGGGCCGGCCCTGGGCGTATGCAGCCTTGGCGATGGCGGCACCCTTCTCGTATCCAATGACGGGATTCAGGGCCGTCACCAGGATCGGGTTGCGATCGAGCGCCTCGGCGATGCGGGCCGAGTTCACCTTGAAACCGGCGATGGCGCGATCGGCGAGCAGGCGCGATACGCTGGCGAGCAGTGCGATGCTTTGGAGCAGATTGTGCGCGATGACCGGCAGCATGACATTCAGCTGGAAATTGCCCGACTGTCCCGCGACCGTGATTGCGGCATCGTTGCCGATGACCTGCGCGGCCACCATGGTGACCGCTTCGGGTATCACGGGGTTCACCTTTCCCGGCATGATGCTGCTGCCTGCCTGCAACGCCGGGAGCGAGATCTCGCCGAAGCCCGCGAGTGGCCCGCTGTTCATCATCCGCAGGTCATTGGCGATCTTCATCAGGCTGACCGCGATCACCTTGAGCTGCCCGGAGAGCTCCACCGCGGTGTCCTGCGATGAGAGGGCCTCGAAGTAGTTTGCGGCGGGCGTGAACGCCACCCCGGTAATCGAGGAGAGCTCCTGGCAGAAGCGCCGGCCGAATTCCGGGTGCGCGTTGATGCCGGTGCCGACGGCCGTGCCGCCCTGGGCAAGCGCCAGCAGGCGCGGCTCGACCGCCTTGACGCGTGCCATGCCGTGCTCGATCTGCGTCCGCCAGCCCGACAGCTCCTGCCCGAGCGTCACCGGCATGGCATCCATCAGATGCGTTCGCCCGGTGGTAACGGTGCCGGCGAGCTCGCGCTCGCGCGTTTCGAGCACGTCTCGCAGAGTCGCAAGCGCGGGCAGCAGGGCCGTGCGCACCGCGAGAGCCGCGCTCACGTGAATGGCGGTTGGAATGGAGTCGTTACTGCTCTGCCCCATGTTCACCTGATCGTTCGGGTGCACCGGGCCCTTCAGACGGCGGCTGGCGAGCGTCGCGACGACCTCGTTGGCGTTCATGTTGGTGCTGGTGCCAGAGCCGGTCTGGAAGACGTCGATGGGGAAATGCGCATCATGTCTGCCGGCGGCCACCTCGGCGGCCGCGGCTTCAACGGCCTCCGCCACCTGCGGCTCGAGGAGCCCGAGCGCCCGGTTAGCCCGCGCCGCGGCCTGTTTGACCAGGCCCAGCGCTGCGATGAAGCCGCGCGGCATGGGCAGCCCGCTCACGGGGAAATTCTCCACGGCGCGCTGGGTCTGGGCGCCCCACAGCGCATCCGCGGGCACCTTGAGCTCGCCCATGCTGTCGCGCTCCACCCGGAAGGAGGTCGTCATGAATGCACTCCGCGGCCGAACGACTGTATGCGTTATGATACCCGGTAACGCATGCCCGGAAGTCCCAGCGACGCTCTGAGCGCCCTCGACGCACTCTCGCCCGTCGACGGTCGCTATGCCACCGTCACCGCTCCGCTACGTCCGCTGCTGAGCGAAGCGGCGCTGATTCGCGAGCGGGTGGTCGTCGAAGCCCAATGGCTGCTGCATCTCGCGGCAGCCGTACCGCAGCTTCCCGGAGCCGCGCTCAGCCCTCAGGTCCGTACCCGCGCGCAGCAGCTCGCCGCCTCGCCCGACGTGGGAACTGCGCCCGCGGTGAAGACCATCGAGGCGCGCATCAACCATGACGTCAAGGCGGTCGAGTACTACGTGCGTGAGCAGCTGAGCGCCGCCGGAGCCGGGGCCGCCACCCTCGAGCTGGTGCACTTCGGGTGCACCTCCGAAGACATCAACAATCTCAGCTACGCGCGGCTGTTGCTGCGCACCCGTCAGCTCCTGCTCGCGGTGCTGCAGACGCGCATCCGCGATCTGGTCGAGCTGGCGCACCGCTACGCCGATGCCGCGATGCTGGCGCGCACCCATGGGCAGGCGGCGAGCCCGACCACCCTCGGCAAGGAGCTCGCGAACTTTGCGGCCCGGCTGATGCGCGCGGATAGCCGCTGGAGCGGGGTCGCCATCCTCGGCAAGTGGAACGGGGCGGTCGGCAACTTCAACGCGCACGTCGGAACGCTGCCCGCGCATGACTGGCCCGCCATCGCACGCACCTTCGTCGAATCGCTGGGCCTGGAGTACAACCCCTACACGACACAGATCGAGCCGCACGACTGGATCGCCGAGTACTGCGACGCCGTTGCCGCCGTCAACGTCGTCCTCATCGATCTGGCGCGCGACATGTGGGGCTACATCTCCCTCGGTTACCTGCGCCAGCGCGCGGTCGCCGGCGAGGTCGGCTCATCCACCATGCCGCACAAGGTCAATCCCATCGACTTCGAGAATGCCGAGGGGAACCTGGGATTGGCCAACGCGCTGCTGCGCCACTTCGCCGACAAGCTCCCGATCTCGCGCTGGCAGCGCGACCTCACCGACTCGACCGTGCTGCGCAATCTCGGCGTGGCGCTCGCGCATACCCTCATTGCATGGAACTCGCTCGGTCGTGGGCTCGCCCGGGTGGAGCCGGACCCTGCGCGCATGGCGGCCGATCTTTCCGAAACCTGGGAAGTGCTCGCCGAAGTGGTGCAGACGGCGCTGCGCGCGGCGGGCGAGCCGGGCGGCTACGAGAAGTTGAAGGACCTGACGCGCGGCCGCCCGATCGATGCGCGTTCGCTCGCTGAGTTCATCGACAGCCTGCCGCTCCCGGCCGCGGAGAGATCCCGGCTGCGGGCACTGCGGCCGGGCGACTACACCGGCTTGGCGGCGGCCCTGGCGCGCGCAATCTGAGGCCCTGCTCGAACTGCAGCGCGGCGGCAGGACTGTCGCCACTACACGACATAACATCGTTGGAAAAGTGCGAACTGCGCCGCGCTTTTGACTTACTGCGACCCCGGCCTCCGGCCAAACCGTGATCTGTTCGGCAACGAAAAGCCGCGCGTGCTCACTAAGATCCCGGGCAGCCTGCACGCGATGCGGGCCAAGGGGTGGCGCCACTCGTGGCAATTTCGGGGGAACTGGATCTCAAGAACGGCTGGGCACAGCTCGCTAACGCGCGCTATGCACCCGAGTCCGTGGGCGCAGGTGGCGGACGCGCGACTGCGCGCCACAGCACCGCCGAGACCCTCACCGTTCTTACCTCGCTCGCCGAGGTCCGTGCCGCGGTGAACGAGATTGCCGCGACCGCGCAGCGGCTCATCTCTATATATACGCCCGACCTCGAGCCCGACCTCTATGACCAGACGCCGTTCCTCGAGGTCATCAAGCACTTCGTGCTGACGCGCAGCTTCTCCAAGGTGCGGGTGCTGCTCGCCGAGCCCACACGCGTCATGCGTGACAGCAACCGCTTCGTCGCGATGGGCCGTCGCCTGTCGAGCTGCATCGACATCCGTTACGTTGCAGCGCACTCCCCGCAACGTGCCTCCGCCTATCTGATCGCCGACGACCGCGCGATCGTGTATCGGCTGCGCTCCGACAGCTGGGACGGGGTCGCCGACATCAACAATCAGCAGGCCGCCAAGCAGTACCTCGCGGAATTCGACCAGGTCTGGAATGCCAGCGCAGCCGAGCACGGCCTGCGCGCACGTCGCGGCTGATCCTGCCCCAACCGGCCGGCCGGGCATCTGCGGGGTACAATCCGCCGATGGCTGCCGCCTCTGTCACCTCCTCCTCCCGCGTCATCGTCGCTCTCTCGGGCGGCGTGGACTCTGCCGTCGCGGCACTGCTGCTCAGGGAGCAGGGCTGCGAGGTACAGGGGCTCTTCATGAGCAACTGGGAAGAGTCGGATGACGACATCTGGTGCACCGCTGCCCAGGACTTTCAGGACGCACGCGCGGTCGCCGAGCGGCTCGAGATCCCGCTGCATCGTGTGAGCTTCGCGCGCGAGTACCGCACGCGCGTCTTCGAGCACTTCCTCGCCGAGCATCGCGCCGGGCGCACGCCGAATCCCGACGTGCTGTGCAACCGCGAGATCAAGTTCGGGGTGGCGCTCGCCCATGCGCTGCGCCTCGGCGCGACGCACTTCGCCACCGGCCACTACGCGCGCCTCATCGAAGGCCCGCGCGGCCTCGAGCTCCACAAGGCGCGCGACCGGGGCAAGGACCAGAGCTACTTCCTCCATGCGGTCGCGCCCGCGGAGCTCGGCCGCACGCTGATGCCGCTCGGGGATCTGGAGAAGAGCGCGGTGCGCGAGCGCGCCCGCCGCGCGGCGCTCCCGGTCTTCGACAAGCCCGACAGTACGGGCATCTGCTTCATCGGCGAGCGGCCATTTCGCGAGTTCCTCGGACGCTACCTGCCGCCCTCCCCCGGTCCGATCGAATCGCCCGAGGGCGAGCGGCTCGGCAGCCACTCCGGGCTCGCCTTCTACACGCTCGGGCAGCGTGAGGGCCTGCGCCTTGGGGGCCGTTCGGGCGGCGCGGAGGAGCCCTGGTATGTGGCGGCCAAGGATTCAGCGCGCAACGCCCTGATCGTGGTGCAGGGCCATGACCATCCGCTCCTCTCGAGCCTGGCGCTCAGCACCGGTCCCTGGCACTGGCTGGTGGCGCCGCCGCGTGCGCCGCTGCGATGCTCGGTGAAGGTGCGCTACCGGCAGGCTGATCAGCGCGCCTTCCTCGAGCCGCAGCCCGATGGCAGCGTGCGGCTGACTTTCCTCGAGCCCCAGCGCGCAGTCACCCCGGGGCAGTATGCGGTTGCCTACGACGGTGACCGCTGTCTCGGCGGCGGCGTCATCGAGGCGGTTGCGCCGGCAGTGTCGGCCGCCGCCTGACACGCGACATTCCGCGAGGTCCGGCAGCGGGCGCCCGCGCCCGATATAATTCGCGCAGCCAGCGGAGAAACAGGCATGACCAACAGCTTCCGGGCGCGCTCGACGCTCAAAGTGGGCGACCGTTCCTACGAGATATGGAGCCTCGCCGCACTGCCCCAGGATAAGGTCGCTCGCCTCCCCTACTCCCTCAAGGTCCTGCTCGAGAACCTGCTGCGCTTCGAGGACGGGGTGAGCGTCACCCGACCCGACATCGAGGCGTTGCTCGAGTGGGATCCGGCGGCCACTCCGGCGCACGAGATCGCCTTCACTCCGGCGCGTGTCATCCTCCAGGACTTCACCGGCGTGCCGTGCATCGTCGATCTCGCCGCCATGCGCGATGCGATCGTCCGGCTCGGGGGAGATGCCGAGCGCGTGAATCCGCTCAACCCGGCAGAGCTCGTGATCGATCACTCGGTGCAGGTCGATGAGTACGGGAGCGCCGGGGCGCTCGCCGCGAATACGGCCATCGAATTCAGCCGCAACCGCGAGCGCTACGCGTTCCTGCGCTGGGGCCAGACGGCGTTCCGTAATTTCTCGGTCGTGCCCCCCAATACGGGCATCGTCCACCAGGTGAACCTCGAGTACCTC
>Ga0070735_10005945_pt1 | contig 10029 bp, 5 predicted proteins | sample Coa_R1_FD_66443 | JGI IMG/M metagenome (GOLD analysis project Ga0070735, IMG submission 66443) | Surface soil microbial communities from Centralia Pennsylvania, which are recovering from an underground coalmine fire - Coalmine... | ecosystem: Environmental > Terrestrial > Soil > Unclassified ... | reverse complement strand
CTTTGTTTTGGTTGAGCTTCCAGATGATCTGCCGCAACATGCCCAGCAACAATTCCGCATCGCCTTTTTGCATTTGCAGCCGGCGGATCACCCGGCGTACCGCGCCATGGAAAGACTTCGATGTATTCAGCTTGGGATAATCGCTGGCGCGCAGCGCTTCGAGCAGGGTGTCGGTGATTCGCTCGATATCGGCTGACGGGGCGAGTGATGCCGTACGCGGCTCGATTGCAATCTCGGTCGTGCGCGCCAATTCATATAAGCAGATCGCCACCGCCTGACCCAGATTCATGGAGCAGTGATCCTCGCGCGTCGGGATGTGCATCAGCCAATGGCAGTGGCTCATATCCAGGTTCGAGAGACCAAACTTTTCCGAACCGAAGAGCAGTGCACATTTTTCCCCTGCCGCAAGATGGGCGCGAATCGAACTCGCGCCCATCGTCACTGGAACCAGATCATGCTGCAAGTTGCGATGGCGAACTGCGGTCGTACCTACGACCAGCGAGCAGTCGGTGACGGCTTCCGCCACGGTCTTATAAACCTGAGCACGGGCGAGGGTTTCAGCAGCGCCCACGGCAGAACGAGCATCGCGAAAGGCAACCTCATAGGGGTTCACTGCTCGCAAATGAGGGAAGCCGAAGTTGCTCATCGCCCTGGCCGCTGCACCTATATTGAGAGGATTGCGGACATCTACCAGCACAACGTTCAGGCGGTCGAACTCAATAGGGGTAAGCAAGATGACGCTATTTTACGGCACCTCCCGATCACAGCTTGAACCGATCTTGGGCCTTTAGCCTGCAGCACGCCGCCTGCCGCTGTGACTTTTTACATGGCAATGAAAATGTAAAATATTTGTCAAACGGGGCGTCGCCCGGAAAATGGAGCCGAAAGCGTTGTAAGCTTCCTTGTCAGGCAGGGATGTAGCTTAGGTCGCTCTGGTTCTCATCGAGCAAGGATGGCTTTTTATGGGGCAAATTGCAACGCCAGCGAGCACGGCCAGATTGGTTGATCCACTTACCAGCTTACGTCCGATGGGGAGGATCCTCATCGTCGAGGACGATCCTTCGGTTCAGAAGGCTCTGAAGCGCCTGTTCGAAACCGAGGGATACACCGTGGAAGTTCAGGGAAATGGCAGGTCGGCGCTGGAGAGCTTCCAGGCCGCTCCGCCCGCCGTTATCATCCTCGATTTGCGCCTGCCCAAGCTCTCCGGCAGCGATCTCTGCAAGGAGGTCAAGGCCCAGGCCCCGACGCTTCCCATCGTCGTTCTAAGCGCCACGACCGACGTCTCAGATAAGGTTCTTCTTCTTGAGCTAGGCGCAGATGACTATGTAACCAAACCTTTCAGTCCCAGAGAACTTCTGGCCCGCGTACGCGCCGCGTTGCGGCATACCTCGAGAACGGCGAACGTGAGCCTGGTCAGCTTCGATGGCATCACGATCGACTTCAAGAAAATGGAAGTCATGCGCGAGGGCAAGGCCGTTGTGCTGACCGCGCAGGAATTCAAGACCCTGCAGTTTATGGTGCAGAATGCCGATCGCGTCATCAGTCGGGACGAGCTGCTCAACGAGGTCTGGGGTTACCAGAATTACCCGTCGACTCGCACCGTGGACAACCACATTTTGAAGCTGCGGCAAAAGCTGGAACGCGATCCTGCCAGTCCAGTACACTTCCGCACCGTGCACGGAATGGGCTATAAGTTCGTGCGCTGAAATCTCTTGGACCTCACATCCGAATCCGCATTGCAAACGTTTAAGCAGCCGGGAACTGCGCTGGTGCACAGAACCCGGCTGCGCACCCGCTTTCTTCTTTCCATGCTGATTATTACGGCCGGTCTTACGGCGATGAGCCTGCTCGTCGTGAGGCATAGCGTCGAAAAACATGTACGCGATGGGATTGTCCAGGATCTGCGAAATTCCGTCATCACCTTCCAGAACTTCCAGCACGACCGCGAAATCATGCTGACTCGCTCGGCGGAACTGGTAGCGGACCTGCCGATCACGCGATCGATCATGACCTCGCACGATCCGGCCACCATTCAGGATGCGTCACAGGCGGTTTGGCAATTAACCGGCAGTGATCTTTTTGTATTAGCCGACCGGAATGGCAAGATCGTCGCCCTGCACACCAAGTCCCCCGGTTTCACCACGGAGGCGGCGCAAACCTTTTTCGAGCGATCGTTGAACGAGGAAGATTCCAGCCACTGGTGGTATGGCGCACATCACCTCTATCAATCGTTTGTGCAGCCGATTTACTTCGGATCGAAAACCGAAGGGCCTCTGCTCGGCTTTCTGATCATCGGTTATGGAATCGACGACCGGCTCGCGCATGAAGTCAGCAAAGTTTCGGCCAGCCGGGTTGTATTTTCTTACGGCGATGAAATTGTCGCCACCACGCTTACGTCGGAGCAGGCGCAAAGCCCCGGTGTGCGCGGCTTTGCGGCGTCCTCGCCGCAGAACGGTCCCCGAGACGTCGAAGTAGGCCGTGAACTTTTCCTCGCTACATCGCTGGACCTTTCCAGCCAGCAACAAACTCCCGTCCGTCTGACCGTGCTGGGCTCGTACGATCAGGCCGCCAAATTTCTCGGCAATTTGAATCGTCTGCTCTTATTGCTTGGATTCACGGCCGTTTTGATCGGCAGCGGCCTGGTTTTCCTGATCTCTTATACCTTCACTCGTCCGCTTTTCAGCCTGGTAGAGGGCGTACGCGCGCTGGAGCACGGAGATTATCACCATCCACTCGATCCCCGTGGCAGTGATGAAGTTGCGGAGTTGACGTCCGCCTTCGACCGCATGCGATCCAGTCTTCTGAAAACACAGCAGGCTCTCCTCGAGTCTGAGCAGTTGGCAACGATCGGCCGAATGGCTAGTTCCATCACTCACGACCTGCGCCACTCTCTTGCCGCCATCGTGGCAAACTCCGAGTTCTTGTGCGATGGAAGATTAACCAACGCGCAGCGGGAGGAGTTGTACGAAGAAGTCCGCATCGGGGTCAAGCAGATGACGGACCTCATCGATTCTCTTCTGGAATTTGCCCGGACCCGGGAATCGCTTACTCCGAGTTACTCCAGCATCTCGGAGACTATTCATCGCGCAATGCAGGCCGTCTTGCTCCATCCTCGGCATCAGGGAACGCGTATCGATGTCGAAACCAACGGCCAGCATCTGGCATGGTTCGATCCGCGGAAACTGGAGCGCGCCTTGTACAATCTTTTGCTGAACGCGTGCGAAGCCGCACCCAGCAGCGAGGGCCGGGTTCGAGTCACAGTAGGGCATACCGGCTCCGCACTCACCATCGCTGTTTCCGATAACGGCCCCGGGATCGCCGCGGAAATTCGTGAAAAACTGTTTCATCCTTTCGTGAGTTACGGCAAGGAGAATGGCACAGGACTCGGGCTCACTGTTGTCCAGAAGATCGTGCAGGACCACGGCGGGGAAGTAGTGATGGAACGCACCACAGACGGCCAAACAGTTTTTCGTATTGCAATCCCCGCTCGTTCGAGCCTGGGATCTGGAGAGGGTAGCGACAGCCAACTAGCCTCCCACCCCTTGGTATTCGACAGCGATCGAGCCAGTGAAAAATCAACTCGACATTCGCAGACGTGATACCGCGCCGGGAGATTTCCGGCCGCATCCGCAATGTCGCCCAGGAGGATGTGTGAAACGCCTATGGTCCCCTGCGCTTGTTTCAAGCGCCATCGCAATCGCCTCCTTCATACTTTCAGGCGCTATCTGCACCGCACAGCAAAATGCCGGTAAAGCGCCTCCCGGTGACGATAGCAGCGTGAGCGAACTCACATCGCAGGTGCGCGAATTGCGTGCCATGATCGAGCAGATGCGCGCGGAAAATGCCCAGTCCCGCTCAGAGATGCAGGAATTGCGCCACGAATTGCAAGATACGCGCAAGCTCTTGGCCCCCGTTGCTGCGGCGATGAACCAGACCCCTTCGTTGGAATCAACCCCTCCGGGAGAACCCTCGGCATTCGCCTCAGAAAACGTACAGCCGGCTGCTCAGCCTACTCCCGCCAGCGTAGGCGATCGCATCCAGAAACTGGAAGAATCGACCCAGCTATTGTCTTCAAAGGTGGATGAACAGTATCAGACAAAAGTCGAAAGCGCCGCCAAATATCGCGTACGCCTCTCAGGCATCGTGTTGATGAATGCATTTCGCAACGTCGGAGCATCGGACAATCTCGACTTTCCCAACTATGCCCAAGCGCCTGAACCGGGAATAAGTTCTCAGGCCAGCTTTGGAGCGACCCTCCGCCAGAGCGAAATTGGACTAGAAATCTTTGGCCCGACCTTGGCGGGAGCGAAGAGCTCTGCGAACGTGCAACTCGACTTTGCCGGAGGATTTCCCTCCTCGCCGAACGGTGTCAACTTTGGCATCGCTCGCCTGCAAACCGCAAGCGTGCGGCTGGATTGGAAGAATACCTCACTGATCGCCGGACAGGATTCTCTTTTCATTTCGCCGCTCTCGCCTACCTCCTTCGCATCATTGGCGACACCTGCGTTCGACAATGCAGGAAATCTGTGGGGATGGACGCCACAACTCCGCATCGAAAGACGGTTCGACCTTTCCGATCAGCAAACGCTCACCTTGCAAGGGGGAATCATCGATAATCTGGACTGGGAACCGCCGTCCAGCCAATACACTTACTTTCGAACGGCACAAGCGGGTGAGACATCCGGACAGCCGGCGTATGCCGCTCGCACAGCTTGGTCACGGCTCGTGTTCGGTCATCCGCTGACGGTTGGAGTTGCCGGGTACTTCGGACGCCAGAGCTGGGCTTGGAACCATTACGTTGACGGATACGCGGGCATGACCGACTGGCAGATTCCCCTCGCGCGCCGTTTGATTCTCTCTGGAGAATTTTATCGAGGGCGAGGAGCAGGCGGACTGGGCGGAGCCATCGGCCAGGCGATCGTATATGGCGCGAATCCTTCGTACTCGACTACGCCAATTCGCGGGCTGAATTCAGCCGGCGGATGGAGCCAGCTGAAATTTCAACTGACGCCCAAACTCGAATTGAATGGCGTTTATGCCGAAGACAACGCATTCGCCGGAGATATCCGTGGCTTTGCGACCGATGCGAACAACTTTGGCGAAATTCTGGGACGCAATCGCGGTGCGCTGGGCAATCTTGTTTACCGGCCACGGTCGGACCTATTGCTGTCGGCTGAATTCCGCCGGCTGCACACGTTCCCGATCTATGATCCGGCGAGCGTAACAAATCAAATGAGTCTTGCCATGGGGATACTGTTTTGAACTTGCTTTTTCCGAATCGCTATCGAAACACCCTGAGGGTGACGTTTTGCGCTTTTCTGCTCTGTGCTGTCGCAGGAGCAGAAGACATCAATCTCAAGGGCGTCGATCTTAAAGGCAAAGTCCAGCTCACGCGCAGCGGGCATCGGCTAAAGGACGGTTCAAAACTTGTCGTCTGGCTTACTCCTCTGGGAAATACCCCGGTGCCGGCCACCCCGCAACAGGAGCCCTCACAGATTCCGCAACTGGTTCAGAAAAATAAGAGCTTTCAACCTTCGCTGCTGGTCATTCCCGCGGGTGGCAAGGTAGAGTTCCCCAATCGCGATCCTTTTTTTCACAATGTTTTTTCGCTTTTTGATGGAAAACGTTTCGACCTTGGACTTTACGAAAGCGGCACAACCAGGTTTGTCACCTTCGACAAGCCGGGGATTTCCTTCATCTTCTGCAACATTCACGCCCAGATGCACGCCGTCGTGATCGCCCTGCAAACGCCCTACTATGCGATTTCCGATCGGCGAGGCGAAATCGATATTCGGAATGTGGAACCCGGTCGATACCAGATGCACGTCTTTCATCCTTCCGTATCGCCGGAGGAACTGCGCGCCGCGGAGCGCGAAATTACGGTGACGCCGCGCGATGGTTTTCTCGGAAATTTGAACCTCGCCGAATCCGATCTCGAAGTGGCGCACAAAAACAAGTATGGAAAAGACTATGACCGGCCGGACCCGGATAATCCCGCCTATGCCCGGCCGTAGGTTCGAGCGGACTGGGAATTAAGAAGGGCGTGCCGGTTAGCACGCCCTTCTCGCCTCTGACCTTCACCTGGGTTTTACATCACCCTGCCGACCACATCAAACTTGCCATTTAAAACTAGCGATGACCACCGCCGGAATGCCCTCCGCCACTGGAATGCCCACCACCAGAAGAATGGCTTCCGCCGTAACTGGGCGCGCTGCGCGATCCGCCGCTGTAGCCGCCATAGCTTCGGCTTCCACCATAGCTGCCATAAGACCGCGGCTGGACGATAGGCTGATGCATGTTCAGTTGTGGACGCGAATAGCCATTGCGCCCGTAGCCCCCCGAATTGTATCCTCCCCGAGAATAATTCGAACTCGGGGCAGTGCGATCCCAGTAACTGCCTCCGCTGCTGCGTCCATAAGAGCCGCCTTCGCGCCCCGCAGGTTCGCTGGCGCGCGAAGTGGACTGGCCGCCACGTGAAGGCGGAGTGAACGAACTCCACCCGCCACGATTGCTCTCGCCGCGATTCTGAGACATCGACTCCGGTCGATTCGAAAAAGGAGTCGCGCCCCCTGCTCGGCCGGATTGACCGCTCGTGACCCTGTTCGCGGAATTGCCCTCCCTGCTCGTGGCTGACGCTCCCGCGCTCGGCCTGCTGATGTTGCCCGTTCCGGCACGGGATTCCGTTGCACTTGACCGGGTGCCCGCGCTCACCGGGCTGAAATGGCTCTGCTGCATCGACTGTTGAAGGCGAGCCGTCTGCTGCTGGAACGATTCCGGCCGCGACGCACTATGCGTTCCCGCAAAATGTTCACTGGCAGCGCTATGAATGGTCGAAGGCGCAGCCGCTCGTCCGCTTGCCGAAAGGCTAGCGTGCGTCGGCGTCACCGGCATACCTCCAGTCATCATGCGAGCGTTGCTCAACTGCTCGCGCGTAACCGCTGTTGCCGTAACATGCCCGGCTCCAAACTGCCCTGCGCGAACGGTCGAAAGATCGCCACTGATGTGAGCGTCATTGATATGTGCGATGTTCGAGAACCGCGTGCCCGCATGTAACGGCGCGAAGCCTCCAAAACGGCCTACCTCGCCGAAGCGGTTAAACCCGACCACGCCGAAGCGGCCCCCGTATCCGCCCCACCAGGGATGGAACCAGTCACAGGGCCCGAGTGGCAGCCAGCCGAACCCGCCCCAACCTCCCCAGCCAAAACCGAATCCCCAACCACCTCCGAAGCCAAAGAACGAAACGTACGCCGGCGCCCAGAACGGACGATAGAATCCCGCACCCCACACCGGTCCCGGCCACCATCCCCAGCCGCCGTTCCACCATAGCCAACGACCGTAGTGGTATGGAGCCCATCCCCAAGGCTCGTAGCCCACCCAAGTCCAACCGTAGTAAGGCTCCCATACCCAATTGCCGTCGCGATACGGAGCCCAGTCTTCCGGCTCGTTCGGCACCCACACTTGCCCGTAGTCAGGCACATTCTCCCATTGGCCGTTGTTATCCAGATCCTCGGAGCCAACATAATATTTGTCGGTATGCTGCCACGCATTTGCGCGATGGATGATGCGGTCGCGCTCCATGCTCCATTGGTCAAAATCGTCGCGCTCCGGAGCAGAAGTGATCTTGTACTCTGCGTCCTGCGCAGAACCACGCACAGTCGCCATCTCGCCCTGCTTCACATCGGCGATTCCCTTCGGAGTCGAAATCTGCGCCTCGCCCTGGCGCACAATCACGACGCTCTCGCCATCGGACCGCACTTCCACTCGGTACACGCCATCCTGGTGCGCGGGATGAACCGCGACGTTTGGCGTATCAATCTCCGGCTCAGCTTCGCTCTCGCCGAAAACGGTATATGTCGCCACTCCTTGCGCCACCTGAACCTGAATGTATTTCTGCGAAAAGTTTGCAATGTCCGCCTGCGCATTCGATCCCAACCGCAGGATATTCGCGTAATCAAGCTGAACTTCGGCGCGGCTGCCGTCGCCGGTCGAAACCTTATCGCCATTCATGACGGGCTGATTGGCAATCGCAGCCGACCAGGTTCCCGAATCGCCGCGCTGAGTAGAGACTTCTCCGTGAATAAAACTAACCCGACCCACTCCCTGATCAGTCTTCGCCGGTCCTTCACCAGATGGTCCGCCGGGTTGCGCTTCGCCCATCTGCGGCGGCTCACCGGGCTGCTGTCCCGGCTGCGGTGGCTGTCCAGCTTGGGGAGGAGGTGCCTGCGGCTGCCCCATCTCCATGGGAGCTTGGGGTTGCTCTGAAGGGCCGTTCCCAGGCTCCGTTGTCGGTGTCTGGGCCCGCAACATCAACGCTCCCGCCAACGCAAGAACCGGCACCGCCAAAATTCTTATCAATGGGTTTCTCATAACGTTCTCCGTCGCGTCTACCTGCATGAACCCGCAAATCGGGAGATTGATCCGCAAAGAACAACGCAACTGCCGTGCCAAACACGCTTTGCATTTCGAATTGCTTAACTGGTTTGTTTTCTGGCAATCAGATGGGTGTTTCTTTAGGATATGCAATCCCGGAGGAACAGGCGGTGGCTGTTCTAGGCCAGGTGGTGCTTTTCGGCCAATACGCACCCTTTTACATTACCCACTCTTTACCATGAGTAGTGCACTCGATAAGTGACAACCTTCTCGCCGTCGGGTGGGAGTTGCACGTTAAACGCCACCGTCTGCGAGTCTGCCTTGGTGAAGGGATCAGAGGTATTGCTGATGTCCCAGTTGGACCAGCGATAAAGGTGCTCGACGATGCGGATTTCGACCGGAGTAGTCTTGTGATTCCTCACCTTAATTTCGAAACTCTCGTCTACCCAGCGCGCATTGAGGTTTGATTTGTAATCGGTGCGGCGACGTTCGCCGGTCAGGTCGAAGGCGTTGCCGGTGTAAATACGAATCATCTCGTCTTTCGGCGTGTGGTCGATTTCGTTCTCGCCGGTAAACTCCAGTTGGCCGTCATCGTCGCGACGATAGAAACGCACCCGGCCCTTGGGCAGTGGCATGCCGAGGTGATTCTCGGCGCTGTTTTTGAATTCCCGCATGACCCAGACTTTAGGATTCGATTGCGTGCCGAAGGCTTCCTGGGTGCGGATACTCTCCATCGACCAATTCTGGTAGTTCGGCTCGATCTTCCAGCCGTCGTAGACGTAAACAGTTTTTGATTTCACTCCGGCAGCGCGCACAAATTCCACTTGCTTGGTTTCGCCGTCGTGAAGAGTAGTTGGTCGCTCAAGAGTGTAGAGGTGGTATTCGTCAAATGCCTTTTCAGTGACTTGAGGGGACAGGGCGTCCATTGCCTTCGCGGCCGCAAACGCGCCGTTAGTAACGTACATTTGGTTAGGCTGTATTTTGTTCACGTCCCCTGCCATCAACTTGATCCGCGCATCGCGAAACGTTTTTCCACACTGGTTATCGAGCGTGACCCAGCCGATTAATTCCAGTTCCGATCCCTTGGGCGGCGCGACCACGTTGTAGCTGGCCTCCCAATTCATGCCGCCGGTCACGTAACTCAGCTCGGCAGTCGCCTTGCCAGGTTTGTCCGTGTCGAGTTCCCACGAGAGCGTCGGCTTCAACACGGTGTCATCGGCAAGCGCTGGGAACAGAGGTTGTCCGGGCAGAGAAAATTGCAGTTTGCCGTTGACCTCGATTACCGGTTGGCCCGCTCCCTGCTGCATATACGCCGCCTGCGCCTGGTAATAGCGCTGACCGTAGGCCACGGTTGCGTGTGGGACGAAGCCGCTGCGAATAATCTTTCCCTGGACGATGGTCTTGTCGCCTTGAAGGAAATCGATGGTTTTGCCTTCGTAGAGCGACAGCAGCAGTTGCTCGGAGACAGGATCGTTGCGATAGTTCTGCTCGAGAATGCGCAGCCGTCTGCCCTCGTCGAGCGAGCGGAGCATGACGGAGTCGGGCTCGAGATGACCGGAAATATCCGTTACCTCGACGTGGTTTTGGCCGGGTTTCAGATCGAGTGTGAGGCCGTTTCGCACCACGGCGAATTGCTGGTTGTAGATAGTTAGGGCGGGA
>Ga0070735_10005944_pt1 | contig 10030 bp, 7 predicted proteins | sample Coa_R1_FD_66443 | JGI IMG/M metagenome (GOLD analysis project Ga0070735, IMG submission 66443) | Surface soil microbial communities from Centralia Pennsylvania, which are recovering from an underground coalmine fire - Coalmine... | ecosystem: Environmental > Terrestrial > Soil > Unclassified ... | reverse complement strand
AGCCGCGCCGCGCGTGAGCCACGCAGATATTATTCTTCTGCAGGAAGTCTCCCACGTAGAGGGAGGCCCCAGCATCGCGAGCCGTCTGGCCGACCGGCTGGGCTACCAAGTGGCGTTCGCGCCGGAAGGGCCGAAGGTTTTCGATCGCGGCCTGGCAGTGGTCAGCAAGTTCCCGATTGAGGATTCGAAGGTCGAGTGGTTGACACCATTTAACCTTCATTTCAAAACGCGCCACCGGTTTGCGCTGGCAGTGAAGCTACGCTTACCGTCAGGCGAACTGCGCATCTGGGACGCTCACCTGGACACGCGCATCAATCCCGAACTGCGGCTGCAGCAGCTTCAACCGGTGTTGGATGAAGCCGCCAAACTTACGGGCCCGCGGCTCATCGGAGGCGATTTCAATACCAACGACTTTTATTGGATCGACCATGTGCTGCCAATTCCTCACGGAGGCGGATACCGTTCGACCGTGCGGCGGGCGATGGCGAAGTTCGGGTTTCAGACGCCGTTCGCGGACCAACTGGTCACGCTGCCGATCGCGCACCAGCATCTGGATTGGCTCTTCGTGAATGGGATGCAACCGCTCAGCTCAAGTGTCGAGCCAATTGCGTTTTCCGATCACCACGCGATTTGGGCTGCATTCCGTGTTGCGCAAACTGCTGCGCCTACGGGTACTGTAGCGAGTCGTCAATGATCTTGGAGGCAGTAGCCTCGGCGTCCACCTGATAAGTGCCGTTGGCATAGGCTCGCGCGATCTGTTCGATGCGCTCCTGCCGCTCCGGCGAGTCCGCTGCCAGCGAACGCAGTCTCCTAACCAGTTCTGAAAGATGAACGTCGTCAATCACCGCGCCTGAGGTCGTGCGTGCAGCCTGGCTCCTGCCCGCTTGGTCCGTTGCGTCCAGGGGTGGGAGGTTGGCGTTTTGAACTTTCATGCCCAATATTGCCTATCGACTAGTGTCTCTCATTTTTGAGCCGCCGTTGCAAGGGGCCCGGCCGGGTCGCGGACCGCATTGTATACTGAGGCTCGAATGACCCAACGAAAGTGGAATGGAGACTACCTCTATCTCCTTCAAAACCTGGTGCTCAAGGATTTCCGGATTCGATACCGGAACATGAGCCTGGGCATCCTGTGGTCGCTGATCAACCCGCTGGTGATGATGGGTGTGCTGACCTTCGTCTTCGGGTATGTGTACGGCAAACAGCAGAGTCCCTTCTACCCTCTCCTCATCCTAACCGGCCTGGTACCCTTCAACTTCTTCACGGCAGCCTGGCTCAGCGGGACTACATCGGTTATCGTTAACGCTTCACTTGTGAAACGCGTTGCGGTGCCACGCGAAATGGTTCCGATCGCGGCGGTGTTTTCTAATTGCGTTCATTTGGCGATCCAACTGGCGCTGGTGCTGGTGATGGCATTATTCTTCGGCCTGTACCCGAACTGGTTCTGGCTCTGGCTGCTGCCCTTGTGGGTTTTGTACATCACCTTCGTGTGCGGAATTTCGCTGCTATCGAGCGCGGTCAGCGTATTCATCCGGGACACGCAATACGTGGTGGAATCGTTCAACGTGATTCTATTCTGGCTGGTGCCGATTTTCTACTCGTTCGATATGATTCCGGACAGGTTCAAACTGGTCTATGAGGTCAACCCGGTGGCAGCCCTGGTAATGGCCATGCGCAACATTCTGATCGATAATCGCGCGCCGGCAACCACTCTGATCGAGAACATGGTGATCGCAGCGGCGGTGGCGCTGGGTATTGGACTGGTGGTGTTCGGAAGGTTGAAACGGAGCTTTTACGAGTACATCTAACGGGGTTACCGACCGGCCCTAAGATGCGCGGGTCAGCTCATCGGCCCAGGGTAATGCTTCGCGATAAGCCGCCCCGACCACTTCCGCGGGGGTCCCTAGCTGGCCTGCCAGAGCTTCTACTCCATCCCAATCCGCCACTTCATACCGGCGGACTAGCTTATAGATTCTGTTGAGGACGCTTTCCTCGGAAGCCTGCCCTCGCAACACGGAATCAAGCGAAGGCGCCAGCCCCAATTCTTCCAGCGCGTCGTCCAAAGGACGGTCCAGAAGAACGTCCAGCATCGAAAAGAGACCGACCAGGAAGGCCTGATCCTCGACGCCCTGTCCGCTAGCTTGCCCTAACAGCTCGCAGAATCGGCCGCGCACCAGAGATTGCGTGACCAGTTCGGTCGGCTTGTCGTCGGCGATGGCGGGAAGAGCGGCGACGGCGATCCATTTCCGGATGCCGTATTCCCCCAACACCACCAGCGCCCGGCGAATCGAGCTGATCTTGCCTTGGCGTCCAAAACGCGCGGAATTGGCGTAGCGCAGCAGCTTGTAGGAGAGCGAGACGTCTTGCGAGATCAAAGCCGTCAGCCGGGTGAAATCGAGCTCCGGCCGGTGCGCTTCCTGCAGCAACCGCAGACAGTGCAATTTAAGGGCTGGAATTTCGGTGCCATGCATCACCACGGGGCACGCGAAGAAGTTTCCCTGGAAATAGTCGTACCCCGCGCGGAGCGCCCAACGGAAATCCGCATCCGTTTCCACCTTCTCGGAAAGCACGCGAATGCCTCGCGCGCGAAGGTCCCGGAGGATGACTTCCTGCTGCGCCTTGGGCGTATCCATTTCGATTTTGACCAGGTCCGCGAGCTCTACCAGGGAATCCATCCGCGGGCCGGGCCGGAAATCATCGAGCGAAATCCGATATCCCTGCGCGCGCACGCCGCGTACCGTCTCCAACACTTCCTGATCCGCCTCGATGTCTTCGGTCAACTCAATAATGGTCTGCCCGGGAGGGAGGCTGGAATATAAATCCTGCAAAAGCATGTCCCGGCCAAAGTTGATGCAGCCGAGCTTTCCGGAAAGCATCTTGTCCCAGCCGATGGACAACATACCATGGGAAATCACCTGGCGCGTGGCAGAACTAGGCTCAGCCCCATCGTAATGGTCGGCGGATGCGTCGGACCGAAAGAGAAGCTCGTAGGCCCAAACTTTCCGATTGCGGTCGAAAATAGGTTGGCGGGCTACAAACACTTCCACCCTTTAGATATCGAGCGAAACCAGCTCCTTCTTTAGGATTTATTCGGCTCGATGATCCGGGCCGGAGGAGCCACTAGCTGCGAGCCGCTTCGTCGGCCCAAGGAAGCGCATTGCGGTAGGCCTCGCCCACCAATTCGGGTGCAGTTCCCAGATCGTCTGCCAAGCGTTCCACCTCGTCCCAATCCGCCATTTCATAGCGTTGGACCAGTGTATAGATCCTGTTGAGCACGCTCTCCTCGGACGCCTGACCGCGCAGAACCGCGTCGAGGGAAGGAGCCAGCCCCATCTCCGCAAGCGTATCTTCCAGAGGACGGTCCAGCAGGACGTCCAACATGGAGAAGAGCCCGACCAGGAAGGCCTGATCTTCGACTCCCTGCCCGCTGGCCTGTCCCAACAATTCGCAGAACCTGCCGCGTACCAGCGACTGCGTGATGAGTTCGGCGGGCTTGCCTTCGGCGATGATGGGCAGGGCGGCGATCGCGATCCATTTGCGTATGCCGCACTCCCCTAACGCCACCAGCGCGCGGCGAATCGACTGAATCTTGACTTGCCGCCCGAAGTGGGCCGAGTTGGCATACCGCATCAGCTTGTAGGAGAACGACACGTCTTGGGACACCAAAGCCGTCAGGCGGGTGAAATCGAGCTCGGGGCGGAGCGCTTCCTGCATGAGCTGCAGACATTGCAGTTTATTGGCAGGGATCTGCTTGCCTGCAATGATCATAGGCCGCGCGAAGAAGTAGCCTTGGAAGTATTCGTATCCCGCGCGGAGAGCCCAGCGGTAATCCGCATCCGTTTCCACTTTCTCGGAAAGCATTTTGATGCCGCGCCCGCGAAATTCCCGGAGCATGCTTTCCTGCCGGGCCCTGGGCGTGTTGATTTCCACTTTGATGATGTGGGCGAGCTCGATGAAGGGTTCCATCTTAATTCCGGGTTGAAAATCGTCCAGTGCGATTCGATACCCCTGTGCGCGCATGGCGCGTACGGCCGCCACGACTTCCGGGTCCGGCTCGATGTCTTCGGTCAGCTCAATGATGATGCGCTCCTTGGGAAGGACCGAATACCAGTCCTGAAGCAGCATTTCCCGCCCAAAATTGATAGAGCCTTGTTTGCCATGCAGCATCTTGTCCAAACCGATGGACAGCATGCTGTTGGAGACCACCTGAGTCGTGGCCGAACTGGCGCTGGTGCCGTCGAACGTGGCTTGGGTTGCGCTGGACCGAAAGAGGAGTTCGTAACCCCAAACCCTTAGGTGGCGGTCGAAAATGGGCTGGCGGGCAACAAACACTTCCACGCCTTACTTATCGGCAAAAACCAGAGATTATTCAGGGTTTTATTCCGCCCGCTTGGTCTTTACGACGACAGGGGCGCCCGCAAAGTCGAATTTCTCCCGCAAACGGTTCGCCAGAAACCGCTCGGCCGAAAAATGCAGCTTACCGGAGCCCGTGCGGTCGGTAAAAACGACGAAGGTGGGCGGACGGATCGATGCCTGGGTCAGGTACTTGATCTTGGGACGATACTCCCAGCGGAGGGTATCCACGAAGCGGTTGAGCTCGCCCGTGCCGATGCGGCGGGAGGCTGCCTCGAAGCCCTTGCGGATCAGGGAAAAGAGCCCCGGCGTGCCCTGCCCCTTGAGCGCCGAAACGAACACCACCGGAGCGTAATCCAGGAATTTCAGCCTCTCCTCAATCTGTTCCATGAATCTTTTCCGGTTTCGTGCCTTGACGGCGTCCCATTTGTTCACAACCAGGATGATGGCCCGCCCTTCTTCATGCGCGTATCCGGCGATGGTGGAATCGGCCGAGAGGACGCCCTCGGTGGCGTCCATCACGAGCAGTGCGACATGGCACATGCGCAGGTGGCGGCGGGCCATCACGACGCTGAGCTTTTCGGCCATCAGATGGGTCTTGCCCTTGCGGCGGATTCCAGCCGTATCGATGAACACGTATTCGACGCCGTCGCGGATGACAGACTCATCCACGGCATCGCGCGTGGTGCCGGCGATGGGAGAAACAATAGCCCGATCGGCTCCGACCAAGGTATTCAGCAGCGTGGATTTTCCAACGTTGGGGCGGCCCAGGATGGCGACCTTGATCCGATTCGCGGGCTCATTGGGTTCCGGAGGCGAGACTGGGAAGCCTTTCGTGACATGCGCCAATAACTCGTCGATCCCCTGGTGGTGCTCGGCGGAAACCGGGAAGAGATGCTCGAATCCGAGCTCGTGAAACTCATGCGCCAGGCCCTCGCGGCTGGGGCTGTCGATCTTATTCACGGCCAGCGCTACGGGCTTTCCCAGCTTGCGAAGCATTTTGGCCAAATCGCGATCGGCAGCGGTCAGCTCGCTGCGGCCGTCGACCAGGAAGATGACGTGGTCGGCGGTTTCGAGCGCGACGCGTGCCTGGCGAAGGATCTCGCTGGGGATCAGCGCATGATCACCCTGGATGATGCCACCCGTATCGATCAGGTCGAACTTCTTGGCGCGATACTCGGCTTGGCCATAGATGCGGTCCCGCGTAATGCCCGGCTCGTCGCCGACGATCGAGCGGCGCGAGCGCAGGATGGCGTTGAACAGGGTCGACTTACCGACGTTGGGACGACCAACGATGACTACGGAAGGCTGTGCGGACACGTACACTCATCATCGCGCACATTGCGATGTGGGTAGTGTCCCCAGAGTTACGTTGCGGCGGCGGCGCGGTGGGTGATAGCATACCTGCTCGATGCAACTGCCCCGATGGGTTCATGCTTATCTGGAAGCTCGGCGCTCCCCTTGGTGGTTGTTGTTGGTTTCGGTGCCAGTTTATCTGGGAGTCCGAGTGTACAACGACGCAGAGGCAGGGATCACCATGACGGTTCTGTATCTTGCAGGCGTGACGTGCTGGCTGCTGATACGGCGCAGGAATGCAGCGAATGTCCCGCCGTCAATTACACAAGAAGCTTCGCGTCCCTCCAAACCTGATCGGTGAGGCTCGATTCCAGCGCGTTGTAACCAGCAGTGCCGGTTAGTCCTACAGGTCCCTCCTCGGTTTTTAGCAGGTCAAACGTCGGTGTCAGACGCGGGTTACAAACCCGCGGGCAGGATGCAATCCTGCCCCACATTACGGTCTCTTAGCACCGGCGTGCGACCATTAAAGTTCCAATGACTGCAAATGAGAAGATTCGCAACGTGGCCATCATTGCCCACGTTGACCACGGCAAAACCACCCTTGTAGACGCCATGCTCCGCCAAAGCGGCCTTTTCCGGGCCAATGAGGCGGTAGTCGAACGCATGATGGATTCAAACGAACTGGAGCGGGAACGCGGCATCACCATCCTGGCCAAAGCCACCGGCTTGCGCTATCACGACATCAAGATCAACATCGTCGACACGCCCGGCCATAGCGATTTCGGCGGCGAGGTCGAGCGCGCGCTCAAGATCGTGGACGGCGTCATGCTGCTGGTGGACGCCAGCGAAGGTCCTTTGCCCCAGACCCGCTACGTGCTCATGAAAGCGCTGGAGGCGCGGCTGACTCCGATCGTGGTGATCAATAAGATCGACCGGCCGGATGCGCGCATCCAGGAAGTGCTCAATGAGGTCTACGACCTTTTCATCGACCTGGATGCGGCCGAGGATCAGCTCGATTTTCCCGTGATCTACACTAACGCGAAGATCGGAGTCGCGAAGCTGGATCCGGCACAGGAAACCAGCGATCTGCGAATCCTCTTCGACACGATTCTGGAAAAGATTCCGGCCCCCAAGGGCGATCCCGAAGGGATCCTGCAAATGCTGGTCGCGAATCTGGATTACAGCGACTATCTGGGTCGTCTGGCCATCGGACGAGTGTTCAATGGAACCCTGCGCCTGGGCGACGAGGTATCGATCGCCAAGCTGGACGGATCGTTCCATAAAACCAAGATCACCAAACTCTACTCGTTTGAAGGTCTGAAACGGGTAGATGAAACAATCGGCACGCCGGGAGATATTCTGGCGATCGCGGGCGTGGAGGGGATCACCATCGGCGAAACGATCACCCACGTGGATACGCCCAAGCCGCTGCCGCATATCCTGATCGACGAGCCGACGATTGCGATGACCTTCACCATCAACACGTCGCCGTTTTCGGGCCGCGAAGGGACTTACGTCACGTCGCGCAATCTGCGCGATCGCCTGGATAAAGAACTGCTCACCAACGTTTCGATTCGCGTAGAGGAAGCCGGCGGTCCGGACGCCTTCAAGGTGATGGGCCGGGGCGAGCTGCAACTGGCCATTCTGATCGAGATGATGCGGCGCGAAGGATTCGAACTGGGCGTCGGCAAGCCCGAGATCCTGACGAAAACGATCGACGGAAAACTGCACGAGCCGAATGAGCTGCTGGTGATCGATTGCCCGGAGAATTGCACCGGTGTGGTGATGGAAAAGATGGGCACGCGCAAGGGTAAGATGCAGAAGATGATCAACCACGGATCGGGTCGCGTGCGCCTAGAGTTTCTGGTTCCTTCGCGCGGGTTGATCGGTCTGCGCAGCGAAATGATGACGGACACCAAAGGCACCGCGATCATGAATTCGCTGTTCGAGGGCTACATCGAGTGGCAGGGCGACATTCCTTCGCGTCCCACGGGATCGCTGGTGGCGGACCGGGCGGGTAAGACTACCGGCTATGCGATCTTCAATCTGCAGGAGCGCGGTGAGATGTTCGTTTCGCCGGCTACGGAAGTCTACGAAGGCATGATCGTCGGCGAGAACGCGCGCGATGCCGATTTGGATGTGAACATCGTCAAAGAGAAGAAGTTGACAAACATGCGTGCATCTTCTGCCGACGAGGCCATCCGGCTGGTGCCGCCGCGCCTGCTGAACCTGGAACAAGCCATCGAGTTCATCCGAGAAGACGAATTAGTGGAAGTAACGCCCCAGTCCATCCGCCTGCGCAAAAAGGTGCTCAAGTCAAATCAACGATAGAGTATTTTGTTTTATCTAAAAGTCCTTTACTATCAGTACCTTAAGTAATATTATTAACGTTCCGGTATTTTGCAAATGCGGTTCGCAGTGCGATACTAACGTCGATAAACACGATGACTCTGGTGAGCGAGGCAATCGCCCGATATCACAAACTCATCGAGAGCGAACCCTACATCGACCTGGCATGGGCCCATGCGCTGCAAGAGCGCATCAAGTCCGAAAAACTGGACGGCAGGCCCGTGTCGCCGGTGCTACGGCCGCACTTGATAACGCAGAAGGACTACGCCGCTCTGCTGCGCGCGTCCGAGACACTGCTCTCGGCGATAGCGCGTGTAGAGAAGCTGGCCCTCGACACACCCGCGCTTCTCGCCCGGCTGCAGCTATTGCCCGCGGAGAAAATGCTGGCGGCGGTGGATCCGGGATATTCCACCGTCGGAATCACGGCGCTGTTGGATGCCGCGATTCACGACGGTTCGATCCGCTTCACGGGTTTCAATTCGGAAGCGCCCGCTGGAGTTCTGTATGGCGACGCGCTTTCCGAACTCTATTACGAAGCGCCGCCAGTCAAGCAATTCCGTAAGAAGTATAAGCTGCAAAAGTTGGGCGGCGCTAAACATCTGCTGGCCGGCCTGCTAAAGGCGTACAAGGAATTCGGCGGAAAGCAGAAGAAACCGAACATTGCTATTGTCGAATTCAAAGCGCCGTTCGCAGCCGCATCCAACGACCATGCCCTGCTGGCAGGTTTCTTCGCGCGCGAGGGCTATCCCACCGAGGTGGTGTCGCCGGAGCAGCTCGAGTATCGCAATAACGCACTGCGGCGAGGCGAGTTCAACATCGACATCCTATACCGGCGCATCAAGGTGCAGGAGTTCCTGGTGCGGTTCGACCTCAACCATGCCCTGGTGCGCGCCTACAAAGAACACGCGGTGTGCATGGTGAACAGCTTCCGCGCCGACATCGGCTCCAAGCGCGTGATCTTCGATCTGCTCACGGACGAAAAGATCACCGGCAAGTTCCCGGCGGCTGAAAAGCGCGCGATCAAGGAGTTCGTGCCTTGGACCCGTCTGGTGCAGGCGGCCAAAACCACGTACAACAACCGTACGGTGGATTTGCCGGAGTTCGTCATGAAGCACCGCAACAAGCTTGTGCTGAAGCCCAACGATGATTCCACGGATCTGCATCCGGTGCGAGGGTCGGAGGTCGACGACGCGGCGTGGGAGAAAGCGCTGCGGCAGGCCATGCGGCATCCCTTCGTGGTGCAGGAAGCCGTGGAGCCGGCGCACGCGGTATTCCCGTTGATGCAGTACGGCAGCCTGATCATGAAAGACATGGTGGTGCACCTCCACCCGCATGCTTTCCTGGGCAAAGTTTACGGGGCGTCGAGCTGGCTAAGCGTCGCGGGCTCGTCAGGATTCTCGACATTGACGGGGCTTGCGCCGACTTTCCTCTTAGAGGGAAAGTGACACCGCGCCGTTACTGTCGCGGCTCTATTTCCGCGGTCACTTTTGCACGCAGATTTGCGACACCTGCCGTAGGCCGCTCATCGGTCACCATGACCGCGATGGCGTCATCCAGCCAATCATGCACCGTGCCATCGGGATCGTGCGACGCCACGGTCAGCGTGTAGGCGCGGGGGCACAGGTCGCACAGGAACGAGAACGTCACCGTAACGCCATCGCCAACGGCGCGGGGACCCAGCTTAATTCGCTCCAGTTCCGTGTTGGTGCCGTAAACTTCGAAGCCCACCTGGGTGCGAATCAGCAACCCGATCACCGGATCCTCCACGGCCGCGTTGTAACGCACCGTGGCCCGAACCGTGGCCATTTCGCCACTCTTCCAGACGATGGTGGATTTGCCTTCTGGACCAAGCGTCTCAATCGACATGAGCTCCGCCCGGCCATCGCCGTGGCGGAACACCGGCGCCAAGCGAGGCGGAAGCGTCTCGCCCCAAGCGCGTATGCGCTCGGCGACGTGCCTGCGGTACTTAGCCAGAGTCTCCTTCGGATCTCCTTTGGCCGCGATGTGGCCGCCGTCAAGCCACCAAATCTCATCG
>Ga0070735_10005942_pt1 | contig 10032 bp, 7 predicted proteins | sample Coa_R1_FD_66443 | JGI IMG/M metagenome (GOLD analysis project Ga0070735, IMG submission 66443) | Surface soil microbial communities from Centralia Pennsylvania, which are recovering from an underground coalmine fire - Coalmine... | ecosystem: Environmental > Terrestrial > Soil > Unclassified ... | reverse complement strand
CGGAAAAGTGTGAAGCGGTTTTCCCTCGCGACAAACGCCAAAGGCGTTTGCGCGGAGATCATGCTCAAACAAAGAATTAAAGCGCGATGACGATCCGACCAAATCTCATCGCGCTTTAGGACGACGAGCACTGCGCGCTCGACCGGGGAACGACAGCGGCTAATAAATCGAGGGCTCGCCGAGCGGTCTGCCAAAACCCGCTTCGAGAAAATCGAAATCGCAGCCTTCATTGGCCTGTTTAATGTGCTTGGTGAACATCCAGCCATAGCCGCGTTCGAATCGCGTCTCTGGCGGCTTCCATGCGGCACGGCGTTTTGTCAGCTCCGCCTCCGACACATCCAGATTGATGGTGCGCGCGGCGACGTCGAGCGTGATCTTGTCGCCGGTTTTCACCAGCGCCAGCGGCCCGCCGATATAGGATTCCGGCGACACATGCAGGATGCAAGCGCCGTAACTGGTGCCGCTCATGCGCGCATCCGACAGCCGCACCATGTCCCGCACGCCCTGCTTCACGAGCTTGGTCGGGATCGGCAGCATGCCCCATTCCGGCATGCCCGGACCGCCCTGCGGGCCGGCGTTGCGCAGGATTAATACGTGATCGGCTGACACGTCGAGATTGGGATCGTCGATCGCCTTTTTCATCGAGGGATAATCGTCGAACACCAGCGCCGTACCGGTGTGCTTGAGGAAGCGCGGCTCGCAGGCGGACGGCTTGATCACGCAGCCGTCGGGCGCGAGATTACCCTTGAGCACGGCGAGCGCGCCCTCGGCATAGATCGGGTTTTCGATCGGCCGGATCACGTCGTCATCATAGACTTCGGCGGTTTCGATATTTTCCCCGAGCGTCCTGCCCGTGACTGTCATGCAATCGAGGGCGAGATGCGATTTGATCCGGCTCATCAGGCCGGGCAGGCCGCCGGCATAGTAAAAATCCTCCATCAGATATTTGTCGCCGGAGGGCCGCACATTGGCGATCACAGGCACTTTGCGGCTCGCTTTCTCGAAATCGTCGAGACCGATGTCCTGACCGGCGCGACGCGCCTGCGCGATTAGATGAATGATCGCATTGGTGGAACAGCCCATCGCCATCGCGACTGTGATCGCGTTCTCGAAGGCTTGGCGGGTCTGAATCTTGCGCGGCGTCAAATCCTCCCAGACCATTTCGACGATGCGCCGTCCGCATTCCGACGCCATGCGGATGTGGCCGGAATCGGCGGCCGGAATCGAGGACGCGCCCGGCAGCGTCATGCCGATGGATTCGGCAATCGCGGTCATGGTCGAGGCCGTGCCCATGGTCATGCAGGTGCCGTAGCTGCGCGCGATGCCCGCCTCGACATCGACCCAGTCCTTGTCGGAGATTTTCCCGGCGCGCCGCTCGTCCCAATATTTCCAGGCGTCCGACCCCGACCCCAGCGTCTTGCCTTTCCAATTGCCGCGCAGCATCGGGCCCGCGGGCAGATAGATCGCCGGAATGTTCATGCTGGTGGCGCCGAGCAGCAAAGCAGGCGTGGTCTTGTCGCAACCGCCCATCAACACCACGCCGTCGACGGGATGACCGCGTAACAACTCTTCAGCGTCCATGGCGAGCAAATTGCGGTAGAGCATGGTGGTCGGCTTTAAGAAGGATTCCGACAGCGACAGCGCCGGCAATTCCATCGGCAAGCCGCCGGCCATCAGGATGCCGCGTTTGACGTCATCCACCCGGCTCTTGAAATGCATGTGGCAGGGCTGCGCTTCCGACCAGGTGTTGAGGATCGCGATCACCGGCCGGCCGTTCCATTCCTCCGGCGCATAACCCATTTGCATGGCGCGCGAGCGATGGCCGAAGGCGCGCAGATCATCGGGGGCGAACCAGCGCGCGCTGCGGAGCGTTTCCGGTGTTTTCTTCTTGTTTGTCGTCATGATGACACCTTTCGAGACTTCAGCCGAAGTCTTCTCATAGGCGGTCCATGCCGAGCAAGACCTACAACCTTTAATCGGGTGAATTTTGCAGCGTCCGCGCGCGCCACTTATGCGTTGCGGCGCTTCCTGCCCGATGCCGCCGGCCGGCCTCTCAAGAAGCGCGCGAGGCGGTCATCACGATCCGAACCAGGTCGGCGGCATTCCGCGCGCCCAGCTTTTTCATAATGTTGGCGCGGTGATCTTCGATCGTGCGCGGGCTGATTCCCAAATGGCGTCCGGCTTCTTTGTTGGAGGCGCCCGAGGTGAACTGCTCCAACACCTCGCGCTCGCGCCGCGTCAGCAGCTCGCGGCCGGGAAAATGCAACGAGGCGATATCGGAATGTGGCGAGACGCGGTTGGCATGAAGGCGGGCATGGGCCTCGATCGCCTCGTCGAGACGCGTCACGATTTCGTTGCCACGAAACGGCTTTTCGATGAAGTCCAACGCACCATTCTTGATCGCGCTGACGGCCATGGCGATGTCACCCTGTCCCGAGACGATGAAGATCGGCGCCGGGTAATCCTCACCGCGCAATTCCTTCAAAACGTCGAGGCCGGATTTACCGGGGATGTGCACATCGAGCAGGATGCAGGCGGGCGTTCGGCTTCGTGCCACCGAAAGCAGCGCCGCGCCATCGGCGAAACAGATAACGACATAGCCCGCCGCCGACAGGACGACCGAGAGGGTTTCGCGGACGGCGGGATCGTCATCGACGACAAAGATTTCACCGCGAGGGTGCGCCTTTTCGGTCATGTGACGTCGTCCTTGTTACGTGAAAAAAGACGCGGATTCACAGACTTTGCGGCGCGGGGACTAGTGCCCACTTTCCGAAGTTCGTGCTCCATCGCGAGCCGCCCACGGCGCAGGGACTTCAGATCGGCGGTACCAGGTCCGCGACCGCTGTTATTTGTAGAGGACGGCGAGCTAACGCACAAGTAGCATTGCGACTTATCCAAACGCGACCCGAACGAGACGCGCGGCCTCCCATGCCAGGCCCACGGCGCCAGGACGGCATAATCTGGAACATGATCTTTGAAAAACGCCCCGCGGGCTTTTTCGCGGGCCGAAGCGAGAGCCTTGGCCGCGGAAAGATCGCTCTCAATCAAGCAATTAAAGCGTGATGGAGCTTTCCGATCTTTCAATTGCGCGCAAAAATGAGCGCAAGGTGAGCGCGGCGTCACGGTCCGATCGCCGCGCCGTTTTCGAAACTACAACCTTTGATTGTATATCGGCCGAGGCTCAGCCCATTTTAACTCTCGCCCAAAATAGATCACCCCGTCGAATTCCGCTCGCCTCTATTCCAAAGTTAATTTTTTCCTAATGGCGCATTTTGAGGCAGGTTATCAAGGAGAAAATGTCCATGTTTTGAAGGGCATGCCCTATGGGGCGGTTTGCTTTCGAAACCGCCGATGGGAGATCTGTAATTTCGGCGGGCATCACACATATCTTGCTGCTTTTTTACGACTTAATTTACCGCGTTTTGCTTTCATCATCCAAAGCGCGTGCCGCCTTCGGGTGGCGGCGTTCCTTTAACGATCGCAAAATGTTGCAAACGATGCTCGCCGGGCGCCTCAAAGAGTTTCTACAGCGGTTGACGCCGCCGACGCGGAGCAATCTGCTCAACGAACTGGAGCGGCTGGAGCTTTGCGGCACCGAAATCCCGGGTGTTGGCGAGGTCATGGAAACGCTGCGGGCCGAGTTTCGCGCCACCGGGCAGGCCCAGAAACGCAACAGTCCGCCGGCGCGCTATTTCTTCACGCCGTTGGAACCATTGTTGGTGGAAGGCGCGCCCGAACACGCCAATATTGGCGCGATCGAACGCGGATCATTGGCTGCGATCTGGGAATGGATCAGCCGCGATTTACTCCCCACCATGGCGCGCGACTATATGAAACAAATCACCGAGCTGCTCGCGGCCGATCGGCAGCGGGAAGCTCGCCACGCGGCCTCGACCTTTCAGACCAAGGTCATCAAGAGCATGGAGAGCAATCTCAGCGCACCGGACATGGCCGATCAGATCCGCGCCAAGCTTGCGACCTACACGGCTTCGCGCACCGTCTATGCCGATCTGACCAAAATGTTCAGCGTCCTGCGCGCGCGCGAGGAACTCGCTAAATTGGGCGAGGCGCTGCCGGAAAAGATCCGCGAGCTCGACGACGCCCAGCTTGCCAAAATCATGCCGCTGCTGGACGATTTCGCAAAGACACATCCGGAGCAGCTTCCCTTCGCGCTGACGCTCATCGCCCGGCGTCTCAAAACGTCCTGGGAATTGATTCGTCTCGCCACCAAGGCGGCCATGACCAAGAGCGCGGCCGACATCGCAGCAACCCCTTACGCCGCCGCGGTATCGATGGTGCTGGATGGATTGGAAGACAAGCGCGCAATGTTGCGCATCGCGCTCAAGCATGAGCGCATCCTCGTCGCCAAGGAAATCCTGATCAACATCTATGATACGGAATATGCACTTCAGGTCCGCATCGACCGCTTCGCGGAATCCGATTGGGGACAACGGCTTCAGGAAGTGATGGCGTCGATCGGGGCGCTGGTGGACAGCGAAATCAAACGATTCCCCGACAATGTCGGCCACGTCCTGGGATCGCGCCGGCTGCGCAGCCACAAATCACTCGGCGGCCGCATGACCTATTGGGCCTGGAAAGGCCGCGATGCCGTCAACGACAGCGTCGCCAAGGTCCGGAAAATGGCCGGGGCCGATACGGAGAATTCACGGGCTTAAAGCGCGATGAGATTTGGCCGAACCATCATCGCACCTTTAATTCTCTGGAGGGTGCGGCGACGTATCGGGCTGGACACAGGCGAAGGGTGGCGGCCACGAAAGACGATGATGCGTACTATACCTACGCCATAGCCCTATCCCTGAGAAACCGTTTCATTCCGGGGTGATCAAGGAGAGTTTAGGGAAGTAGGTACGGTAACGCGCGGCGTCCCGTGTTATCAGTTGATATCCGGCGACGGCCGCATGAGCGCCGATGAAAAAATCTGGTAGTGGCGACAGCTTCGTTCCTCCCCGTCGCCGATAGGCGATGAAGGCTTTGCCCGCGAGAAAGGTGGCTTCGTAGGGAATCGTTTCCCGGTCGAACAAGGCTTTCGACAGCGCTTCGTCAACGTCTTCAATTCGCGAATAGCGAACCGACACTTCCGCATAGATCACCGGATTTATAACTAGGCGAAAATTGTCTGCGGCTTGCTCAATGGCCCCTGCCGACCAAGCAAGCCAGCGCGCGTCCTCCGTCATAAGATCGAGGAGGACGTTGCTATCGACCAATATGGCCGTCATTCAGTCGTCGCGGGTCAGGGCCATAATCGCATCGGTGCTCATCGCAATATCGCCGCGACCTCGTAAATGAGCGACAAGGCGGGCACCCCGACCATCTTTATTTCTGGTCTTCGCTCTTACGATGCGCACCACCTTGCCATCTAACTCGAACTCGACCTCCGTGTGTGGCAGCAGGCCGGCCCGCTCGCGGATTTCGGCCGGAATCGTCACCTGCCCTTTCGACGTGATGCGCATGGCGTTCTCCTTACTCTCACATGTAAGAGGAAGGATTGCCGAGCCTGCATGCAAGGCCGGAAGTTACCCGCTTGCGGAAGGCGAACCAAACCTTCGCAACCCTGGCCACTGTGGAGGAGCGTATCGCGTATGGGATAGAAGTGGCGGAGAGGGAGGGATTGCCGGGTCGTTCACAGAAACCCAATAAAATCAGGCATTTATTGCAAGCCCGATGGCGTCGTGTGTACCAGTCTTGTGTCTCAAAGTCGACCGAATTTTGCTCCCACCCACGGCGTCAAAATGCGTCCGAGATTCTTCTAGTGCCCTGCGTGTTTGAGCCAGTTTCTTTTCTCCTTGCCTGCGTGTCTACCAGCTTTCTGTCCACCATCTACACGCCTACCCGGCCAACTATCCCTTACAGATGCGCTTTCCGAGTCGAGGGAGAAAAGCGCGAACTGACGCTTCAAATGCCATCAGACAGGTGGCTCGCATATCCACCGCACCAACGGCCTCTGGAGGCGTTGTCAAGCACTGGCCATCCGGCCGTCCCAGGTTCGCATCGTGCAAATTGGTCGTTCTGCCTGCGTCTCCCTCGGCCGCATATCTAGCTACGACTCCGCAGACTCCGCCGCCCTATTCGCTCCCCTTTCTGCTCCGGTGGTTTCGGATATAAAATACATCCAGATTCGAGTGGACGAGCACAGGTGGTCTATGCGAATTCAGAAAATCAGTCCCTGATAGGATCATCAATCTTGAGCTCGGAAGCACTGGCCAAGTCACCGGAAGCCAAGCGGCTCGAACAGGCGGCGGCGCCCATTGAATCGGCCGATCCGCTCGCCGATGCACTGCTGTTTCTTGCCGCGCACCATGGACGCGCATTGAGCCGGGAGGCGCTTCTCGCCGGGCTTCCCATTCTCGACGACCGGCTCAACGTGGCGCTGTTCACCCGTGCGGCACAACGGGTCGGACTGGAGGTGGAGCCGGTAAAACGGCCCTTGTCGGATATCCCATCCTTGGTGTTGCCGGTCGTACTGATCATGCGCGATGGCTCAACACGGATTATGGTCACGAATGCCGAGGATCCGAGAGACGCCAAGGTCATCGACCCGACCGTCAAACCCCGCGAGGCGCCACATCCGCTCGGCGCCGACGTAGCCGCCTACATGAACTACGCGTTCCTGGTTCGGCCGGCTTCGCAGGCCGATGCCCGGGTGGCGGCTGCGGGCGATTTGCCGTCGGCGCATTGGTTTTGGTCCGTCGTCAGCCGCTTCTGGCCCAATTACGGTCATGTGGCCGCCGCCGCCTTGATCGTCAATGTGCTCGGCTTGGCCGCGCCCTTGTTCACCATGAATGTCTACGATCGGGTCATCCCCAATGGGGCGATCCCGTCATTGATCGCACTTTCGATCGGGATGACACTCGCGATCGTATTCGATTTCGTGCTGCGCACGATACGAAGCCGGATCATCGACCTGACCGGCAAGAAGATCGATGTCGTGCTCGCCGCCAACATTTTCGAGCACGTGCAATCGGTCAAGATGGCGCAGCGGCCGACTTCCGTCGGGATCCTCGCCAATCAGATCCGGGATTTCGATTCGGTTCGCGAATTTTTTACGTCGGGCGCGGTCGTTTCGGCAACCGATCTGCTGTTTGCATTTATTTTTATCGCCATCCTGTTCGAGATCGCAGGTCCCCTCGCCTGGATTCCGATCGTGATGTTGCCGCTGATGATCATCACGGGATTGATCCTGCAATATCCGCTCAGTCGCGCGATGCGCAAGCTGCAAGCGGAATCGGCCGCACGCCACGGGGTATTGATCGAAGCGTTGTCGAGCATGGAAACCGTGCGCGCGATCGGGGCTGAAGCGCGGATGCAAACGGCTTGGGAGCGATCGGTTGCAGCGACCGCCCGCTCGGGGGAGGACGTCCATTTCTGGGCTTCGCTCGCGCTCACTGTTTCGAACTCGGCGCAGCAGATTGTCAATATGTTGATGCTCGTCATCGGCGTGGTTCTCATTCTTGACGGCAAGCTTTCAGTCGGCACGCTGGTCGCCTCGACCATGCTGGCCGGCCGCGTCCTCGCGCCGATTTCCAGCATTGCCTCCGTGATCACGCGGGCGACACAAACCCTCATATCGCTCAAAGCAATCGATCGCGTGATGGCGTTCGAACGCGAACGGCCGGTCGGTCGCAGCTATGTCGCCCGCCGCATCACCGAAGGCCGTGTCGCATTCGAGAATGTCAGCTTCCGCTATCCCGGCGCCTCCGATACCGCGCTTGAGAAAGTGTCGTTCAAGATCGAACCGGGGGAGCGTGTCGGCATCATCGGGCGGATCGGATCGGGCAAGACGACCCTGGGACGCCTGATGGTAGGGTTCTATGACCCCCAAGAGGGTAAGATCCTGATCGATGGGGTCGATGCGCGCCAATACGACCCTGCCGATCTGCGAACGGGAATCGGGTTCGTCCTGCAGGACACGGACCTGTTCTTCGGTAAACTTCGCGACAACATCACGCTTGGCCGTCCAGCATCGAGCGACGAAGAGGTATTGGCCGCCGCCCGCCTCGCCGGCGTCGAAAGTTTCGTCGCCGGCCACCCGCTCGGCTACGATATGCCGGTAGCCGAGGGCGGCCGCAGTCTTTCCGGCGGCCAGAAGCAGGCGATCGGCCTCGCCCGCGTCCTCATCCGTCGCCCCAAAGTGGTGTTTTTCGACGAGCCGACCGCGCATTTCGACGTTCGCAGCGAAGCCGAATTTCTCGAACGGCTGAAGGGCCTCGCCCGCGAACAGATGACCATCATTATCTCGACTCACCGTTTTTCGCTGCTCAGCTACGTTGACCGGCTGCTGCTGTTCGAGAAAGGCAGGTTGGTGGCGGATGGACCGCGCGACAAGGTTCTGGCGATGCTGCAAGGCGGCCCAAAGCGGTTTTCCGAATCCACTGAACCGGTATAGACATGCGCCAGTCCGACTTTGCATTTGCCAATGACGTTCGCGCGGCGGTCGAGCTGAGAACACCGCGAACGTCGCGCATGTTGCTGATGTCGTCCATCGCGATGGTGGCGGCCGGCCTCGTCTGGGCGAATTTCGCCGTTCTCGACGAGGTCAAGCGCGGCAACGGCAAAGTCGTGCCGTCACGCCAGATCCAGCTTCTACAATCGCTTGAAGGCGGTATCGTCGACGCCATCTTGGTTCAGGAAGGCAGTATCGTCCAACAGGGCGACCCGTTGATCAGAATCAACGACACTAATTTTTCCTCCCAACTTGGCGAAATCCGGGAACGCCGCGGCGCCATGGCGGCGCGCGTTGTACGCCTGGAGGCCGAGGCTCTGGACCACGACAGACTGGTCTTCCCCTCCGACCTCCAGCACGAGGCGCCACGGGCGGTGGCAACCGAAATGAGCGTGTTCGAGACCCACTCCCGCAAGCTTGCGCAAGACGTCAACGTGCTGTCTCAGCAGGAAACTCGGATCAACGAGACGCTGCAATTGCTCAACCGCGAAGTCGAACTGACGCGGAAGCTATTTGAACAGAAGGTCGTTCCGGAGATCGAAATGATCCGGCTCGAACGTCAAGCGAGCGAACTGCGCGGCCAGCTCGCCGAGGTGCAATCGCGCAAAAAGACCGTCAAGACGACGTTTCTGGCCCAGGTCGACGACGACCTCGCCAAATCGAAAGGCGACCTTGCGGTGCTCGACGAGAATATAAAGTCGGCACAGGACAAGGTGCGGCGGACCGAGCTCAGGGCGCCGGTGTACGGCATCGTCAACAAGGTCAACGTCGGCACCGTCGGCGCGGTGGTGCAGCCGGCCGCCAGCGTCATGGAGATCGTGCCGCTTGATGTTACGCTTCTCGTGGAAGGGCGTATCCGGCCTCAGGATATCGCCTTCATTCGTCCCGCTCAGGATGCGGTCGTGAAAATCTCGGCCTATGATTCCAACGTCTACGGATCGCTCAAGGGAAAAGTCGAGCGCATCAGCGCCGATACGCTCGCCGAGGAGAAGTCCGCCGGTCCCGAAAAGAACGAGACCTTCTATCGGGTGATGGTGCGCACCGACAAAAACCATCTCGGCACCACCGAGCACCCGTTGCCTATCATTCCGGGCATGGTAGCGACGATCGAGGTTCTCACCGGTGAAAAGACCGTGCTCGATTATCTGATCAAGCCGGCCCGTTTGCTGCGCGACGAGGCGCTCCGGGAGAAGTGAGCCCGGTCACCTCTCCTCGCACGCGGGGCAAAGGAGAAGTCCGGGTTTAAGCCGCCTTCATTTTTCGTTCACCACGATAATTTGACGACGTATTGTCAGATTGATTCAAATTTTAATCGTTCTTGATTCAAGTTCGCACCCGCCTGATCGCCTGCCGTTCACCGACAAACCGACAAGTGACGCTTCGCTGCCGCGCCTTAACCGGGTCGAAGCGGGCGCGGCTTTATCTGTTGCCCCAACAAAAATCAGGGGCGAGGATCGACGCATCAAGCTCGACCGACGTTCCGGATACCAGGGACGTCAGAAATGTCGGCTTTCATTCGCGCGATCCACGCGGCGCGCATCGTTGCAAGCTTGTTCTTGCTCGCCATGTGT
>Ga0070735_10005941_pt1 | contig 10036 bp, 7 predicted proteins | sample Coa_R1_FD_66443 | JGI IMG/M metagenome (GOLD analysis project Ga0070735, IMG submission 66443) | Surface soil microbial communities from Centralia Pennsylvania, which are recovering from an underground coalmine fire - Coalmine... | ecosystem: Environmental > Terrestrial > Soil > Unclassified ... | reverse complement strand
GTCGCGCTGCACGGGGCGTGAGGCGGCGATCGCGGCCTCGAAGGTGATCGGGCTCGCCTTGACCGTCTTGCTGATCCGGATCTGCGGCGTGCGGGAGTAAATCTCACCCGGAACCCCCTGAATCTCGACGGTGTTCGGTTGATAGGCCGATTGCCACCCGAAGAGCTGCCAGTATTGCCCCATCAAGACGTCGACGACCGGAGTCTCGATCTTGAGGTTCATGTGCCGGATGCGGAAGGTCGGGCTGGTCCAGAACGAGCCCTCGCCGACGCCCGTGGAGTTCACGCCCTGGCTCACCGACGGCGTCGGAGCGCCGGCCTGCTGGGACGGCTGATTGCCCAAGAAGTCCATCTCGAGCATCGCGCTGGTCCGCACCCCGTGCACCTCCGGGGCCTTGAGCCGCACTCCGAAGCGAGAGTTGCGCGCGCCCATCGTGAACTGGTCGTTGTTGCCCGCGATGCCGCCGCCGGCGCTGCCGATCGGGCGGGCAATCGCGGCGTTGCCGGCCAGGTCGTTGAGGCCGCGCGTCGAGTCGAGGATGGTGTCCGCCTCGACGAAGCCATAGAGCGTGGTCGCCCACTTTCCGATGACGACCGTCCCCTCTTTGCCCGCGTGCTCGCCTGCGGACTCCATCAGGTCGTGCATCGCGCTGTCGTACTCGGCCTGCGAGATGAGGCCCTTGTCGAGCATCAGCTTGAGGGAAATGAGCTCGATTCGAGGCCCGTGCCACTCGCCGTGCTCATGCTCGTGGTGGGGGTGCCAGGGCTCGGGCCCCGGTCCGGGCGCAGGGCCCATGGGGGGCGGCGGGGGCTGCGCGGGGGCCGGGGCGAGCGGCGCCATCGGCGGCGGAGGAGCCATCGTCGGTGCCGGCGCGGGTGGGGGCGGCGGCTGCGAGCCCGCCGCGGGCGGGGCCGGGGGGGCCGCCGGCGGGGCGGCGGGCGCAAGCGGAGGGGCAACGGGGGGGGCCGCGGGTGCTGTTTGAGCCCGCGCGAGGCCCGAGGCAGTGAACAGCAGCGAGACAACGGCCAACGACAAGAGGGGTTCTCGTTTCACGGTGCCAGCCTTTCTTGGCACCGCACCGTGCTCGCCCTGCGTGTCGAGTACGTGACGACTTCGGGACAAATTCAGTCGCGGCCCACCCGGGGAGGCGGGTGAGTGCGGACGTGGCGGACGTCCTCGCCGCGGACCATGAAGATCACCTCCTCGGCGATGTTCGTCGCGTGGTCCGCCACCCGTTCGAGGTACTTCGCGACGTGAATGACGCGGATCGCTTCGGCGACCTGCGTGGGGTGTTGGCTCATGAAATCGGTCATGCCCCGGATGATCCGCCCGTAGAGCTCGTCCACCGCGTCGTCCCGGGCCAGCACTTGTTCGGCGCGGGTCGTCTCGCCCTGTACGAATGCATCGAGGGCGTCGCGTAACATCTCCTGCGACTGCTCCCCCATCGCCTTGAGCTCCGCGCGCACCCCCTCTTTGGCCGTGCCGTGCTCCTCTTTTGCTCGCTCCGCGATGTTGACCGCCTCGTCCCCGATGCGCTCGAGATCGGTGACCAGTCGAAGGGCGCCGGCGAGAAACCTCAGGTCGTAGGCCACCGGCTGGCGTAGCGCGAGGATGCGCAGGACGAGCGCGTCGATGTCCATCTCGTCCCGGTCGATGTGGCGGTCGATCTCTTCTACCTCGGCGGCGAGCTGCGAGGACCCTTCCCAGAACGCCTTCAGCGAGAGCTGCATGGCCCGCTCGCACCGAGCGCCCATCGCGAGCGAGTGCGCACGAAGCTCGCGAAGCTCCGATTCAAAGTCGCGGCTGGTATGGGCCTGGGGCAAGACTTCCTCCGTCGAGTGTGTCGTCCGACTCTCCCTTCGCTCGAGCGTGCGGACTCCTCTTTCTACATCGAAGCGCGCGATGACTTGCGGCTCCGGGACCGGATCCAGATGGCGATGAGGTTGAGCAGGAACGTCAGAATGAGAAGGACCAGGGCGGTCCCGTAAAGGAGCGGCTTCGTTCGGTCCACGTCGGGCGACTGGGTCGCCAGCACGTAGACATGGTAGCCAAGGTTCATGAACTGATCGTTCAACTTCGTGGGCAGGTGAGGCAGGTAGTACGCGACGCCGGTGAACAGGATCGGAGCGACCTCCCCCCCTCCCCGGCTGACGGCGAGGATCGTCCCCGTGAGAATCCCGCCGAGAGCCTCCGGCAGCACGACGCGAGCGATCGTCTGAAGGCGGGTCGCGCCCAGGGCGAGGCTCGCCTCTCGGAGCTCGCGGGGCACCGCGAGGATTGCCTCTTCCGTCGCGACCACGACCACGGGGAGCGTGAGAATCGCGAGCGTCAGCGACGACCACAGCAAGCACGGCTTGCCGTAGACGCCCTGCCCCCCGTAGACGACCTGGTCGATGCCGCGCCCGACCGTCGAGATGAAGAAGCCGAGCCCGAAGAGCCCGAAGACGATCGACGGTACGCCGGCGAGGTTCGCCACACACACCCTCACGAGGCGCGCCAAAGGGGACTGCATCGAGGCGTACTCGGTCAGGTAGATCGCGGTCGCGACGCCCGCGGGGACCGCGGCCACCGTCATGAGGAGCGTCAGGACGAGCGTTCCGAAAATGGCGGGAAAGATCCCGCCCGCGGTCATCCCGTCGCGCGGATCGGCCGTCACGAACTCCCAGCTGAGCGTGCGCGTCCCGCCGGCGATCACGTCGACCACGATGATCGCCAGCATCGCCAGGATGACGCCCACGGCCGCCGCCGTGAGCAGCGCGAGCGCACGGTCGCCTCGCCTCGTCGTGCCGACGAGCTTGCGCGCTCCGACCGCGGCCGGGCCGGCGACGGCCGTCACGAGACGGTCCCGAGCTTGCGCCGCATACCGTGCACGATGCGCTCGCCGAAGAAGTTGATGACGAACGTCGCGATGAACAGCATCGCACCCAGGGCGAAGAGGACGTCGTAGTGCGGGCTGCCCACGACCACCTCACCCAGCTCCTGCGCGATGGTGGCGGTGATCGTCCGCGTCGACCGGTCCAGGCTTGCGTCGAGGAGGGCCGCGTTTCCCGACGCGATCACGACGATCATCGTCTCGCCGATGGCTCGCCCGAACCCGAGGACGATGGAGGCCGCGATGCCGGGCGCCGCCGCTGGAACCACGACGCGCACGACCGTCTGGGCGCGCGTCGACCCCATCGCCAGCGCGGCTTCGCGATACGCGCGTGGGACCGCGCGGAGCGCGTCCTCCGACACCGAGAAGACGATCGGGCAGATCGCGAACGCCAGGCCCACCCCCGCGACGAGGGCGTTCAGCCGGTGCTCGGTGCCGAAGAGCGTCTGCACCCACGTCGCCATCACGATGAGAGCGAAGAAGCCGACGACGACCGACGGAATGCCCGCCAAGAGCTCGATCGCCGGCTTGACCACCTCGCGCATGCGCGGACCCGCGTACTCGGAGACGAACACGGCGGCGGCCACGCTGATGGGCACTGCCAGCACCAAGGCCACGACCGTCACCTTGAGCGACCCGACGATGAGGGGAAATACGTTGTATTTGGGCACCTCGCTCACCGGCTGCCATGCGTAGAGCGCGTCGCCGCTCGCGTCACGCAAGGGCGCGAACATCCCTCCGAGGGTGACCTCCTTGTGCACCTCGCTGCTCGTCAAGAGGGGCAGCGCCTCCTTGCCGACGAAGAGGAGGATCAGCAGGATGGCGGCGATCGAGACCAGCGCGACGACGCGGATCGCGACCTCCGCGGTGCGCTCGCCCCACCCGCCCGTGTGGCGGAGGGATCGCGAGCGGGGCTCGCGATCGATGGCCTCGTGCGTCGACACCCGAGTCGTCATGCCGGCCTACTTGGGGAGCGGGTAATATCCCACTTGCTCGATCACCTTCTGGCCGTCGGGCGCTTGCACCCAATCGATGAAGCGCTTGGCGAGGCCCTTCGGCTCGCCCGCCGTATAGAAGAAGAGGAACCGCGCGAGCGGGTAGCTGCCGTCCTGCGCCGTCTGGAGGGAGGCGGCGATCGCCGGCGACGAGTCCTCCTTCTTGACCTTCAGCGCTCGGATCCCCTCGAGATAGGCGATCCCGCCGTACCCGATTCCGAACGCGTCTCCCTTGACCGCGCTCACGACGGCCGACGTCCCGGCCAGCGTCTGGACGCTCGCCGCGAAGTCCTTGTTCTCGAGCACGTGCTCCTTGAAGTATCCGTACGTCCCCGAGTTGTTCTCGCGACCGTAGAGGACGATCGAGTGATCCGGCCCGCCGACGTCCTTCCAGTTCTTCGTCTCGCCCTTGTAGATGCGGCCGAGGGCCGGGATCGCGATCTCCTGGAGGGGGCTCTTCTCGTTGACGTACACGGCGAGCGCGTCGAGGGCCACCTTGGTCTCCACGGCCGGGGCGCCGCGCTTGGCCTGGACGTCTTCCTTCTCCTTGTCCTTCATCGGGCGGCTCGACTCGCAAATGTCGGTCGTGCCGTTGATGAGGGCCGCGATCCCCGTCCCGGAACCGCCGCCGGTGACCTGAACGGTCACGCCCGGATTCGCCTTCATGTACGTCTCGGCCCATCGCTGTCCGAGGATGACCATCGTGTCGGAGCCCTTCACCGCGAGCGTCTTCGATTCGACGGTCGTCGCGGCCGCCCCTGCGTCGCCCGACGCGGTCCCCGACGACGATTCGGTCCGGGTGCACGCGGAGAACGCCAGCGCCAGTAGAGACACGTGGATCGCGGATCGCATGAGGCCCTCTCTGTTTCCCTTCTCTGTCTCCATGTCGGTCTCCCTTCGCCCCAGGCCAAGCCGGGCGCGAGGCTCACCCGAAACGGCCGGTGATGTAATCCTCGGTCTCCCGCTCCTTGGGGCGAGTGAAGATCGTCGTCGTGTCGCCGACCTCGACCAGACGGCCCATGTAGAAGAAGCCCGTCCGCTGAGAGACACGCGCGGCCTGCTGCATGTTGTGCGTGACGATCACGATCGTCAGGTCGGAGCGCAGCTCCGACACGAGGTCCTCGATCTTCGCGGTCGCGATGGGATCGAGCGCGCTCGCCGGCTCGTCCATCAAGAGCACCTCCGGCTCGACCGCGAGGGCCCGCGCAATACAAAGCCGCTGCTGTTGTCCCCCGGACAGTCCGAGACCCGACTCGTGAAGGCGATCTTTGACCTCGTCCCACAGGGCGGCGTGGCGCAAGGCCCGCTCCACGCGCTCCGCGATGATAGGACGCTCGGTGACCCCGGAAATCCTCAGGCCGTAGGCCACGTTTTCGAAGATCGACTTCGGGAATGGGTTCGACTTCTGGAACACCATGCCGACCCGCCGCCGCACGAGGACCGGATCGACGTCGGAAGCGTAGATGGGCTCACCGTCGAGCTCGACATGACCGGTCACCGACACCCCGGGCACCGTGTCGTTCATCCGGTTGAGCGACCGCAGAAACGTGCTCTTCCCGCAGCCGCTCGGGCCGATGAGCGCGAGGCAGTCGTTCTCGTGCACGTCGAGGCTGACGTCTTGGATGGCGACCTTTTCCCCGTACCGAACCGTCAGCCCGGTCGCCCGCATCTTGAGCGAAGTCTGCGAGGACGTGGACAATGTCGCGGCTGCGACCACGTTCGGGACTATGGAGCTGGCGGGCGAGCGTTCGGTGTCGCGATTGTTACGATCACGTGACGTTGGAGCGCCCTTCCCTGTCCCGCTCCTCCCGTCACCCCGCCCGTCCGAGCTCATACGGCCAGGCTCGACCGCGCGGATCGGTCGGTCTGGGGCACGACCGGCACGATGACGCTGCCCGGTAGGAGCGCAAAGGGATGTCCCCGCCACTCGATCCGCCGGCTGCCGCAGGCGCGCACCCAGCACAAGAAGGTGAGGTACGACCGGACGACCTCGAGCGGGGCATACTTGAACGCCATCCACCGCCCCCGCGCCAGCCGCACGGCCGTGAAGGACGCCACGGTCTGAAGCAACCAGGCCGCGGCCAGCGCCGCCGCCGTGGCCTCGCACGGCGCGAGGACGAGACCGAGCGTTGCCACCACGATCGGCGTCATGAGCGGCTCCACCGCGAACCCGGCGGGAAGGAGCGACCGCCTCATCTTGGCCCATCGCGTGTGGCGCTCGATGGTCCTCGCGACCGAGCAGGCGACGTTTCGGTTCTCCACGGGATCCATGCACGTGCGCACGACGAAGCCGGCGTCGAGGAAGCGGCGACCGAGGACGTGATCCTCCGCCAGCACGTTGCCGACCGGGGAGAAGCCGCCGAGCCGAACGAGGTCGCGGCGGCGCATCGCCATCGACTTGCCGACGGTCAACGGACGCCGGCTCACCGTGTTCATCGCGGCATACCCGGGGGCGCTCGACGCCGAGATCTGCAGGTTCTCCAGCGCGGCACCGAGGGTACGCTCTCCGGTCCCCACGAAGACGTTCGTCACCATCCCCACCCGCTCGTCGGCGAACTCGGCCGCGAGCGACCCGAGGTACCGGTCGCCGACCCGAACGTTCGAGTCGGAGATGACGTACACCTCCCCGGTCGCCTCGCGTTCGAGCCCGATGAGCTGCGCCACCTTCGGGTTGATCGCCGCGTCTCGGTCCGTGACGACGATCCGGGCGTCGAGGCGCGGGTGCGCCTGGACGAACCGTTTCGCCGCGACGAGCGCCGGGTCCGAGGCCCCCGCGACGCCCAGCAGAATCTCGAAGGACGGGTAGTCGATCCGGGCGAACGAAGCGAGGTTGTCCTCGAGGTCGTCGTCGATGCCGGCGAGCGGTTTGAAGATCGTGACGCGCGGCGCCCGGTCGTTTCGCGCGGGCGCCTCGGCCCGTCGCTTCGACATGGCGCGCGCGAAGAGCGTCATCATCGCGGCGTAGAGGCCAAAGGACACCGCCGTCAGCAGGACCGACATGTGCGCGAGGATCACGCGACGAGGGTCCCTCGTACGCGTGACGAAAGGCGCGTGGGCGGGTGAATTCTGCGTTACGTCCGGGGCAACCTCACCGCCCCTCGGACGCGGCCACCTTCATCGTGAGCGAAGCCGGCGCCTGCGACGGGGGAAGCGACACGACGAAGGTCGACCCCCTGCCCACCGTGCTCTCGACGGACACCTTTCCCCGCATCGCTTCGACCATGTGCTTCACGATGGAGAGCCCGAGACCGGTTCCGCCGAGCTCACGCGACCGACCCGCGTCGACTCGATAGAACCGCTCGAAGACCCGCTGCAGGTGCTCGGGAGCGATCCCGGGGCCTGTGTCGGACACGACGAGCCGGACGCGACCGTCGTCGGCCGATGCGCTCACGAGGATGCGAGCGTCCTTGGGGCAATACTTCACCGCGTTGTCGACCAGGTTCGACAGCACGTGCTCGAGGGCGCGGGCGTCCCCCTCGATCGGCGGCAGCTCCAACGCGAGCTCCGACCCGAGCCGTACTCCCTTCTTTTCTGCGCGCTCGCGGAACAGCGCCAGGACGATGGGGACGACGCGCTGCAAGTCCACCGCTTCGCGCTTGAGTTTGAACTCGTTCGACTCGAGCTTCGACAGCTCCAGCATGTCCTCGACGAGGTTCTGCAGGCGCACCGAGTTGCGTTCGATGATGTCGAGGAACCGATGGGCCGCCACCGGGTCCTCGAGCGCTCCGGACCGCAAGGTCTCCGTCGCCGACCGCACGGCGGCGATCGGCGTTCGAAGCTCGTGCGACGCGTTCGCGACGAACTCGCGGCGAAGCGACTCCAGGCGCCGCAGCTCCGTCACGTCGACGAAGACGAGCAGGAGCCCGTCCTCCTCTCCGGACAGGGGGGCCGTCTGCACGAGCACGCGCCGAGGCTTCAGACCCGGCAGCTCGATCTCGACCGGCCGATCGTCGGCCACCTCGCGCGCCTCTTCGAGCATCGAATCGAGCTGGGCGTGGCGCACGGTCTCGATGAGGAGCTTGCCGACGGCGTCGGCCCCGAGGAGAAGCATCGACCGCAGGGCCGGGTTGACGAGCACGATGCGCCCGTTGCGATCGACCACCACGACCCCCTCGTGCATCGCCTCCAGAATCTTTTTCTGCAGGTCCCGCTCCGCGCGCAGCGCCCCGAGCGTCGTCGCCAATCCGCCGGCGAGGCGGTCGAGGGCGAGCCCGAGCTGCGCCAGATCGTCGTCCCCGAGGAGCCGTGTCCGCACCGTCAGATCGCCGTCGGTCATCCGGCGCGCGGCGTCGATGAGCTCGCCCACCGCGACCGACGTGCGCCGCGCCAAGACGGCGGCGGACACCAGGGCGACCGCCAGCACGCCCGTCGAGAAGAACCAGATGGCACGCCGCTCGTGGCTCGTGACCGCGGGGCTCATGTAGGCGTCGGCCGCGACCGCGGACGCCGCGACCATGACGATGGAGACGACCAGCAACCTCGCGCCGACCCCGAGTCTCACGACCGCCGGTCCCCAACCAACGCGCGCCCGACCCGCCGTCCTGCGCTCATTTTCCCTTGATGAAGCTCGGCGGCACGACCCATTTCGGGCTCCGGAGCAGCTCGCACGCGAGGCCAAGGAAGACGCCTCGCAGAACCTCTTCGGGATCCGGCCCGCCGGCGCGGGACGTCTGCTGCGCGGTCAGGCGCGCGAGCGTCGTCTTCCCCGTCACCGCCTCGATCACGCCCGCCTCGACCTCGGGCAGGCGAAACATCTCCAGTCGTACGGGCGGCGACGGCACGGGCTCGAGGACCTCTTCTCGGATCGGGCTGAGCATGGACTCGAGCTCCTCATAGCCGTAGCCGTGACGGACGCCACGACCAAGGAGCTCGTAGGTGTCGACCCCGAGGGGGAACGTCTCTTCCTGCGACCGAGCGCCGCGCGCGAAGGCGATCTCGCCCACCTTCCAGGCGAAGGCCTCGAGCAAACGCTCCTGGGTCTGATCGTGGATCGCCCGGAAGAGCTCGATCGGCCGCAGCACGCCGATGCCCACCAGCGCGTCCCCCAGCCGGCCGCCGAAACGCGGGAGCATCGCGAGCGCCATCTCGAGCTCCATGCGCAGGACCTGGCCCCGGCGGATGAGAAACTCGCCGAGCAGCTCTCTTTTGTCCGTCGACGTGACGCACTCGGGGGAGCCCTCGACGAAGAAGATCCGCTTCTTTTTGGGACCACTCTTCAAGACGAGGGCCCCCGTCTCGCGGCGGACGGCGAGGTGGAAGAAGCGGGTGGGGAGCCGCGCGGGAACGAGCTGGCCGCGGTCGATGGCGTCCGCGGGAAAGTCCGCGTCCCACCGGAGAGCCGGGCTGACCGCGAACCGGGCGAGCTCGACGTAGTCCGCGGCCGGCTTGAAGCGCCCCTGTTCGCGAGCGACGAGACACGTGGAACCGATCTCGCCGGTGGCGAAGAGCTCGACGAGGCGGGCGAAGGCCATCGGCCCGAGGAGCGACCCGTCGGGGAGGCGCACGCGATAGATCGTCGGCGAAACCGGGTTCACCTCGCTCGGAGGATTCGGCCCGCCCGAAGCCGGCGGGGCGTTCGCCTCGCGCAGGGCGCGGCGCGTGGTCGTATCGGGCGCGATCGGCGCGGTGGAGAGGGGGGCACCGCTGTCGCCCGTCTCCTCCTCGACGTCCGGACCGGCCACGAGGTCGAGGCGTTCGACCAGCGCGGCCAGGCGCGACGGACCGACCTGGAGCCGGCGACGACGCACGATCTCTTCGATGGCCTCCGCGAACGCCGACGCGCTCGGCCAGCGGGTCGCAGGATCGCGCGCGAGCGCGCGAAAGAGCGCCGCGCGCACGTCGTCCGGCACCCTCGCCCCACCGCGATCGATGGCCGACACGTCCGCGTCCCGAATGCGGAGAAGGACGTCGAGCTCCTTGCCGCCGCTGAAGAGCGGCCGCAGGATGAGCATCTCGGCGAGGACGATGCCGAGCGTGAAGATGTCGCTTCGCGCGTCGAGCTCGCGCCCGACGACCTGCTCCGGCGACATGTAGCCGAGCTTGCCTTTCAGCTGGCCCACGTCCGTCCGCCGCTCGATCTCGGCGGCGCGCGCGATCCCGAAGTCGGTCAGCTTGACCGCCCCGGAGCGGTCGATGAGGACGTTGCCCGGCGAGACGTCCCGATGCACCA
>Ga0070735_10005940_pt1 | contig 10036 bp, 9 predicted proteins | sample Coa_R1_FD_66443 | JGI IMG/M metagenome (GOLD analysis project Ga0070735, IMG submission 66443) | Surface soil microbial communities from Centralia Pennsylvania, which are recovering from an underground coalmine fire - Coalmine... | ecosystem: Environmental > Terrestrial > Soil > Unclassified ... | reverse complement strand
TCGGGCAGATCGGCGATGCAGCCTTCGAACGTGTCCGTGTAGCCGCGCAGGCTGAAGGCCGGAAGCATTTCGTATTCATTGTAATCCCATGCGCTGACGATGACGACGAACACCAGCGGCAAAAGAAAGAATATCGCAAAGACCAGCATCATCGGCGCGGCTTGCAGCCATGCGGCTAAGGATTTGCGGTCTTGCGTCATGGATCAAGCGTTGCGGGATCGAGTGTGAGAGCGGTCAAAAAAGGCCTGCCGCGCCTCAGCGCGGCAGGCCTACGTCGCATCAAGCGGCGATGAACTCATTCCACTTGCGGACCATGTAGTCGTTTTCGTCCATGATCGCATTCCAGCAGACGACGGAGCCCATGCGGTCGTCGTAAGAGCCCCCGTCGCGTTTGGAGCCGGCCTTCTCGAGAACGGTGCCGTCCGGCGCCTTGATGTCGCTGACCGCTGTCTTGCCTTCCATCCAGAAGCCCCATTCGTCGGCGCTCATGTTGGCCTTGGCGGTCGAGAGAACCGCTGAATAGTAGCCCTGGCGATTGAGGTACGCGCCGGCCCAGCCCGACAGGAACCAGTTGACGAATTCGTAGGCCCATTCGAGCTTTTGCCCCGTGGCTGCCTTGGATACGCAGAAGCCCGAAGCCCAGGAGCGATAGCCTTCCTTGAGTGGTTGGTAGGTGCAGGGGATGCCCATTGAGCGCACCTTCGTCACCGCCGGCGACCACATCGATTGGATGATGGTTTCGCCCGAGGCCATCAGATTGACGGACTCGTTGAAATCCTTCCAGAAGGCGCGGAACTGGCCGGCTTTCTTGGCCTCGGTCATCAACTTGATGGTGAGGTCGATCTCGGGCTTGGTCATGTTGCCCTTGTCGGCGTACTTGTGCTGGCCGGTGGCCTCTACCACCAGCGCCGCATCCATAATGCCGATCGACGGAATGTTAAGGATTGCGGCCTTGCCCTTGAATTCGGGATTGAGCAGTTCGGCCCAGGACGAGATCGGACGCTTGATCAGATCGGGGCGGATGCCGAGCGTGTCCGCGTTATAGGTGGTTGGAATCAGCGTGATGAATTCGGTCGGCTTGGTCGCGAATTTCTTCGAGTTGGCGCCTTCGAGATACAGCACCTTCCACGGCGCGGTGCCCTGCCCGCCGATCTTCTTGCCGTTCGGCAGCTCACCCTTGGTGAACACCGGCGTGATGTTGTCGAATTCTTTGATCTTCTTGGCGTCGAGCGCCAGGATGTTGCCCGACGGAATCAGTTTCTTCAGCGCGAAGTATTCCGTGTCGAGCACGTCGAACGAATTCGGCTGGGTCACGACGCGCTTGGTGACGTCATCGGTCGTCACCGTGATGTACTCGATCTTGATGCCGGTGTCGGCCAGGCATTTCTTGGCGATGTCGTCGCCTTCGTTCACGGCGGTGCCGAGATAACGCAGGACCTTCGGCTCGGCCGACTTCACATAGGGAAAACCGGTGATGGCGCCCGACCCAGCGGCAAGGCCCACCGCTCCGGCGGCGCCCTTCAGCATGGCGCGTCGGCTGACACTCCTGTTCATGGTTTTCGACAAATTGCTCATGATCATCTCCAAAGATGTCAGATCGCCGGTTCAGGCGAACGGACGGTTACAGAACTGCGTGTCGTCCCGAGAAGACTCGCCTGCGCCGGATCCCAGGTGGCGATCACCCGCTCGCCTGGCGTGTAGTTGGCGCGGTCATATTGATCTTCGGTGAGCTGGGCCGAGATATCGGCTCCGCTATCAGCCGAGATGGCGACGCGGACGAAAGTGCCCTGATATTCGACTTCTCGGACGACGCCCATGATCGCGGGACCGCTCGTCGCATCGCCTGGCCGTTTCAAAATCAGGCGGTCGTTGCGGACCGCATACGTATCGCCTCCGACCGCGATCACGGCATGGCCGCCGATGAACTTCGCTGTGAATTCGGTTTTGGGATGGTTGAAGATGTCCCGGGGCGCGTCCTGCTGCTCGATCTTGCCGGCATTCATCAGGACCACGATGTCGGCGAGCGCCATTGCCTCGTCCTGGCTGTGGGTGACGTGAATGAAAGAGATTCCGAGCTCGCGTTGCAGCCGCTTCAATTCGGTTCGCATGCGCAGCCGCAAAAACGGATCGAGCGCGGACAGCGGCTCGTCCAGCAGCAAAATCTGCGGCGACGTGATCAGGGCACGCGCCAGCGCGACGCGCTGCTGCTGGCCACCCGAAAGCTGCGGCGGCAGCCGCGCCGCGTAGCCCTGCATGTCCACGAGTTCAAGCAGCTTCGTCGCTTCAGCGTGGCGCTCGGCCTTCGCGACGCCCCGCATCTTCAGCGCGAACGCAACATTGTCGAGCACCGACAAATGCGGAAACAGCGCATAGGATTGAAACATCATCGCCGTGCTGCGGGCTGCCGGCGGCAGATCGGTCACGTTGCGCGGGCCTACGATGATGTCGCCGGACGAAACTGACTCATGACCCGCGATCATCCGCAAGGTGGATGTCTTGCCGCAGCCGGACGGTCCAAGCAGGCAACAGTATGAACCTTCCGGAATCTTCAAGTTGATGGCGTCGACGGCAGTGACGTTGCCGTAGATTTTCGTCACCTGAACCAGCTCTAACGCTGCAGCCTTGCCCGCCATCCGCCATCAGTCGCAATGAGTTATTTGCGGGAAAGAATGCAACGGATGTGCCAGAACGGGCGGAAATCGGGGTTGTTTGAGGTCGGCAACACCGACCGCCAATTCCGTGTCGATCCGATTGGGCGGTTCGCCATCGGTTGACGAGACAGGCGTTTGACCGGGCGTCTGGAGCGCTCGAAAAGGCGTCAGCATCGAAACAACTGCCCAAAGATTGGGCTTCTATCTCAAATTTCAGGCAGGCTTCGAAGCCAATCCGCGCAGCGATCCCCTCGTCAGCTTGGCTATAGTTGTGGTGAGCGTCCTTTTGAGAACTCAAGCCCATGTCTTCCGACAACCTGCATATCGTCAATCACCCGCTGGTTCAGCACAAGCTGACGCTGCTCCGCGAAAAGGATCGCTCGACCAGCGGCTTTCGAGACCTCGTCAACGAAATCGGTATGCTGCTCGGCTATGAGGTGACGCGCGACCTTCCGCTCGAAACGGTCGAGATCGAGACGCCGCTCACGCCGATGAAGGCGCGGCGAATTGCCGGAAAGAAACTGACTTTCGCGCCGATCCTTCGCGCCGGCATCGGCTTTCTCGACGGCATGCTCGCGCTGGTCCCTTCCGCGCGCATCGCACATATCGGCCTTTATCGCGACCCGCAGTCGCTCGAAGCGGTCGAATATTATTTCAAGGCGCCGCAGGACATGTCGGACCGGACGGTCATCATGATGGACCCGATGCTGGCAACCGGAAATTCCGCTTGCGCGGCCGCGTCACTGCTGAAAGCCCGTGGCGCGAAGGATATTCGCTTTGTATGCCTGCTCGCTGCGCCCGAAGGCATCGCGCATTTTCGGGAGGTTCACGGTGAGATTCCGATATGGACCGCGGCGGTCGACGATTACCTGAACGACCACGGCTACATCGTGCCAGGCCTCGGCGACGCCGGCGATCGGATGTTCGGGACCAAGTAACGACGGCCGCCCGCGCAACGCCACGATCGCGACCGTTCACACCTCAAGCCATTCCTTGCGAACGGCGTCATTGGCTCTGAGCTCGTCGGGCGTGCCTTCGAACACGATCCGGCCATGTCCCATGACGTAGACGCGATGCGAGATGCGCAGCGCAATCGACAACTTCTGCTCGACGAGCAGTATCGAAACGCCGGCTTCAGCGATTTTCGCGATGAGATCGCCGACTTGTTGGACGATCAGCGGCGCCAGTCCTTCGGTCGGTTCGTCGATCATGATCAGTTCGGGATCGCCCATCAGGGTCCGGCAAACCGTCAGCATCTGTTTCTCGCCGCCGGACAGGACTTCCGCCGGCGTATCGGCGCGGGCCGCGAGGTTCGGAAACATCTCCAGCATGCCTTCGATGCGCCATTTGCCGGGACGGCGGACGTCCTTGATGCCGAGCAGAAGGTTCTGGCGTACGGTGAGCCCCGGAAAGATGTCGCGATGCTCGGGCACGTAGCCGAGGCCGCATCGCGCGATCTTGTAGTTCGGCAGGCCCGCAATATCCTGCCCCTTGAAGCGGATCGTGCCCTGCGGCGCGACCTCGCCCATGATCGCCTTCACGGTGGTGGAGCGGCCGACGCCGTTGCGCCCAAGCAGGCTCACGACCTCACCGGCGGCGATATCCAGATTGACGCCCTGCAGGATGTGGCTCTTGCCGTAATAGGCGTGAAGATCGCGGACCTCCAGCATCAGTGAGCCTCCTCGCCGAGATAGGCTTCCTTGACCTTCCGGTTGCCGCGGATTTCCTGTGGTGTGCCGGAGGCGATGATCTGCCCATAGACCAGAACGGAAATGCGGTCAGCGAGGCCGAACACCACGCTCATGTCGTGCTCGACGATCACGAGCGTGCGCCCCTCAGTCAGGCGGCGGATCAGCGCGACGGCGCGGTCGGTCTCGGCATGGCTCATGCCCGCTGTCGGCTCGTCCAGCATGATGACGCTGGCGCCACCGGCGATCGTGATGCCGATCTCGAGTTCGCGCTGCTCGGCATAGGTCAGAAGGCCCGCCGGTACGTCGCGGCGATGACTGAGATGGATGTCGTCGAGAATCTCGGCGGTGCGCCGCTTCACCTCCGGCAGATGATCGACATTCTTCCAGAAGGCGTAGCGGTGGCCAGTCGCCCACAGCACGGCGCAGCGGACGTTTTCCCACACCGTCATCTTTGCAAAGACGTTGGTGACCTGGAACGAGCGCGACAGTCCGCGGCGGTTGATTTCGAACGGCCGCAAGCCCGAAATGACGTCGCCGTTCAACCGGATTTCGCCCGAACTCGGCTTGATGTGACCGCTGATCAGGTTGAAGGTCGTCGACTTGCCGGCGCCGTTGGGGCCGATGACGGCATGGCGCTCGCCCTTGGCGATACTCAGGTTGAGATCGCGGATGATGTGCACATTGCCAAAGCTTTTCTGCACATCTTTGATTTCGATGGCGGCGGTCATGCGAGATATCCCCGGTCGCGGGCGACGCCAGCGGCGCGGTCCCAGGCTTCCACGACACGCCGCCAGGTAATGCGCGCAATCAGGAAGCCGCCGATGACGAGGACGGCCGCGGCCAGCCAGGTCGTTGGCGCGGTCGCATTGAACGGTATGCCGACGAGGTTGATGACGTTGCCCTCGCTCCCGGTCGTGGTGTAGTGGGCAACCGTTTCGATTGCGAGGATGACGCCGAGCGCCAGCGCCAGCGTCGGCAGCGCTGCGACGAGGTAAGACGGGATCACCGAGAGCCAGGATCCGGCCCGGATCAGCGGCCGGTGCATCATCAGAAGCCGCGCGATGCCGCCCGGCGCGAACATCACGATGCCGATGAAGATGATGCCGAAGTAGAGCTGCCAGACCGTGGTGACATTGGTCAGTCCAAGCTGCAGGTAGGTGACGAGGATGGCGCCGAGGATCGGTCCGAAGAAATAGGCCGTGCCGCCGATGAAGGCGGCAAACAGCACGAGGCCCGACTGCGTCGCGCCGAGATAGGCGGCGTTGGCGATCTCGAAATTGATGGCGGTGAGACCGCCGGCGACACCGGCGAAGAAGCCGGCAAATCCATAAGCGAAATAGCGGACGACGTGAGGATCGTAGCCGATGAACTCGACACGTTCCGGATTGTCGCGCACTGCGTTGCAGATGCGCCCGAGCGGGGTGCGGGTCAGCGCATACATCGCGATTGCCGACACCATCACCCAGAACGCGATCAGGTAATAGACCTGGCGCTGGGGTCCGAAAGTCCAGCCGAACATATGCGGCAAGGCGGTGCGATCGGTTGTGATACCGGATTCGCCGCCGAACACGCTGCGCAGGATCAGCGAGGAGGACGCGACCAGTTCGCCGATGCCGAGCGAGATCATCGCAAACGCGGTTCCCGCGCGCTTGGTCATGACCCAGCCGACCAGGATCGCAAAAGCAAGCCCGCCGATGCCGCCGGCCAGCGGAATGAATGGCAGCGGGATCGGCCAGTCGTGGTTCGCGACGGCGTTCATGACATGGACGGCAAGAAAGCCGCCGAGCCCATAGTGAACCGCGTGTCCGAACGACAGCAGCCCGGTCTGGCCGAGCAGGATGTTGTAGGAGAGCGCGAAGATGATGGCGATGCCGATCAGGCTGAACGACGTCAAGGAGCCGCCTGAGGAGAAGATCAGCGGCAACAGAATGAGCGCGATCGCAGCGATCAGCCAGGTCGCGTAGAAAAGGACGCGACCCTCCGACCGCTCCTTCACCTCATGGGCTGCGGTGACCTCGCTCATGTCTCACGCGTCCCAAGCAGGCCCATCGGGCGGACGATCAGGATCAGCACGAGCAACACATAGGGCAGGATCGGCGCGATCTGCGCGATCGTGACATTCCAGACGTCGGTCAGCACCGACGGTCCCAGGTTCGGGTCAAGCGGCCCGAATACGCTTGCCAGCGAACCGTTGAGGGCAACCGCAAAGGTCTGGATCAGCCCGATCAGCAGCGAGGCGATGAAGGCGCCGGGCAACGAGCCTAGCCCGCCGAACACGATCACCACAAACAGGATCGGGCCGAGAAACGCGGCCATGTCGGACTGCGTCACCAGCGACGGACCGGCGATGACGCCGGCAAGGCCCGCAAGCGCACTGCCGACGCCGAACACCAGCATGAACACGCGCCCGACATTGTGGCCGAGATGACCGACCATGCTCGGATAGGTCAGCGCGGCCTGCACGATGAGGCCGACGCGCGTTCTCTTCAGCGCGATCAAAAGCGCCACGAAGATTGCGACCGACACCGCCAGCATGAAGATCTTGTAGGCGGGATAGTTCGTCGAGAACACGGTGAAGGCCGGGAAATCGAGCGCGGTGGGAACGCGATAGTCCACCGGGCTCTTGCCCCAGATCATCGAGACAATTTCCTCGATCGCGAAAGCCAGCCCGAAGGTCAGCAGCAGTTCGGCGACGTGCCCGTGCTTGTGGGTGTTGCGCAGGCCGTAGCGCTCGACCGCCATGCCGACAGCGCCGACCAGAAGCGGCGCCAGCACGAGAGCGGGCCAGAAGCCGATCCATTTGGTGAGCTGATAGCCGAAGAAGGCGCCGAGCATATAGAAGCTGGCATGGGCGAAATTCAGCACGCCCATCATGCTGAAAATCACGGTCAGCCCGCTGGACAAGAGGAACAGCAGCATCCCGAACAGAACGCCGTTGAGCGTTGAAATGACGATCAGCTCAAGCACAGCGCCCCCGCTGAATGGCTCGATGAATCACTAAGCGAAAGGTTCGACAAAGGCCGCCAGCATCCTGCCTGACCATCCGCCCCGGCGCCAGCACGGAGCCGGGGCGGACAGATCATCAATCAGGCCGCTTCATTTTGCAGGTGGTCGGCAGGACCGTCTGCGCGGTGTCGACCCTGGATACCAGATGCCAGCCCCAGCCGGTTCCTTCCTCGTCGAACGGATCTTTCGCCTTGTCCGTCAGGGTGCCGAACGAGGAGATGTAGATCGGCTGGAAGAACTGGTGGTCGTCCTTGCGCATGAAACCTTCGCCGCCGTCGAGGACGTCGAACTTCATGCCCTCCAGAGCCGCGGCGACCTTCACCGGGTCGATCGAATTGGCTTTCTCGGCCGCAGCCTTGAACATCCGCATCTCGTTGACCGCGCGCGGATACCACAGCGACATATTTTCCTTGGCGCGGAATTCCTTCTCGAAAGCCATCGCCGTCTTGTCGCCGGAGTTCGGGATGCCCTCGCTGATCTGGTACACCGTGTGATCGAGACCGGTCTGCTTGATCGCGGTCGGCCCGCCGGCGCCGCCGGCATAATAGGTGTACCAGTTGACCTTGAGGCCGGCATCCGCAGCCGCCTTCAGGAGCAACGCAAAATCCTGACCCCAGTTGCCGGTCACGACGGTGTCGGCGCCGGAGGCCTTGATCTTGGCGACGTAGGGCGAGAAATCGGTGATCTTGAGCAGCGGATGCACCTCATCTCCGACGATCTCGACATCGGGCCGCTTTTCCCCGAGCATCTTGCGCGCCTCGGTGCGGACCGCCTGGCCAAATGAGTAATCCTGGTTGATCAGGTAGACCTTCTTGATAGCCTTCTCGCCCTTCATGTAATTGGTGAGCGCTTCCATCTTGATGTCCGAATTGGCATCCCAGCGGAAGTGCCAGAAGCTGCACTTCTCATTGGTCAGGGCCGGATCGACCGCGGCATAGTTGAAGAACAGCATTTCCTTGCCGGGATTGCGCGCGTTGTTCTTGGTCACGAAATCCTCGAGCGCCGCAGCCACCGAAGACCCGTTTCCTTGCGTGATGTAGTGGATGCCGGCGTCGACCGCCTTCTGGGCCTGGACCAGGCTCTCCTGCGGGTTGGTCTTGTTGTCCATGGGCACGATCTCGACCTTGTGGCCGAGGATGCCGCCCTTGGCGTTCAGTTCATCCGCGAGGAACTGATAGGTCTTCAGGCCGCCCTCGCCGACGCTGGCTCCGCCGCCCGACAGGGGATCGATGTAGCCAATCTTGAGGCTGTCCTGCGCATGCGCAGCGCCCATCAGCAGTGGCATGGCCATCGCAACCGTTATGATCGTTTTTCGCATGCTGAGGCTCCCTCCTTTGAGTTCTTGAGACCGATGCAGGTCTTGTTCGTTGAATCTTATTCGTTGAAATAGGCAAGGTCATTGATAGTTCGGCGGGCCGAGCGTTGACAAGCCTACAACTTTCGTCGCGGAGAAGGTCAGTTAATTGACGGGCGGTAACCCTGCCCTCCCTTGCGGCCGACCGGCAAATCGCCGTTATGGCCGCCCCGCGTATTACACCCGATTCCGAGGGGCGCTTTGCGAGCGTCACAAAGCGTTGGGCGCGAGCTAGTTTGCTGCCTCGAGGCGCTGATCGATCTCCTGCCGCAGCAATGCAAAATCGACCGGCTTTGTCAGCAATCCCGTTGCGCCACCCTCGATCGCCTTACGCTTGGTATCGGAATCGCCATAGGCGGTGATCATGATGACCGGCACATCGGGCCGCAGCGCCTTGACCTTGGGCAGCATTTCGAGCCCGGTCATTCCGGGCATGTTGATGTCGGAGAGAATGAGAATGAGCGAGGGACCGGTATAGTTGGCAATGACTGACAACGCCTGCGCGGCCGAATTGGCAAAATCCATTGCAAAGCGCTGGGCGCGCAGATCACGCCGAAAGTGTTGGCGGAACAATTCCTCTACGTCCGGCTCGTCATCGACGACGAGAATGTATGCACTCAATTTGCGCCTCCAGGATTTCTCCGCGCCGCCAATTCGCGCGGCAGCGTAATGATGAACTCGGTAAATGCGCCCGGCCTGGTCTCGACGTCGATGCTGCCGCCGTGTTGTTTCACGACGATGTCATAGCTCATGGAGAGCCCGAGCCCGGTACCCTCGCCAGCAGGCTTGGTGGTGAAAAAGGGATTGAACATCTTCTCCCTGACTTCGGCCGGGATTCCCGTGCCGTTGTCGCGAATGCGGATCTCAACGCTCTTGCCGAGGTCCTTTGTCGCGGCACTGAGCGTCGGCTCAAAACCATTCTCGCCCGTCTCATTGCGCTTGGACGCGGCATAGAACCCGTTGGAAATCAAATTGAGAAGCACCCGCGTGATCTCCTGCGGATAAAGCTCGATCGTACCGGCGGCGGGATCGAGGTCGCGCTTGAGCGCGATATTGAAGCCGGATTTTTCCGCCCGCGCACCGTGATAGGCGAGATTGAGGCTCTCTTCCACAAGTGCGTTGATGTCAGAAGGACGACGCTCGCCCGACCCCTCGCGCGAATGCAGCAGCATGTTCTTGACGATGGAATCGGCGCGCTGGCCGTGCTGAACCACCTTTCCGAGATTGTCTTTCAAGAGGCCGGTCAGCTCTTCGACCTCGGCGCGGGTGGCTTCATCGAAGACCACTGGATGGAGCAAGTCCTTCAGCTCATCGGTTAGTTCCGCCGACAGCGC
>Ga0070735_10005939_pt1 | contig 10036 bp, 8 predicted proteins | sample Coa_R1_FD_66443 | JGI IMG/M metagenome (GOLD analysis project Ga0070735, IMG submission 66443) | Surface soil microbial communities from Centralia Pennsylvania, which are recovering from an underground coalmine fire - Coalmine... | ecosystem: Environmental > Terrestrial > Soil > Unclassified ... | reverse complement strand
CGATCGGCGGCACCCGCGTCGAGGACCTCCTGATCGTCACCGAGGATGGCGCCGAGAACCTCACCGCGGGCTTTCCCCACAGCCTGCGGCTGGACGACTGAGCTCCCTGGCAGCCGGCTCGGAGCAGCCAGCAACGCCGACGTCAGCGTCGACGCCCGAGGTCCATGAATGCCTCGACCTCGGCCGCGTCCCGCGCGAGCGCGGCGCGAACCTCGTCCGAAGGCTCGTCCCACAGGCTCAGCTCCACCCGCCCGCGCGGCATCGCCCAGATCCCCGCCGCCCTGCCCTCGACGAGCGCGAATGGCCTGAAGAGGCCGTTCCCGGTCACGATGCCCTGGGCGTCCCCGAGGACGAACTCACGCGAGCACCATCCGAGCAGGACTGGGTCATAGGGCCCGAGGAGCCTCGGAGGCGGGAGATCGGCGGCCACCCGCGAAGGCAGATCCAGAAGCCCGTCCGGGCGCTGCTCGAGCTCGGCGGCGATCGCGGCCAGCCCGACGCGCACATCGCGCAGGGGGAGCTGCGCCCACCGGCTGAGGTCGCGCTCGTCTGCGGGCCCATGGCCCGCGAAGTAGCGGCGCGCGAGCTCAGCCAGCGCGAGGTCCCGATCGAGCTCTGGGCGCACACCCAGCCAGTCGGCCACAAGGACGAAGGCGTGGTGGCCATCGATCATCGGGCCGCGGATGATCAGTCCGTCGAGCGTGGCCTTGAAGAGGATGTGGACGAGCGCCTGCCCAGCGGTCCGCACGTTGGCGCGTTCGAGCACCGCGCGAATCTGAGCTCGGGTCAAGGGCCCGTCATCGCCGAGGGCACGGACGATCGCAGCCACACCCCGCTCCGCGCCCGCCGGCGATACTCCCTCCTGCTCGAGGCGCCGCTCATTCCCGCGCCGCAGCTGCGGAGTCGTGAGCATGTGCAGCAGCGGCTCGTCTTCGGCGGCAATGAGGTGCAGCGTGCCGCGGTTGACCCAGGTGATCACGAGGGACCGTTCCTCAGTCAACGCCCGGTCGATCTCCGAGACGTGCGTCACGGCTGTCCGCGCGCGCAGTGCGAGACGGGCCCCGCGCGGATCCTGTCCCTGAACGGCCAGCAGGTGCCGTGTGGTCTCGAGGACGTCGTCGCTCTTATCACCCGTGAGCCGCTGGGCGGTCAGCCGTGCGGCCAGCAGATCAGCAACAGGAGGGCGCATCCGTCGGCCGGCATGATCGCCGACGGGTCGCCGCGGTGTCGGCCGGACGCTGGCGGGCTACCCGAGCCAGGCGTCGACGACGGCAGCGCCGCGCAGCTGCGAGAGCGGCACCGGACGCTCCCGGTGGGGCTTTCCTGGCCAGGCGTGCGGACCTGCGAGGCCCTCCGTGACCCAGAGCGGCAATCTGGTCGCGCGCTCCCAGGACAGCACGTCATTGAGGGCGAACCCCAGCCTCGTCGAGTAGGCATGTACGGAGAGCGCCTGCGCTCCGCGCAGCCTCTGCGAGTAGATCGCGCGCAGGAACGGAAGGCCCCAGGGGCTGACCTCGCCTGCCACGCGCACTGCGTGCGGGGCCAGACGAGCCACGACGGGCTCGACCGCGCGCCAGACCGCCGCGTAGCGCGCCGCGCTCTCGCTGACGCCGGTGGTGGCCAGCTCCTGCTCGTTGCCGATCGAGATCGCCCAGGCGTATGGGGCGTAATAGGCGAGCACACGCCGGAAGTACGCCACGTCATGGGCGATCGGCCAGCGATTGCTGTATTCGATCGCGAAATGGACGCGAAGGCCCGCCGCCACTGCCGCCTGTACGCAACCCAGCGCCTGGCCGTCGGGGCCGTGGTGCGGGTCGATCACAACCCTCAGCACGCGGGCGTGATACGGGGCTAGCAGCCCCAGATGGCGAGGGGAGCCCCACACGCACCCGGGCACGTCCCCCACCCCGATCACCGCCCCACCGGCCGCGGGCCGCTCGACATGCCGGTTCTGGGTCGCGTGGCGCTGCCGGCGCACCTTTGGGTGCTTCGCGTGCACCGATTCCGCATCGGCGCAGCCGGCTGTCACCAGCAACGCAGCCAGGACGAGCGTCCAGGCGCGGGCAATTCTCGATCGGCGTCCCACTCTCAAGGTCTAATCGGCCGCTGCCGCTGCCCCACTTGAATCGCATGTCAGGCGGCTGACGGGCGGCGATGAGGCTAGCGGATCACGGCGCAGTGGGTCACATTTCAGGGTCTTCGCAGCACTAACCGGCGATGCCCTCGACGCTCGTGCCTTCCGATGAAGCTCTGATCCGCGCGGTGCGCGATGGTGATCGGCGGGCCTTCGCCCGGCTCGTCGAGCGCCACTACCCCGTGCTCCTGGCCTGCTGCCGGCGAATGACCGGCGACTCCGATCTCGCGCGCGACGCCTCCCAGGAGGCCGTCCTGCGGGCCATGCTCGGCATGCACCGCCTGCGCGACGACAGAAGCTTCGGAGCCTGGCTCGTAGGCATCGGCCTGAACGTCTGCCGGTCGCTCACCGGCCTGCGCCGACGCGAAGCACCGCTGGAGGTCGCACCGCGCGAACCCGAGGCCCGAGAGGCCGACCCGGCAGTTCGCTTTCAGGCGGCCGAACTCGCCACTCGCATCCGAGCAGCGATCGCCGAGCTCCCAGCCGGCCAGCGTGAGGCCGTCGCCCTCTTCTACCTGGCGGGACTGACCCACGCCGAGATCGCCGAGGAGGTCGGATCCCGCCCGGGCGCCATCAAGACCCGCCTGCACAAAGCGCGCACGACCCTGCGCAGCACCCTTCGAGACCTGCGAGAGGAGCAGCCATACATGAGCGCAGCATCCCCCGACCTCGTCCCCATGCGGGTGGCCGAACTGAGGCGCACCGCGCCCGACGGCCAGAAGACCCTCCGCCACGTTCTGTTCCTGGAGGACGAAGCCGGCCAGCGGCGGCTACCGATCTGGATCGGCGCCGTCGAGGCGGCCGCCCTGGCCATTCAGCTCGACGAGGTCGAACTTCCCCGTCCGAGCGTCTACCAGCTCGCCGCCTCGCTGCTCTCGGCGGCTGGCAGCGCGCTGCACGAGGTCCGGATCACCGAGCTCACAGGCTCGGTCTTCTACGCGCAGGCGCTCCTCGCCGACGGCGCGGTCGTCGATGCGCGCCCGAGCGACGCGATCACCCTTGCGCTCATCACCGGTGCACCGATCTACGTGCACAGCACCGTGCTCGAGCAGAGCGACAGCCAGCGGGAAGCCCTCGGCGACCTCCTGTCCGAGGCCGACAGCGCAACCGACGACGCACGGACGCTGGCCGATGAAGTGAGGGCGCTCCTGCAGGAGACGGCCAGAGAGGTGGCCGACCACGAGCGCCGCTCGGGGTGACACCCGACCCGACGCTCGCCGGCGCGCCGGCTTTGATGAACTGCGCGGATGCCCGCAACGCACTACGGTCCTCCCGACGCCTCCCTCTCCCCTCGCTACACCGGCATTCGCACGTTTGCGCGCTGCCCGGCGAACACTGACTGGGCCAATGCCGACGTCGCCGTGATCGGCGTCCCGTTCGACACCGCGACCAGCTATCGCACCGGCCCCCGGTTCGGACCGGCGGCGATCCGCGACCAGAGCCAGCTCCTGCGCCCGTGGCATCCGCCCCTCGCGGTCGACGTGTTCGCGTCTCTGTCAATCATCGACGGCGGCGACCTGGACATCACGCCGGGCAACGCCGAGAAGACTGCAGGGCAGATCGCCAGCGGCCTGGCGCCTGTGCTCGAGGCGGGCGCGGTCCCGATCGTGCTGGGAGGAGACCACTCGATCGTGCTGGGAGAGCTCCGTGCGCACGCGCAGCGCCACGGACCCGTGGGCGTTGTGCTGCTCGATGCTCACGCGGACACGTGGGAGAGCTACTACGGCGAGCGCTACTTCCACGGGACTCCGTTCAAGCGCGCGCTCGAGGAGGGGCTGATCGACCCGCACCGCTCACTGCTCGCGGGTATGCGCGGCCCGCTGTATGCGGCTTCCGACCTCGACGAGCCGCGCAACTGGGGCTTCGAGATCGTGCCCTGCGACGAGTTGCGCACGTGGACGCCGGAGCAGTACGGGCGCCGCGTGCGCGACCGCCTCGGTGATGGGCCGGCGTATTTCTCATTCGACATCGACGCCCTGGACCCAGGGTTCGCCCCGGGCACCGGCACGCCAGAGGTAGCCGGCCTGTTGCCCCACGAGGCGCTGGCCTTCATCCGCGCGCTGGCGGGGATGTCGTTCGTGGGTTTCGACATCGTCGAGGTCTCGCCGCAGTTCGACGGGCCCGGCCAGGTGACGGCTCTGCTGGGCGCGTCGGTGGCCTACGAGTTCATGGCTCTAACCGCCGTGGCCGAGCGGGCCGGCTAGCGGCGAGGTGAAGGCGCGCGCCGGTAGGGGCTAGCGAGCGTCGGCGAGGGCGTCGGCCTGCCGAGCCCCGAGGACGCCGAGCAGCGCGTCCACGACTCTCGGGTCAAACTGCGTGCCTGCGCAGGCACGGAGCTCGTCGGCCGCCTCGCTTTCGGTGCAGGCCGGCCGGTAGGGCCGGTCCGAGATCATCGCGCGGTAGGCGTCAACCGCGGCGACGATCCGTGCCTCGAGTGGAATCGCGTCAGTCGCCAGGCCGTCGGGATACCCCTGCCCATCCCAGCGCTCGTGGTGGTGGCGGACCGCGTCCGCCGCCAGCGCAAGCTCCGGGAAGGTGCGCACGAGCTCATCGCCCGTGACCGGATGGGCCTTGACCAGGTCCCACTCCGCAGCGGTCAGCGGGCCCGGCTTGGCGAGCAGTCCGTCCGGTATGGACAGGTTCCCGACGTCGTGCAGCCAGCCGCCGAGACGGGCGCGTAGCACCTCGTCTTCGTCCAGGCCCAGGGCCCTCGCGACCTCGGCGGACATCGCGGCCATCTCGCTGCTGTGCTCGACCGAGAGACCCTCGCGCAAATCCCCCGCGGCAGCCAGCGCCTCGGCGAGATGCAGGCATTCGGGCTGCTCGGCGCGCAAATCGGTGTGGTCGAGTTCGGAGTAGCAGCAGACTCGATCACGGCCACGGCGCTTGGCCGCATACAGCGCGCGGTCGGCGCAGTCGAACGCGTTCTCGGCCGATCCGGTGCTGCCGTGCAACAGGGCGACCCCGAGCGACACGGTGACTGGGATCGCGAGTCCCTCCTTGACTGTGACGGCCCGGCTGCGGATGGCCTCACGCAGGCGCTGTCCGAGCTCGAGTACGTCGTCCTCCCCACCTACCTCAGGAGCCACGACGCAGAATTCCTCGCCACCGACCCTGGCTACCACGTCCCAGGAGCGAACCGCCGAGAGCAGGCGCCGTCCGACCTCCACGAGCACGGCGTCGCCGCCCGCGTGGCCGTGTGCGTCGTTGACCCGCTTGAAGTAGTCGATGTCGAACATGAGAACGCCCACGGCGCCTCCCTGACGGTCGGCGCGCGCGAGCTCGTGCTCGATCGTCTCCGCGATGTGCCGGCGGTTATAGAGACCGGTCAGTGGGTCGATGCGCGCCAGGCGCTCGGCTTCCGTCCGCGCGCGCTGCTCGGTCTCGAGCTCCCGCGCCACGAGCAGCCTGACGCTGCGCAGTCCGACCGCGGCGGACAGGAGGAAGGCCAAGGCGAGCACGAGGACGGCGGCTTGCTCGGGAGCCACGACCGCGGACAGGACCGAGGGTGGGCGGCCGGCGACCACCGCGTACCACGGCCCACCCGTGAGCCCCTGTTCGGAGATCTCGTGGCCGGCCACGCGGAGACCGTTCATCGTGACCACGCCCGCAAGCGGGAAGGCCGTCAGCGACATCGGCGAGCCGGCGACGGCAACGGTCTGGCCGGCAGCGTTGACGATCGCCGCCTGCTGCGCACGCGGCAAGTCCGATTCGAGCACCCCGACGATCGCGCTCATCCTCAGCTCGATCTCGAGGTAGGCGCGCACGCGCCCCCCGACCGAGACCGCGGCCGTGGTGGCCAGTACCGGGACGTTGCCGACCGGCGACAGGAAGGGCAGCGAGAACTCGGCGGTTCCGGGCGGCGTGCTGAGCCCCGGCACGAAGGACGGCCAGTTTCGGACATTTCTCAGCAGCCGGCTCTGCGGCACCTTGACCCCGCCCACCACCTGTGCCCGCTCGCGGCCGGAGGCGTCGACGTAGCCCAGCTCGAAGAAGCGGGAGGGATAGAGCTGATAGTCGTACTCGAGGGCGTTGTTGATCTCTCGAATCGGTCCGGCAACCGCCGCGATCCGCGCTGCAAGCGAATTCCCGCCGGCGAACAGCTCGGAGAACGGCGGGATCCTGGCGGTGACGAGCGCCATCGCGCGCGTTCGCTCGAGCTCGGTCACAACGAGCGCCGCCTTGGCGTCTGCCGCAGTGGCCAGTCCGCGGTCCAATCTGGCCTGGTCGGCGGAGCTCCGGCTGGTCACCAGTGCCACCCCGAGCAGTGCCAGCAGCATCCCGATCAGGGCCAGGGCTGCGGGCAACCAGAAGCGGCGTCGCGCCATCCCTCCTTAATCGGCCGCTACCTGAATTTCTTTAGCAAAACCTCCCCAGCCAGGGTCCGCTGCGATTCGCCGACCCGAAGGTAGACTGCATGCGCATGGCCAAGCAGCAGCGCACGATGAAAATCGAGCCTCGCGGGCAGATCGCCGCGATCCAGGCGCTCGACAGCCGCTCCGACGAGGAACTCGAATCCGAGACCCGCTATCGGGCCTACGCACAGCTCCTCTTAGGCCAGCGGGCCGCCCAGCGCTATGACGTCAAGGCGGCGCGGGTCTACTTCGAGCGTGCCCTCGCTGCCGCCCGGCCCCAGGAGCGCATGCACTTCCGGCGCACGAGGGACGCAGCCCTCGCCTATGCCGAGCGGCGCGCCGACGACTTCGCAAAGGCCGCCGAGCGCCTCGGCATGGATGCGCCTCAGGGTCGCGCCCTCTGGGCGTTCAGATTCATCGGCCTGATCGCGCCGCCGGCGAGCGCAGGCGCGCTCGCCCGGGTTCGCGGCATCGTCATCGCGATCGTGCTTGTGATCGCGATCCTGGCGCTTGCGATGGGCATCGCCGAGGTGGTCTCGCTTCCATTCGGAGGCTTCAACTGGCAGCTTGCCCTCTTCTGGGGCTTCGTGCTCGCGATGATCGGGCTCGTGGTGGCGATCGTGCTGGGGCGCCGTCGCCAGCGGGCGGCGCAGGCCAAGCAGGCCGAACAGGCCGCGCAGATGGCCGGTCGGCGTCGCTGAGACCGCATGTGCGGGCGCTACTCGCTCGCCGGGCCTAATCCGGCGCAGGTGCGCAGCGCCTATCCGGTCGACGAGCATCTCGAGGTGCGACGGCGATTCAATGTCGCCCCAGGCGACCAGGTGCTGGCGATCACGACCGATCGGGATGGCACGCCGCGCGGCGAGCTCCTGCGCTGGGGCTTCGTGCCGCCATGGTCCGACACGCCTCCGCCCGCCGGCCAGATGATCAACGCCCGCTCCGAGACGGTGACCGAACGGCCGGCATACCGCACCGCGTTCACACGCATGCGCTGCCTCGTACTCGCCGATGGCTTCTACGAGTGGCAGCGCATGGCGGCGGGGCCGAAGCAGCCGTTTCACATTACTGCCGCGGGGCGCGAGCTGTTCGCCTTCGCGGGGCTGTGGTCGGTCTGGCATGCGGGCGACGGGAGCACGCTGCGCAGCTGCACGATCCTCACGACCGCCGCCAACGCCGCGGTCGCCGGGCTGCACGACCGGATGCCCGTGATCCTGCCGCGTGCGGCCGAGCCGCAGTGGCTGGCTCCAGAGGCCCCTGCGACTCAGCTCCATGAGCTCTTGGCCGGGCTTCCGGCTTCAGAGACGGTCGTGAGGGCGGTCGGTCCAGCGGTCAGTGACGCCCGCTACGACGGTCCGGAGTGCCTGGCCGATCCCGTCCAGGCCCAGCCGACGCTGTTCTGAGCCTCAGACTGCGAGGACGACGTCCGGGCGTGCGTCGCCGTCAAGCCAGCGGGTGAACTGCTCGGCCGGCAGCGGCCGGCTGAGGTGGTAGCCCTGGGCGAGGTCGCATCCGAGGCGGGCTAGGCGGTTCAACGTCGGCTCGTCCTCTACGCCCTCGGCGATAACCCGCAGCCCGAGGTCGTGGCCGAGGTTGATCGTCGAGCGCACGATGATCAGGTCGCTCTCGTCCTGGAGCATCGGGGATACGAATGAGCGGTCGATCTTGAGCTCGTCGATCGGCATCTGCCGGAGGTTGGCGAGCGACGAATAGCCCGTGCCGAAGTCGTCTACCGACAGGCGCACGCCGAGGGCGTTCAGGCGCGTGACAGTGGCGAGCACGCGCTCGGGATCTGACATCAGCACGCTCTCGGTGATCTCGAGCTGCAGCGCTTCGGGCGGAAGGTGGTACGCGGTCAGCAGCCGGTCGATCTCGGCCGGGAGGGTGCGATCGAGGAGGTTGCGCACCGAGAGGTTGACGGCCACGCTGAGGTGTTGGCCGGCAGCGCGCCACTGGGCGCACTGATGGATCGACTGCTCGAGCACGATGCGGGTCATCGGCCCGATGAGGCCCGTCTGCTCGATCGTCTCCACAAACGCCGCGGGCCCCAGCAGGCCAAGCTTCGGGTGCTCCCAGCGCACGAGCGCCTCCGCGCCGCGCACGCGCGAGCCGGCGACATCGACGATCGGCTGGAAGAAGACGACGAGCTCGTCGCGCTGAAGGGCACGGCGGAAGTCGCTGAGGACGCTCAGCTTGCGGACCGAGTTGCGGTCGAGCTCGGATGCGTAGAACTTCCAGTCCGTGCGGGCCTCCTTCGCGGCATACATGGCCACGTCGGCGCAGCGCAGCAGCGTGCCGGCGTCCATGCCGTCGATCGGGAAGCGCGCGATGCCCATGCTCGCCCCGACCTCGAGCGCGAGTTCATCGACCACGATCGCCTCCTGGATGCAGCCGATCACCGCGGACGCGATGAACTCGATCGTCTCCGGATCGGAGGCCTCGATACCGGGCATGATCGCGAACTCGTCGCCGCCCAGCCGGGCCACGAGCCCGTCCGGCCCGGCCGCCGATGAGAGGCGCGGGCCGAGCTCGCGGAGCAGCTCGTCGCCGTAGTGGTGACCCAGCGTGTCGTTGATTTCCTTGAAGCGGTCGAGGTCGATGAGCATGACCGGAAATGAACCGCCGTTCGGGCCGCCCTCAGCGATAAGTTTGTTCAACTGTGAGTGAAAATGGTCACGGTTGATTAGACCTGTCAAGGTGTCCGTCGTGGCGAGGCGCTCGAGCTTCTCCCCTCTCTGCTTGGACTTCAGCAGCTCACCAACCAGGTACTGGAACACCGCCACCATCAGACCCATAAGCGCGATTCCGACGGTCCCCGTCTTCACCGCAACGAACACGGCGCCCATGGTCTGAATCGCGGATACCAGGTGTGCGGACAGCAGCGGAAGCAAGTGCTCGCGCACCTTCTGGATGATCGATACACGATCCAGGTAGGAGCGATAGCTCGCTGCGGCAAGGAAGTTCACGACGAGGATGACGACAGACGTCGCGAAGACGAGTAGGTAGTAGGCGGGATCGTCGGCGCCGATGCGCGCAACCTCGGTCGCGGTTTGGAAGAACAGCCCGCCCACGAGCGCGAACCATGCGTGGTTGACGAAGTTGTGTAGAAGCGCCGGGGGCTGCTCGCGGGAACGCAACCACCCCAGTGCGACAGCTATCAATGCCACAACCACCGCTGCTGCAGGCCCCTGCAGCACGATTGCGAGCATGACTCCGAGGGAGGTGCCGGATACACGAAGGCGCGATCCGATCTCGACGGACAGCAGGTCGCCAGCGACGGTGAGGACCACGATCACCGCCAACTGCCCAAGGTGCCAGGTGTCGAGGCTGGAGGTGAGGCCGGCAACCAACGCTGCGACTGCCAGGAACAGCAGGTGCACCGCCCCCACGAGCGGACCAGCTTTCCGGGCCGCGGGCTTGCCATCCATGGCTGAAGGGCGGCTCATTGCTGCGCTCGTATCGGCCAAAACTGCGGATTCCTAAACCCGAGCCCAATTTTTTCTGCCGCAGGACTCAAGTCCTCCTGCGATTCAGCCGATGTGGGACTTAC
>Ga0070735_10005938_pt1 | contig 10037 bp, 9 predicted proteins | sample Coa_R1_FD_66443 | JGI IMG/M metagenome (GOLD analysis project Ga0070735, IMG submission 66443) | Surface soil microbial communities from Centralia Pennsylvania, which are recovering from an underground coalmine fire - Coalmine... | ecosystem: Environmental > Terrestrial > Soil > Unclassified ... | reverse complement strand
CTTGCCGCGCAGACTCGCGAGGGTGACGGGCGGTGCGCCCGGCTTAAGCGCCAGGCTCAGGTCGGGCGCCTGCTGTCGCTGCCCCGGCGGCGTCTGCGCGTCCGGCGGAGGCGTCGTCGTGCGGATGGCCGTGCTGAGCGCAAGAGCCACGATCAGCGTGACCAGCAGGATTATATAAAGCTTTGCGCGCGTCATGATGCGTGCTCCTCCGACCACTCTGAAATACGGCGCACCGGCCCTACATTGCGCCCGCGATCAATTGTGGCGCGAACGCGCGCGCCGCGCACGTATCGTAACAGTGTAGCGAATTAGAAGCCTCGCGAATGGAGGACGGGACGATGCCAATTCTTCCGATCGTAGGAATCCTATTCCTGCTGCTGATCATCAGCAGCGCCTTCAAAGTGCTGTCGAACTGGGAGCGAGCGGTCGTGCTGCGCCTGGGCAAATACAACCGGACGGTAGGCCCGGGCATGATCTTTCTGCTTCCCTGGGTCGATCGGGCGTACCGCGTCGATACGCGCATTGTGACCCTCGACGTGCCGCGACAGGAGATGATGACCAAGGACAATGTGCCGGTCACGGTCGACGCCATTGTCCTGTTCAACGTGATCGACCCGAACACGGCGATCTTGAAGATCGAAAACTACGCGCGCACCACGAACCTTATTGCGCAGACGACCCTCCGGAGCACTATCGGCCAGGCCGAGCTGGACGAGCTGCTCTCGCAGCGCGAGCGGATCAACGAACACTTGAAGAAGGTGATTGACGAGCAAACCGAGCCTTACGGCGTAAAGGTCACGGCGGTCGAGGTGCGCGACGTTTCGCTGCCGGAGACGATGAAGCGCGCCATGGCCGCACAGGCCGAGGCCGAGCGCGAGAAGCGCGCCAAGATCATCAACTCCGAGGGCGAGTTCCTGGCGGCGGAGCGACTGGTCCAGGCGGCCGGGATGATGGCCAAGGAGCCGGCCGCGCTGCAGCTCCGCTATCTCCAGTCGATGCGCGAGATCGCCTCCGAGCGAAGCACGATGACCATCCTTCCGATCCCCATCGATCTGGTTTCGCCGTTCATCGAGATGATGAAGCGCAACAACGTCCGCGCCGACGCCGAGGACAAGGCCGCCGCCGAAGCAAAGGCGCTCGCAGCGGGCGCCCAGCCTTCGCCCCTGGTCGCCGCTGCGCCCGCCGCCTCATTGCCAGCCGCCGGCACCGCGTCTGCGGGAGAGTCGACGCAGCTGCCGAGCCCGGTTGCGGGGAAGGCAGCGAGCCTCAACGGCTAATCGCCCCTTGCCGCCAAGTCAGGTGGAGTGGACATCGAACGGCGACGCCTTCGTTACACTGCATGGCTGCCAAAGAACGGCTGCTAATGTTGTGCTAATGGTCTGGTCGCTAGAATGCATCCGTGTTGCGTGTGATACGCGACGCCAGCGCCTTCTTAGCGAGGAGACCGGAATGAAGCGATTGGGATTGGGCCGCCGTGAGTTTCTTCTTGGTGCCATTACGACCGCGGGAGCGACGCTCGGACTGGACGGATGCGGAGGCGGCGGCGGAAGCGCCGGGTCGGCCATCGTACGGTCCAGAGCGGCTCTTCCGGCCGGGTTTCGACTTCCAGCGACCCAGCTGGCCGTGGAGAATGTTCTGGCGTCCAGCGCGGTTGCCGCGGATGGGTCCTTCAACGCGGGCGTCTCCGGCTCTCTGCCTGCGCTGGTCTACGCGCGCGATACCGTAAGCGGCCGGGGCATCATGTTCGGATACGTGGACCCGGCGGCCCCTGCGTCGTCGCTGGATTCGACTGCGCAGGCCGTCGCTCTGCTGTACTTCGCCTTCGGCGGATACGGGGTCACCGGCGATCAGAAGCGGACCCTCTTGAATTTGATCGCATCGGCTCCCGCAACGGCTGCGTTCGCAGCCGTGATCGCGAGTCGGATCGCCGCCGATCCGTTCGCCCTGGAAGACGGCGATGCTCAGATCGGTGCCGCATTTGCGACTGCATTCAACGCGATCGCGCCCGCGTCTCGCAGCCTGCCACGTGTGGCCGGCGCGGCGACCACCTCGTTCGTGACGAATCGATCGACCGTGTATCGCGCCGCGGGACCCAGCCAGCAGCTTCTTGTCAACCCCTCTGGAATCGTAAGCGGCGTCGAGGTACTTCAGGATTCAAACTCGGTCGGCATTCTGGCGACCAACCACTTCCGCCGCCGCTGCCAAGTCCTTCTCTATCGCGTGGCCGACCAGACAGGAGCCGGGCCGGTCAACACCTATCCCAGCGTAGTGCCTGTAGGCTCTCCCGTCGACCTCGGGCCGACCACGGCACTGGGCGTATTCTCCACGCTGAGCAACCTGTTCTCCGGCCAGACTGCGTTCACTCCCGTGACCACGCCGCTGATCTCCGTGCCGCTGGCCCCAGGCACGACCAAGAGCTTCTACGACGTGATTGTGCTCGGCTCGGCCAATGTTACGACCGGAGATCCCGCCTTTTTCAGTGAGTCGCAGTATGGCGCCGTCGTCGCGGGCTGGCGCTCCATTCGGCAGACGCTCAACCTGACCTCCTTCCTGGCGGACGTGGCATTCGGTCTGGTCGTCGAGATGGCGGGCTTAACCTCCATCGTTCCGGCCTCGACGGCGATCAGTACGGCTGTGAACGACCTGCATTCCTATCCGGACACCAACGTGCAGTCCCTGCTCAGCAACATCTATCTGGGCAAAATCTCGGACAACCTTCCGCTTTATCTGACGCTGGTGGCGGGAAGCGACACGATCGGGCTGGGGATGCGCAGGATTGTTTCCCGAATGCTCCTGAAGGCGACCGAACAGGCTGCGCTCCAAGCGGCGGCGGCGCTTCCCGCCCGGGTGCTAAGTCTCGTCCTCAAGATGCTTACCGCCGCGCTGGGCGCCGCCGGACTGGTGCTCGGGGCGGGCGATATCGCGGCGATCTCCCACGATCTCAGCGTGGCGGACGCAGCCGACCGATGGAACGCCACGGTATTTCAGCCGACGGTCACAATCAATCCGTCCGGCGCCAACCTGAAAGCTGGCGCGGCCCAGAGCTTTACCGCCAAGGTTCCCGCCGGGACGACGGGAACGATTGTCTACGACTGGTCGACCACGGCCACGTTTGCAGTGCTGAGCGACGGGATCGGCATGACGGGCCGGAACTTCGAGTCATCGTCCGCTACGGTCAGCCTCCAGACGACGCCGTCCGACCAGGGAACGCTCACTGTTTCGGTCTCAGCGTTCGTCGTCGGACCCGGCGGCGGAAAGTCGGCCATCGGCAGCGCCACGGCCACGGTCACCTTCAACGACATCGCGGGCCTGCCCATCACGATCAGCAACTTGAGCGCTCCGACCGATCCCAGCCAGGTGCACATTCTCGCCGGCGCTCACGGAATCCCCGGCTACATTCACGCCGTAGACAAAGGAGCGGGTGGACTCGCCCTATCCCAGATCTTCATCTCGTGTACGCCGCTGCAATTCAACCTCGGTGACAGCGCCGCCACGTACGAGGTTGGCATTCAATGGAACTTCCCGACCTCTGTCGCGCAGGTTCCCCTGGTCGCCGGGATGTCTGTTCCTCTCACGCCGTTCGTCGACCCAAATGAGCTTACCAATACGAACGCCACGGCTTACGCCGTTCTGACAGAGGTGTCTCCGATGGGCTTTGCTTACCGGCCCGCGACCGGAAGTATAACGATCGCGGCGGTGGACGCGGCTTCGGCGACGGTCCATATTAGCGCACACATGGAGCTGGAAGTCCCTCAGGGCGGTAGCCTCGATCCCACGAAGTCGTTCGATCTGGACGCCCAGGGCACGATACCCCTGACGGTCTATCACGCCTCGTGACCGGCCGCGGGCGCGATTGCCACTCAAATGGTCCGGCTGCGTCGGTTGAAGGATAGCATATGCGGCGCTACGTAGACTCTCCGCGATAGTCGAGCTCTGCCCGCCCGCCCCAGGCGCCGCTCCGGTCCCGCCAAAAAGTAATCCGGTTGGGCGATCCGCACCATGGGCACTCGGTCCCGACCGGCTTGGCAGCCTCTTCGTCCGGCTCCGGGATGCCGATCGCGTCGCCGCAGCAGGCGCACGACGCGCCGACGGTCTGCGCCGACGGAGCGGCGCGAGCGGCCGCGGGCTCCGCGCGGTCGTGCCGGAAGTAGACGAACAGCCGGCCCCAGTTGTCGCTGTCCTTGTCGATTCGGTGGTAGCGCGCTTTGATCTCCGGCCGATCCAGGAAGCGGAGGACCGTTTTCTTCAGCGCGCCCGAGCCCTTGCCGGGAATGATCTCGACCTCGGTGGCGCGCTTTTCGACCGCCTGGTCGATGATCTCCCGGAGCGCCTGCTCGATGCGCAGTGAATCGCTGAATATGGGATGGAGGTCCAGCTTGAGCTTCATCGTGCCACGAGCCTACTTCCGTCCACCGCTGCTAAGCGCGACAGTCTGGCGGAAAACGTGTCGTATCGACTGCGCCGGCCCGCCGCAGCCGGGCGCACGGGGGATTTCGGCGGCTGCGGCGTCAATCGGCTTTCAGGTTATCGCGAAGGCTCGGCCCGCCCCGAAACTTCCACTTTCCGCCGTACCGGATGTTCGCGACGCGCCAGCCGTCCGCCGTCCGCTCCAGGATCAGCGTGTCGATCCAGCGGACCGCGGGCGCAGGACTGCGCCGCTGCATGTGTACGGGGAGCCGCGCGGCCCCGCCTCTGATCGCCGGGTCCGTCACGTAGAAGGTCTGTGCGCCCTCGAACAGGCTGCTGAACAGGTCGCCATCGCCAAACGGCGGCTTCTCGCCGGGGCGCCGCTTGATCGCGGCATCCTCCTTGCGGCGCGCTGCCCTGAACCGCGCGCGCAGGTCGGATGTTAGGTACGGTGACAGCTCGGTCATCTGAGCGCTGTTCGGCAGGCCGAGAATGTGCAGCCTCAGGTAGGTGCGATAGAACCGGGCGGCCAAGCGCTTGATTGTCTGCGACTCAGCGTTCTGAGCGCGCGCTGAAGGCGAGCCTAGAATAATGGCGGTCAATACGAGCCAGATCGCCGCGAACCGCCGCAACAGTGCGGCAGGGGCGAACCCGCGGGCTTGCGGTCGAGTGTCGATTATCAACAGTCCGCTCCGGTCCAGTTCCAGCCCGATGGCCTGGTTAGCTTGGTCTGTCTATTGTACCCCTATGCCGACTGCCGCGCGAAGTAGGCGCCGGCGCGACGGCCTCGACGAGGTGCGAGGTGCTCATGAGAAGGCTCTTACAGGGCCGAGCGCGACTCGTTGCCTTCCTCTCGATCGCTGCTCTGGTCGCCGCGTCAATCTGGGCGGTCGCCACATACCGCCATCGGCTGGCGCGCCGCGTTCCGGCCGCCGACCCGATCGCCGCACAAATTCTCGCGGCGGCAAAGGCGCAGATCGGCACGCGCTACGACGGCTCGTACCGCGTCATCGCCTATCTGGGCGGCGACGTGCCGGCGCGGACCGGCGCGTGCACGGACATCGTGATCCGATCGCTGCGCGGAGCGGGCATCGATCTGCAGGAGCGCGTTCACGATGACATGGCGTCCGATCGCGCAGCCTATCCGAGGTATGGCGGCGCGTCGCTCGATACCAGCATCGATCATCGGCGCGTGCCCAACGTCGCCCGCTGCCCCTCGCGTCATGCGGCGAGCCTTCCACTCGCGAGTGGCCCGGCGCAGCTCTCGGAGTGGCGGCCCTGCGATATCGTCTGCTGGAAGACACTCTTCGGCCGCGATCACATCGGCATTATCTCGGACGGTCGGGACGCGGAGGGAGCGCCGTTCGTCATCCACAACGAGTACGGGTGTGTAGAGGAGAACTGTCTCGGGCGGTGGAAGATCGTGGGACACTACCGCATTCGGAATCGATAATCGTGGAGACGCGGCATGCTTTCGGACGAAACGGTCGAGGAGTTTTGGCGGGAAGGATACATCGTGGTGCGCGGGCTGGTGGACCGCGGTTCGGTCGCGGCCGTCCTCGAAGCCGGCAAGCGGTTCGCGCCTCCGGAAGAGGGCGGCGGCTGGTCGGCGCGTGTTTTCGAGCATGCCGCGCCGGAGAAGGACCGCGATTTGCACCAGCTCTTATGGCACGAGTCCGTCGTCGGGGCCGTCGAGCGGATTCTGGAATCGCCGCCGCGTATCTGGTACGGCATGTTCGCCGTGGTGCCGGCACGCGGCGGAACGGGCCTGCCGTGGCACCAGGACAACCAGTACACGCAGATCCTGGGCGGCGCTTTGAATACCTTCATCGCGCTCTCGGAGGTGACGCCGGAGCGCGCGAATCTCTGGGTGGCGCCGCGCAGCCACGTGAACGGCCGGCAGCCGGCGCGCCCGAGCGACCTGTACAACGGCGCGCACCGCGAAGCGGTGGTCGCGCCGGAGAACGGCATCTGCCTTCCCACGCTGCAGCCGGGCGATGCCTGCATCTTCGACCGGTGCACCTATCACCGCTCGCTCAAAAACGAGACCGACCAGCACCGGTTCGCCTACGCCGCGCAATACCTCGCCGATAACGCCCGCCTCGCCGGGACAGGCAAGAAGGACCCCCTCCGCATGCGCGCGCGGGAGTTGGCCGTTAGCAGTTTGCGGCCAGCCGCTCGCTGCACCGAAATGCAAGCGCCATGACGGTCAGCATGGGGTTGAAGCCGCCGTTGGTGACGTGCAGGGAGGCGTCCATCACGTAGAGGTTGTCGTGGCCGTGTACGCGCCCCCACTTATCCGTCACGGAGGCGCGCGGGTCGTCGCCCATGCGGCAGGTCCCCGCCTGGTGCTGGCCGCCGCTCAGTCCGAGCGTCGGCGGCGTGCTCCAAATCTTGATCGCGCCGCTTGCCGTCAGCCATTCGATCGCGCGCTGCCGCATGAACTCGGCGGTCTTGAGCGTCTCCGGGTGTGTCGTGCCGGACAGGCGGGCAACGGGCAGCCCGTGCTTATCGCGGACCGCGGGGTCGATGGTTACGCGCGCGTCCGGGCTCGGAATGTCCTGAACCGGACCCATAAGCTGGCTCGACCGGCCGTACGCCTCGCGCATCCAGTCCTTGTTCGCCTGGCCCCAGCGCGGAACGTCGGCGGGAAGGCTGCGGTACCAGAAGATGATCGGCAGCTTGATGAACTCGTCCGAGAGCATTCCGCCGCCGACGATCCCCGCGTTGCCGTGGTTGAACTGGCAGGACGAGATCGAGACGCCCGGTCCCTGGCCATCGTAGACCTTCTCGGCGAACATCGCCTGCGCGCCGGGGTAGTAGTGGCCCTGCAGGTTGCGGCCGACCAGGTCATGCTCGTTGCCCAGGCCGCCCGGATGCATTTCGGACGCGGAGTTGAGCAGCAGCCGCGCCGTCTCGATCGCCCCCGCGGACGAAACGACGACGCCCGCCGTCGCGGTCTTACGGGCGATCGTCCCGCTCTCTTCCACGAGGTAGGAAACGCCCGTCACCCGGCCGCTCGAATCGGTGTCGATCCGCTCCGCCATGGCATGGATCACGAGCTCGCAGAGCCCGGTCGCGAGCGCCCGCGGCACCATCGTGTTCTGCGTGCCGTTCTTTGCGTTGGATGGGCAGGGGAAGCCGACACAGTGGTCGCACTGGATGCAGGCGTCGCGTCCGGCGCGCGGAACGGTGTTGATGGCGAGCGGCGTCGGGAACGTGCTCCATCCCAGCGACTCCGCGCCTTGTTTCAGAATGCGGCTCGACGTGGTCGGCGGCACGGGGGGCATGGGGTAGCCCTTGCGGCGCGGCGCCTGGAACCGGTTGCCCTCATCCTCTCCGGCTACGCCGATCTGCCACTCCGCGCGCTCGTAGTGCGGCTCCAGCTCCGCCTGCGTTATCGGCCAGTCCGCCAGTGAGCTGCCTTCCGGCACCCCGTAGAGGCTGGCCATCCGAAAGTCCTGCTCCATGAAGCGCCACGCCTGCGCGCCGTAGACCGGCGTTCCGCCGCCAACCGCGGCGGCGTTATTGTTGTAACCGCCTTCGTGCGGCCGGACGGTATGGGCCTCGCCCCGCGGATCGACGTAGACCCGTGGGTTGCCGTCGATCTCCGGCCCGGCATTGTGGCCGTAGAGTGATATCCGCTGATTTCGCACGTGGTCGCGTCCCGTAGTGGCCAGATCGATCCAGCCGCCGCGCTCCAGCAGCAGAACGTGCTTACCTGCCTCCGCCAGCACTGCGGCCGCGATCCCGCCGCCCGCTCCCGCGCCAACGATTATCACATCGTAGTCAGGCATTCTGCCTCTTTCCTACCCCCAACCCCCTACGGGACTGGGTCCTCCCGCGAGACGGCGGTCCCGTACGGGCGGGAAGGGGCTTCCTACCCCCAACCCCCTCACGCAAGCGGGAAGGGGCAAATGCGTTAGCTCCCCCTTCCCTAGCGATGAACGAGCGGCCAGGGAAGGGGGTCGGGGGGTTAGGTCCCGTTGAACCCGGTCATGCGCCACGAAACCCGCTCCCGGTTTCCGCCGTTTCCTGGATCCGCGTAAAAACCTTCCGCCGTGTGGCAAACCAGATGGTTGAAGAAGGCGCGCGGCGGCGTCGGCCAATCGGCGCGCACCTCGCCCACCTCGATTCGCGCCAGTAAGGCATCCTGATGCTCAGCGGAGAGATCGGCGAACTCCTGCGCGAACGTGGCGCGCGCCTCGGCGTCGAGCGCCGCGAGTCCCTGCCGGTATGCCGGCAGAAGATGCGCGAGCTGGCCCGTCAGCAGACGAGCGAGATACTCGCCGCTGCCCGCGTCCCAGCCGCCGGGAAAGGCGTCTGCCGGTATCACGCGGTCCATCGCGGCGTGGAGCGTGCGCTCCTCCGCGGTACTGAATGGGGTCGTCATAGCATGTTTTCGGTGGGCGAAAGGTACTGGCTTTCGAGCTGCTTCGAAATGAGCGCGCTGGTGCGCACGTAGGAGACGAACACGATGAGCGATACGGCGGCCACGGCGAGCCCGGCCCAGCTTCCGCTTAACGTGTCATACAGGCCGTGCAGGATCGCGGCGACGATGATCCCGAACGCGATCAACGATTTGGCCGGGCCGCGGTAGAGGCGCGCGAGGCCGATGAAGTAGCCGACGACCGCGCTCCAGCAGGCGTGGAGCAGCGGCAGGCTTATAAGCCGCAGGAACTCTGCGATCATATACACGCTGACGCCGTACCGCCCATGCGTCAGGCCGTTCGCGTAGAGGTACGAGTAGTGGACGGCCTCCGCGACGCCGAACGCAAGTCCGCTGACCGCGCCGATGAACGAATACATAAGCGGCGATGCCGGGTAGTTGCGGTTATAGCAGAAGATCCAGATCGGGAGTGCCTTCGTCGTCTCCTCGACGACGCCCACGCCGAGGATGAATCCGAGCATCCGCGGCAGTAACGCGAGCTCGCCCTGGGCCTGCGTGCCGGCATAGAGGATATTGAAGGGTGGCGCCTGCTGCAGTACCACCACGATCACGACGCCGACGAACGCCGTGAACAGCGCGATCTGCGATAGCAGGAGAACGTCGGGCCTGCCCGGCGCCATGGAGAGATACAGAACCAGCAGCCACAGGATGGCAAAATAGAGCCCGAAGAACGAGGCGCCGAACGCCGTGTCGCTCGTATTGCTCGTTACAAACTGGACGAGCGTCAGCGGCAGCAGGGCGTATGCCAGGAACCAGCGCACCCAAACGTGGTTCCAGGGAGCGTCCTTGAGCCAGATGTGCAGCGGAAAGATCGTTTCGATCTTGAGCGGGTTTTGATTGTTCAATCTCGCAGCCCGGTCGGTAAGCGCAACGCAAGCCATGCGATGCGATTACGATTTGTCCGCGCTACGTTCGCCACACGGGGAGCGGGTTCCTTGTACTGACGGCTTGCATGCGCGGCCGCCCGCGAATTGCGCGGCGCGGTCGCGACTGCGGTGAGCGGCGATAGGCGCGCGCCCGGCGTTGGACGCGCGCCGGTGCTGCCGGAGCGGTTCCGGCCGGGCAACGGGCTCCTGGCTATGCGGGCGCGACTTCATTGTTCCGTTTGGCCGCCTCGTCGCTCTTTCCGGTGAGGAAACCGGGCGCGAGCGCCGACCGGCTCTCCTCGCCCTCCGCAAGG
>Ga0070735_10005936_pt1 | contig 10038 bp, 5 predicted proteins | sample Coa_R1_FD_66443 | JGI IMG/M metagenome (GOLD analysis project Ga0070735, IMG submission 66443) | Surface soil microbial communities from Centralia Pennsylvania, which are recovering from an underground coalmine fire - Coalmine... | ecosystem: Environmental > Terrestrial > Soil > Unclassified ... | reverse complement strand
CTTGCGCCATAAAGACGTTGGCCGTCGGGAAACTGCCGAAGACCGTGCCGTAGTTGTTCGGATCGAATCCCGGCGCGAACCCGCGCCCCTGCCCTGCCGGCCCGTTGTAGATGCCGATCGTCTCGGCGGGATTGCCGACCGCGCTGTTGGCCCCGACCTGCGTGTCGTTGTAGCGCCCGGCGTACCAGCCGTAGGTGGCATGCAAGACCGTCTTCCCGTCGCCTTTGGGATCGAACGCCGCCGCCAGACGCGGGACGACGTCGCTGGTGTCGACCCCCATGATGCCGCCGGTTGAGTTACTCTTCACCTTCTCGGCGCGCACGCCCAGGTCGAACGACAGCTGTCGGGTCGCGACCCAGTGATCCTGCACGAAGAACGAGTTGTCGTCGGTGTTCAGTTCGGCGCCCCGCGTCGCGATCCAGTGCTGCACCTGGCTCTGGCCGGGCACGAATGTCGGGATGAGGCGATTGTTCGCGTCGAACACCGGATTGCCCTCCGCATCGGCGACGAAGTCAGACACGAAGACGTAGCTCGTGGCCGACTGCGAATTGCCGCCGGTCCGTTGGCTCCGGTACCACTCCCAGCCGCCCTTCAGGTCATGGCGGCCCGCTTTGTTCAGGGTGTAGGACACGTCCGCCGTGAGCTGCCGGTTATTGCGGTCCTCCGGATCGGTGGCGTCGAAGTACGGCGCGTTGTATTCCCAGTTGCCGTCGTTCTGGGTCAGCGTGAAGATCGGCGAATTCGCCATCACGGTGCTGGTGCCGCCAGCGTTCAGGAACGCGAAATGCCGCTGCGAGTATGCGGCTTCGGCGAACAGTTTGGAGCGGACTACGCCGCGCCAGTTGGCGCCGAACACGTTGTTGGGCGTGTTGCGCGTGACGAGCGTCGCGGGGTCGATCTCGAACCCACCGATGGCGGGGACGGTTTCGGTGGTCGGGTTGGTCGTGAAGTTCCCCTGGAACGTCTGGTTCGCGAAGGGCGTGGCGGTCAGCTTGATCTCGCCGCGCTTGTTGTCGTTCGTCGTGTCGTACTTGATCCCGGTCGCCGGAAACGAGTTGGACGTGGTTTGATCCGCAAACCGGCCGGCGCCGAAGAACCACAGGCGGTTCATGAGGATCGGGCCGCCACCGGTCGCCTCGTAGATCTTGTTCAGGACGCTGGTGCGCGTCGTGTTGTGCGCCTCCTCAAACGGCGTGATCGCGCTCCAGGTCGGATTCGACAGGTTGACCCGGAAGCTGCCGCTGAAGGTGTTGCCGCCGCTCTTCGTGATCGCGTTGACGACGCCGCCCGAGAACCGCCCGTACTCGGCGGAGATCCCGGAAGTGAGTACCTGCGTCTCCTGGATGGCGTCTTCGATGAAGACGTTCTGCGGCGAGCCGAACAGGTTGTCGTTCACGTCGATGCCGTTGATCATGAACAGGTTGTCGTACGCGAACGCCCCGTTGATGTTCAACTGCAGGACGTTCGGCGCAGTGCTTTCCGTAGCGCCCGGCGTCAGATTGGCGATGCCTTCGAGATCGCGGCGCGACGCCAAGGCCTCGACCTCCTCGTGCTTCAGGTTGATGCCGATCACGGGCGTGCTGAGGATCGTGGGGCTTTCCCCGCTCACCGTGACGGTCTCCTGCACCTGCGAGATCGCCATCGACAGGTCGAGCTGCGCGACCCCGCCGAGCGGCACGTTCGCCGTCTTGTCGAGCGGCATCATGCCGTTCATTTCGACCTTCAGGCGATACGTGCCGGGCGGGATGGCGCGAAAGAGGAACGCACCGTCGGGGTCCGTCACCGCGGTGCGCTCGCCCTGCAGTGCGGGCGACGTCGCGGTGATCGTCGCGCCGGGCAGCGGCAGTCCTTGTTGATCCTTGACGGTGCCGCGGATCGTGCCGGTCTGCACGCCTTGCGCAAAACTGCTCGCCGCGCATGAGAGCACAATCATGACTGTTCCGAGTAGTCGTCGCATGTCGAGAGTCTCCTTCTTGTAATGCTGTCCCGCGCAGCACGGAGCACTCGAGATGCCATCTCCTTGGAATTCGTCACGCGCCGACAGAATCGAGGCGATCCCGTCGGCGGTCGGTGTTCAGATTTGGTCCGATCCAATCGAGCGAAGGCCGTGGGACGAGCGCGTGGATCAGGAGACGTGCGCTCGTCACGTCGCCGCTGCGATCCGTCACTCACTTCATCACGCGACGCCACGCCGCCGAGATCGAGATCCGCGACGACGTTCGGGCGCACTCGATGTGTGTTCCACGGCCCTCGGGACGGTTATGAAATCATTTCGTCACTCGGTGCTTTCGACGCGCAGACGCGCGCCAATGTGCCGAACGCCGCGAGACCGAGCCCGGCGAAGACGACGGCCTGCGCCACATGCATCCAGAACCAGAAACTGGTCCCGACGCTGGTGACGAGCCGTCGATCCGTGTCGTGTGGCCACACGAGCACGAAGAACGCGAGCAAGCCGAGCGCGTGCACCGCCAGGCCGGGCAGGATGGACTTCGTGAGATAAGCCATCGTGGAAAACACAAGTCCGACCAGAAAGAAGAACAGCACTCTCGGGACCAACGCCATGCCGGCCGGAGGATGCGGCAGCAGCGCGAACACGAGCGCCGTCACGATGACGGCCGTGGTTCCGGACACCTGCCGTTCGAGCCCTTCTTGCAGATAGCCCCAGATCCCGGCCTGCTCACACAGCGGTGAGATCGCCATGCCCATCGACACGGCAAGAACGGCCGTCCACCAAGGATACTTCGACAGGTCGGGAAGAACGCTGCCGGGCATCCGGATCACGGACGCCAGTACGATCCAAACACCGATAAGGGCGGTGATCGAGAACGCTCCGGCCAGTCCCGCCCAGACGAACGTCTCCCCGGACACGACGGTCGCACGCAGCGACTCGCGACGAGCCGCGGCGGTGTTCGTCGATCCCCACCGGCCGCGAAGATACTGGGCCAGGACGACGACCAAAATGGCCATCGCGAAAACGGACCACGGCACAGCCGGACTCGTCCGCAAGTTCGTGACAATCAGTGCTGACCAGACGCCTTGAGGGACCAAGGTGATGGCCAGGCTCACGAAGGCCAACTTGACGAGCGTGAGGATCGACGGCGATTGGGTACGGGTCACGTCTCGATGGCCTCCTGGGACGGCTTGAGGATCAGGGCCAGTCTACGGCTATTGGTTCTGAGCTCTCGGTTTGGCAATGCGACCGAAGGTTCCTGAGCTATCATCCGTCCCAATGAAGTGGCTCGGCGCTCTGCGCTACGACGCGCGCTTTGCCTGTCGCGCCATCCTGAGGTCCCCGAGCGCAACAGTCGCCGCCGTCCTCACGCTGGCGCTAGGCGTCGGCCTCAACACCGCAATCTTCAGCGTCGTCGAGTCGCTCCTCCTGCGCCGGCTTCCCTATGGGGCGCCCGATCGCATCGTGGCCCTGACGCTCCTCGGCGCGCGCGGCACGCAGGACGATCGGCTGAACGCGTGGCTCGTGCGCCAGGTCGCGGCGCGTACGAGAACGCTCGACGGGATCGCGACCCACGGCGACAGCCAGCTCGTGCTGCGCGACAGCGGCGACACGGAGGTGATGCGGGGGTCGCGCGTCAGCGCAGGCTACTTCGACACGCTGGGCGTCCCCATGCTGCTCGGACGGACGTTTCAACCCGGCGAGGATCGACTCGAGCCGGCGCCCGTCCTGATCCTGACGTACGACTTCTGGGCCCGCCGGTTCGGTCAGGACACCACGATCGTCGGTCGCACGCTAAAGATCGACGGCGGCCCCTATCGAGTGATCGGCGTGCTGCCCGAGCGATTCGATCCGCTGCGCATGACGAACAGCGCGGAGCGCCCCGAGTACTTCGCTCCCGCGGCTTATGACTGTGACCAGTGCGGCGGCGTTCACCGGGTCGTCGCCCGGCTGAAGCCCGCCGTGACGCCCGAGCAGGCGCAAGGCGAGCTGAACGGCGTCATGCGGCAGATTGCGCGCGACTACCCTGGCAAATATCCAGCCGGCACGACTGTGATCGTCGAGCCCCTTCTTGATCAGCTCGTCGGACCGATTCGGCCGGCGCTCTGGATCGTCTTCGGCGCGGTCTCGCTCGTACTCCTCATCGCGTGTGCGAATGTCGCCAGTCTGCAGCTCGCCCGCGCGACGACGCGATCGCGTGAATTCGCCGTCCGGGCGGCGCTCGGCGGTCCGCGCGCGCGCATCGTGGGACAGCTGCTCATCGAGAATCTGTTGGTGGCCTGTCTGGGCGGGCTGGCGGGTTTGCTGGCGGCGCGCGAGGGGACGTCGATCATCGTGGCGCTCGCGCCGAGAGAGCTGCCGCGGCTCGACGAGATTCACATGGACGGGACCGTGCTCATGTTCGCGCTGGCCGCGACGCTCGTGACGGGCGTCGTGTTCGGCGTGCTGCCCGCCTGGACGGCCTCGCGCGTGGACGTTAACGACGCGTTGAAGCGAACCGGCGGCGTGTCGGGCCGCGCCTCCGGCGCGCGAGTTCGCAACGTCCTGGTGGTTGCGGACCTCGTGCTGGCGTTCGTGCTGGTCCTGACCACCGGTCTGCTCGCCAAGAGCTTTCGCAATCTGACGACGCTGGACGCCGGCTTCGAGCCGAGCCACGTCCTCACGATGACGCCGGCATTGACCGGCCCGGGACAGGACCGCGGCCCGACGGAGCGGATCGAGTATTACCGCCGGATCCTCGAGCGCGTCAGGGCGTTGCCGGGCGTGACTGCCGCCGGCATGACGAGCAACGTCCCGCTCAGCAACGTCGAGCCCGAGGCCGTCCGAACCGAGCGGGACCCCGCGCTCCGTGACGCCGATGTCCCGCCGGCGGACCTGTTCTGGGTCTCACCCGGCTATCTCGACGCGTTGAAGATTCCGCTGCGTCGCGGAAGGTCGTTTACCGAAGCCGACAACCGCCTGCCGGCCACGTCGGCCATTGTGAGCGAAGCGTTCGCGCGCCACCGGTTGCCGGGACAGGATCCGATTGGCCGACGTATCCAGATCGTCGGACAGAATCCCGAACAGGCGTGGCTCACCATCGTGGGCGTCGTGGCCGACGTGCGCTACGCGCGTCTCGATCGGCCCGGCGGAGAGGCCGTCTATCTGCCGCAGTCGCAACGGGGGTATCACTACACGCGGATCGTCGCGCGAACGGCCGGCTCTCCGATGACGTACGCATCGACGATTCGCGCGACCGTCAGGGACGCCGATCCAGCGACGACGACGTTCCACGTCGAGCCGATGACGACCTACGTCGGTTCGGCGCTCGCCGATCGGACGTTCGCGCTCGCGCTGATCGCGGTGTTCGGGACACTGGCGCTCTTTCTCTCGGCGGTCGGCGTCTACAGTCTCGTCTCGCACGCGGTGGCCCATCGCACCGCGGAACTCGGGATTCGCGCCGCTCTCGGCGCGACACGGGCCCGTCTCCTACTGCTGATCCTCCGGCAGGGCGTCGCGCTGACGGGGCTCGGTCTTCTGGGCGGAGCCGCGGCGGCGCTCGCGGCGACTCGCCTGGCATCACATCTTCTGTTCGGCGTCTCGGCGATGGATCCGATGCTGCCAATCGCGACCGCTGGCATTCTCGCCGCGGTCACGCTCGTGGCGACCTACCTTCCGGCGCGCAGCGCCACCCGCGTCGATCCGATGACGGCCTTGCGAAGCTCGCATCCGGACTGAAGGCCGAGTTGATGCTGTCAACGAGAACGGTGCGTCGAAGATGCCCGCGGCTGGAAATGTAGACACCAAAGGGCCTCGACCGTTGAGAATCCTCTGAATCCTTTTGAGAGGGGTCGGTCTGACGCTGGTCGTCCCCGGCGAGCAGATCGGTGGCGCGCCAAATCGGTTCAATTACGGACCATGAGGACGGCGATCTTCCAACCGTCTTCGCCACGCCGCATCACGTAGCTGAGCGGAACCCGTTCCAGCTCTGGTCCCGCGGCGGTGTACCGCACCGCAACGCCGCGCAGGAGCGCCACCGTTTCGCTGAGCATCATGACCTGCGGTTCGACGAATTCGCTACGCCCGTATCCCCGTGCCCTGAGGCCGGCGACTATCGGACCAAGTGAGGCCGCGAGCGCCTCATGGTTCGCGGCGGAAAGAACGCCCTGCGGGGCAATCGTCATGCTAGGCTCGCAGAAATGCGAAACGATCGCCGGCACGTCCAACGTGCTGAACGCCTTGTAGTACTCGTGCAGCGTTTCCAACGCAGAAGCCATCCGGCCGACCCTCCCAACCATCTTACGACGCTCTGCTTGGACACCGACACACAGCTTCGCCGGCCGCAGCGCGGATGCTAATAGGGCGGACACTTGCGCGCACAGATTCCATGAAGCGCAGCGACTCGGCCGAACGCCGTCGTTCGGTGTCTAACTTCACATGAGGCACCTCGCGGTTCTCGCGCTGCTCTCAGTGAGCCTGTTCGCGCAACCCAGCGGCGTGTTGACCGACCCCGACGCCTACGCCGTCTACAACGCCGTGATCCCATCCGACTCGTTCGTGCGGTCTGCTCAGCCGAGTGAACTCCTGATCCAGGACACCACCGAAGTCGCCAAGCCGATGTCCAAGAGTTGCCTGCCGAGCGGACCCGAGCTGACAGGGCCGTGGCTGGAGACGCTCAACGACTTCAGAGCGCAGCACGTGACGGCAAAGTTCCTGGACCGCCAGTTCTCCATCCCCATGGCCTATCGCTTCGAATCGCGGGACACGATCCAATCGTTCTTCACGAACACAGCGGGGCCGATAGGGTGGGAGGCATTCTACGCGGCCTACCCGAAATCGCGTGGATTCCTGCGACTCTCAGCGGTCGGCTTCGACCAGGCCCATGAGCATGCGTTCGTCTACATGGCAGACGCGTGCGGGGGGCTGTGTGGAGAAGGCGCGTTCCACTTCTTGCTGCGAACCGCGGACGCCTGGAAGGAGGTCCGACTGAACGTGGACACCTGCTGGTGGGTGTCGTGAAGTTGTCGGTCGTCAACGCCTCCGACCGCTGAACACCAGTAAAGCCACCACGGGCGCCCTCGTCGCCTCGCTTCCTTTCCAGTTCTCAGACTTCGGTCCCGCAGGGACAGTGCTAACGGTTCATGCTGACCCTCGCGGGCAGAATCAACTCAGAGTTTGAACGACAACTCCGGACGGTTCACACGCTTTGACGGCCGATTCTGTTTTCTCTTGAGATCCGCCGCGATTCTGAGGGGCAACCAGAGGACGATCTCGAACAGGTACCACACGAGCAGCGTCAGGAAGATGACGAGCGCCGCGGGCGTCAGGATCGGCAGCACACACAGCGTAATCGGAATCACCTTCGGCGCGTCGTCCCACCAGTGCTCGCGACCGTCAGGTGTTCCCAACGCGCCCCATCGGACGGCCGCCCACATGATCCAGCGTCGCAGCAGCGGCACGCCCAGGGTACGCATTGCCTGCCTGAAGAGTCCATCGGCATCTCGACGATGAAACTTTCTTCGACGGGCAAGATCGCAGAGGTGGTCATGGAGAATAGCTGCCTTCGTGTACCGACCGTACGTGGGGATGAACCAAACAAAGAGTCGAGGCACGGACGCAAAGTCCGTGCGCTGCCCCTGCGGGACATCGAAGGACTCCGACTTGGCGTAGTACTTGAACTCGCGCAACACAGACCAGAACCGCGCGTCCAGCTCTCTGACGTCGACTTCCGGGCCGTCCGGAAACCCAATAACGTCACCCTCCATCGAACGCAAAGTGGATGCTTCCATGTCGCCCCCTGAGTACACGCATTTCGGCGCAGTCCAGATCATCGCCGGAGACCTCGACCTTACTTGGGCAGATCGATCGAACCTCGTCGCGCATACAGTAGCGCCAGATACGGCGCGGCGGTGGCCGCGATCCGCTGACCGTTTCTCGGATCTCTGAGGCTGCTGGCGATCCTGAGTGTGGTGACTTGGATCTCTCGGTGCGGAAGACCGTCCGCCCAGCTCGTCGTAATGGAGCGACCACTCCGCCGAGCCTGAAGGCCGTCTTCGACCGCGGGGCCGTTTCAGTCCTGTCGGAGCGCGACGATCGGATCGACACGGCTCGCGCGCCGCGCCGGGAAGTAGCTGGCGGCGAGCGTGACCGCGATGACGAGGCCCGTCGCGAGGGCAAACGTCAACGGGTCGGCGGGCGTGACGTCGAACAGCAGGCCCCGCAACAGCCGCGTTGACCAGAGCGCCAGCGCGCCGCCGAGGATGGCGCCGGTCAGGCCGACCGTCAAGCCCTGACGCAGAATCATCCGGAGAATCGCTGACGGTTCCGCGCCGACGGCGACGCGGATGCCGATCTCGGCCGTCCTCCTGGATACCGCATAGGCCATCACACCGTATAGACCCAGCGCGACGAACAAGACCGCCAGCCCGGCGCACGCGGAGGCGATCACCGTGTAGAAGCGCGGTTCGCCCAGCGAGCGGCGGAGCCGATCGGCGAGCGTCTCGAAGTTTTGAAGCGGAATGCTGGAGTCGATGTCCGCCACGCGCGCGCGGATCTCCGGCACGAGCGTGGTCGACGGCACCGCCGCGCGCACGGCGATGCTGCCGTAACCGAACGCAAATTGCCTGAACGGCACGTAGACGGCCGGCACGGACGGCGCGGCGAGTCCGCGGTCATGCATCGATCCGATGACGCCGACGATTTCGCGCGGGCGATCGTCGAAGGCTGTCGTGATCTTGCGTCCGAGCGCCCGCCCGTCCGGGAAGTTTCGCTTCACGAAGACGTCGTTCACGATCGCGACCGGCACGGACGTCACCGAGTCAGCATTCGTAAATGACCGGCCGGCGACAATAGGGATTCCCAGTGTCGCGAAGTAGCTCTCGTTGGTCATGGCGAAATTGCAGAACGGCCGGCTCCCCGAAGCGTTGGCGGCCGTGCCTTCAACCTTTACGGGGACGAACACGCCTTTGCGCTGTTCCGGCGGAAGGAAGTTCACGAGTCCGACCGACTCGACGCCGGGCAGTGATCCGATGCCCGCCAGCAGGCGCTCGTACAGCGCGGGCACCTGAGCGGCCGGATGATCGCCCGGAACGTCGAACGTGAAGCCCAGCACGCCTCGCGCCGTAAAGCCAGGGTCGACGTCGCCGAGCCGCCAGAGGCTGTTGACGAGCAATCCGGCCGACGTCAGCAGCGCAAGCCCAAGCGCGATCTGCGCAATCGTCAACACCCGCTGCACGCGCGTGAACAGCCGGCTTGGCGATGTGCGCGTTCCGGATCCACTCAACAGGTGCTCGCGATCGAGTCCGCTGTGAAGGGCCGGCAGCATTCCTGACAAGACCGCCGCCGCCCCGGAGATGAGGGCGGTGAACGCCAGCACACGGCCATCGATGTCGATTCGTCCGGAAATGGGCAGATGAAACGGCGACAGACTGACGAGCGCGTTCTGAAACGCCCAGGCGAGCAGCAGCCCGAGAACCCCGGCGGAGGCCGCGAGGCAGGCGCTTTCGACGAGCATCTGCGCCACGATGCGGCCGAGGCCCGCGCCGATGGCCTTGCGGATCGCGATTTCGCGAGTACGGGATACCGCCCTCGAGAACCACAGACTCATAACATTGACGCACGCGATGAGCAGGAGCACGAGCGAGAGCCCGAAGATGAGCAACAGCGCGCCGCGTACGCCGCGCTGGGTGATCTCGCTCAACGACGACAGATGGATGGCAGCACGCGTGCCGCCCGCTCCCGGATGCGGAATGTGGCTGTCGATCGCCGACAACTCCGCCTGCGCCTGCGCGAGCGTGACCGAATCCGCGAGACGGCCGATTGCAAACCACTGTGCGCTGTCGCGACCCCACCCGTCCGCGATGTTGGCGACGGGAATCAGCAAGTCGACGTCCTTGTCGAAGAACGATGCGTCCGCGCGCGGAAATTGAAACGAGGGCGGCAAAACACCGGCGAGGACGACCGGCGATCCGCCGACCATGATCGTCTTGCCGAGCGCGGCCGAGTCCGCCGCGAGCGCGTCGTGCCAGAACCGATACGTCACGATGGCGGACGCGTCGCGCTCTGTACTGCCACCGCCGGAGAAGTTCACCCCGAGCTGAGGGGGCACG
>Ga0070735_10005934_pt1 | contig 10038 bp, 8 predicted proteins | sample Coa_R1_FD_66443 | JGI IMG/M metagenome (GOLD analysis project Ga0070735, IMG submission 66443) | Surface soil microbial communities from Centralia Pennsylvania, which are recovering from an underground coalmine fire - Coalmine... | ecosystem: Environmental > Terrestrial > Soil > Unclassified ... | reverse complement strand
AGGTCGTCCTCGGAGTACTTCTGGAAGTGCTCGATCGTCCAGTGCGTCTCGGGCGGGCCGAGTCCCTGGTAGGCGTGGAAGCATTCGATCCAGCCCTTGGCGTACTGCTCGGCGCCGGGGACCCAGTTGTCGGGGGCCGCGTTCCAGTAGTGCATGTGCGAATCGACGACGAAGTACTTCTCGCCGTTGCTCTCGTACAAAGCGCCTCCTTCATGGTGACTTGGCAGTGGCACTGAGCCGGTTTATTACCGGCTCAGTGCCACAACATGCCGCGAGCAAAATCCGGATATTTCCATCATCTGCCCGGTAGGGGTGCGCGGCTCGTACGATGCCGGGGGTACAGCCGCGCCTGGAGTGGTCTAGGAGCGGGCTACCAGGTCGAACCCGATGAACTCGGCCGCGTCCTCGGGGTTGGCGAACATGATCGTCCGGTCGTCCTCGTGGATCATCCGGCCGTAGTGGGTGGACATGTTCTCCTCGAACTCCGCGGCGTCGAACCAGCCGGGCTCCTCGCCGGCCGCCTCGGAGATCTCGTCGTAGACGAAGTCCATCCGGCCGATCGCGTCGACGCGCATCATGGACGGCAGCGGGGTCACGGTGACGTTGGGCTTGGTCGCCATCACCTGCGCGACGATCTCGCCGACCTGGTTGTTCATGAGCGTGACGCCGCACATGTTGGACGCCGTGTTGTTGGATTTGAACGGGCTCTCTACAGCCGTGGTCATTGCGCGAGCTCCTTCGGGATGTCCAGGTCGAGATCGGTCACGATGCCGGCGAAGCGGTTCTTGGCGGCATCCAGCCCGTCCTCGAACCGGCCCGGCTTGGCCTCGGGCTGCGACCACAGCGGCTGCAGCGTCCGCGCCGCCGAGATGGCCCGCGGCACCCAGGCCGACATCCAGCCCATGATCAGCGCCCGGTTGTGGTCCGCGAACTCGCGGTCCCTGGTCAGGAGCTGGAACATCGGGACGGTGTAGCGCAGGTCGCGCTCGGCGAAGTCGTACTCCTCCGCGCCGATCACGGTCGGCGTCACGAAGTCGCCGTTGCGTGGCGCGGCGTGCATCACCAGGTGGCTGCGGAACAGCTCGCCCACCAGCGGCTCGAACACCACGTTGGCCGCGAAGATGGCCTCGCACCAGTCGTCGATGCCGGTCAGCTGCTCGGCGACCTCGCGCACGCCCTGCCAGGCCGGGTCCTCGTTCCAGGTCTCCAGGTGCGCGGTCCCGTTGAAGCCGTCGACGACCTCGGACAGCGTCAGGTTGTACAGCGCCAGGTCCTGGGCGGCGCGGATCCGGTGCATGCTGTTCACCGAGATCGCGTTGTTGTGCATGTTGGTCGGCGCCCGGCGGTTCGCGTTGGCGTACAGGTACAGCCCCAGGCCGTGGTCGACGTGCATCCACGCGCCGAGGTTGCGCTCGACAAAGCCGACCCACGCGCGGTTCCAGTTCTCGAACGCCTTGGCCTGCTTGGCGTTCTCGATGTTCTGGTTGAGCTGCCGCACCACGTTGGCGTTGTAGCGGTACAGGGTGAGTTCCCACTCCTCGTTCGGGTCGCGGAACTCGTGCCAGCCCAGCGCGGGCCAGTCATAGCCCTTGCCGCCGGAGCCCGGGAAGCGCTTGGGCTCGGGCCGGTCGCTGCCCCACGCCTTCAGCGCGGTCCAGTCCAGCGGGTAGCCACCGCGGCCGTCGGAGAACCCGTACAGCCAGCCCTGGCTGAGGTAGTGCCGCGGATCCGGCTGGACCTCGACGGTCACGTCCTCGTAGTGCGACTGCTTGCGCCCGGCGGCGACGTAGTAGTTGTAGCGGCGGGCGGTGGAGTCGGGGAATACCTTCGCGCCAGCCTCCGCGTCGGTGAAGTTCACCTTCGGGACGCTTCGTTGCTGAGCCCCAGTCTGAGCCTCTGTCATAGCCCTTCCCTTTCACGATGCTCGTTCATAAAGCTGGCGGGGCCTTACCCGGGTCCCCGGTTGTCGTGAACTTGTCGAAGTAGACGTGCTTCTCTGGTACCCCGAGCCTGGTCAGCAGCGGCACCGCGGCCTCGACCATCGGCGGCGGACCGCAGATGTAGCCGTGCGCCCGAGCCAGAGCCGGCTCCGACCGCGACACCACGTCGGTGATCAGACCGGATTCGCCCTCCCACGACTCCTCGGACAGCGCCGGGACGTAGCGGAAGTTGGGCAGGACCTGCTCCAGCCTGCGGAGCTCATCCTCGAAGCACAGGTCGGCGCGGCGGCGCGCGCCGTAGTAGTACACGGCCTTGCGGTCGATACCCCGTTCGGCCATCGAGCGGAGCAGGCACAAGATGGGTGCCATCCCGGCCCCGCCGCCCACGAAGATCAGGTCGGTGTCCAGGGCGTCACGCAAGGTGAACACCCCGTACGGCCCGGTCACCGTGAGCCGGTCGCCGACCTTCAGCGTCTGGTCGAGATACTCCGAGAACAGCCCGTCCGGGTAGACCTTGATGATGAACTCGAGCTGCCTGCTTTCCCGCGCCGAGGTGTTCGCCATCGAGAACGACCGGACCTCGTCCGTGCCGGGGACGGCGATGTCCACGTACTGCCCGGGGAAGAACTTGAACTCCGCATCATCGTTGAGCAGCCGCAGCACCAGGTGCCGCATGTCGTGCGTGACCGGGTCGTTGGCTACGACCTCGGTCTCGGCCTCGGTGATCGGGAGCCCGGACCTGATCATCTCCTCGTCGAAGTTGAGCAGCTCGATCGTCACGTCTTCGTAGACGTGCGCCCGGCACAGCAGCGTGAAGCCTTCTTCCCGCTCGAAGTCGGGCAGCGCGAACGTCGAGTACTTGTCCAGTTCCACGTCGTCCCCGTCGAGCAGGAACGACTTGCAGGCCGCGCACTGCCCCTCCTTGCAGCCGTGCATGAGCATCAGGCCCTGGTCGAACGCCGCGCGCAGGACGGTCTGCTCCTCGTCGACTTCGATCTCGATGCCGACCGGTTCGAACCGTACGACGTGCTTGTCGCTCATCCATCACCTCATGGCACAGGAGGAAAACAGCAGCAGGAAGAGGGCAGGGGAGTTGAGACCGGGGAACGGGAGGGAACTTCTCAGCCTCCCGCCCCCCGGCGAGATCGCACGGACCGCCAGACGAACCACGGCCCGTTAGGCGTAAAAGAACTAGGCGTCTTCCTTCGGGAACCGGCCGCCGGGGCCGGCCTTGATGTACTTGGCGTGGAACGCGACCCGCTCTTCCGGGGTCATCTCGTTGAACAGGACGTTCGGGCTCTGCACCGGGCCCATCCGGCGCAGGTGGTCCAGCGTCCACATCTTCGACTGGTCGCCCAGCTTCAGGTGCGGCTGCGCCACCATGGTCTTGCCGTCGTCGCGGACGAAGCCCATGTCGGAGACCACGTCGGCCCAGTTCCAGCCGTGGTACAGCGTCTCCCACTCGCGGTGCCCGATGAGCTGGCCCATGTTGGGAGTGGCCCGGCCCTGGTAGGTGGGCCGGAACGCGGTCACGTCCGTCCACTTGCATTCCTCGTGGCAGTACGTGCGGACCACGCCGTCGACCTCGGCGTACACCATGTCCTCGCGGACCAGGCACGGGACCATGCAGGTCCAGCACCGGTTCGGGTACCAGTAGTCGACGTCCTCGGCCACGATCGGGTGGTGCCCGTTCGGCTCGGACAGGCGGCTGTAGTTCTCCCACCACTTGCCGTACTTGTCGTACCAGCCCGGGTACTTGTACTCGAACCACTCGAAGTCTTCGTCGGTCATGCCGTCGATGCGCCAGTAGTTCGCCAGCCAGCCGGTGGCGAAGAACTGCGCGACCTCGTGCACGTAGCCCTTGTTCCAGATCTGGTTCCAGGCTTCCTCGATCAGGTCATGGGGGATGACCAGGCCGTACTTCTCCAGCGGCACGAGGTAGCTGCGGTAGTAGTCGTCGTAGATCCACCGGCGCCACATCTCGGCGTAGGACTCGCGGTCCTTGCGGCGGTCCTTGGTGCCGTACTCGATGAACGTGCCGATCGCCGCGTCGACGACGCGGTGGTTGTTCCACCACGCGTAGCGCAGGTCGCGCTCGAGCAGCTGGTGGTTCTCCTCGTCGGCCAGCGCCATCAGCAGCGTGGCGTAGCCGTTGGAGATGTGCCGGGACTCATCGGACTGCACCGAGTGGAACACCGTCGGCAGCAGGTAGTCGCCGTTCGCCGCCGCCTCGGCCGGCATGGCCACGAACAGGGTGTTCGTGAACGCCGTCTCGGCGACGATGGTCAGGTAGATCGACGCCGCGGTGATGGCGTCACCGGTGATGAAGCCCTCCGCGAACTGCCGCCCGATGGTGCCGCAGTAGTCGTCTTGGAAGTTGCGCAGGCTCGAGTTGAAGCCTGCCGGGTCGATGTAGTTCTGCATGTACAGGCGCTTGAGGTTCTGCTGGATCGTCGAGTGCCGTACCTCGTCGATCATCTGGATCGCCTGGCCGTTGTGCAGTTCGGGGTTCGGTACCGTGCGGAACAGTAGCGGCATCGCCCGCGCGGCCGAAATCTCGGGCAGCGGGATGATCGACAGGAACAGCTTCTGCCATTCCAGCCAGCGCTCCTGCACCTGGCGGAACATGTTGCCGCGGATCGCGCCGTCCTCGGCGCCGTAGACGCGGTGGTCCTTCTCCTCCTGCATCGGGAAGTAGGACCGAAGCACCTGCTTGAGCGGGTCCTTCTTCGCTGCCTTGCGGAAGGTGTAGTCGGTCCCGTACTGCGCGACCGGCTCGTGGTACTTGGGCTCCCAGGCCAGCTCCTGAATCTTCTGGTGGGCCCTGGCCACACTCTGGCGACTCATCGTCACCCCTTTCTCGGCGGGTTCCGGGGTTCGGGGGCCATAGGTGTCCCCCACGGGCTGCAGCCGACAGCCCCGAAAGTCCTTGTGCTCCGCATCACATCTCGAAAGCCGAGGTCATGGACTCTCGAAATGAGACACCGGGGCGGTTTTTCAGCCCTGCTCGAACGCGGCCCTGATCGCCGCGAGGTCCTGCTTGGTCTGCTCGGAGCGCTGCCGGTTCCCCTCTTTGGCCGGCGTGATGCCCAGCGCCCGGAGCAGATCGGCCGCGGGCCCGCCCGGATCACCGGCCTCGCCCAGAACGGGGTGCAAACCCTGCTGGGCCAGATGATGAAATACCAGGTTGACGATGCTCCACGGGTTATAGGTCTCGGGTTCGGGGGAATGGTTGGTTTCGCCATGGGCGTCCATGGTCCCCAGCAAAACGTCAGCTCGCCCAAACCGGCGGTCTCAACTTGAGACAGTGCCTCGCAACAACGGGTTTACTTTGTAAGGGGCGAGTAACGGCCGTATTCGATCCGAGCAGGCTAGCCTCAAGGCCAGGCTGAGCCTCCAGCCGGAAAACTTTGGGTGGGGGAGGCAGATGGCACACGCGTCAACGCCGCCGCAGACGTCACGGGACCTGCTGGCCGAGGCCAGGGTCCGGTTCCTGCAGGCCGAGCCGGTGGACTCCGGAATGGTGCGCAAGCCCATCCTCGCCTCGTGGTGGCGCTCGCGCCAGTTCCATGTCGCGGCCGACCGCGTCGACCTGGACTACCTGCACGAACCGGACCTGGAGACCAGGCTGGTCCGCAGTGCCGTACCGGTGCTGCGCAAGCTGCACGAGGAACTGAGCGGCCAGCCGATCAGCATCATCTTGACCGACGCCGCCGGGCTGGTCCTGGCCCGGCTGACCGGCGACCACGACCTGGAACGCGCCCTGGACGCCATCAAGCTGGCCCCCGGGTTCAGCTACGCCGAGGAGCGGGTGGGCACCAACGGCATCGGCACCGCGCTGGAGGCCGGCGGCCCGGCCCATGTGTTCGGGCACGAGCACTACGCCGAGGACCTGGACCGCTTCGGCTGCGCCGGGGTGCCGATCCACGACCCGGTGTCCGGCAAGACCGTCGGCGTGATCGACCTGACCTGCTGGCGCAAGGACGCCGACCCGCTGATGATCTCGCTGGTCAAGGCGACCGCCGACCAGATCACCCAGGCCCTGGTCACCGCGAGCAGCAGCCGGGACGTCGACCTGCTCCAGGAGTACGTCCGGGTCTGCCGGCGCACCGGCGGCATCGTGCTGGCCCTGGGCAACGACGTCGTCATGCTGAACGACCATGCCCGCACGCTGCTCGACCCCGGCGACCAGGCCGCGCTGATCGGCCACGCTACCGAGGCGCTGACCCGGCACGCGCCCGGCGCGGTGACCGTGGACCTGCCCAGCGGCGTGATGGCCCGGATGTCGGTCCGCCGGCTCACCGAGGGCCGGGTGGCCGACGGCGTCGTGCACGTCAAGCTGGTCTCGGCCGTGGCCGGCGCGGCCGACGTGCCCGCCCCCCGCTCGGCCATGTACCTGCCCGGCCTGGTCGGCAGCGGCGTACTCTGGCTGCGCGCCTGCCGCGAGGCCGAGACCCTGTACGACTCGGGGGAGTGGCTGACCCTGGAGGGCGAGCCGGGCGTGGGCAAGCTGGCCCTGGCCCGGGCCGTGCACCAGCGGCGGAACCCGGCCGCGTCGTTCCACGTGCTCGACGCCGAGTCGGTTTCTGGGTCGAGCCAGGACTGGCTGGTCAAGACCCGCCGCGAGCTGCTCGACGGCAAGGGCATGCTGGTCATCAGGCACGTCGACGCGCTCAACGCCAAGCAGATGCACGCGCTGGCCAGCGCGCTGCAGGAGACCAGGGCCGCCGGGCGCCAGGCCGAGCTGCGGGTCGCGATGACGCTGAACCGCAAGCAGGCCACCGCCGACCTGACCCGGCTGCTGCGGTTCTTCCACGGCACGGTCGAGCTCCCGCCGCTGCGCCACCACATCGAGGACCTGCACGAACTGGTGCCGTTCTTCCTGGCCCGGCTCAGCCAGCAGGGCCGGCTGACCTGCTCCACCGAGGCCATGCAGTTGCTGCTGCGGCACAGCTGGCCCGGTAACACCGAACAGCTCTGGCAGGTCCTCCGCCAGGTCGTGCAGCGCCGCCGGGCCGGCGCGATCATGCCGAAGGACCTGCCCCCGGAATGCTGGACCGTCAGCCGGCGGCTGCTGTCCCCGCTGGAGTCCATCGAGCGCGACGCGATCGTGCAGAGCCTGCAGGATCACGACGGCAACAAGGTGCGCGCGGCCGAGGCGCTGGGCATGTCCCGGGCCACCATCTACCGCAAGATCCACGAGTACGGGATCGTCGCCTCGGGCAGCTGAGGACACAGTTGAGACCGTCACCGCAGGCCACGGCGGTGCTGGTTCAAAGTGAGAACACATGTGTCCGGTCATCGGCGTACGGATGCATTAAGCCCGCCTGCGCGGGACGCTCTTTAGCTCAGGGAGCGAATCGATGACCACTGTTGACGCAACCGCCGGCGGACCCGCCTCAGTCGAGGCGGCGCCCGCGCCCCTGGTCGGCCCCTTGGCCGGCGACCCGTCCATCTTCGGCCTGGGCAGCTTCATCGCCGGCTCCGTGGCGCTCGGCCTGGGGCTGGTGGGCGCGGTGCCCTTCGGCGTGCTCGGTGCTCCGCTCGCGATCATCCTGGCCGCCACGGCCCTCGGCCTGCTCATGGCCACCATCTGGTGTGCCGCGCTCGGCCAGAGCGCGGTGGCCGCCGTGTTCGGCATCTTCGGCACCTTCTGGCTGAGCTACGCGGTCCTGGTGCTCGGCCTGGACCACAACTGGTTCGCCATCCCCGTCACCGCCGCGACCGACACCGTACGGCTGTTCCTGCTCACCTGGCTCATCGTCATCGTGATGCTGACGCTGTCCACCCTGCGCCTGCCCTCGGCGTTCACCGCGGTGTTCGCGCTGGTCGACCTGGCCCTGCTGTTCCTCCTGCTCGCCTTCGAGGAGACCACGGCCGCTGGCGCGCCCTCCTCGGGCCTGCTCAAGGCCGGCGGGTACGTGGTGCTGGTCTTCGCCGCGGTCGGGGTCTACCTGTTCTTCAGCGCGTCCGCGACAGGCACCGGCGGCAAGCCCCTGCCCCTAGGCCGCCCGCTGATGAAGTAATTCTTTTCGGCCGAACGGGCCGTGGTCCCCGCCCCCCCGCCCCGTTCAAGCCGCCCCCGGGTTCGAGCGGCCCGCCCGCGCGCCGCCAAAGCGTAATGAAACCGCGGTTTCACCACCTCCCCATGTGCTGAAACCGCGGTTTCACTCCGCCTCCACCGCATCCCGCCACTCGGCGCGCCGATCCGCCGCCCGCCCGCCGCCGATCCGCCGCCCGCCCGCCGCCCGCCCGCCGCTCGCCGTCACCCTCACCCCGCCCCAGCCGCCGCAACCGTCGCGTGCGCGATCCGCGACAACTCGATCGGCCGCAGCGAATCGGACCGCTCCCAAGCCGCGGCCGCGACCATGTCGCGCTGCCGGACGTCCCGGACCTGCCCGAACCCGTGCCGTCCCAGCAGCCCGGCCATCGCCTCGGGCGCGAACACCGAACGCCACGGCTCGCCCCAGTCGGCCGCCGCCTGGCCGACCAGGTCGGCGTACATCCGCCCCGCCGCGTCGCGCAACCCGGCGGGCAGCATGTAGTCCACCACCAACTCCGACCCCGGCGCGAACCCCCCGAGCACCGCGACCGTCTCCTCGATGGCGGCCTCGTCGAGGTACATGGTCACCCCCAGCCAGCTGACCAGCGCCGGCCGCCCGGCGTCAAACCCCGCCCGCCCCAGCGCCACCCCCACCGATTCCCGCCCGAAGTCCACCCCCGCGAACCTCACGCCCCCCGCCATCCCACTGGCGCCCCCACCCTCCACCCCCACCCTTCCGGCCGCCCCGGTACCTCCGGCCGCTCCCGCCCCGGTACCTCCGGCCGCTCCCGCCCCGGTACCTCTGGCCGCCCCCGCGCTGCCCGCCGTCCCCGCCCCTCCGGCCGCCCCCGCGCCGCCCGCCGTCTCCCACGCGCGTCGCTTGTACTCCTGGGTGGCGGGATGGTCGACCTCGAACACCCGCACCTGGCCGGCCAGCGGCGACCGGTAGGCGAACGAATCCAGCCCGGCGCCCAGCAGCACGTACTGATCGACCCCGCGTCCGACCGCGTCAGCCAGGCGGTCCTCGGCATAGCGGCTGCGGCAGGTGACCTGTGCCCGCGCCCCGGCCAGCACCGGGTGCGTCCCGTGGGCCCGGTGGTAAGAAATGAGCTCCTCGGCGCGCTCGCCCAGCAAGGCCTGCGCCAGCGTGTCGGCGAAGATCACCGGCTCGTTGTCGACGATCAGGTGCGCGGCCCGTGCCGCCGCCGCGGTCAGCGCGGTAAGGCTCGGTTCTCCATTGACTATCACGCGCGCCAGAGTACTATCAATTACCTCAATAATAGCACAAAATAATCTTTATAACAATGGCTATAGAATAACGCTTGAGTGTCAATTCGCGCACCCGCTGAATTCCGCCGCGATAACGACTTCACTCGCAGTGCCGCACACGGCCCAACTACGTCGTTGCCACAACCATGCACACCCAACTACGTCGTTGCCACAACGACGTAGTTGCCGCCGCCACGCCCACCGGACCCGGCGGTGAGCTATAAACGCCAACGTGACTACGCTCATCGTCGTCAGCGGCCCCGCGGGGTCGGGCAAGACCACGCTGGCCCACGCGATCGCATCGGCGGTCGGCTGCCCGGCCATCTGCCGCGACGAGATCAAGGAAGGGATGGTCCACGCCACCTTCGGTCCCGGCGCCGCTGGCTTCGTGGCGCACACGGGCGACGAACTGACCGCCCGGACGCTGCCCGTCTTCTTCGCCGTGCTCGACGTCCTGCTCCGGGCCGGGGTGACCACCGTAGCCGAGGCCGCGTTCCAGGATCATGTCTGGCGGCCACGACTTGCACCACTGCGAGAACTGGCCCAGTTCCGCGTCGTGAACTGCACCGTGGACGCTGACCTGGCCCTGTCGCGCATCCGGCAGCGCGCCCGGGACAACCCGCTACGCCGCGCCCACGCCGACCGCCCGGACCGCCCGGACCGCCCGGACCGCCCGGACCGCCCGGACCGCCCGGACCGCCCGGACCGCCCGGACCGCCCGGACCGCCCGGCCGGGCCGTCCGCGTTCACCAGGATCTCCCTGGACGTCCCCGCCCTCGAGGTCGA
>Ga0070735_10005933_pt1 | contig 10039 bp, 8 predicted proteins | sample Coa_R1_FD_66443 | JGI IMG/M metagenome (GOLD analysis project Ga0070735, IMG submission 66443) | Surface soil microbial communities from Centralia Pennsylvania, which are recovering from an underground coalmine fire - Coalmine... | ecosystem: Environmental > Terrestrial > Soil > Unclassified ... | reverse complement strand
AGCCGTCGCAATAGCGATCGATCATCTGATGGATCACGGGCAGCGGATCTTGTAAATCGGCGTCCAGTAGCACTACCGCTTCGCCGGTTGCGTGATCCAGACCGGCGGTGGCTGCGATCTGGTGCCCGAAATTCCGCGAGAGGTGCAGCACCCGGACGCGATCGTCAACACCAGCCCATTCCGCCAAAAGCGCGAGCGTTCGATCCGAACTGCCATCGTTCACCAGAACCAGCTCGATATCGCACCACAGAGTGCCGGCGAAGCTGTCGACCGCCTCGCGGAGCGGAGCGACGACGGCTTCCTCGTTATACATCGGGATCACCAGCGACAACCGAGCGGGCCGCCTGCGCGGCGAAAGAAGGTGGCTGGTGGTGGGATCTGCTTGCTTCAAGGCGTTCATGCCCAGAGTAAGTTCAGTTCCTGGACGCCAATCATAAGATTCACCGGGAGTAGGTCACCCTGGAATACCTCACGGCGTGGCATAGTGCAAGAGATGCCTCTCGCAACCCCTTCTTTCGATCCTGGATTGACGCAGCAGTACACCGGACCGCTGTTGCGCGCCATCAACAAAGACGGTTCCTTTAACGTCCGCCGGCGCGGATTGCACGGCTTGGCTGGCAGCGTCTACATGCAACTGGTCAATCTGTCGTGGCCCCGGTTTTGGGGCTTGGTGGCGCTGGCGTTCCTGCTCGCGAATGTCATCTTCGCCCTGCTTTACACCGTGCTCGGACCCGACTCGTTGCGCGCCGCCGCAGATGATATCGGCCTGGGCGCCTTCGGCAAAGCGTTCTTCTTCAGTGTCCACACACTGACCACGGTGGGCTATGGCGATCTTTACCCGCAGGGCTTGGCAGCCAACGTAGTGTCGTCCGTGGAGGCCGCCCTGGGCCTGATGGGTTTCGCCCTGGCCACCGGCCTGCTATTTGCCCGGTTCTCGCGACCCAACGCCCAGTTGATATTCAGTGATCGAATGGTCGTGTCACCCTACCGCGAGGGCCACAGTCTGCAATTCCGGATGGCCAACCGACGCAATAACGTGCTCACCGACGTCCTGGTCGACATGATGCTGATGACCGTGGAGCAGGATGCGGAAGGGCAGCTTCGCCGGAATTTCGTGGAACTAAAGCTGGAACGCAAGAAGATCTTCTTCCTGGCCCTCACCTGGACCGTGGTTCATCCGATCGATGAATCCAGCCCGCTGAAAGGAATGAAGGCGGCAGACCTCCAGCGCCTGCAAGCGGAGGTGTTGATCTTGATCCGGGGCTACGACGACTCGTTCACCCAGGTGGTGAATACGCGGTATTCCTATCGCTGGGAGGAGGTCGAATGGTCGGCACGCTTCGCCCCCGCGTTCGACGTGTCGCCCGCCGGGCACCTGGTGCTCGATCTGAACCGGATCAGCGCGACGTCCCCTGTGACTAAGGTGCCTCGGAGCGCGTGAACTACTTCTTCATCACCACCGCGTAATACTTGTCGAAAAATGCCAGCCTGGGCACTTCGATCTGCGGTCCGAATTGGACCGTGTCGCCGAATACCATTGCCTGGCCGTCGTTCTTGGCGCTGTAGGCTTGCCACTGAGGAAGCCCCTTGCCGTTCGGATCGCCCGTGGCGATGAAGTTCACCCAATAGGACGACATCATGTCCGCCAGCTTATGGTCGCCGACCTGCCACGAGTCATTCGTCGGCGGATTGTTGAACATGTATGACAGCTCCGCCGTATGCGTCGCCCCGCGCGCACCGTTTCCAGGAGGCACGTGCGTGAAGTAATACAGGTACGCCTTCTTGCCGCGTTTCGCGGTCAACTGCGCCCATTCGCGCTGGTGCCAGCCGGTTTCATCGCGGCTGCGCATTAAGCCCGAGGCGACGGCTTCTGAATCCGTGTTGGCCGGATATAGCTTCAGGAAGTCATCCGCCAGATCGCCATAGGTTTGCTTAGCCCGATTCTTAGCGATGTCGGCCGTTGCGGGCCCTCCCCCGAAGAACGTCCCTTCATCCTGGTTCGAGCCGACCAGCACGTCGACATCGTTCTGCTTGCCCTTGAGGAAGGTGAGCGATTCATCCTCGGGAATCATCCAGCCGTCGACGATGACGCCCGCCTGAACACCCGGCGCATTCTGAGCGACTTCCTGGGTGGACATCGCCCGAAGTTCGGCGATGGTATGGGTTCCTAAGGCCCTCTTTCCGCCTTCTTCGGCCTCTTCGAGCGTTCGCATCTTCCCGATGCTCAGGCCCATCCACGCGCCGCTCTGGGCGATTGCGCGGTGGAAAAGACCCTTGCCTTCGGGCGATCCAACCATGGCCGCAACCAGGATCGCTCCGGCCGATTCGCCATCGATGGTAACCTTGCGCGGATCGCCGCCGAAGGCTGCGATATTCTTCTGGACCCATCGCAGCACTGCGGCCATGTCCATCATGCCGTAATTGCCGGACGCGTTGTGCCCGGATTCCTTGGTCAGCTCCGGATGCGCCAGGAAGCCGAAGACGCCCAGCCGGTAGTTGTATGTCACGACCACGACGCCCTTCTTGGCCATCGCCTCGCCGTCGTAACGCCCCTCTGCTCCCGATCCACCCGTGAATCCGCCGCCGTAGGTCCAGACCATTACGGGTAGCCGGTCGCCCGCGGATTTCGCCGGGGTCCAGACGTTCACATAGAGGCAATCTTCACTCGGGGCTGGTCCAGCGGGAGGTGCCGCTTTGGCCGGCGCGGGACCCTTGTCTCCAGCGGGCCCTTTGCCCCTTCCGCCACCACGGCCTCCGCCTCCCGTCGTGCAGTTCGACGCGAACTGCTCAGACTTGCGGACTCCGTCCCAATGCGCCGCGGGTTGGGGAGCGCGCCAGCGCAGATCGCCCAGCGGCGGCGCGGCGAACGGGATGCCTTTGAACGACCGGACACCGGCGTCGTCCGCCGGATTTCCGGAAACAGATCCGCTGTCGAGACGGACAGGATCGGGAACGGCAGCCGAAAGACCGCCAGCAAGAATCAGTGCAAATGACAGGATTGGGAGAGGTTTCAGGCTATCTTTCATACGGGCCCCTTCGGGTGAGTATGTCAATGCGCCGGGAGGTTGTCAATGCCGCTTGAGATTTAGTAGTGGGTTCTTAGCATGGAATCGTTCATCCCTCGTTAAACCCATTGCAGGGTGCATACAGTAACACTGAGCGTAGCCGTCTTTTTTCTCCGTTCCACCACCTGACGCCCTACTGTCTACAATTGAGAGTATCCCTCAGCATGCAGAATGCAGCCCAGACCATACTCGTCATCGACGATGATGAGAGCCTTCGCGATACGATCGGCTTAATGCTTGAAAATGAAGGATTTCGGCCGGTATTGGTGGCCGATGGCACCACCGGGCTGGAGCAAGCCTTCGCCCTCCGGCCCAACCTCATCCTGGTGGACCTACGTATGCCGGGGCTAAGCGGCGTCGAGGTGTGCAAGCGTATTCGGGCGGCCGGCCTGAAAACCCCGGTCATTGTGCTCAGCGCCATGGGAGACGAAATCGACAAGGTCCTGCTGCTCGAAATCGGCGCGGACGACTACGTCGTGAAGCCCTTCGGAACACGCGAGCTGCTGGCGCGGATTCGGGCGCTTCTGCGGCGCACTACCCAAGGATCTGATCTGGTGTTGTCTTTTTCCGATGTCGAAGTGGATCTGGACCAGCGCATGGTCCGGCGCAGCGGCGCGGAAACTCGCATGACGCGGGCCGAATTCAATCTGCTCGCTTTTTTCCTGCAAAATCCTGGACGGGCGCTGTCGCGTGACGTAATTCTTAACTCGGTGTGGGGCTACGAGTCGTTTCCCAACACCCGAACCGTGGACGCGCACGTGGTCCGGCTGCGGCAGAAACTGGAGCCGAATCCGGAAGTTCCGCGCCATTTCCTGACCATGCACGGCGTTGGGTACCGATTTCTGCCATGACCATTCTGTTAGTAGACGATTCCGAGGACTGCCTCGCCACAATGGATTTGGCCCTACAAACGCTCCCTGGCGTGGTGATTCGACCGTCACTGTCGGCGGAAGCGGCGCTGGCGGCGCTGGAAGATCGGGAGCATGATACAGTCTCGGCTGTGATCACCGACGTCCATCTGCCCGAGATGACTGGCCTGGAGCTGGTAACGCGGATTCGGCAGAACCCTCGTTTTCGTTCGCTGCCGATTCTGGTAGTGAGCGCGGATGCCGATCCCTCGACGCCCGCCCGCGCGCTCGGCTTGGGGGCCAATGCGTATTTCGCCAAGCCTTTCTCGCCTAGCGCCATGCGCAAAAAACTGGAGGAGCTCATATATGCGTAAGCTCTCGTGCCTGCTATTCGCGGTCTGCGCCGCGAGGTCGCTAAGTGCCCAGCAATCGCCGGAATTGCAGCAAGTCATCCAACGCTTGGACCGGCTGGAGGCCCAAAACCGCGATTTGATGGAGGAGATTCGCGCGCTCCGGCAGCAGCTCGCCGCGGGACAACCAACTCCAGCGCCCGAAGCGGCGCCCCAAACTTCGGAAGCCGAAACCCCGCCGCGGCCAATCGCCGACCGCGTAGAAACTGCTGAGCGGCGCATCGCTGAACTGGACCAATCCAAGATCTCCAGTGAACATCGCCTCCCCGTCAGCCTCACCGGAATGCTGTTGTTCAATACGTTCCTGAACGGAAGGCATTCCGGAGCAGCGGACAACCCGACCGTGGTGCCGCCCATCGGCGGGCAAGCGTCTCCCTCACAAGCTTCTGGCGGCGCCACATTCCGGCAAAGCGTGATCGGCCTGAAAGTGGATGGACCCGATCTGATTGGAGGCGGCAAGCTAACCGGCGCTGTCTACATGGATTTCTTTGGCGGCGGCACCGGACTTAATCAAACCGTGCGCCTGCGTGTCGCCACCCTGGACGCGACGTGGAAGAACACCACTCTGGGGCTGGCCTTCGACAAACCGATCATCTCGCCGCGCGAACCGGATTCGCTGGCCCAGGTGGGCGTCTCGCCGCTGACTGCGGCCGGGAATCTGTGGCTATGGCAGCCGCAGGTACGCGTGGAACAGCGGATCTCTCTGACGGAGCAGGCTGGGCTGCGCGCGCAGTTTGGGGTCTACCAAACAGCGGAAAGCGGCACGGGGCTATCGACGGAATACCCCGATCTCGCAAGAGCCCGCCCGGGTTACCAGGGGCGCTTCGAGTTCTGGGCGAAATCGGGGAGTAGCCGCATCGAAATCGCGCCGGGCTTCCATCTAAGCTCGACGCGCGTGCTGGGGCAATCGGTCCCCTCGCGGATCGCTTCCATCGACTGGTTGATTCGCCCGGCCGCACGCGTGGACTTTACCGGCACTTTCTTCCAAGGGGAAAATACGGGCGTGATCGGAGGCCTTCGGCAGGGCGTGACCATCATGAATGGCCAGGCTCGAGCGGTGCGCGCCGCCGGTGGCTGGGCACAGTTTACGTTCCGGGCTACGCCCCGGGCTTCGCTCAACATTTATGCTGGGCAGGAGGACGATCGCAATCGGGATCTGAACCTCGGCGCGATCGGAAAGAACCAGGGCTACGGCGCGAACATCATGTATCGTCTTGGCTCGAGTATTCTAACGAGCTTTGAAGCTTCGCAGGTGCGCACAACTTATTTGGGCTCGAGTACACTCGTCAATCCACATTATGATCTCGCGTTCGCGTACCTTTTTTAAACAGATGTCGAGCCCCGCTCCATCACTGTCGCGGCTCCATAGGACTTCCGAGCCGCGAGAGTCATCGAGCGGTTGCCCGTTAGTGTTACTGCTGAGCCTAGCCATCGCGACGAATCTTGCTGCCGGGTCGATATCCGGCCGCGTGGAGCTGCGCGATTCGAAGGAAGCGGCCGTCCGCAAGCACATGGATTTTTCGGGCGTCGTGGTGTGGCTGGAATCAGTCTCGGGAGCGCCCGACCCCGCGCCCGCGGGCGCCATCGCGCGCATGGTTCAGAAGGACAAAACTTTCACGCCCCATGTCTTGCCGATCCGCGTGGGCACCAGTGTCGATTTCCCCAACTTCGATCCGATCTTTCATAACGCCTTTTCCAACTACAACGGGAAAACATTCGACCTCGGTTTGTACAAGCCGGGAACTTCCCAGCGAGTGCGTTTCACCAGCCCCGGAATAGTGAGGGTTTTCTGCAACATCCATGCGAACATGAGCGCCGTGATCGTGGTGCTCGGCTCGCCGTACTTCCAAGCGACCCAGAAGAACGGGTTTTTTCAGATCAGCAATATCCCGCCCGGCGAATACACTTTACATTTTTTCCATGAGCGCGCCACGCAGGCGACCCTCGATTCCCTCACTCGCCGCATCACGGTGGCAGAAGGAAGCGTCACGCTGCCTGCCATCGGGATCTCAGAAAGTGGATACATCGTCATTCCGCATCACAACAAGTACGGGCACGACTACACGGATCCGCCCGATGACGGTGGAGTGTATCCGGCAGTTCGCAAATGAAGCTGAAGCTACATTCCGTTTCGCTGCTGTGGCGAATTCTATTCTCCACCTCGATTGCCATCACGGTGCTGTTCGCCGCGATGGGATGGCTGCTTCAGGATCAGTTTGTACGGATTGCATCGACCACACTGGGAGACGAAGCTCGGGCCAGCTTTCAGGCTTATGAATCGTTGTGGAAGGCCCGCGGAGACCAGCTGGCCAGCATCAGCCTGATCCTTAGCCGCCTGCCCAGCGTTCGCTCGGCCTTTGGCACGGGCGACGGAGCCACCATTCGCGACTCAGCCAGTGAGGTGTGGGATCAGCTTTCGCGCCCGGAGACCTTGTTCCTGGTATGCGATCCCAACGGCGCGGTGATCGCCTCCGTCGCCGGACTCGAGAGCAAGCAAAACCCCACGGCGCAACTGTCGCAGATTGCGGCGGTTCCTTCGGCAGCGCGGAAGTTTCCCAAGCAGGCTCGCGGATTCGTTACGTTGGGCGGCCGTCTGTACCAGATCGTGATTACTCCGGTGTATGTGGCCACGACACAGGATTCGGCGCTGCTGAATGTCCTGGTGGCGGGCATCGCCGTGGACGCAGACCTGGTCCATGAGCTCAAAAACGCGACGGGCGGAAGCGACTTCGTCTTCCTGGCGCCCTCTCTACAACGTGGTCCCGTGGTGGCTTCCACGCTCGATGCTGGGGCGGAGCGTGCCTTGCCCGTTGGATCCCCGGCACAAAGCCAGGTGGCGCTGCTCGGCTCGCAGTATCTGCAGGTTGCGTTTCCGTTGACTGACGTCGACGGGAATTCCGTGGGGGAGTTGCGTATTTTGCGCTCCTTTGAAGGGGCGCTGCACCAGATTACTGCAGTGCGATCGAATTTGGCCATGCTGTGGCTGGGCGCAGTGCTGGCCGGCATCGGCTTGACTTACTTGCTCGCCCGGCGGCTTTTAAAGCCGGTAGACGAATTAGACCGCGCGGCGGCGGAAATCGCCACTGGAAACTACAACGTGCGCGTTCCAGTGCACGGAGGCGGCGAAATCGGCCGGCTCGCGGAGACCTTCAACAGCATGTGCGCTTCGATTCGCAAGGCTCGCGAGGACCTGATCCGGCAGGAGCGTATCGCCACCATCGGGCGGCTGTCCACTTCCATCATCCACGATCTTCGCAATCCGCTGGCTGCGATCTACGGCGGCGCCGAAATGCTGGTGGATACCAAGCTCTCCGGGGCGCAGGTGGAACGTCTGGCCGCGAACATCTACAGGGCGTCGCGCCAGGTACAAAGTCTGCTGCAAGAGCTGGCGGATGTCACTCAGGGTCGGGGGCACGCCCGCGAAGTCTGCCGCTTGCGTGAAGTGGTCACGGCGGCGTACGAACCTCTGGCCGCGATCGCCGAAGCCCGCGGCGTTACGGTTCGAATCGACCTGGAAGAAGACGTGGAGCTCCCGCTGGATCGATCTCCTATGGAGCGTGTGTTTCAAAATCTGCTGAGCAACGCGATCGAAGCTATGCCGAACGGTGGTTCAGTCAGCGTCCGGGCGGACCGAAGTGACAGAGAAATCGTAGTAAGTGTCGAGGACAACGGTCCCGGTATTCCGGCTTCCATTGCCGCACAGCTCTTCGAGCCCTTTGTCACCGCGGGAAAGAAAAATGGAGTGGGCTTGGGACTGGCGCTTTCGCGTGAAACAGTGGTTTCGCACGGCGGGGATTTGTGGTCGGACCGCAAGGAAGACGGCGCGCGGTTTGTGCTGAGGCTGCCGGTTTAACCTGATTTCCGAATTGCGGCGGTCAGCTTGCGCCGTGCGCTCACGATGTAAGCCTTCGCTCCGCTCTTGTTGGTCAGGCCCAGCATGCGGCTGACGGTATTTAGCGGCATCTCCTGGCCGTAGTGCAGCATCATGACACGAGCCTCGGTCTCGTCCAAGGTGTCCAGAATGAAGCGCCAGTTTCTGCGCCGGCTTTGTTCGCTTTCGACCGCGGTGTGCACATCGATCGAAGCAGTATCCGGGAAATCCATCGGACTGGTTTTGGCAACCCACACCGGTTCGCAGGATCGTTTTTGAATCGCGCTCATGCACAGATTACGGGCGATGACGTACAGCCACGTCGAGAAGCGGCATTCCCCGCGGTAGCTGCCGAGATTGCGGAACGCTCGCAGGAGGATTTCCTGGGCTAAGTCGGAGGCGGACTCTCGATCGTGCGTGAAGCGGTAACACCATCGCGTAATCCTCGTTTGATGCCGGAGGAATAGTTCGGCCGCCGCATCTTCGCGCGCCTGCGTTTCCCAATACGATCCCCGATTCTCCCGATATAGCGAGACAAGTTCTTCGTCCGATAGGGTTTTCCACTCGCCCGGTTCCGGGAGCGGAGTGGAAAGGGGTGGATTGGAAAAGCCCGAGAGGGTGACGGCTGGGGCGCTCATACAGGCCTATCCTACGGAGCACGCGCACGGGAAGTCGTGTACAGGTTGTAAACACCTTGTAAAATTGCCGCCCGGGCTATGCCGGAAGGACCAGCCGCGCCTCGCACCCGCGGCCATCCTCGCGATTGCGCAGCTCGAGCGATCCGCCATGCGCTTCGGCGATCTGGCGGCTCAACACCAAACCAATTCCGGAACCACCTGGCTTGGTGGTGAAGAAAGGAACGAAAAGGTTGGAGGTGTTAGAAAGGCCGGGACCTTCATCCTCCACGGAAACTTCCAGCCTTGCGCCCTGCCGTTTCCAGGTAACCGCCACTCCGCCGCCGGTTTCAAGCGACGCATCCACCGCGTTCCGCAACAGGTTGATGATCACTTGTTCGAGCTGATCGCGATCGCCCTGGATGGTCATCTCCGGACCTGGTCGTACTTCCGCCGGCAGACGCTGTTCGAGCGTTGCTGATTGACGAATCCACGCTCCCACCTCCATCGGAGCGGGGCGAGGAGGCGGTAACTTGGCCAGGAGCGCGTAGGCTCCCAGAAAACGGCTCAGGCCTTCGCTTCGGGTGGCGATGATCGAAAGACCTCGGCGCGCGTCGTCGCGCCAGTCATCGGGAAGGGGTTCGCGAGCCACCAGGGATTCTAAGCTCCCGGCGATGGACTTAATCGGCGCCAGGGAATTGTTGAGTTCGTGGCCCAACACCCGCACCAGTCTCTGCCAAGCTTGCAGTTCCTCTTCGCGGAGCGCGCGGGTCAGGTCGCTGACCACCAATAGTTGATGTGGAAGGCCGCCTTCGCGGAACATCGAACGAGTCATGGCCCAGCGGCCGGCTGCCGATGGGAACGTGCGTTGCACGGTTCGAGTGGGCTCGCCTTCCAGGAACTCGGCCAGCCCCAGGGTTGCCGCGTCAGCGGCCAAAATGCGTTCGGCAGGCTGTTTCAAGAGCCGCTCTCCCGCGCGATTCACCAGGCGCAGCCGCTGCTCGCCGTCGAAAGCGAACACGGCCACGTCGATTTCCTCCATGACTTTCCGCAGGAGGGTAGTAGCCTCAAGCGCACCCAGGCGCTGGGCCCGCAAGGTCGCACTCATGGCGTTGACCTGGTGCATGACGTCGGCCAGCGCGTCTTCCGCGCCGGTTTCTTGTTGGGCGCCCGTGCCACGGCCACGAATGGAGTAGTCCCCTTCGCGCATGGCCTCGAGCAGGTTCGCCAG
>Ga0070735_10005931_pt1 | contig 10040 bp, 6 predicted proteins | sample Coa_R1_FD_66443 | JGI IMG/M metagenome (GOLD analysis project Ga0070735, IMG submission 66443) | Surface soil microbial communities from Centralia Pennsylvania, which are recovering from an underground coalmine fire - Coalmine... | ecosystem: Environmental > Terrestrial > Soil > Unclassified ... | reverse complement strand
GGCGGTGCTGGGAGTATCCGCTGGAGCCGCGACGGCAGGAGAGCTGGCCCGGGTCGCGGCCAGCGCCGCGGCGGACGGTCTTGAGATCACCGGAATCATGGTTGCGGACCCTGACCCGGCGGACGCGACGACCGGACTGGCGCCGGACGTGTCCCGGCCGGGCCGGGGGAAGTCGCCGACGCGCCTGACCGGATAACACAAGGCGTATCACGGCCAGCCGCGCCGTGCTCCTATGGTCGCGAGCCTGGACCGAACCAGGCCCTTCGGTGTGCCCATATGTGCCCGGGCGGGAAGAGGCGGGAAAAGCGTGCGAGTGGCGATCAACCTCTTGACAGAGAATCCGGACGCGCCGTCAGGCGCGCACTGGTGCTGGACTCGGGTAGTGCCGGAAATGGCCAAACGGCTCGCATATGACGAGGAATTGCACCTGCTGGTAAGCCCGAAGTCGCGGCATATGTACCCGGCCGATGGACCGAACGTCTTCCACATCACCTATCCGTGGTCGAACGAGCGGCGCAACCTGCGCACGCTGTCCGAGCACGTATATACACCAGTCCGCCTGCCGCTCAGCCACATCGATATCTTCGCCACGTTGATGGCGCCCATCGTCAGGGTCCCGCGATCGGTGGTCATCCACATGAAGACGATGCATGCCTTCACCACCCCCGATGCGATCAACCCGCTGGTTCGTGCCTACCGCAGAATGAGCTATCCGCGCTCCACGCGGATCGCCGACGCGGTCGTCGTCAATTCGGAAAGCCTGCGCTCGGAAGTGATGCGCTACCTGGACGTCGATCCTGGCAAGCTGCGGCTCGTCTACGAGGCGATCGACCACGACCTATTCAGGCCAGGCGATCGCGACACCGCCTGTGCCCGGCTGTCGCCCTACGGCGTCACGGGCCCTTTCGTCCTGTTCGTCTCGACCCTGTGGCCGTATAAGAACTGCGAGGGTCTGCTGCGCGCATGGGCGATCGCCCGCGACGAACTAGCGGGCCGGCAGCTTGTGATCGTCGGCAGGGGGGACGCTGACTATGTCGCCCGGCTGCGTACCCTGGCCGCCGAGCTCGGCATCGGCACCGATGTGCTCTTCACCGGCGCGGTATCGCTCGAGGACACCGTTCCCTTCTACCGGGCGGCTGACGCGCTCGTGTATCCATCACTTAATGAAACGTTCGGCTTGCCCATTCTCGAAGCGATGGCATGCGGCTGCCCCGTGGTGACCTCGGACACCAGCAGCATGCCGGAAGTCGCGGGAGGGGCGGCGATTCTGGCCGATCCCAGCGAGCCGGCATCGATAGCCCGTGCCATCCTCGACGCGGTGGGCGAAGGGCGAGACCAGCTTCGCGACAGGGGGATCCGGCGCGCTGGTGAGTTCACCTGGGAATCGGTGGCCGCTTCGACCCTGGACGTATACCGGGAGGTCGCCGAGCGCCGCCGTGGTCGCGGGGAGAACTAGGTGCACGCCTACGTCATCAACCTGGCCCGCTCCGCCGATCGCCGCGCGCACGTCATCGCCGAGCTGAGAAAGGCGAAGATCGACTACGAGATCATAACGGGCGTTGACGGTCTTGAGCTGGATATGCATGACCGGGCGACCATCGACCCGGTGCTATTCACGAGAAGCTTGTGGCCGGAAGGAATGGCCGGGTGCGCGCTGAGCCACCTGCGTGTCTATCAGAAGATGATCGCGGACGGGCTGGATACGGCCCTGGTACTTGAGGATGACGTTACGCTGCCCGGCGACCTCGACGGCCTCGCCGACGCGCTGGCAGAGCACACGGACGGCGCGGAACTCGTGCTGCTCAATTACGACAGCAAGGACACCTGCGAGATGAGCAGGGAAGGCGCCATAGACCTGCCAGGCTCGCGTCGCCTGGTGCTCCCCATCGACGTTCGCCAGCCAGCGAGCTCTGCGGGCTACCTGATCACGCGACAGGCAGCCAAACGCATGAGTGAAAGCGTCCTGCCGGTACGGGTCAGCCCGGATGACTGGTGGTTCTTCTACCGGGAGGGCGCCTTGGACCGCATTCGCTGTGTCGTTCCCTTGCCCGTCGCCAAGAGCGCACGATTCGAATCGACGATCGGGCTCTACGGGCTAGGGAAGGGCATCAAGGGCCGTCTGCTCGAGCCGCTGGTACGGCATAAGGTGCCAGTCCTGCATCAGGCGATCTCGTACCGAAGGCAGCTAATCTACCGCCAGATGACCAAGGCTGAGATGGTAGACAAGCCGTTCATCGAGAAGCCCTCCCGCCTGAGCTAGCCGCCGCCGATCCCGGCCCTCGATCGGATGGTTGTGACAACCAGCCGCCTATGACCGGCTGGTTGTCACAACCAGCAGGTGGAGACGCCGGGAAGTGCACCGCTTCGCGGCAGATGCCTGAATCCGATCCGCCGGGAACCGCACCCGGCGCGGCGCTGCTGTCGCGCCGACGGGCGTGTATCACAGCGAGGGCGTCGAAGGTCCTATAGGGCGAAGAGCCAGGCTGGTCCTAGCGGCAAGGTGCGGGGTAGAGATGCTAGATGCGTTCGTGCGGCGCTTCGTCCTGCCAGCGAACGTAAAAGCCGAGACAGTGCGCCCGCGCCAGCTCAGCGGGCGACGCCCATCGGTATCGGTGATCATCCCCTGTTACAACTACGGCCGGTACCTCCCGGAATGCGTCGATAGCGTCCTTTCCCAGGAGGGTGTGTCCGCTGAGGTCATCATCATCGACGACGCGTCATCTGATGGCAGCGACGCTGTCGTCCGCCAGCTCGCCGCGGATGATGCCCGCGTACGCGCGATCTGCCACACGGCGAATATGGGCCACATCGCGACCTATAACGAGGGAATCGCCCAGGTATCCGGCGATTACACCACCCTCTTGTCGGCCGATGACCTGCTGACACCAGGATGCCTGGCCAGAGCGACCGCGCTGATGGAGACGTATCCCGCCGTCGGCTTGGTCTACGGCTTTCCGGTCGACTTCACCGACAGCCATCGCCCGGTCGCACGCACATCCGTCGGCAGCTGGATCATCTGGCCAGGTCATGAGTGGCTCGCATACCGGTGCAGGGTCGGCCGGAATATCATTAGATCTCCCGAGGTGGTTCTTCGGACCAGTGTGCTTCACCAGATCGGCGGCTATAAGACGCATCTCCCGCATGCCGCGGACTTCGAGCTATGGATGCGGACAGCCACGGTGTCCGATATCGGCTACGTCGCCGGCGCCGATCAGGCCTACTATCGCATCCATACCGGCAACATGCATCAGTCGATGTTCGACATGCTTGACGATTTCGTCCAGCGACTTGCCTCCTTCGACACGATATTCAGCGAGCGGTCGGAATTGCTAACTGACCCTGCGAAGATGCGTGATATGGCGCATCTTGCTCTGGCGCGCGCCGCGCTCAGCCAGGCGGTTCGCGATACCGCACATCGCGCCATAGCCCGTAGCACCATGAGCCGCGCAGTGGGCGCCTCCGCCTTGGTGGCCGTCGGCGAAGAGCCCGTCGATGCCTATGCCGAGTTCGCCCTCAGGGCCTGGCCGGACGCCAAGAACCTACGGGAATGGCGCGATCTCCACAGCCTGTTCGGTGAATCGGGCACCCCACCGAAGCTGAGTCCAGCGCTGGTAGCGCGAATGGCGATGCGCAAGGCGACAACCCGGTTCCGTTGCTGGCGAAAGCGGCTGGTCGGGATCTAGACAGCAGCCCCTTCCGTCAGGCCACCCGCCTGGCAAGCGTGGAGCCCCTATCCCCTCGGGTGGGTGTATGGGGAGCACAACTGCCCTCCGGTCCCGGCGCTAGCTGTGCGGCGTGCGCCGGTATGTGCTGCCGGAGTCCTGGCCGAACGGGCCGGGGCAGGCTCCGCTCTGGCGTTCCTGGGCCGAGCCGCACTTGTCGCCCTTTGCCACGGCTCCGGTCCAAGCCGTCCAGCTCACCGGGTTCGCGCCGTTTCCCTGATTCCAGGCGTAGAAGGTCGACGGACCGACATAGTCGTTGTCCGCCCAGATGTTGCCTTGGAAGAACGTGAGCTGACTAGCGATGACCCAGCCGCCGGGCGAGTCGTAGGGAGCGGCGATGCCATATTCGCTGAACATCCCGCCAGCGCCGCAGGCTGGCCACCCGCTAGCATCGCAATGCGTGATGTCCGCTGGGTTGAAGTAAACGGTGTTGTTCGTGACACTGACGTTCTCGGTCTTCCACAGGCAGCCGTTCCACCAGTCCTGCGATGGAGAACCGGTGCGCCTGGCTAGATACGTGGTCGTATCGGTCGATGCCGAGTTCAGGTTGGCCTTGCAGCCGCTCTGGGTGAACGGTCCCGAGCGCCCGCCCGCGACGAGCGTGCAGACGTTGTCGAACGCGGCCGTGCAGAAGCGGTCTGAATTCTGCCAGAGCAGCACGCTACCGCCGTTGTCCACCAGGATGTTGTGACTGATGACAGATCTGTCCTGGTAGTGGTTCTGCCCAGCGCAGGATGTTTCCCGGCACGCGGGTATCCCGCCGAAGGCCGCGTCGCTGCCGCTCTCACTCACGTAGATCGCGGGAGTGGGGAAGCCGGGGTTGCTCAAGCCGACCGCCCAGCCGTTGTCGGCCAGGTAGTTGTTGGTGATGGAGAAGTTGTATGAGATCTCCTCGATAATCGCCTGACCATCGTTGCGCGTGATCGTGTTCCCGCTGTAGGTGGTGTTCGCGTTGTCGGTGTCCGCCCAGATCCCCGGTCCCCAGTTGTCGTGAATATAGTTGCCGTCGATGGTTACCCCGTTGGTGGCCCAGAGCTTGAAACCGCCCTGGTTGCCATCCCCGGTAACCTGGCCGCAGTGGGGGTTGCGGTACCTTGCGGGCACCGGGTTGTACTTGGACCACCCGATTGCCGGGTTGCTGAACAGTCCCTCGAAGTCACAGGTGTCGTTGTAGCTGATCTCGTTGTCCGTGACCGTGACGTTGTAAGGGCCGCCGGTGAGCGAGTCATTGCCCCACGTGCCGACGTCGGAAGACTGGAAACCGTACTGCCCGTTGAGTGTCAGGCAGTTGTCTTTCAACGTGTTGTCGGCGCCGGCGATCAGCCCGGCCCCGGGCACATTGAGCGTTATCGTGTTGTACCGGACGGTCCAGCCGGTGTTGGAGCTCTGATTGATGGCCGCGGCATCGCCGTTCGGCTGAAACTTCTCGATAGTCAGGTACTCGATGGTGACGTCGGCCTGGTTTCCGTCAGAGAAGTTGGAGTCGATGGCCACGTGGTAGCCGGAGTAGTTGCCGGAGACGACGGTGCGCCTGCCCGCCGCGAACCCGCCCACGAACGCGTCGCCCGCGTCCGCCTGGAAAAACCCGTCGTGCTCGCCGGGTAGCAGATAGTAGACGGTGTCCGGGCTGAGGTCATAGGACATATAACCGCGGTTGCCGGGAGGCAGGATGACACCGGCGGTGTCATGCGGAAAGTCAGATCCCGGCGTTCCGTATGTGGGCAGCCCGGCGGTGCCACTGCGGTATGTGCCCGCCGCGCCGTCGTAGTGATACGGCGAGTCGAGGATCGGCTGCCCGCAGATCCTAGCCAGCGGCCCCGCCTTGCCCGGCAGGTCACGCGATGCGGGCTGGGCGACCGAAGCCGGACTGCTGGTGCAGGCCACGAACGCCGGTACCGCCAGCGTCGCGGCGACCACCCACGCGAACATTCGCACGGGCCCCCCTTCCTGGCACCCCCGCCATCCCAGGCCGCCTCGCTACGGCCGGTCTGTCCAGGCAGCGCCTATTCCGTCCCCCGGCCACCAGTGGTCGAGCGGCTGCTCTTTGAAGAAAAGATAGTGACGCCCGGTTCGCTCGGCCCAGTCGGACAGCGCGGACGACTCATGGGCGTTGTCCGATAGCACGATCGCGGCCGCGCTCAGATTCGGCTGCACGGCGGCGAGCTCCCTGGCCTCGTACTCATAGGTGTGCAGGCTGTCGTGCAGGAACATGTCCACGTCACTCAGCCCCTCGAGAACCTCGATCGAGCTCGCGATCCGGCGGTCGACGACGCTCGCCCACGGCTCTTCGATGAGGTATCCCGCCTCCGGATCGGTGTCGATCGTGGTCAGCCGGCCGTGTCCGTTCTGCACCAGGGCGGCCGCGATCGCACATGACCCGAGCCCGAGCTGAGTGCCCGTTTCGACGACATGGTCTGGCTGGGTGGCACGGACGAGCGCGTACCAACCGAGCCGACGGGCCCAGTGCGGCTCCTTCGGGCAGATGCCCCGGCGCGGATTCGACGACATCCGCCTGGTCAGCTGCTGGGTGACATTATCGTTGTCCACAAGCTCCTGGATCCACGACCGGACTTGCCCTATCTCCGCGCCGGAGACGGCGGACACGAACCAGCAGAGCTGGTCACGGTTCAGCGGACTGAGATCGTAGGTGAAATTGGTGGTCTCTCGGCTGCGGACGAGCCAGTCGACTGAGCGCCCGATGAGATGCGCGTCGTAACGCGCCACCATCATGGTACGCAGCGGAACCGCCACGCCTCGCGCAAGCGGCGAGTTGGCGATGCGGCGCCGTAGTCTTGGCGGCATTACGGTGCCCCCCTCAGGAAAGTACGGCCTGGTGCCGGAGTGGCACCAGCAACGAAGCGGCTATGGTCAGGTCAAGAAGGTTCGCGGTCGCGAGGCTGAGTCCGGTCTCGGTGAACGACCGGACGATCAGGTAGGTCACGAGAAAAATGGCGAGCGCCCGCTGCGGGCTGCGCGGTTGGAAGCAAGCCGTCGTGACCACAAACAGCACCATCGCCGCGCAGGCGAGCACGCCGAGCAGCCCGAAGTCAAAGTAGGCGGCGAACCAGCTGCTGTCGATGGGCAGGCCATTGAATGATTCGTTCGAGAGGCCGAAGCCGAAAACCACCTGAAAGACGTCGCGCTGCTCATGGATAACGGCGGTCCACACCGTGGTCCTGCCGGTAAGGGTCGTGAGGTGGCCTTCTTGTCCGCGTGCCAGCCAGCTGGCCAGCACGCCGGAGAACAGCACGATGGCGCCGGCCGCGGCGATGCTGATTCCCGCGAAGAACCGCCGCACCCGGGCCTTGCTCGCGAACAGGCTTACCCCGGCGATGAGGATGCCCGCCACCATGGCGATCAGCTCGGTTCTTGAGTGGGTCATCAGCAGGCCGGCCATGAGCAGGGCGGTAGCCGCCAAGGTCAGGCGGCCGCGCATGAGGCCGCTCAGCCAGAACACGATCACCAGCCCGAGCGTGGCCGCCGCGAAGTCCGCTACCTGTGTAGGAGGCGTGGGCCAGATCGTGCCGGCCAGCCTGCCTTGAGCGAGTGCACGGTGCGGCGCCAGGATGAGGCCCAGGATGACTCCGCCAAGTGCCGTCGACATCGCGATCATCTGGCACTTGAGGAGCAGCATGTCGCGCCTGCCCCACCATGGCGTCAGCAGCCAGAGCGTAACGACGAATCCGGCGAATCGGACAGTCCGGTACATGGTGCCGAGCTGACCGCCCTGATGGCCGAGAGCCGAGACAAGCGCGCCGACGATAAGCAGGCTCAGCAGGCACAGAAATACGTTCGGGCGGATGAGCAGCCGGCGGTTGACGGTCAGCACCATCAGCAGGGCAGCGGGCAGTGCGCCCTGCGTGATCAGTTCGCCCACCCGGTGCGGGATCGGCAGTACCAGGTGCTGTCCGGTCCACGTGCCGGGGTAGAAGGTCAGGGTGTTGAGGAACAGCAGGTTCCAGGCCAGGCCGACCCGCCACCGCACCGAGCGTTCCGACGTGTCCGCGATCCCGACGGCAGGTGCTCGCGGGCGAGGGCGATACGCCGCGACGGACGAGCTCATCGGCTTATCAGCCCCGATACGGGCGTGTCGTCGGACGGACCGCTGGCCGTGGTCTCTTCCTCGGCGAAGTCGCGATCTGCCAGCAGCGCCCGCGACATGCCGAGGCTCTTATCGGTCTTCTCGTACCCGACCAGCACGGCGGAGACCAGGTGAGTGCCGGCCAGCCGTATCATCTCGCCGACGGCCTGGATTCTCGTCCACGAACGCCCCGCGGATACCACCACGACGGCGTCGGTCGCCCATGTCGCGAGGTGTTCCGCCCCCGCGGTGGGCTCCAATGCCACCACGGTCAGCAAGAGGTCCGCCGAGGCGCCTGCGGCGGCAATCTGGTCGGCGAGCCCTGACGGTGACTCGGGTACCACCGCACCGAGCGGACCGGTCGGCGTGACGTCGTGCCGGTCAGGAATCACCACAACCAGTTGCACGCCGGTCACGCTCACCTGATGGACTCCGGGATCCTTGACGCCGAGCAGCCGGGCAGCGGGAGCGCGACGGCACAGGTCCGCGAGCACGACCCGTTTCCCTTCCTGCGCACTGGACAGGGCGAGCGCCGCCACGGACAGCGCCCCGACCCGTGGGTCGTCTACCGGGACGACGGCTAGGGTGGCGACGCCGCTCGGGCTGGTCCGGACAGCGTGGCGCAGGTACGCGATGACGCGCTGCGTGCCTCGGCCTTTCGCGGCGGCCAGGCCGCGACCGCCGGTAAACCGGCGAGGGGCGGGGACGGTGAGCCTGATAGGAGCGCTGAGCGCGCGCGCGATGTCGTCACGCCGATGCAGCCGGTCGGAGGTGACCGCCCGGATGATGACGATGGCCATGCCCAGCGCGAGGCCGACGAGAAGCCCAGCGCCGCCGTAGAGGATGAGACCCTTGTAGCGCGAATGAAACAGCGGGCTGGCCTTGTCGAGAACGTTGCTGTTGGCGATCATCTGCGACGTGGTGATCTGGCTCGACGCCTTCTCGGCACTCGCGGTGGTCTCGAACGCGGCTAGCTGGTTCTCCGCCTGGTCGTGCTGTGCCTGCAGCGAGGTGAGCTGGGTCTGCTGCGCGGGCGTGGTGGGCTGTGCGGACACCTGCTGTATATGGTTGTCGATCGATCTGACGTGCTGCTTGTACTGACTGACCTGCTGGTCGAGCGCGCTGGACTGCAGCTGCAGCTGCTCCTGGAGCAGGGTCGCCCTGAAGCTGAGGAACGCCGCGGCCACGACGTTCGCGGTGTTGACCGCCACCGCGCTAGATGGCGCGCTTACCGTGATGCGCAGCACGCGGTCAGTGACGACGGTTGCCGTATACGTGCCGAGGAAGCTGCCCGGGTCTCGCGACGACCCGAGTTGCCGCAAGGCCAGCACAGCCACGGAGCGGCTTTGCGCGATCGCCTGGTTGTCAAGTATCGCCGTGCCGGGTTGCGCTTCGGGACCCACCGTCAGCAGGATTGTCGTCCCGGCCTGATACTGGGGCGGCGACGATACGTGCAGGCCGGCGCCGATGATCAACCCGACCACGGCGGTGGCCATCCAGAGCAACCTGCTACGACGCAGGGCCGCCCCGATGAACCCCAGGCTCACTAGGCCAGCGGCGGGATCGGCGCCCCGATCGTCGACGGCGATAACTTCGTCGGGCCACTGGTTCCCAGGCCTGTCCCCCCGTCTGCTCAGACCGGGCTCCACCGCCTGGTCTCCGTCCCTCATCATTCGGGTCTCCATTGTGGTGTCGGTCACCGGGGTCAGCCATCTCCGCTGCGCCGACGGGCCCGGCCGTAGCAGACGGCCGGTCGCGTACCCGGGGGGATCAGGCAGGCGGGTGCCCGCTTTGCGGACGTCACGATTTTGCCACGGCGTGCGGTTGTCGTAAGCACGAAGCGTTGCGTTGCTACCACGTCCTGACGTGCCTCGCTCCCCGGCGGACCTATACAAAGGAGCGGTGACGGGGCGGCCCTGATACGGCAAAGGCGCACTAACCGGGACAGGGCCTCGGTAGCGCAGCAGCCGCACCATGTATTCATAGCGGCGGGGAAGACTGATTTCTTGCAGCTTGCTGGCGTGCTGCTGGCCAAGGAGCACGCCAGCCTGCGGTATAGCCACGGCCATGTAGACCAAGCCGCCGGCTGCCAGGCCGGCGACCAGTGCCGCCAGCGGGCGATCAAATTGCGAAGCCACGGCCCGCGCCGCGAATGCCGCCGCGGTCGCCGCCAGAAGCGGGGGCAAGACCGCCTTGACCAGCGTGATGAGGTGAACTCCCGTCGCCCTCCGCAGTGC
>Ga0070735_10005929_pt1 | contig 10042 bp, 5 predicted proteins | sample Coa_R1_FD_66443 | JGI IMG/M metagenome (GOLD analysis project Ga0070735, IMG submission 66443) | Surface soil microbial communities from Centralia Pennsylvania, which are recovering from an underground coalmine fire - Coalmine... | ecosystem: Environmental > Terrestrial > Soil > Unclassified ... | reverse complement strand
GCCGCGCTAGTCCTGCTCTCGTTGTTCTGGCACCAATCGTTGTTGGTACGCATACGGCAACTCGTGTTCCTGCCCCTGCTCTTCACTGCCTGTAGCGCCATCATCTTCTGCCTGAGTTCAGCATCAACCAGTGGCTTAATGTCCTGCAACGCCGATTTCGCCGGGCGCTACGCAACACCACTTCTACTCACCCTACCTTTCATCTTCGCCGCCATCTGCATATTCATCGTGAACGTAGGGACCGACTTATCGCGTCCGCACCCTACATCGGAAATACACGATTCAGAAATGTCAGGCACGATGGACGCGATAAATCGGTCCCTACCTGGAAATATACGTTTCGCTGCAATCGTTCAGTGCGCGGTTTTTGTACTTGTCCTGCTCTATGTAGGTTTGCAGTCTGTTACCTATGGACTCACAAACCCCGGCACGACGTTCCAATCGCCGTATTGTTCTATTGGCCCGGCCAATAATGACCCCATTATTGCGTATATGCAGCAACAGCATATACGCTATGCCTGGGCGACCAATTTTCTGGCCTATCCGATTGTATTCAAAACGGATCGGCAGATTATCGCTGCCGACCCGTTGCCGCTCATCCATCCGAAAATCGCGATTAATCGCATTCCTGAGTATACAGCGATGGTCATGCATGCCGACCGCCCCAGCCTCATCGTGTTCGTGCGCCATGGCGACACGCACCCGTCCCTCTTGAGAACACTCGCTGCCGAAGGCGTAACATACCGCTACGCGCTGTTCCCCTCAGAGCCAGGGGTTGATGTTCTTGTTGTTACCCCTCTGAATAGAACAGTTTCTCCCACTTCACCAACGGCACTGGATATATTCTATTGCAGCGCATAATATGCATCTCTTGCATGCATTGCAGGTGTGGAAAAAGTTGACTTGCGTACCACAAAGTACTATGCTATGCAACGTAAATAGGCAATCATAGTTTTTTATGTCAGAATGAGAAAAAATAGATCAGCCTGTCTGCAAGGCTGCATGAGTTGAGGTGGTTGTGATGCAGAGCCTGAAAAGGAGTTTTGTTCATAATGTTTCGTAGTGTGTTCACTGTGCGAAATGCATGGCGTGTGCGTATTGTGGCGCTGGGTTGTATCGTTTTATTTGTCGGTATCGGCTCTCAAGTGCTGGTCAATGCCCTCGCGGCCTCTAGTGGCCCAGAACTGGATACGGTAAAAGTTACGGCCTCTACGTTTTCCGGTAGAATGACTGATGGGAACTGGTCATATGCAGGAGCATGCATTGTCTCACCGGATCAATTTTCTCTGGGTAGTATCATTGCCCTCTATAATAGTGACGGTTCGTTCAATCTTCAATGTACTGCTGAAGATAGCAATCAAACCATCACTTACGGCCAGATTGGTCTTATCATTCCCGGCGACGCGGGTGCGACCCAAAGTTGGGGGACGCAATATTTGACGGCGCGTGTGCTACGTATCGGTTGGGGCAAATATAGCTCGCCGATACCTCCATCCACCGCTATTCTGGTCGCTCCTTTACCACCTTCGCATTTCCCCAAAAAATAATGTTAGGAGCCGGTTCACCCGTATCGTATCTGCCATTTGATGCTTGCTGTTATCATACGTGCAATAGTATAGAGTGCTTGACATGGGCGTAGCCGCATGTTATATTTTTATTGCAATTAGTTATATAACGATGAAAATGATCAGCAAACAGTGAAGGATACGCAAGAATTATGACGACATTCCCAGAATCTAATGCATCACATATCAGTCAACCAGTGGAGCAGAGGCAATCAATACCCCCATTTGTCCCTGCATCGGATGAAACAGAGACAGCCGCCGTTATTACGCACAATCTTGTGCGCACTTTTGGGCAAAAGGTTGCTGTGAATCATCTGAATTTGACGGTACAGCGCGGCGAATTTTATGGTTTTCTTGGCCCTAATGGTGCCGGAAAATCTACTACCATTAAGATGCTGACAGGGCTGTTGCGCCCTACATCTGGCACTGTTTTTGTCGGCGGGGTAGATGTCTGGCGTGATCCGTTGCAGGCTCGTGCCTTGATGGGCGTGTTGCCGGAATACTTGAATCTGTACGAACGGCTGACCGGGCGCGAATTTCTGACCTTTGCCGGTCATATGTATGGCGTTTCCACCACCGATATCCAGCGGCGCTCGGAACAATTGTTGCAGGTGCTGACTCTTGCCGACGATGCTGATAAGCTGGTTGTTGACTACTCTGTTGGTATGCGCAAGAAAATTGCCCTTGCAGCTGCTATTATGCACCGACCGCAAGTCCTGTTCCTCGACGAGCCATTCGAGGGCATTGACCCGGTCAGTTCGCGGGTCATCCGCGATATCCTGCACGATCTCACGCAGCGCGGCACCACCGTCTTCTTCTCGTCACATATCATGGAAGTCGTCGAACGTCTGAGTACTCGTGTGGGCATCATCAATCAAGGCGTCCTTGTTGCCGAGGGAACGTTGCAAGAGTTGCGCGAACGGGCCAGTGGACAGGACAAAGACGCGACCCTGGAAGATATCTTCCTCAACGTCATTGGTGTACAGAACGAGAATCACAATTTGAGCTGGCTGGAGTAAAAGTTCAGGGACTTAAATAAGCAAAGAGGAATGATTTTCAACCGGGGAGGCCGTTGCAAATGTTTGCAACGGCCTCCAGGCGCACTACGAAAAGACTGTCATTACTGGTATTTATGCGGGAATCGTGAAGTTGGCTGAACACTGGCAACCACAGGCTCATTCCCAGAATGCTTCCCACTTCGAATCGCCAGGCCACTTGTTGGACTATATGCCGCCTCATCGAAGGTGCTTCCCACTTTGGGGTTCGCGACCATAAAGACGGGATGGGCCATTCCATTGGCGATCGAGGTAGAGATATAGTCTCCGACCATAAACCCTTGAGTTGTATTTGCAAGCCAGGTTAACGTCATGGGTCCGGCCAGCTGGGTCTTTGCAGTCCAGGTGCTTCCTCCGTTGGTGGAGGAGACAAAGCCCACATCGAGTTTACAGGTGGATGAGTTGCAACTCGTCGCGGGATAGTAGTAGAAGGCCAGCCCAAGATGCGTGCTGCTGCCCGATGTTGACTTGTCTACCGCCAGACCAGGAATGAAGTGATCAACTCCACTGCCAACCGCATCGGCGGGTATGCGCGTCACGGCTGACCAGCTCGTGCCGTTAGTCGAGGTGGTCATGACCAGGTCGTTGGCCCGACAGCGTGATTCAAAACGGCAGTCAGACCATACTACGTAGACCTTCCCCGCACCATCAATTTCTGCCGTTGGCAAAGAGCCGGAGCGGATACTTCCAGCGTCGGTATGATGGCTGATGGAGGTTACGGTGATCGTGCTGTTCCAGCTGGCTCCCCCATCAGTGGAGGTGAAAGCCAGCAGAGACGTTTCGATGGCATTCTCGATGGGAACGATTACCGTACCGGAGGGCTGCACAAGGGGCTGGCCGCCGATCACGGTCGCGTTGTTGGCGGTCGATTTTCTCGTTCCCCACGTCGCTCCTCCGTCTGTGGAGGTACTCATCTGGACGAGATTGCCGTTGCCATTGTCGTCCCATTCGGTGTAACAGTGTCCATAGAAAGGGCTGGTCGAGGTGACATCGCACACTGTCCAGTTTTTGTCCTGGTTTTGCGTTCCACCTGAGGAATTCACCTGAACCGGCGTATTGCCCCAGGTCAATCCGCCATCGGTCGAACGGCTGACCAATACTGCGGGAGCCGTTGGGGCGATATTGGGATTCGCGCCCACTAAACCGAGATAGGAGATGAGCCATATGTTGTCTTTCGGGTCATAGGCCACTGTGGGGTCGCTCACGCGATCGTAGGTTCCAGGCGGCGTCGCAAAGGTGGTAGTGCCAGGCAGGAAGCCACTTGTCCAGGTTGATCCCCCATCCGTCGAGGTCGCAAACCCGATATTGGAGGCTCCGCCATTGTTAAAGCGACCAACCTGGAAGGCCGAAACAATCGTTGTACCAAAGGAATAGGTATCGGGTTCAACTTCGGTAGCGTGCTGGCTGGTGCTATTCGTATAGGGGTCGGTACTCAGCCGCGTGAGGGCCACGTTAGCAAAAGCCAGAATAGTTGACGAAAGGACGAAGAGCAGCGAGAGCGTGAGGGCGCTGATGACCCGTAGCGGCCATCTGTAGCGAGCATGAAATAATCCCACGGTTCCTCCTTGAAGCGGGTAAGTGAGGTGAAACGATAAAAGATGTTCGACACTACGAGGAACAATATTTAGGAGAATTGCTGTATTAACAATACCATTACAATTTTTCCTTTGTCAAGTGGTTTTCTTCTTCGCTGGAAGTACAGCTTCATTTTGCACATCTGGAACTGGCCGATAGCGTGCAGACTATACTTCATCCACTGATAGCGCCCGTCCATCATCCCAGAGGGTGGTAAATGTTTTCTCACCAAGAAAAAGGCGTGTTTGCCTCACAGCGCGTTCATAGACAGCGCGTTCAGCGGGCGACATCGGCACCTGAATATCTTCTCGCAATCGCGCCGCCGCAGCCCAGAGCCGTACTGCCCGGTGGTGATCTCCTTGTGCGATGGCTAACTGGGCCATGCCTTCCAACGTGAGAACGGTGGTTTCCGTCCTGTCTCCCAATTCTTTTCCCACGGCCATGCTTTCCTCAAACAATGATCGTGCAGTTTTGTAGTCTCCCTGTGCTGTAACGATCTCGCCCAGAATGGTAAGATACTGCCCGGTAATTTCTCGATCCCCGCCCTGTTTGTAGAACCGGAGACAATCCTCCACCAGGCTACGCGCCTCAACCAGATTTCCCTGCCTGGAAGCGACCCACCCTGATAACCCTCGAATACTGGCCGCACTGCGGCTATCTCCAAGTTCTTCGGCCACCTCAAGCCCTTCCTGAAGTAACGAATGTATGCGTTGAAACGGCGGATGTTCTACCGTGCCAAAGAGAACCTGCGCCAATTGGTACAGAGCGTGGACAATTCCCGCTTTATTCTTCAAATCCCGTTGTCGTTTGAGTACCTCTTCGAGCATGACACCCGCCTGCACGTAATCGCCCTGTGTTTGTAGAATGAACGCCATGTTGAGCATCGTGGAGGCAATGCCCTGCTGATGATTCAGTTCTCTGGAAAGTGCAAGGCTTTGTTCATAAAAATGATATGCCTGCACAGTCTGGTTTTGCTGATGTGCTATCCAACCAGCCACGCGCAAAGCTCCCGCCAGTTTGGCGCGATCTCCCAGCGTCTGATAGCTCTCGATGCCACGCTTCCCCAACGTTTCAGCCCAACCGAGGTTGCCCAGGCGCATAATCAACTGCGCAGCGATGACATAAGCGGCGGCGAGGGCGGGTGTTACTTCCCCTTTATAGGCGCTCAGCGCCAGCTCCATAAACTTCCATCCTTCGGACAGGTAGCCTCTTGCCATCCAGAACGGGCCTAAAGCTCCTCCCATGCGTAGAGCCATAATGTTTCGGTACGCCACGTCTTGCTCAGAATATGCTGTATTTGTCTGCTCCAGCATCCACGCCATCGCCGCTTGCAGGTTTCCATGCTCCGCATCTAGCCGCTCCAACCATTTTACCTGTTGAGACCCCTGCAATTCCCGCGCAGCTTCCTCAGCCAGTGCCAGATACCACATGGCATGGCTCCGACGCGCAATTTCCATTTCTTTCTGTTCAAGCAAGCACTCTTTTCCGAATTCACGGATTGTCTCCAACATTTCCAGGCGCGGCTCACCTGCTTCATTCGCTGGTTCCGACAACTGCAACAGGCTTTTATCAATGAGCGAATCCACTCCATCAAGGCCAGTTGCCATGCCCTCTGTTGTTCCCTCCATTACGGCGGCAAATACAGACTCTGCGGCGTCGAGAGTGAAGCCACCCACAAAGACTGAGAGCAGGCGAAAGAGACGCTGTTCGTCGGCATCGAGCAGATCATAGCTCCAACGGATCGTGTTACGCAGGGTCTGCTGGCGTGCTGGTAGTGTTGGGAGACCTTTTGTCAATACCTTCAAGCTCTGTGAAAGACGCGGCAGCAGCACGTGGGGAGGCAATAACTTGACGCGAGCGGCTGCCAGTTCTATTGCCAGTGGTACACCGTCCAGCCGCACACAGATTTCTGCCAGTATAGCCGCATTTGCCGAAGTCACCTGGAAGCCGGGTAGTAACATGCTGGCCCTTTGCACAAACAGTTCGACAGAAGGGGTTTGCGCGATGGCTGTGCTATCAGAAAGATGGTGTAAGTCCGGCACAGCAAGAGGCAAGAGCCTGTACTGGTACTCCATCGCGCTGCGCAAAACAACGCGGGTGGTTACAAGTATCTTCATTCGTGGGCAAGCCGCGAGTAATTGTTCTAATACCAGGGCAGCCTGCACGATATGCTCGAAGTTATCCAGCACGAGCAGTATCTGTTTTTCCTGTAAAAATTGTTGCACTCGCTCATGAGGCGCGATACTTTCATCCGAGAGGTTTAACTCGTGCGCGATAGCAGACATGACCTGCTCCGGGTGGCTGACAGCAGTCAGGGCAACGAAGTAGATGCCATCGGCAAAGAGAGGCCATAATTCCTGCACAAGCTGAATGCTCAGGCGTGTTTTCCCAATACCCCCTGTTCCGAGCAAAGTGAGGAGGCGTACATCGGGCGCAGTCAGCAACGTTTTGATTTCAGCAATTTCACGTGAACGCCCTATCAGAGGTTGTGAAACAGGCGGCACTTTCCCTAATGAAGGAGATGGAGCCTGGCTTGAAAGAACTTCTGGCTCTTCTATGCTATGCACAGGCCGTTCATCCTGATACGTCTCCTGTTCGGTCGCATACTCATCGCCATCCGGTAGCAGTTCTAATTCCCTGGCATTTTTGCCAAAGAGCGCACATAAACGCTCTCGATAGAATGGAAATGGCAGCGTCTGCCTTTGCTCCCAGCGTATGACTGTCCGTACATTTGTACCCACCGCTTCGGCGACTTTTGCCTGTGACCAGCCGCGCAACTCGCGTTCGATCTTCAGTGGGTGTGATTTTATTTTCTCTGGCATATTTGAGTTCAGCAAAGATTTGTAGGCTTACCGGAGATACAACATCTCCCCCTGATATCAATGTCACATAGATGCCATATCTGGCAAGATGTGCAATTGGACTTGATATTATGCTTCTCACATCGTTAAATATTTACAGAAGGAAAAACAAAGATGCTTATCATTCATTGTGCTGGCTAGAGTAACAGAAAGGAAATAGTTCATGGTCTGCCTGTCCTGGCATCCACAGGGTGCCAGGACAGGCAGACCATGAACAACAAAACGATATGGTTGTACATAGCGATAAACTACGCTGGCTCTTCTGGTTGCGTTGGCGACTCTTTTCGCGCAGCTTCACCCGTGACAAAACACGCATCATCACCAGCATTATATACATTGTGATTTTCTTGCCATTGTTTGGTGCCGCCGCAGTTGGCTCGTTTTTTGCCTATCGTTATCTGCCCCCGCCCGCCAATTCCGAGGTCTTATTCCTGGTGTTGACTGGCGTTTACCTGCTGTGGATTGTGCTGCCGCTGCTGGAATTTACCGTCAACGAGGGACTGGATGTCTCAAAATTGGTGCAGTTTCCGGTGACACGCCTGGAAATTATGCTCAGTTTGCTCTTTTCCACGCTGCTGGACATTCCCATGGTGGCACTGTTGTTTTTGTTGATTGCTGTTGTCGCGGGCTGGGCAGTTTCGCTGCCTGTTATCCTGTTTACCATTGTGGCGATGCTCATTTTCTACGTACAGGTCGTGGGTATCAGTCAACTTGTACTGGCGTTGCTCATGCGCACATTGCAAAGTCGTCGTTTCCGCGATTTAAGCATTGTACTCATCGCAATTTTTTCGTCATCGTGCTACCTTGTCCAGCAGGTCGCTTTGCGCGGTATCGGCACCAGCAATTTTGTGAACAACCTCCAACATGCCGGTTTCTCCAGCTACCTGCAATGGTCTCCACCAGGGATGACCGCTCGCGCCATTCAGCAAGCCGTGATTGGCAACTGGGGTGTTAGTGCAATCTGGCTCTTTGGTGCGCTAATCACCTCCGTCGTCGTTCTCTACCTCTGGCAGCTTGTGCTGGAACGCAGCCTGAGTACGCCCGAAATTGGCGGAAAAGTGCGTACTCGTCGTCATCGTGCCAGAGGAGAAGCTGCTGTAGCTTCAACGCCTTCGCTACGAGCCTCGGCTGCAATTGCGGGTGGCTCTGCACAGCGTAGTCTCGGCATGGAGCAAACCCTGGCGATGACCCGCAAAGAGTTTGTCTACTTCTGGCGTGACCCGCAGTTGAAGGCGCTTTTCTTCCAATCGCTCGTCTACATCCTCGTTTTTACCATCGGGCCAATTTTTGGCACTGGCGCAAGAAATGACTATAGAGCGTCGCTCTTTATCGCGCCGCTGGCGGTCTTTTTCTCCATCTTTGTCCTTTCGTACAATACGCTGGGCATGGAGCGCGATAGCCTGACGACGCTCTTCCTTTTCCCCATTGAGCCGCGACATATTCTGATGGGGAAGAATCTGGCAGTTGCTCTCATTGGCGTGGTTGAACTCGTTCTGCTGATGGTTCTCGGCGCGTTCCTCTCGCATAACCCGGTGTATATATTGCCTCTGTTGACCATCGGTCTGGCCGGCATTGCTATTGTGCTGGGTTGCAGCAACGTGTCGTCCGTTTTCTTCCCCACACGCATGCGGCAGATGCAGCGTGGTTTCCGCGCCACTGGCTCCTCGACAGGCAATGCTGGCTGTTTGCGCGGCATCATGTCGCTGGCAATGATGGCGGTTACTGCCATTCTGCTCATTCCAGCCGCCCTGGGACTTGCTCTGCCCATATTCCTGAACGCGGAATGGGCATGGGTAATCACCATTCCCGCATCGCTCATCTACGGCCTCGCTTTTTACCTTATCGTCACCCGTGTCGTTGCCGCTCGCATGCTTGAACGCGAACCCGATATCCTGCTGGTAACAACACGCGAATAAGGAAAAACTCATGCAACATTCTGGCTCCATACATGCATGAAGCCAGGGTGTTGCATGAGTTTTTCCTTATTCGGGCGAATCGTTTCCGCTTTTTCCGCCAGCATAGGTATCTATATAGTAGGAGGTGGTAAGTCTGAACAATACGGGGTTAGTTGCTCTCTATATTATTGCTCAACTTCTTACCGCTTCCTACATGGTAACATGAGCGACGTATTGCTCTCGACAGGGCATAGTTGCTCATGTTACACTCTATATAAGGTTGGAGTAGATTGTCCTATGGCAGGAAAGTGGGATACCAGCACCAAACGGCTGGTGAGTACAAACCCGGCGGATTTCATTCGCTGGCTGTTACCGGGAGCAGAGTTCACCGGAGTTGTGGAGGCAAAATCGCTCAGTCTCAATAATCGGGAGATTGAAGCGGATAACCTGTACCAGTTCACGTTGAACGGAATACCGTGTATCATCCACATCGAATTTCAGAGCTATTCCGATGGGCTGATGGCAAAACGTATGTGGGAGTACAATTCAATAACGACTTCGGTGTACGACCGTCCAACGGATTCATTCGTGATTTATCTGAAACGCTGTAAAGTAACCGAACCATACTATGATTGGATATTTCCCATTGGGAATACAGTGCATCAATTTAAGTTTCATGTAATCAAATTATGGGAAATACCACTGGAGGTTCTCAAAGAGGCAAATTTAACGGTTCTGTTACCTCTGATGGTTCTTTCCAGAGGAGGTAAACGCCGGAACGTAGTTGAAGACGCGATAACTACCATCCAGACCGTGGAAGGTGAAGACGCTCGTGATTTATTGTCGTTGATATACGTGTTCGCATCGTTAGCGTTCGCGAAAGAAGCCGACCGGCACTGGTTAAAAAGGAGATTTCGCATGTTCGAGGACGCATTAAAAAACTCCTGGGCCTATCAGGAAATCTGGCAGGGAGGGAAGCTGGAAGGGAAGCAAGAAGGATTGCAAGTGCAACGCCAGATGGTAGAGTATATTGTAGAGACGAAATTCCCGGCCCTCGTAGGGATGGCAAAAGAGCGTGGCAATGCTATTGA
>Ga0070735_10005928_pt1 | contig 10042 bp, 7 predicted proteins | sample Coa_R1_FD_66443 | JGI IMG/M metagenome (GOLD analysis project Ga0070735, IMG submission 66443) | Surface soil microbial communities from Centralia Pennsylvania, which are recovering from an underground coalmine fire - Coalmine... | ecosystem: Environmental > Terrestrial > Soil > Unclassified ... | reverse complement strand
GCGGGCGTCGAGTATCAGCTTCCGTTTGGAGGCACCAAGGACTCCAGCTTCGGACCAAAAGAGCAAGGTCCCGCCGCCCTCGAGTTTTACTCCGATTACAAGACCGTCTATTTGAAGTACTGAAATGCGATTAGGTCAAATCAAATGGCACAACACGATTACCGCCGCCGTCTTTGATGACGATCACGTGCGGGCAATCCCCGAATACAATCTCTACCAACTGATCTGCCGCGCCGAAAAAGAGAACGTGCCGCTGGCCGTCCTGGCGAAGGGGCTGGCGCAATCGTTTCGCGAAGCGGCCGATCCTGTTATCCCGCTGCATCCCCGCGAGGTCTGGGCTTGCGGCTGTACCTATGAATCGAGCGCCTCGTTTCGCGACGCCGAACACGGAACCCGCGAAGGTTTCTACGCCCACGTGTACCGCGAAGCGCGCCCGGAGATTTTTTTCAAAGGCACGACGCGCACCTGCGTCGGTCCGGGCGAGCCGATCGGCATGCGCCCCGATTCGCGTTTCACGGCCCCGGAGCCGGAACTTGCCATCGTGCTCGGATCGAAAGGCAAGGTGCTCGGGTACACGCTGGCGAACGACGTTTCGGCGTGGGACATCGAACGCGAGAATCCGCTCTATCTTCCGCAGTCGAAAACGTACGCGAATTCATGCTCGATCGGTCCGGTGATTGTGACGGAAGATGCATTGCCGGACCCGTATGCCCTGACGATCACATGTACCATCGCCCGCGGCGGTTCGACAATCTTCTCCGGCGAAACTTCAACGTCGAAGCTGAACCGCAAGATCGGCACTTTGATCGAGTACCTGCTGCGATCGAACCCGGTGCCCACCGGATCGGTGCTGTTGACCGGCACCGGGATTATTGTGACCGAAGAATCGGCGCTCGCGGCGGGCGATGTAGTGACAATCGGGTGCGCGGGGATCGGGCATTTGTCAAACGCGGTCGCGGTCGTCTGACGAGACGCGCGCTACGCGGGGTAGGTCCCGGCGATGTAGTTGTTCAGGTGGTCGATGGTGGCGTCTTGCGCCATTATGATCCAGTTCACGAGGTCGCCGATCGAGACGATGCCGATAATCCGATTGCCTTCGCGGACCGGCAGGTGCCGGATGCGGTGGCGGGTCATGATCCGCATGCACTCATCGACGGTGTCGTCGGGGCTGGCGCACTCGACACGAGTGGTCATGATCTCCTCGACGAGAGTTGTCCGGGAAGCGCGGCCCTTCAAGATCACTTTGCGTGCGTAATCGCGTTCGGAGACGATGCCGAGCAATTCGCGATCGCGCATCACGGGCAGCGCGCCGACGTGTTTGCCGGCCATGAGTTCGAGAGCCTCGTAAACCGGCGCTTCGGGGCCGATGCAGTAAAACTCGTTTCCTTTGAATCGTAAAAGCGATCGAATTGGATCCGTTACTTCCATGGCATTCCTCCCAACGGGAGCCCCATAGATTAGATAGCGGAGAGCAGGGAAATAGTAACGGCTGTTCCTATCGCTGGATCCGGCCTAGCGGGGCCTTGCACGCACCTTACGAAGCTGTCCGCCGGATCTTCCGGTCTCGCGAGGTTGTTCCAGCAGCTTATTGCAATGCAGGCAACGCGTCCGGTCCGAGCGGGTGGACAGATGGCAGGCGGGGCAGTACGTCTGCGGGAGTGAAACGGTGGTGGGGGCGAGCAGCGACATCGTGTTGGTTCCTATGCCTGACCGAATCGGCGGGGTCAGGTGTTTCCTTTAGGAGACTCCCGAACGCCCGGATTGTTTCAAGAGTGCCTGAACCGCTCTCTTACGGTCGCGGCTCGTTCTGAGCGGCGCGCGGCTCTAGCGGCCGAGCAACGATTTCGAGAATGCGCCGTTGCGAGGGGCGGATGCACTCTCCGTCGAAGCCTCCCGCCGCGGCCGCAAGGCGTCGGACGTTTGCTTCAACGACATCAACAGCGACGTCTTCGAGACGCGGCGCACAATCGGTTCGACGATGAGGCGCACGGAAAACGGAATGTCGCGGCTCAAAGCGATGGCCTCGAACTCGACGTACACACCGCCGTCCCGCTCCACGAAGCGCGAGAAACTATACAGCCGCCAGATCAATCCCGTGCCCGTATCTGGCGGGAGCGTCCGCTGGTTGGAGTGCTCAAAGTTCTCGATCTCGCGGATGGACGTGGAACGCGACACGCTGTACCAGTGCCGGTCGTCCACGCGAGTGTAGGAAGATTCGTACTCACTCGCGAGAGCTTTCTTCATAAGTAGAGACTGGTTTAAGAGAACCATCGAGAACGCGTCGTCCTTTGATCCCGGCGCGGAAAGCCGCTTGGAATCGACAACCGAAGGGCGGTAATAATCTTTGTAGCGGTTATAGTCGCGGACAACGGCGAGAACATCGGTGATGTGCGCGTCCGGAATAAACGCCGCTCCGATCCAGTCATGGATCAATCCGTGAGGCACGTTCACCGGGGCACGATCGCTTGCCGCCGCGACCACCACCTCGCCGCGGCGCACACGATTGAGTCTATCGCCGGATTCGTCCGTCCACAGGAAGTGCGATCCGCGAACACGCTCCATCATACGAGCATTGGCGCCGCGGATGTATTCCTCCCACGCCTGGATTGTCGCCGGTTTCAGTTCCCCGGCTCTCGATGGCGCCACCGCCATCAGTAGAGACACCGATAGCGCGGCGATGACGTGCGATTTCATTTATTCCGATCCTCCACCCGAGGCGACGACCGAACTCTCTTCCTTCGCGAGCGTCTCCTCGATGGTCAATAACGCGCGGCCCACGAGCCGCGTGTCGATGTTCAAATGTGTAGTGCGTCTACACTGCAACCCGCCGCGATTTTCAAATTCGCGGAGGATCTCCACGCTTCGTATATACACGGACGGGCTCTTCACTAACCGCCCGTCCTGCCTGACTGCAAGGCCTGTCCTGCCGTCAATCCATAGATGACCAGCGATTAGTCCGGGTCGCTTTTTCTTTGGCTCGATTTCGAAAACATATGCGAGCGTTTCGCTCGTTCCGACGGAGCCCACGTAGCGGAAGCGATAGTTGAGCGGCGTAACCGCGATGGTCTCGGCGGGAATCTGATCGGCCTGCACCTGCGCGTTCAAGTAACGAGCCAGCACCTCGTGCTTGACAGTCGAGTCTCCCTCGACAGAAAGGACTTCCACATCCAACTTGCGGTGCGGCCGCCGATGCAGAATCGCCCGCAGGCGGCCAGTCTTACCGAGTTTCGGAAGTGAGGCATCGAGCGCGACCAACACGTCATTCGGTTTGGCTTCGACGCCTCCGGCCTGCGCAGTGATGAAGCGGGCGAGCGCAATGTCGTGTGCCAGCAATTCGTCCGCGCGCGATGGCATGGCCATCACCGACAGTACGAACACAGCAGTGCTTGCGAGCCTGATCATCGGACCCCTTCGTAAATCAGTGCTGCGGGATTGGAATTCGCTTCACACACAGCTACAAATACGGACCTCGTGCCTGATTGGATGTTGCAGTGCAAGCTGGCGGATCTCAAGTTCTGCTTAAGAGCGGGCCTCTTGTTACGCTATCGATCATGTCCCTCCTGGCTCAGGACCTTCGATTCGCGATTCGAATGTTCGCGAAAAATCCGGGGCTCACTCTGACCGCGTTACTGTCGCTCGCCATCGGCATAGGCGCCAATACTTCGATCTTCAGCGTCGCGAATGCTTTGCTGCTCCGGCCGCTTCCTTATCCCGACGCGGGCCGGCTTGTGATTCTATGGAATCGATCGCCTGGCCTCGGCATTACGCAGGATTGGTTTTCGCCCGCGCAATACCACGATATTCGCAACGGTTCACGTAGTTTCGAACAGGTCGCCATTGCGATCGGATCAACCTGCACTCTGACCGGCGACGGCGAACCGGAGCGCGCCGGTGCGATTCTGGTCTCCTCGAATCTGTTGCCGATGTTGGGAGCGAAACCCGCGGCAGGCCGGCTGTTTGTGACGGACGAAGATTCGCCGGGCAGGCCGCCTGTAATCGTCCTCACGCATGGCATGTGGGTGCGACGCTATGGCGCCGATCCGCGCATCGTCGGCCGCACAATCCTGGTTGATGGCCAGCCGCAAAAAGTGATCGGCATTCTCCCTGCGAGCTTTTCCTTGCCGCATGAGGTGCTGCCAACACTCTACGGAGCCGAACAGGCCGACATGCTGATGCCCTTACCGCTCGCGCCGAACGCCGCTCAGATCCGGACTCATGAAGACTACAACATCGTCGCGAGGCTGCGGGGAGGCATCTCACCCCGGCAGGCGCAGTCCGAGATGGATACGCTGACGGCGCGCCTACGCCGCGATCATCCCGACGTCTATCCGCCGAACGGCGGGCTAACTTTTGGCGTCGTCCCATTGTTCGAGAACGTCGTCGGAGCGGTGCGCCCTGCCGTGCTCGTCTTGTGGGGCTCGGTGGGTATGGTTCTGTTGATCGCCTGCGCAAATGTCGCGAATCTGCTGCTCTCGCGCGCCATTGCCCGGCGCAAAGAAATCGCGGTTCGCTTAGCGCTTGGCGCGAGCCGCAGTCGAATTCTTCGTCAATTGCTGACCGAGAGCGCGTTGCTCGGCGTGTGCGGCGGTGTTGTTGGCATTCTGCTCTCGCTGTGGAGCGTTCACGTCATCCAAGCCCTGGGAACGAAGAGCATCCCCCGGCTCGGCGAAATTTCAATCGACACGCGGGTCCTGATCTTCACGCTGCTGTTGTCGCTCGCGTCCGGGGTCTGCTTCGGCATTGCGCCCGCCCTGCGCTCCGCCCGCGCCGATCTGAACACGACTCTGAAAGACGCCGAGCGAGGTTCGGCGGGGACCAGTTCGCTATGGAGCCGCGGCAACAACGCTCGCCGCCTGCTGGTTGTAACCGAACTTGCGGTCTCCGTCGTGCTCCTGATTGCGGCGGGATTACTGATCCGCAGCTTCGTACGGCTCCAAGGCGTCTCGCCGGGTTTCGATCCCCACGGCGTCATCACTTTTGACCTTGCGATGAACGGCCGGAAATACGGCGACCGCGCGGCCGTCCGGAATGCCTATCGAGAGCTTTGGGCGCGGCTCCAAAAATCGCCCGGCGTCATCGCGGTGGGCGGCATTTCGGATCTGCCGCTCAGCGATTCGCTGGCGTGGACGCCAATAACCGTCGAAGGCCGCCAGCCGCCTCCGGGGGAGAAGTTCATCAATGCTGATGCGCGCACTGTCGCCGCAGGCTATTTCGAGGCGATGAGGATTCCACTCCGCCGCGGCAGGTTCTTCAACGAACACGACACCGATGCCGCGCCACGTGCGGTCATCGTCGACGAGCGATTCGCCGAACAGTTCTGGCCCGGACACGACGCGATCGGCAAGCGTATCCATGTTGTTCAGCTTCAGAGCGGTGATTTCTGGCAAACCATTGTCGGTGTCGTTGGCCGCGTCAAGCACGAGTCGCTCGACTCCGACCCGCGAATCGCATTCTACCTGGCCCACACCCAATTCCCGAGGCGCGGCATGACGGTCGCGGTCCGCTCGCGGACAGATCCAGCGGCGCTCGCATCGGCCATTCACCGCGAGGTGCGGGCTATCGATCCCGATCTCCCGGTCTATGGAGTCCGCTCGATGGACGAGCGGATTGCGGACTCGCTTGCCCGCCGGCGATTCTCCGAGTTGCTGTTAGCCGTTTTCGCCCTCCTGGCTCTGGTGCTTTCGACAGTCGGGATTTACGGCGTCATGTCGTACACAGTCAGCCAAGGCACGCGTGAGCTTGGCATCCGTATCGCTCTTGGCGCCAACACACGTAGCATTGTTGGCCTCGTGGCCCGGCAAGGGATGATGCTCACCGCATGCGGCATCGCGATCGGCTTGCTTGCGGCGATACTTCTTACGCGTCTGATGCGAGGCCTGCTCTTCGAAATCGGCGCAACCGACGTCGCCACCTTCGGCTCGACGGTTGTAGTGCTGATGGTTGTGGCTCTCGCGGCGAGCGTAGTGCCGGCCAGCCGCGCGGCCCGCATCGACCCGAATGGGGTGATTCGGGGCTCGTAGTTGGTGGATAGTAGTTGGTAGTGATAGTTCGTAACTCCGGCTACGAGCCCTGGGGTGATCCCCGTAGACGCGACCCACGACAACCCTAGTACTCTCCTCAGGCCCCCTAAGCTCCTCAATTGTTTGTATTTAGCACCAGTAACCAAAGCGCGCGAGTACTAAAGATCCGACTCGGTCAAGACGATCAGACAACTGGTGCGGGATTTTCGCTTTATGAATCGGCTTGTCAAAATTGCTCTTCTTTCCAGCTTTCCGCTGCTGCTCACGGGGCAGATTGCGCCGCAGAGCAGCATCATCATCGGCGCCCCCACGACGCCCTGGTTCCAGTTTTATGTCGATGCGCAACTGTACCAGGGGACTGCCACGTTTGTTTGGCCGCAGGGCAGCAAGCATATCCTCCAGGCAGTCAACAATCTTCCGCCTGGAAACACATGTCCGGCGTCAATGACAGCCCAACTCGCGGCCGACAATACGATCATCGCCGCGTTCGGCGGATGGAAGGATAACGCAGGCCTTCTCGGTCAAAGCTCCGACCCGGTCCAGACGATCACGGCGGATCCGAGGATCACATCCATCACAGCGGGTGTTTCGTTGTCCTATCGTGTGACCTTGAATTTCTTCAACGGGCCAACGGATGGCACGGGAACGCCGATCTATTGCACCTCGACAAACGGATCGCCCGGTGCGGCGCCGCCCACGCTGGTGCCTGGCAACGTTTTTATAGACAGCTCTGGTTTTTGGAACAGCGCAATCCTCTATTTGTCGGCGGGACAACATACACTCAACGCCTTCTCCTATCCGGGATTCGTTTTTGACGGATGGAGCATCAATGGTGGATTGCCCCAACCCTACCTGACCACGGTGGACGTTGAAGCGGCCGTCACGCTATTTCCGAAGTTCGAACCGGCCAAACGCGTCCGTTTCGTGACGAATCCGCAAGGTCTCAGCGTGCTGGTGGACCACAGCACTGTTCCCACGGCGCCGTATCTGAATAATGACGGCAGCTGCCCCTCTCAATACACACGCCTTCCCAAGCCGCCGCCAACCATCGCGCCGCTCTGTATCGGCGACATGGAGTTCGCGCCTGGCTCCCAGCACGTCTTGGCCTCACCCGCCTGGGAAGAAGACCAAGTCAGCAAGATCTGGGTATTCAAGGCGTTTGATCGAGGCGGTCAGAATATGATCTACACCGCGGACCCGAACGTAAGCACCATGGACGTGGTGAATGTGAATTATGTCCCGGGCGCCGACGTCCGGTTCCTGACCATTCCGCAAGGATTGCCCATAACCGTCGACAACCGTTCAAATTGGCCGAACAATCTCTTCGTATGGGGCCTCGGCGAGACGCATACGGTCAACGCGCAACCTGTGATTACCGACGTGAAGGGACGCAAATATACGTTCCGGAGCTGGTCGAATGGCGGCCCTGCCGCGCAAACGATCACGATGGACATGTCATACATTACGGGCCCAAGTCTGACGATGACGGCTACTTATGACGGCTTGAGCCGGCTGGTGGTGCAGACGTCGCCGCCCGGTATGTCGATCACGGTGGACGGGACTGCTTGCCAGTCTCCCTGCAATGTCGATCGTGCGCCCGGAACACCGGTGCATTTGACGGCTCCTAATTCCATCCCACTCGGAACCGGCTCCCGGCTCGACTTCACCAACTGGTCCGATAGCGGGGCGGCCGATCATGTCGTGACGGTGAATTCCGACATGACAGTGACGGCGAGCTTCCAGAACATGTACATGCTGGCTGCGGCGAGCAACCCGTCGGGCGGCGCCACGTTCCAGTTCAGCCCGGCAAGCTCCGATGGATATTACGCCGCAACAACGGCGGTCACGGTGACCGCGGCTGCGAATCCAGGATTCAAATTCAAGAAATGGTCCGGCGACCTCACCGGCGTATATCCGGCCGGTACGCTATCGGTATTGCAGCCCGCCAGTGTCGTGGCGCAACTCGATACAGTTCCTTATATCAAGCCGACTGGCGTTGGCAATTCAGCCGGCGACACACCCGATCATGTCGTCGCTCCCGGGTCGATTATTGCGATCACCGGCGCCAGCCTCACAGTGGACACGGTCAAGGGCAACACGAATCCCTTATCCCAGACACTTGATGGAGTGGTGGTGATCGTCGGCCAGCAGTATCTGCCCCTGATGTTGGTTTCGCCGCCCGTGGTCACCGCGCAGCTTCCTTTTGATCTGCCGGAAGGCGACTATAATCTGACTCTGTCGCGAGCCGGCCAGCCCGATGTCACCGCGCCATTCACGGTGGCGCGTAACGCCCCCGGCCTTTATTCGAACCCGAATTACCAAAACTCGGTTGCTAGCGCGTATCATCAGGACAACACGCCGGTGACTCCGGACAGTCCCGCGGTACAGGGTGAGATCGTGACGATTTACGGCACCGGATTCGGGCCGGTACAAAACCCGGTGTTCGCGGGCTTCCTCATCCCCGGTGCACCGCCTAATCCGCTGATCGACAACGTGCAGATTCAGCTCGGAGACTTTACGCCGGCTCCGGTTTGGTCCGGCAACTCGACGGACGTGATCGGCATGCAAGTGACGCGTTTCCAGATTACGCCCGATATGCCGTCGGCCACTACGCTGCCCTTGACGGTTACGGTTAACGGACGCACCAGCAACACCGTCAACCTGCCATTGCAGTAACGAGCTCGCCTGGTCTCTAGGACGTGTGGGGAAGTGCGCTCAGAATGAGCGCGACCAGATTCCACGCTACCAGCGCCGCGAACATGAAATTGATGCGGCGCAGCAGCTTGACCTTATTCATCCGCCAGCAATAGAAGCCCAGTAAAACGGCCAACAGCTTCACGATCAGCAATCCGTTAATCGGGCTAGCAGTCGCGGAGACGAAAAAGCGCACCAACGGGTTACCCTCGCGCACGCCGTGAAGCAGAAACGCGATGGTGGTCAGAAAGTCGAGCACCTGGAGATAGGAATATTGCAGGAAAAGGTGCGTCACCCTCCCGCGCTCCTGCGTGATTGCTGAGGTTTGGTCCGCCATTGACCCTACCAATATACGTAGATACATCTTAGGTTGGCAAGGTTACGAGTGTTCCAAGTACTAAGTAATCCGTACTGTGTGTTCCCTATAGATCGAAAGATCGACCGCGCTCGGGCGCCACGACCTCAACGTGGAAGCGATTTTCGATCTGTTCCTTCAGCGCCTCCTGCTGGTCTGACTCGCCATGCACGAGGAAGACTTTCTTAACTCCCGATGCAATCGGCGCTATCCAATCAAGCAGTTCGCGCTGATCCGCGTGGCCGCTAAGCTCATCGAGTTTCTCCACGTCCGCTCGCAAGCGCATCAGCTCGCCGAAAATAGGAACTTCCGGACGCTTCTCTTCGATCTTGCGTCCGAGCGTATTCTGGGCCTGATAACCAGTCAGCAGAATGGTGTTGCGTGAATCCGAGATGTTGTGACGAAGGTGGTGCAAGATGCGCCCTGCTTCGCACATTCCGGACGAAGCGATCACCATGTACGGTCCGTGCAGATCGTTCAGGCCTTTCGATTCCTCGACTGTCCGCACGTAGGTCAGACGTTTGAAGCCGAACGGTTCGCCGCCGTCGTGCAGAAAGCTGCGCGCTTCTTCGTCGAACAGCTCCTCGTGCTTGCGGAAGACCTCGGTCACCTCGAGGGCCAGCGGACTGTCGACGTAGATCGGAAAACCGGGAATTGCGTTCTGGTCCATCAGTTCGTGAAGCAACATCACCACTTGCTGTGTCCGGCCGACTGCGAAGGCCGGCACAATCACCTTGCCGCCGCGGTGATACGTCCGATTGATTACCGTGGCAAGGCGTTTCGCGATCGAACGGATGGGCTGGTGCAGACGGTCGCCATAGGTGCTTTCGAGAATCAGGTAATCGGCCTTGGGAGGTTTCTCGGGGTCGCGAATGATGGGCAGCCCGGGCCGGCCGAGGTCGCCTGAAAAAACGATTCGCGCAGTGCGGCCGTTCTCAGCCGCGTCGATTGCGATAAAGCTCGATCCTAGGAT
>Ga0070735_10005927_pt1 | contig 10044 bp, 8 predicted proteins | sample Coa_R1_FD_66443 | JGI IMG/M metagenome (GOLD analysis project Ga0070735, IMG submission 66443) | Surface soil microbial communities from Centralia Pennsylvania, which are recovering from an underground coalmine fire - Coalmine... | ecosystem: Environmental > Terrestrial > Soil > Unclassified ... | reverse complement strand
CCAGTATTGTTGGCCTGTGTTGCGATTCGGCCACGGTGTCTCAGTAATGCCGCGACAAAGCCCCGAACATTATTTTCACGCGACGACACCGCGGTTATGGTCCCCGTCACATACCCGTCGCCGGGTTCGGCGGCGCAAACAGGAGGATGGGATGCGTAAGTATTTGCTGGCGGGTGTCGCCACGTTGGGGGCGGCGGGATTTGCAGGTGCAGCCTTCGCTCAGGCTCCGGCGGCGCCGCCGTCACCGACCGAAGGCACGTTGGTGACCGCGCCATCAGGTGGTCCGTCCTACGCCAACAACAACAACAACTACCAGGCTGCTCAGCTGCCTGGCCCAGTTGCCAACCCCACCCCGGGCACCATCGTCATCCACATCAACGGCAAGGTGGTCGTGGAAGGCTGGGGCCTGTGGCAGACCGGCGATAACGGCACCTTCCACGGCGCGCCGAGTCCCACCTCGCTGGCCGGCCTCGCCGGCGGGAGCGGCGGCGGGTTCTCCAAGGTGCAGCCGCAGGCCATCGGCAGCTTCGCCCGTCTGTATTTCGGCGGCGACGCGATGGCGACCAACGGTCTGCGCTACGGTGCGGCGATCGAAATCCGCGAGAACTTCAGCGGCCAGCCCGACAGCAACACCAGTTCCGGTGCCAGCGGCTATTCGTCACTTGAGACGTTGTATGTCCGGCGTGCCTTCGTCTACGCGGCCGGCGCCAACTGGGGTATCATCCGCGCCGGTCAGGCCGATGGCCTCATCGGCATCTTCGACAACGGCGTGACCACCTTCCAGTTCCTGAATTCGGGCAACCTGAACGGTGGTGATCTCGAAGGCGCCGCGAACAACGGCTCTGCCCCGCCGTTCTTCTTCCTGGGTCAGGCGGGCAACGAGTACGCGAACACCAAGTTCGTGTATCTGTCGCCGCAGATTGCTGGGTTCGACTTCGGCTTCCAGTATGCGCCGAACACCTCGAACGGTGAAGGCATCAACTCGACCGCTGGCGGTGTCACTAATTCGCTCGTCGGCGCCGGCATCGGCACGGGCCTCGCCTGCGGCACGGCGACGACCGGCTGTCCGAGCCTGTCCGCTGGTCCCGGCTCGCAGGACGGCTCACGCGCTCTCAACCAGACGGCAGTTGGTGTGCGTTACCAGGGTGTGCTGGGTGGCGTGGGCATACTGGCCTATGGCGTGTGGATGGTCAGCGGCCACGCCGACTATACCGGCCCGGGTGTGAACACGGCGGCGGGCCTGGCCAACCTCGGTGCGGCCGGTGTTCGTGCGGTCGGCGGCCAATTCAACGGCCAGTATGACGGGCTGAACCTGGGCAGCGGTGGTCTCGCGCTGACTTATGCTGGGTTCACCGTCGGCGGCAACGTGATCGGCGGTCGGGTGAACGGCCAGTTGGGCCTGGTGCCGAAGGGCGGCGCACATGAAACGGCCGAGTTGGTCGGTGCGAAGTATGTCACTGGTCCGTGGACGATTGGCATCGTCGCCGAGCGCGGCGACTATCAGGGCAATCCGCTCCTGGCCGGCCTGACCCAGCGCCGTGGCCGCGCCATCGACGGCGGCGTGCAATACCAGGTGGCTCCCGGCATGGCGGTGTGGGCCGAGTATATGTATCAGGACGTCTGGCAGGGCGGTGCTGGCGGCCAGGGGACGGTCAACGTCAAATCCCAGGGCTTCCTACTTGGCGACGTGGTCAACTTCTAGCCACCAGCCAAGGCTTCACTGCGGGGGCGGCGAGGGAAACCTCGCCGCCCCTTGCTTTTTCGACGGAAACCCTTGGTCATGCTTGGCGCGACGCGTACAAAGGCGCTAAGCAGTCCCGCTACTTTTGCATGAGCAACCTGGGATGACCGCAATACTCAAATCCGCCCTCACAATCGTCGTCGGCTCGCTGTTTCTTGCCGGCTGCGGCGGGAGTGTGAAGCCCAACCCCACTGACCCTGGCTACGTTGGCCAACAAGGTCCAGCGAGCAGCGGCTCGATGCCTGGCGGCAGCATCCTGGGCGACAACAGTGTGGTCTTCGGCACAGCCAAGCAGCGCCCGAATGACTCGGGTGGGGCTGGCGGCACCGGCGGAGGCGCGCTCGGCGTAAATGCCTATCTGTGGCGGGGGGCGCTGGATACGCTCAGCTTCATGCCCCTGGCCTCGGCCGATCCGTTTGGCGGCGTTATTATCACCGACTGGTACACGCCCCCCACCTCCAGCAACGAGCGCTTCAAGGCCACCGCCTATATCCTTGGCCGCGAATTGCGCAGTGACGGCGTGCGGGTCAGCATCTTCCGCCAGGTCTTGCAGGACGGCCATTGGGTGGATTCCTCGGTCAGCCCGGTGACTGTCGGTGAGATCGAGAACAAGGTGCTCGCGCGTGCCCGTGAGCTGCGTGAGCAGTCGATGGCGAACAGCAGCTAGGAAGCCGCCTAGAGCCGTACTACCGCGTCGCGGGTGAGACCATGCCTGGACGATCAGGTCCGGCATCTCGGGCTGACAGGCGGGGAACTTCGGCGAATCGACGTAGTCCACCGCTAGCGCCTGGCGGGCGGGCGCCGTTCATCATCCGCAATATCCCTGTTCGCGGCGGCTCTTGCACGGCGCCGTGCGGCGCACGATACATCCGACATGAATGAAAGCGTGACGGTCGCGGCCGAAGCGCCGCACTACGACTTCCGGGCCGCCGAACCGCGTTGGCAGCGCGCCTGGGCCGAGCGCGGCTGCTTCCGCGTCGATGATGTGCCGACGGACAACAAGCCGAAATACTACGTCATGGAGATGTTCCCGTATCCGAGCGGGAAGATCCACATGGGACACGTGCGCAACTACACGCTCGGTGATGTCGTGGCGCGCTACAAACGGGCACGCGGCTTTTCGGTGCTGCATCCGATGGGCTGGGACGCATTCGGCCTGCCCGCCGAGAATGCAGCGCGCGAGCGCAACATCCATCCGGCGAAGTGGACCTGGGAAAACATCGCCAACATGCGCGCCGAGTTGCAGCGCATGGGTCTGTCGCTGGAATGGGAGCGCGAGTTCGCCACGTGCGACCCGGCCTATTACGGCCATCAGCAGAAGCTGTTCCTCGATTTCCTGCGTGCCGGCCTCGTCGAGCGCAAGCAGAGCTGGGTGAACTGGGATCCGGTCGATGGCACCGTGCTGGCCAATGAGCAGGTGATCGACGGCCGCGGCTGGCGTTCCGGCGCGCTGGTAGAGAAAAAGCAGCTCAGCCAGTGGTTCCTGAAGATCACCGATTACGCGCAGGAGCTGCTGGACGCGCTCGACACGCTGGATCGCTGGCCTGAGCGGGTCCGGCTGATGCAGGCAAAATGGATCGGTCGCAGCGAAGGCGCGCGACTGACGTTTCTGCTGGTTCAGCCCGAGGCATGTTTCGAGGGCGGCGAGGTCTACACCACGCGCCCCGACACGTTGTTCGGCATGTCATTCCTGGCGCTGGCGCCGGAGCATCCGCTGTCCGCAGCCGTCGCTGCGCGCGACCCGAAAGCTGCCGAGTTCATCGCTGAATGCCGGCGGCTGGGGACCTCGGAGGCGGCGATCGAGACCGCGGAAAAGCGCGGTTACGATACCGGCCTGCGGGTGAAGCACCCATTCATGCCGAACGCGACCTTCCCGGTGTGGATCGCCAACTTCGTGCTGATGGAATACGGCACCGGCGCGATCTTCGGCTGCCCGGCGCACGACCAGCGTGACCTGGATTTCGCACGGAAGTACGGATTGAGCGTGGTGCCGGTCGTGCTCCCGCCGGGCGAGGATCCAGCGACTTTCGCAATCGGCAGCGAGGCCTATGTCGGCCCCGGCTCGCTGATCAACTCGGACTTCCTGAACGGGCTCGACGTGGATGCCGCCAAGCGCGCCGCGATCGATGCGTTGGATCGGCTTGGCTTCGGACATGGCGAAGTGAACTGGCGCCTGCGCGACTGGGGCGTCAGCCGGCAGCGTTACTGGGGTTGCCCCATTCCGATCATCCACTGCCAGGCCTGCGGCGTCGTCCCGGTCCCGGATGACCAGTTGCCAGTGAAACTACCCGACGACGTCACGTTCGACCGTCCCGGCAACCCGCTCGACCACCACCCGACCTGGAAGCACGTCGCCTGCCCAACCTGTGGCAAGCCGGCGCGGCGGGAAACCGACACCTTCGATACCTTTGTCGACAGCTCCTGGTATTTCGCCCGTTATTGTAGCCCGCATGCGGACGTCCCGGTCGTCCGCCCCGCGGCCGATCATTGGATGGCCGTCGACCAGTACATCGGCGGCATCGAGCACGCGATCCTGCACCTGCTCTACTCGCGCTTCTTCGCCCGCGCCATGAAGCAGACCGGCCACCTCAACGTCGACGAACCGTTCGCTGGCCTGTTCACCCAGGGCATGGTGACTCACGAAAGCTACCGGAGCGCGCCGGGTCCTAACGGCACGTGGCTCTACCCGGAGGAAGTGGAGAAGCTGGCAGACGGTGGAGCCATCCACCGCACGACCGGTGAGCCAGTCGTGGTTGGCCGCGTCGAGGCGATGAGCAAGTCCAAGCGCAACACGGTGGACCCGGAGGCGATCATCACCCGCTACGGTGCCGACACGGCCCGCTGGTTCATCCTTTCGGACAATCCGCCGGAGCGGGACATGGAGTGGACCGAGGCCGGTGTCGCCGGCGCCTATCGCTTCACCCAGCGGGTATTCCGCCTGGTGGAGAACCTGGCTCCCGGAGCTGAAGGGGATGCCGCGCTCGCGCTCCGCCGCATGACTCACCGGACGATCGCAGCGGTGTCCGAGGCATTGGAAAGTTTCGCCTTCAATGTCGCCGTGGCGCGGCTCTACGAATTCGCCAATGCGATCGCCGATGCCGAGCGCGCGGGCGTGGAGCGGCATGACGCGGTGGAAACGCTGGCGCGACTGCTCTCGCCGATGATGCCGCACCTGGCGGAGGAAATGTACCACCGGATGCATCCCGAAGACGTGGGCTTGGTAGCCGAGCTGGCTTGGCCGGAGGCCGCCGCTGACATGTTGGTTGCGGACAGTGTCACCATCGCGGTGCAGGTTATGGGCAAGCTCCGCGCCACGATCGTGTGCCCGCCGAACGCGGGCGAGGCTGCGAACACGGCAGCGGCGATGGGGGAGCCCAACGTGCAGCGCGCGCTCGAGGGGAAGCAGATCCGCAAGACGATCTACGTCCCGGACCGCATCATCAACTTCGTGGCAAACTGATGCGACAGATCGGACGGCGGCAGGTCGTGGCGCTGGGATTGGCCCTGTCCGGCTGCGGTTTTCAGCCTGTCTATATGCCGACGGCCACCGGCAAAGCCGGCGTGGCGCAACGCGAACTGGCGGCGATCCACGTCAATCTGATCCCGGACCGGCCTGGACAGGAGCTTCGCCAGGCATTGCAGGATCGGCTGGAGCTGGCCGGCGGCGACGTGAAGCGGCGTTATGACCTCCAGGTGGGTTTCTCCGTCGCGGGTGAAGGGATCGCCATCCAGAACGACGATACCGCGACCCGCGTTCGCCTGATCGGCACTGCAATCTGGACCCTGACCGCCCAGGATTCCGGTAAGACCAAGCTGAGCAGCGGCTTCGCCAAAGCCGTTGACGCGATGAACATCCTGGATAGCCAGTATTTCGCACTCGATCTGGAGAACGAGGCAGTACAGAAGCGGATTGCCGAGACGCTCGCCGACCAGATCACCATGCAACTCGCGGCTTTTTTCCGCAAACGTACTGCTGCCGCCGGCTGATCGGCGGTGAAGGTTTCGCCGCAACGGGTGGCCGCCTTCCTCCGGGACCCGGGCACCGCGCGGGTCGTGCTCTTGTACGGTGAAGACCACGGTATGATCCGCGACCACGCCGCGACGCTCGTGCGGCTGGTGGCCGGATCGGTCGACGATCCCTTCCTGGTCGCGGACCTGGGAAAGGACCAGATCCCGCAGCTCGCCAGTGAAGCAGCGTCGCTGCCGCTGACGGGTGGCCGTCGCGTCGTCCGGCTGCGCGAGGCGACCGATGCCGCGACAGATCCCGTTGCAGCGATCCTGAAGGGCGGTGCCCCGGCGCTCGTGGTCCTGGAAGGGCCTGGCCTCGCGACACGATCGCGCCTGCGCAGCCTGCTGGAGGCAGCACCGGACGGCGCAGCCATTGCCTGCTATCCGGAAGAAGGTCGAGCATTGTCTGACACCATCCGCTCGGCGCTCAGCGATGCCAGCGTAACCATCGATGCCGATGCGCTCAGCTGGCTCACCGATCAGCTGGGCGCCGATCGGGTCTCGACGCGGCAGGAAGTGGAAAAGCTGGCGCTTTACGTTGGACCCGGCAACCGGGTGGATCTCGATGCGGCAATCACCTGCGTGGGCGATCTTGCCGGGCTTTCGCTGGACGATGCGCTGTTCGCCGCGACCGCAGGCGATGTGGTGCTGGCCGATCGCGCGCTGGAATTGGCGGTGGCGGAGGGCTCAACGCCGGTGGGTACGATCCGGGCGGCGCTGATGCACTTGCAGCGGCTGCATCGATTGCGCCTCTCCGTCGATGAAGGGTTGAGTGCCGCGGATGCGGTGAAGGGCGCGCGCCCGCCGATTTTCTTCCGGCGGGTTGGCGCCTTCACCAGAGCGCTTGGATTGTGGTCGTCGAGCGCACTGGTGGCGGCGATGTTGGGGTTGGCCGAGGCGGAACGTGCGTGTAAGCGCACGGGCGCTCCGGACGAAGTGCTGGCGCGCAACGCAGTGCTGACCTTGGCGCGTCGTGCGGCTGGGGGCGCGGGTCGACAGAGGGCCCAGTGACGCCGCCTACTGTTGAACCCCCAATCGGCGCAGCAGTTCGTCTAATTGTTCGAGATCAGTATAGAAAAACTGTACACTGCCCCGCTGGCCGTCGAAGGCCACCCGGGTGGTCAGGCCGAGTTGCTGGACGAGCAACGCCTCCAGCGCCTTTGCGTCGGCACTCGGCCCGCGTGATGTGTCGTCGCCCGACTCTGGCGCTGGGCGAGGCGGCCGGTTGGCCAGCGCCTCGGTCTGGCGGACCGACAACTGCTTTCCGATCACCTCACGCAGGGCGGTGTCTGGTTGCGGGAGCGCAAGCAGGGCGCGTGCATGACCGGCGGAGATCGCGCCCTTGCGGACTGCTTCTTTCACCGATGCCGGGAGATTGAGCAGGCGGAGCGTGTTCGCGATATGGCTGCGGGACTTGCCGACCGCTTCGCCCAGCGCCTCCTGGGTCAGGCCGAACTGAGTCAGGAGGCGGTCGTACCCTTCCGCTTCGTCGATCGCATTGAGATCCTGGCGCTGCAGGTTTTCGATCAGGGCGATCGCCGCGGCTTCGCTGTCGGACATGGCCTGCACCAGCGCGGGGACCTCGTGCAGCCCCGCTGAGCCGGCCGCGCGCCAGCGACGTTCCCCGGCGACGATCTGGAAGCGCTCCGTCGCATCGGGGTGCGGGCGGACGAGCAACGGCTGCAGGATGCCGTGAGCGCGCACCGACTGAGTCAACTCTGCCAGAGCCCCCTGATCCATCACTGTGCGCGGCTGGAACGGGTTGGGTTCCAACAGATCGAGTGGGATCTGCCGCACCGCTGGCCCCTGGGGCTTTGCCTGTACCGCTGCATCGCCGAGCAGGGCGGCAAGGCCGCGGCCCAGGCGTGGGCTCGCGTCCCGCTTCGCCATTACGCCGCCTCTCCCGCAACCGGCCGCTCGCGTCGCAGGACCTCGCCTGCCAGGCGCACGTAGGCCTGTGCTCCGGGAGAACGAAAGTCGTACAGCAGCACGGGTTTGCCGTGGCTGGGCGCCTCGGAGATGCGGATGTTACGGGGAATGACAGTCTCATAGACGGTCTGACCGAAAAAGCCACGTGCGTCCGCTGCCACCAGATCAGACAAATTGTTGCGTTTATCAAACATCGTCAGCACAATTCCCTGCAGACGCAGTTCGGGGTTCAGGCCACGTTTCACCATATCGATGGTCCGGACCAGCCCACTGATGCCCTCCAGTGCGTAGAATTCGCATTGCAGCGGCACCAAGACCGCGTCGGCAGCGACCAGTCCGTTCAGCGTGAGGAGCCCCAGGCTGGGAGGACAGTCGATCAGCACGAAGGAGAAGCGGGGCGCGGCTCGGAGCGGCGCGAGAGCTTCGCGAAGCCGGAACTCACGATTGTCCAGCCCGACCAGCTCGATTTCCGCCCCCGCCAAGTCGGCTTCGGCCGTGACCAAGGACAGGTTGGGGATGAACGTCGGGCGAAGCGCATCGCTTGCGGTCGCATCGCCCATCAGCAACCGGTAACTGCCGGTGGCACGGTCAGTTCGTGGGACGCCGAGGCCAGTGGAGGCGTTGCCCTGCGGGTCGAGGTCGATCAGCAGCACTTGCTCGTTGTTCGCGGCAAGTGCGGTCGCGAGGTTGATCGCCGTGGTGGTCTTGCCGACGCCGCCCTTCTGGTTGGCGATGGCGAGGACACGAGTAGCATCAGGTTGCTGGGGTGACACGGCTGAGATGGCTGATCCGAAGAATGCAGGCGTCTGGGATTGTCCGGCTGGGGACGCTTTGTACCTGCATGTGCCATTGCGTCGCCGCGTGCGTCAATTCTGCCTTTGCACTGGCGCCCTTGAGGAAGAGACAAGTTCCGTCCGCCGTCAATAGCGGAGCGGCGAGGGAGAGGAGCCTGGAAAGCGGAGCAAGAGCCCGGGCCGTGATCAGCGGGGCCGGGGCGACCTGTGCCGCCTCGATGCGGACCGCATGGACCTGTACCGGTGCCCCGGTGATCCGGGCGGCCTCGCGCAGGAATGCGGCTTTGCGCTTATCGGCCTCGATCAGGTCGAAGGGGATGCCGGTGGCGATTGCCAGGACCAGGCCCGGGAAACCTGCGCCTGAACCCAGATCGATCGCGCGATCGGGTCGGTGAACCAGCAGTGGGGCAAGTTGCAGCGAATCGCGGATGTGCCGATCCCAGAGCAAGGGTTCGTCGTTGGCAGAGATCAGGTTTACCGTGCGGTTCCACCGAAGAAGCAGGCCGGTGAAACGGTCCAGCGTTTCACGTGGAACGTCCTTCGGCTCCGAACTATGTTCCACGTGAAACGCCGGCGCCTCGGTGCTTGCGCACATGGGCCGCGATCGCTGCGAGTGCGGCGGGGGTCATGCCTTGAATCCGCGAGGCTGCGCCGAGCGAGCTGGGTTGCAGGTGACTGAGCTTGGCCGTGAGTTCGGCCGACAGGCCCCCAATCGACGAAAAGGCGACCCCGGTCAGCGGGATCGCTTCGTCCCGCTGGAACGAGCGAATGTCCGCCTGCTGGCGTGACAGATAACCTTCGTAACGCACCTCCGTCTGCAATTGAGCCAGGGCGCGCGGACGAAGGTGGCGGAGCCAGGGGAATGCGGCAGCAACGGCGTCAAAACCGATGTCGGGATAGGACAGCAGGTCGCAAACGGAGCGCCACCGGCCGTCAGCACGCACAGCCAGTCCGCGCCGGGCAAGTTCCGTCGGATGGCCGCCCTCCGCCCGGGCGCGCTCCATTGCGAGCTTCACTGCCGCGGCGTGCGCGGCGAATGCCACGGCGCGCGTGGGGCTGACACAACCCCAGGCTTGGCCCTTCGCGGTCAACCGCATATCTGCATTGTCGGCCCGCAAGGTGAGGCGGAATTCCGCCCGCGAGGTAAACATCCGGTATGGCTCGCTGACACCCTGCGTGGTCAGATCATCGACCAGCACGCCGATATAGGCATCAGAACGTTCCAGCGTGGCCGGCCCGCAGCCGCCGGCCAGGCGGGCAGCGTTCACGCCCGCCAACAGGCCTTGCGCGGCAGCCTCTTCGTATCCAGTGGTGCCATTGATCTGCCCCGCGAGGAACAGACCCGGCAATCGGCGGATCTCCAATCCCGGGGTAAGCGAACGCGGATCCACGTAATCGTATTCGACAGCATATCCAGGCCGTACCATCCGCGCACGCTCCAGGCCGGGAATGGTCGCCAGGATTTGCAGCTGAACCGCTGCGGGCAGGCTGGTCGATATCCCGTTGGGATAGACGGTGTCGTCGTCCAGTCCCTCGGGCTCGAGGAAGATATTGTGGCGATCGCGGCTTGCG
>Ga0070735_10005926_pt1 | contig 10044 bp, 9 predicted proteins | sample Coa_R1_FD_66443 | JGI IMG/M metagenome (GOLD analysis project Ga0070735, IMG submission 66443) | Surface soil microbial communities from Centralia Pennsylvania, which are recovering from an underground coalmine fire - Coalmine... | ecosystem: Environmental > Terrestrial > Soil > Unclassified ... | reverse complement strand
TGGCTGATCTCCTCGCTCTCGTTATGGCTGATCCCATCGACGCAGGGCGTGAAAATCATCGAGGTCGGCGCAACGCGAGCGATGTAGCAAGCATCGTGCCCGGCGCCGGAGACGATGTCGCGATGCGAAAGGCCAAGGTGCTTGGCGGCGCGCCGCACCGCGGCGACGCACCCTTGGTCGAAAGCGACCGGGGCGTAATAGAAGACCTGCTTCAATTCGTAGGTCAGGCCGATTTTCCTACAGATCTCCTCGATCCCCGTCTTGAGCTCAGCGTCCATGTCCGACAGCGTCTCGTCGATCGGATGGCGGAATTCGCAGGTCATGAAGACCTCGCCGGGAATGACGTTGCGCGAATTCGGATAGGGATTGAGCATGCCGACCGTCGAGACGCCGAGCGGCGCTTTCGACAGCCCAATCTTGTTGACGAGTTCGACGATCCGCGCTGCGCCGAGCAGCGCGTCCTTGCGCCGCGGCATCGGCGTCGAGCCGGCATGGCTCTCGAAGCCGACGAGCTTGATCTCGTACCAGCGCTGGCCCTGGCCATGGGTGACCACGCCGACATCGATCGATTCGTCTTCGAGGATTGGCCCCTGCTCGATATGCAGCTCGAAAAAGGCGTGGATCGGCCGGCCGCCGACCGGCTCCGAGCCCTTGAAGCCGATCCGCTCCAACTCGTCGCCGAGCTTCTTTTTCTCGGCGTCTTCTCGCGCATAGGCGAATTCCTTGGTGTAGACGCCGGCGAAGACGCCGGACGAGATCATCGCCGGCGCGTAGCGCGACCCTTCCTCGTTAGTCCAGTTGGCGATCTCGACCGGATGGCGGGTCTTGATCTTCAGATCATTGAGCGAGCGCACCACTTCGAGCGCGCCGAGCACGCCGAGCACGCCGTCGTACTTGCCGCCGGTCGGCTGGGTGTCGAGATGGCTGCCGATCATCACCGGCGGCAAATGATCCTCCGCGCCGGGGCGGCGCGCGAACATATTGCCCATTTCGTCGACTTTGACCGCGCAGCCCTCCTTTTCGCACCAGGAGGCGAAAAGCTGGCGGGCCTGCTTGTCGAGATCGGTCAGCGTGAGGCGCTTGCAGCCGCCCTTCGGCGTCGCGCCGATCTTGGCCATCTCCATCAACGCGTCCCAAAGGCGTTGACCATTGATACGCACATTCGACAGGTCTGACACGACGCCGATCCCCTCCGCTCTGGGAGCAACGCTATTATAAATTTGACCAAACGGTCAAATGCCGCAATCTTGATGCGCGGCGCCAAGAAAAGCGGCGCCGGGCCGAGGAAAAGATCGCCCGGCAAGGGCGAAAACGGGGAGCAAGCGGATGACGACGAGTCGCGCCTGATGGACAGGCCGCTGATCAAAGTCTCCATTCGCGCGGAGAACGAGCGCGTGATCCTGGAGGCCGCCGAAGCGGTCTTCGCCGAAGCTGGCTTCAAAGGCGCGACGACGGCGGCGATCGCCGCGCGCGCCGGCGTGCCGAAGGCCAATCTCCACTACTATTTCTCGACCAAGGAGGATCTCTATCGCGCGGTGGTCGAGCGGGTCCTCACCGCCTGGCTCGCGGCCGCCTCGTCCTTCGACGAGAGCGACGATCCTTGCGAGGCCTTGGCGCGCTATATCGGCGCGAAAATGGACCTCGCCCGCTCGATGCCGCTCTCCTCGCGCATCTGGGCGGCCGAGATCATGCGCGGCGCGCCGGCGATTCAAGATTTTCTCGATACGACGCTGGCGCAATGGGTCGCCGAGCGATCGCGGATCGTCCGTCGCTGGATCGCGGAGGGCAAGATGCGGCCGATCGAGCCCAAATATCTCTTCTACATGATTTGGGCGACGACCCAACACTACGCCAACGCCGCCCACGAAATGGTTTCGCTGGAGCACGGTCAGGCGCTGACCGACGGCCAGTTCGAGGCGGCCAAGCGGCAGGTGATCGAGACGATTATCGCCGGCGTCGCGCCGCAGCCGGCTCTTTCCGTTTGAATGATCGAGGGTTTTTGCCGCGACGCCGCGCGATCTCGACGCGCTGGCGGCGTGCAGAGAAAAAATTTGCGCGCTCGGGTTGAATTTTGACTCGACTTTGATCTCTCTTTGTGCCATGTTTGTTCCCGACCTGGAACGGTTTTCTTCAGGGAGGGGATCATGGCCGCATCTCGCGTTATCGCCTGCTTTCTTTTCGTTTCGACCGTCTTTGGCGCCTCGTCCGTCTTCGCCGCCGCCAATGGCTGCGATTCCGGGCGCTGGCCGGTCTCGCCCGCCGAGACTAAGTTCAACGCGGCTTTGCCGACGCTCGCCAGCGGCGATTCGCTTCCGGCGCTGGGCGCGCCGGTCATGGTCAATCTGGCGCCGCAGAGCCAAGTGAATTTCGCCCATGCGCCCGCCCGGCAGGGCAAGGCCAATCCCGCCTATGCCGCGATCGTTAAGCTCGGGCCGGAGCCCGCCGCCACTTATCAGGTGATCGCCTCGACCGGCGCCTGGATCGACATTGCCGAGAACAGCGATCTGACCCAGTCGGCCGGCTATGAGCGGCTCAAGGACTGTCCCGGCGTCAACAAGGTCGTGCGGTTCAGAACCGCCGGCGGGCCGCTGACCGTACAGATCAGCGGCTCCTACGGCAAAACGATCAAGATCGCCGTCGAGCGGGTGGAGTAGGGTACGTAACGCCCCTTCCCCCCGCAACTTGCAGGGTAGAGTGGGTCGCGGCCCTATGCGTCATGCCGGCGTTTGCGCCGAGCGGAGGCGGTTGCAATGTCTCGCGCCGCCCAGGCGCCTCACTCGTCGTGGCCGCGCTTGTCCCGGCGATCGCCGTCCCTCCGCCGGCACAGGTTTCGAGAGTTTGCGCGCACGAATGGCCGGGACAAGCCCCAGCCATTCGCCCAAATGAACACCGGAGCTTACCTCCGCCAATTGGCGCCGGTTTCGTTTCCCAGAACGGCCCGACGCAGCGTGAAGGGTACGGCCACTCGCCGCCTCACTCGACGAGGTTCAGCTTGCCGTCATCGCAAACATGGACGTTGGGGACGGTGCTGATCTCGCCATCGTCATATTTTACGTAGAAATCGAAGGCGCAGTTCTCGTCATGCGCCAAGGTGACGACCGCCTGTTTGCCCGGCGCGAGATTTTTGAGAAGCGGCTTGAAGGCGGGCGAGCCGGCCAGCGCGACGTCGAGCTCGACGACGCCGGATTTGCGCTTGTTCGTGATGGTGACGGCGACGGTTGGGCCGGAATCGGCCTTGGCTTGCGGCTTCTTGTTGTGCTTGGCGGAAGCCGCGGCTGCGGGGCTTGGAGCCGACCCGACGACGGCCAGCGTGACCGCGAGCGCCGCCGCCACGGCGGCGCGTTTCGAACCTGCCTTGATCATAAGGCCTCCCTTGCCCCGCGGCCCCATCTCTCTATGCCATCAATCGCGCGGGCGTGGAAGCGGCGCGCCGGCGGGCCGCAATGGCTGCGTCGCGCGACTTTTTCGACATAGCGGGATGGCGAGACATCGATCGCCTTCGTGATCTTCGTGGTGAATTTTAACACGAAGAGCACGAAGAGAAGCGAATGTTACGAAAGGCGTTCGCGGAATCCTATTCCGCCGCGGTCCGGACCGCGGGATTGTTCGGATGGGTGGTCCAATCCGCCGGCGGCCGGCCGTAATCGAGGCCGGTGCGCGGGTCGATCCCTTGCGTCTTATGGACGAGGGTGATGCAATTTTCGACCGGACAGGCGATGACGCAAAGATTGCAGCCGACGCATTCGGCCTCGTTGACGACGAATTTGCGCTTGCCGTCGACCATCGGCCAGATCGCCTGATGCGACGTATCCTCGCAAACGATGTGGCAGCGCCCGCATTTGATGCAGAGATCCTGGTTGATCTCGGCCTTGGCGACGTAATTGAGGTTGAGATATTGCCAATCGACAAGGCTGCCGACAGCGCGGCCGCGGAAGTCGTCGATCCGCTGGTAGCCTTTGGCGGCCATGAAGTTCTTCAGGCCCGAGATCATCTCCTCGACGATCTTGAATCCATAAGTCATCGCCGCCGTGCAGACTTGCACCGTGCCGGCCCCCAGCGCAATGAATTCGGCCGCGTCGCGCCAAGTGGTGACGCCGCCGATCGCCGAGATCGGCAAGCCCCGCGTCGCCGGGTCGCGCGCGATTTCCGAGACCATCGACAGCGCGATCGGCTTGACCGCCGGGCCGCAATAGCCGCCATGCGTTCCCTTGCCGTCGATATGCGGCGAAGGCGCCATCGCGTCGAGATCGACCGCCATGATCGAATTGATCGTGTTGATCAGCGAGACCGCGTCGGCGCCGCCTTTCAGCGCGGCGCGCGCCGGAAAACGAATATCGGTGATGTTCGGCGTCAGCTTGACGATCACCGGCATGCGCGTATGGGCTTTGCACCAGCGCGCCACCATTTCGATATATTCCGGCACCTGGCCCACCGCCGAGCCCATGCCTCGCTCGGACATGCCGTGCGGACAGCCGAAATTCAATTCGACGCCGTCGCATTCCGTCTCCTCGACGCGCTTAAGGATGTTCTTCCAGGAATCCTCGTCGCACGGCACCATCAGCGAAACGATCAGCGCGCGGTCCGGCCATTTCCGCTTGACTTCCTTGATCTCGACGAGATTGATTTCGAGATCGCGATCGGTGATCAATTCGATATTGTTGATGCCGATGACGCGGCGGTCCGGCCCGTGGATAGCGCCGTAGCGCGCGCCCGACACATTGACGATCGGCGGGCCGGCCTCGCCCAGCGTCTTCCAGACCACGCCGCCCCAGCCGGCGCGGAAGGCGCGCTCGACATTGGTCTTACGGTCGGTCGGCGGCGCCGAGGCGAGCCAGAACGGATTGGGCGATTTGACGCCCAGGAACTCAGTGCGCAGATCGACCATGAGCGCCTCCTTCATCGGAGAGAGCTGGGGAAGTCGTGCGTGTCATTCCCGCGCAAGCGGGACTCCAGAGAACCGCACGTGTAGGCCACCCCACGCGGATTTCCCGCTTTCGCGGGAATGACATTGAGGACAAGCGAGCGGCGCGACGTCGGCCAAAGTCCGTTCGTGCGCGCTCGATGGGAGGGATCAGCCCAGCCTCAAACACGGGGCTCACCCCTTCGCCGCCAGCGCCGCGTCGATCGAGCGCGCGGCGATCTTGCCGTCCTCGACGGCCGCGACCGTCAAGTCCTGGCCGCCATAGACGCAATCGCCGCCAGCCCAGACGCCCTTGAGGCTCGTGCGGCGCTGCTCGTCGACGAGAATGCGGCCGTCCTTGCCTTGCAAGACTTCAGCCCCGCCATAGGCGGCGGGCGTCATCGTCTGGCCGATCGCGGTGAAGACGATGTCGGCGTCGAGCCGGAAGGTTTCGCCGGTCCCGATCAGCCGCCCGCTTTCCTCGCGCGTCTTCTCAAAGACCACGCCGCTCACCGCGCCGCCCCCTTCCAGCGCGACCGGCTTGGCCCAGGTGCGAATCAGCACGCCGTTGGTCTGCGCCAACTCCTGCTCGTAGGCGCTCGCTTTCATGTGCTCCTGGCCGCGGCGATAGACGATCGTCACCAATTCGGCGCCGAGCCGCTTGGACTGAACGGCGACGTCGATCGCCGTCATGCCGCCGCCGATCACCACGACGCGCCGGCCGACCGGCAATGTCGAGAGGTCCTTGGCCTGGCGCAGCGCGGCGATGTACTCGACCGCGTCGATCACATTGGCGAGCGTCGCCTCGTTGGCGAGGCCGAGCTTGTTGACGCCGGCCAGGCCAAGGCCGAGAAACACCGCGTCGTAATCGCGCTGCAGGCTTTTCAGGTCGATGTCGCGGCCGAGCGCCACGCCGCGCTTCACCGCGACGCCGCCGATCGACAGGATGAAAGCGGCTTCCTTCTGCGCGAAATCGTCCGGCGTCTTATAGGCCGCGATGCCGTATTCGTTGAGGCCGGCCGGCTTTTCGCGCGCCTCGAAAATCGTCACGTCATGGCCGCGCTCGGCGAGCGCGTGGGCGCAAGCAAGGCTCGCCGGCCCGGCGCCGACAATCGCGACGCGCTTTCCCGTCGGCGCGGCGCGGGTATAGGGATTCCGCCCCGTCGCCATGATCGCGTCGGTCGCGTAGCGCTGCAGCAAGCCGATCTGCACCGGCTTGCCCTCGGCCGCCTCGCGCACGCAAGCCTCCTGGCACAGCGTTTCTGTCGGGCAAACCCGGGCGCACATCCCGCCCATGATGTTGGCGTCGAGAATCGTCTTGGCCGCGCCGAGCGGATTGCCCGCGGCGATCTCGCGAATGAAAAGCGGAATGTCGATCGAGGTCGGGCAGGCTTTCTGGCAGGGCGCGTCGTAGCAGAAATAGCAGCGGTCGGCCTCGACATGCGCCTCATGCTCGGTCAGAGGCGGGTGAAGATCGGCGAAATTGGCGGCGAGGACTTCCGGCGGCAGCAATCCGGTCGCAACGCCCGGCGCGGCGATCTTTTCATGCGCGGTCATGACAACCCCCTAACCGCCGCGTCGCGCTTGGCGGCGCGACGATCCTGACCAAACGGTCAAGATGCTCGCCCGCAAGTTAGAACTTGTCAAGATTATCCGTGAGCAGCGCGCGATCGGGCGGCGTCAGGCGCGATACGCCACCAATATGGCGCCAGCGGCGATCAGCGCGACGCCCAGCCAGTTGGGCGCGGCGAGGCGCTCGCCGAGAAAAGCGACGCCGAACAGCGCGACCAGCACCACGCTGAGCTTGTCGATCGGCGCGACCCGGGCGGCGTCGCCGATCTGCAGGGCGCGATAGTAGCAGAGCCATGAGGCGCCGGTGGCGAGGCCGGACAGGACGAGGAAAACCACGCTGCGCGAAGAAATCGCGCCGGCGTCGCGCCATTGGCCGCTCGCCGTCACGATCAGGGCGGCGAAGGCGAGAATCACGATCGTGCGGATGAAGGTGGCGAGGTCGGCCCCGACCTTCTCGACGCCGACCTTGCCGAATATCGCGGTCAAGGCGGCGAAGACGGCCGAAAGCACGGCCCAGAATTGCCAAAGGGAAAGAACGCCGCTCATCGCCAACCTCGCTTTGCTCTGCAAAGTCGATTAATCACGCCGCTCGGGTCGCCGCCAAGGCGGCGAGCGGCGCGTTCGGAGGCGCGGCGTTCCCCTCGCCCCGCGCAGCGGGGAGAAGGGGGTGCGCCGCGCCGCTCATTTTCGAGGTTGGGATGGCGCTCGCTATCGAGGCGAAAGACCTGATCGTCGTCACCGGCGCTTCGGGCTTTGTCGGCTCGGCGCTTGTCGAGGCGCTGCTCGCGGGACCGGGGCAAATCCGCGCCGTGGTCCGGCCGACCAGCGCCAGGCCGCCCGCGCCGCGCGAGCGCGTCGAGATCGCGCTTGCCGATATGCGCGATCTCGACGCGATGAAAGAAGCGATGCGCGGCGCGCGCTTTCTCTTCCATGTCGCCGCCGATTATCGCCTCTGGGCGCGCAATCCGCAGGACATCGTCGCGGCCAATGTCGGGGGAACGCGCGCCGTGATGACGGCGGCGGCGCAAGCGGGCGTCGAGCGCGTCGTCTATACGAGCAGCGTCGCAACGCTCGCGCCGAGAAGCGGCGCGCCGGCGGACGAGACTTGCGCGCTGGCGGAAAACCAGGCGATCGGCGCCTATAAGCGGAGCAAGGTCGCCGCCGAAAGGCTGGTCGAGGCGATGGTCGGGCAAGGCCTGCCGGCGGTGATCGTCAATCCCTCGACGCCGATCGGCCCGCGCGACGGCCGGCCGACGCCGACCGGCCGCATCGTGATCGAAGCCGCTTCCGGCCGCATGCCGGCTTATGTCGACACTGGCCTCAATCTCGTCCATGTCGACGATGTCGCCAAGGGCCATATCGCGGCGCTGCAATCGGGCCGGACCGGCGAGCGCTACATTCTCGGCGGCGACGACGTGACGCTCGGGCGGATGCTCGCCGACATCGCGTCCCTCGTCGGCCGGCCCGCGCCGCGCATCAGCTTGCCGCGCGCGCCGCTCTTCCCGCTCGCCATGGTCGCCGAGGCGGCGGCGCGCGTGACCGGTCACGAGCCCTTCTTGACATTGGACGGATTGCGCATGGCCAAGAACAGGATGTTCTTCTCCTCCGCCAAGGCGGAGCGCGAGCTTGGCTATCGCCACCGTCCGTACCAAGCAGCGCTAAAGGACGCGTTCGATTGGTTCAACAGCAACGGAATGCTAAAGTAGCGCTGCTCTTCCCTTCTCCCTGCTTCGCGGGGCGAGGGATTATCTCGCAATTGGCGAAACGTCGTGACCGAAACCATTCCGCCGCACCGGACCGAACACAGCGAGAACTTTCCCGTCGCCTCGCGGCTGATCGCGGCGCGCCATCGCGGCGTGATTCTCGCCTTCTATCGCTTTGTGCGCGCGGCCGACGATATCGCCGATCATTCGGCCTTGACGCCGGAAGAGAAGCTCGCGCGTCTCGAGAAAATGGCGGCGGCGCTCAATGGCGAGAACGACGATGTTCCCGCCGGACAGGCTTTGCGCGCCGCTCTGGCGGCGCGCGATTTGACGCCGCGCCACGCGCTTGATCTTCTTGCCGCCTTCCGTCTTGACGCGACGAAGAAACGCTATGCCGATTGGAGCGACCTTATGGCCTATTGCGGGCTCTCGGCCATGCCGGTCGGGCGCTTCGTGCTTGACGTTCATGGCGAAAGCGCCGAATTGTGGCCGGCGAGCGACGCGATTTGTGCGAGTCTGCAAGTGATCAACCATTTGCAGGATTGCGGCGAGGACTATGCCGGGCTCGACCGCGTCTATCTGCCGGAGGAGACGCTCAGCCGTCACGGCGCGGCAGTGGCCGATCTCGGCGGGAAGCGCGCTTCGCCGCCCTTGCGCGCTGCGATTGTCGAACTCGCGCACCGTTCGGAAGCGCTGCTCGCCGAGGGCGCCTCGCTCGCCGGCGGCGTCAAGGATTTCCGCCTCGCCTGCGAGATCGGCGCCATCGTTCGGCTCGCCCGCGCCAATTGCCGCCGGCTCAAGCGCCGCGATCCTCTGAGCGAGCGCGTTCATCCCAGCAAAGCAGGCTTCATCGCGCTCGGCCTGATCGGCGCGATCGAGGGCGGCTTCGCCCGCGCGGCCTCGCACGCGCCTCAACCCGCCGGGAAACGCGCGGCATGAACGATTCCACCGGCGTCGCGCGAAACAGCTCCTTCTACACCGCGATGCGCATCCTGCCGCAGGACAAGCGGGACGCGATGTACGAGATTTACGGCTTTTGCCGCGCCGTCGACGACATTGCCGACGATCGCGGCCGCCCGCGCGAAGAACGGCGCGCGGCGTTGCAGGATTGGCGGAGAAAAATCGACGCGCTCTATGCGGCCGGCGGCGACAAAGGCGGCGCGCTCGCCCGAGCGATCAAGACCTATGACCTCAAGCGCGAGGATTTCCAGGCGGTCATCGACGGCATGGAGATGGATGTCGTCGAGGATATCCGCGCGCCGGATCGGCCGACCTTCGACCTCTATTGCGACCGCGTCGCCTGCGCGGTCGGGCGCCTGTCGACGCAGGTCTTCGGCCTTGACCGGCCGACCGGCGAAAAGCTCGCCGATCATCTCGGCCGCGCCTTGCAGACGACCAATATCTTGCGCGACCTCGACGAGGATGCGAGCCTTGGCCGGCTCTATCTGCCGCGCGAGGCGCTGGCCAAGGCCGGGATCGCCGGCAACGATCCCGAAACGGTCCTCGCTCATCCCAATCTCGGCGCCGCCGCGCAGGTTCTGGTCGAGGAGGCGCGCTGGCGCTTCGAGCAAGCGCGCGCGGTCATGGCCGCCTGTCCGCGCGCCAAAGTGCGCGCGCCCCGCTTGATGGGCGCCGTCTACCGCATGATCCTCGATCGCCTCGTCCGCCGCGGCTTCGCGCCGCCGCGCGTCAAGGTCAGCGCGCCCCGCCTCGGCGTGCTCTTCGTCCTTTTGCGCGAGCTGCTCTAGATGAAACGGCCGGCCGTTCACATCATCGGGGCGGGACTTGCCGGCCTTTCGGCCGCGGTCAGGCTGTCGGACAGTCCTGCTTCGATCGTCGTTCACGAGGCGACGCGCCAAGCCGGAGGGC
>Ga0070735_10005925_pt1 | contig 10046 bp, 6 predicted proteins | sample Coa_R1_FD_66443 | JGI IMG/M metagenome (GOLD analysis project Ga0070735, IMG submission 66443) | Surface soil microbial communities from Centralia Pennsylvania, which are recovering from an underground coalmine fire - Coalmine... | ecosystem: Environmental > Terrestrial > Soil > Unclassified ... | reverse complement strand
CGCCCGCTCCGCCGGCGCCCGCGCCCCGGCCTGCCTGACGCGCCGCCGCGTCGGCGGCCAGCCCCTGCGCCTCGTTGTCGATGTCACGGTTCATCGGATCGCGGTCGCGATCCTGCAGCGCCGTCACCCACAGCTCCATCGTCGTGTTGATCCCGCCCTGCGTGGCGATGCCATTGCTGAACCCTTCGGCTGACGTAAAGACGATGTACTTGCCGTCGGCCGTCCAGACCGCGTTGGTCTCCGAGTAGCTCTCGGCGTCGTCGGCGAGATGCCGCTCTTCGCCGCCCGTGATCGGAATGAGGTAGACGTGCGTGCGCAGCGTCTGATCCTGCTTTGAGAAGGCGACCCACTTGCTGTCAGGCGAGACTGAGACCGAGCCGATGCGGCCGAGGCTGCTCGATGAAAGCACCGAGGTCTTCGCGTCCGCCACTGCGTAGCTGTACAGCTTCTTGTCCGCGGCGGTATAGAGCAGCGCCTTTGAGTCGGGGGTCCAGACGAGCGCTCCCTTCTCGTTGTCGAGATCGGTGATCTTCTTCGGCGACTTGCCTTCCGGATCCGAGACCCAGACTTCGTCGCGTCCGGAGCGATCCGACACGAACGCAACGAGCCTGCCGTCGGGCGACCACTTCGGTTCGCTGCTGCGCGACGCCATCGCGTCGGGCAGGATGCGCGTAATGTCGCCGCGGTCGGTCGCGATCGTCAGGATCTGGCCGCGCGTCGAGATCACGGCACGGCGGCCGGACGGCGAGATGTCGAACGAATCCACTTCGTTCGAGACCGTCTCCATCTCGACTTCGTTGTCCTTGTCGTCGGTCGCGATGTCGAGCTTGATTTCGTTCGTCTTGCCGGATGCGACGTCGAGTTTCCAGATGCCGAAGTTGTCCTCGTAGACGATCGTCTTCCCGTCGGCCGACATCGACGGCCAGAACACGTTGCCGTCGGTGTGCTTCGTCACCTGCATCGGTTGGCCGCTGCCGCTCGTGGGCACCTTGTAGATGTTGTTGAGCGACTTCCGGACCTCCGCGCTGCCCGGCTTGATGCTGGCGTCGTTCGGGAGCGGATCGGCGACGTAGTAAATGTTGTTGTCGGCGCCCCACATCGGCCACAGCCGGTTGTAGCGATCGTCAGCGAGCAGCTTCGTGTACGTCTTGTTCGTCAGATTGCCGATCCACAGATCCGCGGCGTAGCTGCCGCGATAGTGCTGGCGCGACCAGACGGACGGGTGCCGGTTGAACACGATCGACTGGCCATCGGGCGAGAAGCTGCCCGAGTAGCCCCAGTCGACCGGCAGGGCCGTCTCCATGCCGCCTGCGGCGGGAACTTCATAGAGGACGGCGACCGTCGGGAACGCGCCGTCGCCGCGCGCGGCGCGAAAGACGATGCTCTTGCCGTCGCGCGTCCAGCCGACCACCTCGTCGTTGCCGGTGTGATACGTCAGCCGCTTTGGCGTGCCGCCCGCGGCCGGGACGACGAATACGTCGTAGTTGCCGTACCGGTTCGACGAGAAGGCGATCCACTTGCCGTCAGGCGAGAAGCGCGGATAGACCTCTCGCGCGCGGTTGTCGGTGATCCGATGGACGTTCGACCCATCCTCGTTCGCGGTCCAGATGTCGCCCAGATAGCTGAACGTGATCTTGCCGGCGTTGTAGTCGGGGTGGCGCGCCAATTTGACAGGCGCGGCCTCCAAAGAAGCCGGACCCGTAGCGAGCACGAGCAGGGCGATCAGGCCCATGACGGCGGCCGTTCTTCGCACCATGTTCAGTCCTCCAAAGGGCTTACAGCTAGGCGGTAATAACGGAGGGCAGTCTATACCACCTGTGATAGCCTGCCGATCTTCCAAAAACGTAATCGACCCCGGCGAGACCTGGCTCGGATGGCGACTGACGCATCGGATGAACGGCTCTCCAAGTACGAGCTGCTCCGGCCATTGGGATCGGGCGGCATGGGCGAAGTCTACCTGGCGCGCGATCGGGTGCTGGAGCGCCAGGTTGCGATCAAGTTCGTTTCGGCCGCACGTCTGAATGAGCCGGGCGCCGAGCGGCGTCTTGTCCGCGAGGCGCGCGCCGCCGCCGCACTCGATCATCCGGGGATCTGCCCCGTCTACGACGTCGTCGGCTCCGACGACCGCACCTGCATCGTCATGCAGTATGTGGAGGGCGAGACGCTCGCGGCGCGGCTGAAACGCGGCCCGCTCGAGCCAGGTGAGGCCGTCACGCTGGCGCTGCGGATTGCCGAAGCGCTCGAAGCCGCGCACGTGGCCGGCATCATCCATCGCGATCTCAAGCCGCAGAACATCGTCCTGATGCGCGACGGCCGTCCGAAGCTGCTGGACTTCGGTATCGCGCAGACCCAGTTACCCCCGGAGGTTGTTGCGAGCGTCGAGACCCACACCGCCACCGACACCTTCCCGAGCGGCGCTCCCGTCGGTACGCCGGCTTACATGTCGCCCGAACAAGTGCTGACGAAACCCCTCGAGGGAAGAAGCGACCTGTTTTCGTTGGGTGCGGTGCTCTACGAATGTCTCACGGGCCAGCCTGCGTTTCAGGCGGCTACCGACGTCGAGACCTGGTCCCGCGTCGTCTATCAGTCGCCGTCTGCGCCGTCTTCGGTCAATCGCGCGGTGACGCCGGCAATCGACGCGGTGGTCGCGAAACTGTTGGCCAAAGATCCGGACCAGCGGTACGCGTCGGCGGAAGCTGCGGCGGTTGCGCTGCGTGCGCTCGGCGGGCGCGGAACGCGCGACGGGATGTCGCCCCGTCAGTGGGCGCTCGCGGCGGCTGCTGTCGTCGCTGCGGTCGCGTTCACGGCCTTCACAGCATGGCGGCTGACGCGTCCGCGTCCGCTGCCAACGGCGCCGCCAGAGGCGGCCAGGTGGTACGAGCTCGGGACGGAGTATTTGCGCGACAGTTCGTATGCGACCGCGGAGCGCGCGCTGAAAGAGGCGCTGCGGCTGTATTCCAATTATCCACAAGCTCTGGCGCGACTTGCCGAGGCGCAGACAGCGCTCGACGAAGAGCGCGACGCGGCTAGTTCGGTGCTGCGGTTGGCGGGTCTCGTTGGGGATACGTCGCGCGTCGCCGGTGTCGATGGGATACGTCTGGTTGCGGTGCGTGCTCTCGTGCAGCCCGATCTCCCGGCGGCCGTGCAGGGCTACCAAAGAATCGCCAACCAGACTCCACAAGATCGTGGTGCGTGGCTCGATCTTGCGCGTGTCGATCAACTGGCCGATCGCAGGACGGACGCGCTCGCCGCGGCTGAGCGGTCGCTCCTGATCGATCCGCAATACGCCGCCGGCCATCTCTGGCGCGCGGTGATTCTCGGGGATCTGCGTCGCGGCGACGAGGCATTGAAGGAGTTCGCGGAAGCCGAGCGCTTGTACCGCGCAGCATCCAACGTCGAAGGCGAGACCGCAGCGCTGTACGGCCGGGCGCGGTTCCTGAACAGTCTCGGCGAGGTCAAGCAGGCGTCCTCGGTCGTCGCGGCGGCGGCGCAGTTGGCCGCGCAGTCGGACAACACGGTTCCGCAGATCCGCATTGCACTGCTTCGAAGCAATATCACGGTGGGTACGGGGGACTTCGATATGGCGCGACGCCTCGCGACCGACGCGATCGCGACGGCGCGCCAGAATCAACTCGACACACTCACGGCCGACGGGCTCATCGAGCTGGGGACCGTGCTGATGTATGCCGGTGACAAGGCCGGATCAGAGGCGCGTTTGAAGGAATCGACCGACCTCGCCAGACGCCTCGATGCAAAGCGGATTCTGCTCCGCGGCACGCTGCAGCTGGCGTCGCTGTACGCGGCCACCGGGCAGTCGCGTGACAGTGTCGCACTCGCCAATGGCATGCTCGATTACATCCGCTGGGCGCAATACAAGCAGTACGAGCTCCGCGCGCTGGGAATTTTATCGCGGGCGAAAGGCAATCTGGACGAGCATGCCGACGCAGAGCGTCTTGCCAATGAGCTGCTGGCGCTCGCCGAGTCGCTGCACGACGATGACGCGGTCGCGGTCGCGCTCGCGAATCTGACCACAGAGGCGACGGAGCGCGGGGCGCTGCCGGACGCGCTCGGCTCGGTGGTTCGGCTGGAAAGGATTCATCGGGGCCAGCAGCAGAATCAGTCGCTGCCGTTCGACTTGTGGAATCACGCGGACATCCTCCTGCGCCTGGGTCGTTTCGACGAGGCTGACGATCCTCTGAACGAGATTGACGCCGGGATTGCGGCGCATATCGGCGCGTTCGTTGCGCGCGAGCGGAGAACGCTGCTGCTGCGCGCGATCGGCGCGACCGAACGCGAGCAGTTCGCGCAGGCGGACGAGTACTGTGGGCGGATTCTCGCAACGAGCGCGAAGCCGGACGCTACGTCGACGCTGGCGACCGTGTTGCGTGCCAACGCGCACGCGCGACTGGGCCGCCCCGATCGCGCTCCGATTCAGGCACCGCCACGCTCGGATGCCGATGCGCCGCGCGATCTACGGTATTGGGGCGGCATCGCGCTTTTGGCAAGCGGGGACGCTCGCGGGGCCGGTGATCAGGCCGACGCGCTTCTCGCGTCTTTCAAAGCGAATCCCAGCGCCGAATACGAGTGGCGCGCCGCGGCGCTTGGCGCCGCGGCCGCTCGCTCGCGCAGAGACGCGGCGGCTGCGGATACGCTCGTGCGTCGTGCGCGCCATGCGCTCGTCGGTCTGCGGAGTGAATGGAAGGGTGACGCCGACGTTTACGAGAAGCGCCCGGATCTGATCAGTCTGAAGCGCGCGGCGGGAATGGTCGGTCAGTGAAGGAGGACCTGTGCCAGACATAAGCGCTAACCGGTTCGCAACGTATATGGCGATCGCGTTCGTCGCCGGGGCGGGTATCTTGGCCTTGATCTTTGCGTCCCTTAGAACGTCTACTCTGTCCACTAACGACGATCAGCCACCCATCATCGTGCGCGACGGTTCGGTCATCTTCGACGGCGGAGACGCGAAGAATCCGAATAAGGGACGGGACAACTGGACGCCAATCGATTCCGCCAATCAGAAGTGGAGGGCGATGAAGGCAGGGGGAAACGCGCATCACGTGAACAGTTTCACGGTCTACATCGCCGGAGTCTTGGATCCGCAGAATTGCCCGAACACGACGATGGCCGGTGACGCCGTCGACGTCGATTATTCGACCACGACAACCACGCTGCATTTCCACGTGTTGCACACGGATGACGGAACCGGACAGGGCGGAAACCCTCATCACTCGCCGGAAGTGGACGCGGTTGAAGCGCCCGGTCTGACAGCTAACGCGACGGGGTCAACGGTTCCATATTTGCTCGCCGGTACGCCTCATGACGGCTGGATTTCGAGAGTCGCCGCGCTCGGCCTTAACCAGGAGGTCCGCTCGACGTGCACGATTATGACCGCACCCAGTGACGACAACTATCGAGCACTTGTGCGGGTCAGCATTGTTCCGGAGCGCTATTGAGGAAGATATCAAGCGGGACGTCAGCGTCCCGCACGCGGATCTGACGCGATCAACTTGCCGACCGCCGATACCAAATCGGCCGGCGCAAAGGGCTTGGCGAGAAACGCAGCGTGTTCGGTCCCGGCCGCGTCGGCAGGGATCGAATCGCTGTAACCCGACATGAACAGCACGGGCAGGTCCGGGCGCGTCGCGTTCAGACGACGCGCCAGCGCCGGCCCGTGCATCTCCGGCATGACCACGTCGGTCACCAGCAGCGCGATCGTCGATGCGTGCTCGTCGAAGATTGCGATCGCTTCGCTGGGCGCGGCGGCCGCGAGCACGAGGTAGCCCTCGCGTGAGAGAGCGCGCGCCGCCATGTTGCGCACGATCGCTTCGTCCTCGACGAGCAGGATCGTCGTACTCGATTCGGTCGCCGGTGCCCGCGGCGCCGGCTGCGGCGGCCGCTCCTCGACGGCGTCACCGGCCGCTGGGGGCAAATACACCGCGACCGTCGTCCCCTTGCCCGGCGCCGTATCGATCGCGATGAACCCTCCCGCCTGTCTCACGATGCCGTGCACGAACGCGAGCCCGAGTCCCGTGCCTGCGCCGACTTCCTTGGTCGTGAAGAACGGTTCGAACAGATGCTGCCGCACCTCGGGGGTCATCCCAGTCCCATCGTCACGTACGCGCAGCCGGACGTACTCGCCTGGTTGCGCGGCGACGTCCTTCGGCGCGCTCGCGGCGTCAATGCGCGTCCGCTCGACGTCGACCTGGATTGTGCCGCCCGCTGGCAACGCATCGCGCGCGTTGAGCACGAGATTGAGGACGATCTGCTCGACGTCCTGCGGGTCGCCGACGATCGCGATCGGCTCCGGCGGGACATCGATCGCGAGCGTGATGTCTTCACGGATCAGGCGGATCAGGATGTCGCGCAGATCGGCAAGCGCTCGGGACAGGTTGACGCGCTCGCGTCGAGAGACGTGCTTGTGGCCGAACGCGAGCAGCTGTCGCGTCAGCGTCGCGCCGCGATTGGTGGCCTGCCGGATCTCCTGCAGGTTGTCGTGATCCGCGTCGCCGGGCGGATGGCGATCGAGCAGCAGGTCGGTGTAGCCCATCGTCACCGTCAACAGGTTGTTGAAGTTGTGCGCGACGCCCGCGACGAGTTGGCCGACGGCGTCCATCTTCTGTGCATGCCGGAGCTTCTGCTCGGATTCCTGCAGATCGAGCGCGGCCTGACGCTGCGCCGCGACGGTAGCACGGAGCTCAGCTTCGCTGACGCGCAGCGCGCGAAGCGTGCGCCGGCGGCTGGCCATCACATGCGCGCCGAATACGCCAATCGCGACGAACACGATGATCCGCGAATCCCAGTGGAGTTCGCCGCCGAGCGCGAACGGCGCGAAGATCGCGCCCAACGCCACCGACAGCATGCCGGCCGCCTCGGTCCCGAAATGACTCGTCAGGGCCACGGCACCGAAGATCGGCGCAAAGGGCGCCGGGGCGAACAACGGCCACGTGAAACGGGTGAGCGGAACGGCCGCAGCAATGGAGAGGATCGCGAGCAGGTACGCTCGCACGCCCGACTTATTCATGCCCCAGGCGCCTCTCGATGCGCGGGTCCGGAACGAGCCACATCAGCGCGACCCCGAGATAGATGGCCTCCGCGATCCAGGGGTTCACGAAGGCGATGCCGATCGCCGTTGCGTACATGAAGACCGACGCGATGCCTTTCGTATCCGAGCCGACGGCGGATTTGAGCCGTGAGTGCGGACCCTGCGAGCGAATAATGGTGGTCTCGAGCATGTAATACGCGACGCCCGCGAACATCAGGATCGCGCCATAGGTCGCCGTTGGAACGGGCGCGAGTCGCGTATCGCCGACCCACGCGGTGCCGAACGGGATCAAAGAGAGCCAGAAGAGCAGGTGCAGGTTCATCCACAGGATTGCGCCGTTGACCCGCTCGGTCATGTGAATCATGTGGTGGTGATTGCTCCAGTAGATGCCGATAAGTACGAAGCTGAGTGCGTAGGCGCCGAGTTTCGCGCCCAGCGAGCGGAGCGCCGTCCAGTCGTGTCCCTCCGGCGTCCTAAGCTCGAGGACCATGATGGTGATCAGGATGGCGATCACACCATCGCTGAACGCTTCGAGCCTCGTTGTGCGCATGAGCCCTGATCTTAACCCGTGAGACAATTCGCCCGGTGATCCTGCTCCGCCCGATTCCGCGCCGCGTCGCGCGCACTCTCTCGCTCGTCGTCATGCTCGCCTGGATTGTCACCATGGCGTTCGTGATCACGCGTGCGTACGCGCAGGCGCGCTCGATGAATCTCGCCGTCGATCTCGCGCGATATGGCACCCAGGCCGAGTGGCGCGGCGTGTACTACCGCGGCGAGAAGATTGGATTCTCTGTCAGCCAGACGCTTCCGAAAGGCGGCGGGTTCGAAATCGAGGAAGACGCCCGCCTGCAGATGACACTGCTCGGCGCCACGACCCCCGCGACGGTGAAGACGACGGCGACGCTCGACCGGAATTTCGCCCTGCAGACCTTCCACTTCTCGCTGGATCCCGGAACCGGGCCCGTGCAAGTGGCCGGACACGTGTCGGGCAAGCACGTCAGCCTGACGATCACGACGACAACGGGAACGCAATCGGAAGAGCGCGATCTGCAGGACGTGCCGGTCCTGAGTCTCAATCTTCCGCGACGCCTCGCGGCAAATGGCCTCAAGCCTGGAACGCGGGAGCAGGTGATGGTCTTCGATCCGGCCACGTTGAGCAACCAGCCGGCGACGATCGAGATCGGGAAGCGCGAAATCGTGAAGCTCGAATCGCCGCTTCCGGTGCGCGTCGGTTCGCGTCAGTTCAACCGCATGGCGTCCACCTCCATCCCCGCATTCCGCGTCGACATGACGTTTGCCGGCATCAAGACGACGTCCTGGGTGACCGACACGGGCGACGTCGTCCGCGAGGAGAGCCAGATGGGGCTCGTGTCGCAGCGCGAACCCGAGGAGGTGGCCAGACGGATCGCGGTCGGCCGCGGTGTGCGGACCGATCTGCTCGAAGCCGCTGCGATCTCGCCAGCCAACACGACGAATCGCCGCATCGACGATCCCCGCAACGTGCGCGCGTTGCGCCTAAAGGTGGAGGGCGTCGATCTGTCGAATCCCGAATTGCGCGGAGCGGGTCAGTCGGTGAGTGGAGACGTCGTCGAAGTCCGCGACGCGCGAACGCTGTCCGCCGAGCCGCGCGATCCCGAGGTCGCGCGATACCTGAAGCCCGAGCCGCTCATCGAAAGCGACGATCCTGCGATTCACGCGGAAGCGGAAGCGGCGGTCCTCAATGTGACGGATCCGCGCACGGCGGCCGAGCGCCTCACGCGCCGCGTCAACGCGATGCTGGAGAAGAAGCCGACGGTGGGGCTGCCATCGGCGCGCGAGGTGCTGCGCACGAAGGTCGGCGACTGCAACGAGCATACGGCGCTCTATGTGGCGATGGCGCGCTCGATCGGGCTGCCCGCGCGGATTGCCGTCGGCGTCGCCTATGCGTACGGCGCCTTCTACTACCATGCGTGGCCCGAGGTCTATATCGACGAGGGCCAGGATCGCGGCGTCTGGCTGCCGGTCGACCCGACGTTCAACGAGTTTCCCGCGAGCGCGACCCACGTGCGCCTCGCGCGGGGCGGTCTCGAGAAGCAGGCCGCAATCCTGCCGCTCATCGGGCGCATCAAGATGACGATCGTCGGTCTCGATCTCGCGCCCAACTCGACGCCGATCCTCGTTGGCCGCGGTTCGAGCGGACTGTCGCCCGTACCCGTGTCGTTTCCGGTTCGCGCCGGGATGACGTGCTGGTCGAGTTCGGCGGGCGCCAGATGATCACGATCGAGAATCTCGTCAAGCGCTACGGCAATTTCACCGCGGTCGACGGAGTCAGCCTCGACGTGGGCTCCGGGGAGATCCACGGGTTCCTCGGGCCGAATGGTGCGGGCAAGACGACCACGATCCGGATGATCGCGGGGTTGCTCAAGCCGACGTCGGGGCGTGTGGCGGTCAACGGCCACGACATGGCGGAGGACCCGGAACTCGCGAAAGCGTCCCTCGGGTTCATCCCCGACCGTCCCTTCATCTACGAGAAGCTGACGGCAGGGGAGTTCCTCCGCTTTCATGCGGGACTCTACGGCCTCGAGGAGGGGCTCGTGAGCGGGCGCGTGCGCGAGATGCTCGAGCTCTTCGAGCTCGGACGCTGGGAGCACGAGCTCGTCGAAAGCTTCTCGCACGGCATGAAACAGCGGCTCGTGATGAGCGCCGCCTTCCTGCATCGCCCGCGCGCGGTGCTCGTCGACGAGCCAATGGTCGGGCTCGATCCGCGGGGCGCCCGCCTCATCAAGGATGTGTTCAGGAAGATGAGCGATCGCGGCGTGGCGATCCTCATGAGCACCCATACGCTCGAAGTCGCGCAGGAGATGTGCGACCGCATCAGCATCATCCTGAAGGGACAGATCATTGCGCGCGGAACGGTTGACGAACTTCGGGAGATCGCCGGCGCGGGAGACGAACATTTGACGGAGGTGTTCTTGCGGCTCACGGGTGGCGGTGGGCTCCAGGAGATCGATGAAGTTCTCTGATG
>Ga0070735_10005922_pt1 | contig 10051 bp, 7 predicted proteins | sample Coa_R1_FD_66443 | JGI IMG/M metagenome (GOLD analysis project Ga0070735, IMG submission 66443) | Surface soil microbial communities from Centralia Pennsylvania, which are recovering from an underground coalmine fire - Coalmine... | ecosystem: Environmental > Terrestrial > Soil > Unclassified ... | reverse complement strand
TAGAGACGTGCGTAGGCGTGGTGACTGCGACATTGCACCCGGATGGCGCGGTATCGGTGGTGAACGTCCCCAGTTATCGCAAAGCGAAGGCAGTCAGTGTGGAGGTTCCCGGCATTGGGCCCGTGGTGGGCGACGTGGCGTGGGGCGGCAACTGGTTCTTCCTGGTAGAGGCGCCCACGTTCGATATTGCGCTGGCGAACTCTGGATTTCTGACAGACTATGCGTGGCGAGTGCGTCAGGCCGTCAACACCCAAGGGTTTCCCGAGGTTGACCATGTTGAGTTGTTCGCTCCGGCGCGAGCCGCGGGTGCGCATTCACGCAACTTCGTACTTTGTCCGGGCAAGGCCTACGATCGCTCTGCCTGCGGGACCGGTACGAGCGCCAAGCTTGCCTGCCTCGCCGCGGACGGGAAACTGGCCGAAGGGCAAGAGTGGGTGCAGGAAAGTATCATCGGCAGTGAGTTCCGCGGACGTTACCGCCACCTGCGGGACAATCTCGTGGAGCCGACCATCACCGGCATCGCCTTTGTGAACGGCGAAGCGACCCTGATCCTGGATCCAGGTGATCCGTTCTGCTGGGGGATCCGGACATGAGCGGCTCCTCCGGACCGCTTGCCCGGACCATGACGGGACAGATCACGGCTCTCATTCGCGAGAAGATTCTCGCTGGCACCTATCCGCCGGGCTCCGCGCTGCTGCAGGATTCGATCGCCGCCGAATACGGTGTCAGCAAGATTCCCGTGCGGGAAGCTCTCGTGCATTTACGGTCCGAGGGGCTCGTTGACATCTTCGCCCACCGCGGCTTCCAGGTCCGGTCGGTTTCGGCCAGTGAGATGCAGGAGGTCTTCCAACTTCGCCTCGCCATTGAGCCCGCGGCGGTGGCCCTCGGCGCGCGCAAGGCATCGCCCGAGGATCGCGCGGCCGCCGGCGCGGCGCTCGGCGCGCTCAGTCAGGCGCTCGCCGTGGGTGATCTGCGCAACTCCGGCGATCTCAATTCCGCCTTTCATCTCGCACTCGTGGTTCCGCGTCTGCAGCCGGTGACGACAGAGGCGTTGTCCCGCTTTCATACGCTCTCAGACCGTTACGTGAGAATGCACCTTCAGCCCACCGGTCGCATGCGGCGGGCCAACGAGGAGCACACCGCGCTATACGAAGCCTGGTCGGCGGCGAAACCCGAAGAGGCCCACAGACTGACTCAGGCGCATATCGAAGAGACGCTCCGCGAGCTGATGGAGTACGTCAAGGAGCCGCTGGCGGACGCCGCGAGAGGCGTAGACCGTCCTTTGCCATCATCAAGGCGCCGAACGTAATCATAGGAAGTGCACTAAGGATCTGTATCGCGGCGCAAATGTGGAAGGTGTTAGAGTCGGTAGGGCCGAGTGTACAAGGCAGCCGAGACAGTCCCCGAAGGGAGCATGTGCGACCATAACATCGAGAGTGACGGTGGGAGTCGCCGTACAGACGAGATTCCGATCAGGCGAGTTGGCGCCGAGTACGCGCAGGATGCGGTCTGCATTTTGAGAGAGGCTGCGGCATGGGCCCTCAGCCGGGGTATCGTCGTTTGGCGCACGGATGAGCTGCGCGAGCAGGACTTTCGGGAGGCAGCGCTACTGGGCGAGCTGGTGATGGGGTTCAGCGATGGGCTGGCCGTCGCAACAATGCTGCTACAGAGTTCCGATCCCCTCTACTGGTCGGAAATCGCTCCCGACACGTCCCTGTTCCTGCACAAAATCGCGGTGCGACGCGCGCATGCCGGACGAGGTTGGCTTGGGCGCCTGGTCGGGTTTGCGATTGAGGATGCGCAGCGACGCGATTTGGGGTGGCTTCGTCTCGATACGTTGTATGGCACGCCTTTGCGGCACCTCTACGAACAGCATGGGTTCAGTGTCATCGATGAGCCTCCGGTAATGCACCTGGGCCGCGCGATGATCCGCATGGAGCGCCCTGTATGCCCCGGTGTGGCGGCTCCCTGATGCAGCGAATCGCCGGCACAGTGCAGTAAGCGGTATGGGCCCGACCAGTCGCCGCACCTAGACTGATACCCCAAGATGTTCGGACCAGGTTGTTGAAAGCCCGATGTGGCTCTCCCGCCAGCCCGCAACGTCGCCCCAATCTTGATGAGCCGGAGTTCGCATGCTCAAGCCCCTATGGACCCTGATCTTCATGGCCGTTGCCGCGCAGGCGGTGCCGGCTGCCACGCTGGATGCGCCAATGCAGTCGTTACGACCTGATCAGGTCGAATTTCTCGCGCTCTACAAGGAGCTGGTCGAGACCAACACGACACTGTCCTCCGGCAGCTGCACACTCGCTGCCGAACGTATGGCAACACACCTGAAGGCGGCAGGATTCGCGGATGCTGACATCACACTCTTCTCGGCACCCGAGCATCCCAAGGAAGGTGGCCTGGTGGCCGTTCTGCATGGCCGCTCCAACACGGCGAAGCCAATATTGCTTCTGGGGCACCTCGATGTGGTCGAGGCAAAGCGCGAGGACTGGACGCGCGATCCGTTCACGCTGATCGAGGAGAACGGCAGGTACTATGGTCGCGGAACGCTGGACATGAAAAGCACCGACGCGACCTGGGTCGATCTGCTGGCGCGCTTCAAGCGCAGTGGCTATCGCCCCAGGCGCTCGATCAGGTTGGCGCTTACTTGCGGAGAGGAGACCCTCGGTGCGTTCAACAGCCTGCAGTGGCTAGTGCAGAATCGGCCTGAAATGGTGGCCGCGGAATTCGCGCTGAACGAGGGCGGCGGCGGGCTTCTGGACGAGCACGGCAAGATGCTCGAGCAGGACCTCGTCGTGGCTGAAAAGACCACGAGAAACTACCGCCTCGAAACCGTCAATCCGGGCGGCCACAGCTCGATCCCGATTCGCGACAACGCGATCTACGAGCTCGCCGATGCGCTCGTTAGAGTGCGCGAGTACGAGTTTCCGATGAAAGTCACGCCGATCAACCAGGCGTATTTTGCCAAGATCGGCGCTGTCCGCGGCGACGAGCTGGGTCGAGCGATGGTGGCGCTAGCGCAAAATCCCGACGACGTGGCCGCTCTCGCGGAGGTCTCCAAGGATCGCGTCTATAACGCTCTGCTGCACACCACGTGCGTCGCAACGCTCCTCGACGGCGGTCACGCCAGCAACGCGCTTCCACAGCGCGCCGGGGCAAATGTGAACTGCCGGATCTTCCCGGGGGAGACCGCCGAGGGTACTCGTGCCGCGCTCGAAGCGGCGATTGGTGATCCGCGCCTGAAAGTCACACTGATACCAAGGGACAAACCGCTTGCAACTTCGGCCGCGCTTGATACGAGGATCGTAGGTCCGGCGGAGAAGTTGGTCGCCAAGTACTTCCCTGGCGTACCCCTCGTACCGGTCATGGCCACAGGATCGAGCGATGGTCCTTACCTTCAGGCGATCGGCATTCCGGTCTACGGCGTGCCCGGCATGTGGGCGGATTCGGACTTCAACGGCGTACATGGCCTGAACGAGTACATCAGCGCGCGATCCTTGTTCGTGGGCCGCGACCTCATGACTGATCTGGTAAAGGCTTGCGCGGACTCAAACTAATGAGCCAGTAACCTATTGATTTAATGGCTCCCTGGGTTGGAATCGAACCAACGACCAACGGATTAACAGTCCGACGCTCTACCGCTGAGCTACCAGGGAACACGAGGAAGCTGGAAGGGACGCGAATTGTCCGGATCACAGGCGGGATAGTCAAGATTGCCGTGTCGCGGCATGGGTCCCCTTTGGGACCCACCAGGCGCTCAGGCCGCCGCACCGCCCCCTACGACCGACCCGATTCCCAAGTAGTGTGCGACGTTGCCGCCAGAGTCCGGTATCGGCGAGAACCTGAAATTCACGCGCAGCGTGGTCCCATCCTTGTGGCGCCCGACCATTTCCGCTGTGAGGCAAACGCTCGAGCGAATGGCATCCTCGAGCCGCGTATAGGTCTCGGGATTTGCCTCCTTCGGCATCAACCATGAGGGTGTCCGGCCAATGATCTGGCTGCCCTTGTGCCCATAATCCCGGGCCAGCGCCTGATTCACGTAAGAGATGACCCAGTGCGGACGGGTAACGTCGATGATGATGTAGTGATCCGGCGATGCATCCAGTGCGGAATTGCGTAAGTCGAGCTCACCCTGGAGCCGCGATCGCTGTGCGCGCTCAGCGGCTAGCAGCGACTTGAAGAGGTCGACCGTATTGTGGCGATCCGCGTCCTGTTGCGGGGCAGGCCTGGGTGTTGGCATGGCATCGTCCGTGGGCAGGGAGAGCGCAGTGTGCCCCCAAATCACGGCCAATGCGGGTAGTCAGCCACGAACGCGTTTCAAGAAACGGGCATGTTGCGGCGCGCAGGGTGCGGCCGCATGCACTGCCAGGGAGACTTTAGGCTGTTTGCGCTACCGCACGCCCGGCAATCAGCACACGGTCCATGCGCTCAATCGCCTTTTCCAGAATTTGCATGCTGGTGGCAAATGAAATGCGCATATGCCCCGGAGCACCAAATCCGGACCCCGGAACCACGGCGACCCCACCTTCGATGAGCAGCAGCTCGGCAAATTCATTGTCGTCGCGGCAGCCGAGTCCGGCGATCGCCTTGGAGACGTCCGCGAAGGCGTAGAACGTACCCGCGCCGTGCAGGCAGCTCACGCCAGGCAGAGAGTTCAGGCCCTGCACCACGAAATCGTGGCGCGCTTTGAACGCCTTGTTCATCTCAGCCACGCACGTCTGATCACCAGACAATGCAACCGTTGCCGCCTTCTGTGAAATGCTCGAGGCATTCGAAGTTGATTGGCCCTGGATGGTGCCCATTGCAGTGATCAGCTCTTTCGGGCCGCCGCAGTAGCCGATTCTCCAGCCGGTCATCGCATAGGCCTTCGAGACACCGTTGATGGTCACGGTGCGGTTGTACAGCTCCGGCACGGCAGTCAACAGGCTGCAGAATGGCTCGGACGCCCAATAAATCTTCTCGTACATGTCGTCGGTGCCGACGATGATGCGCGGGTGCTCGAGCAGGACTTCGCCCAGGGCTCGCAATTCGGCGCGCGAATAGGCGGCGCCGGTGGGATTGCAGGGGCTGTTCAGCAGCAACAGCCGTGTCTTGGGTGTAATGGCCGCCGCGAGCTGCCGCGGAGTGATCTTGTAACCTTGCGCGGCACCCGCGAACGGCATGACGGGCAGACCGTCCGCCAGCATGACCATGTCCGGATATGACACCCAGTAGGGGGCCGGGATGATCGCCTCGTCACCCGCATCGAGGACCGCCATGCAGAGGTTGTAAATCGTCTGCTTGGCCCCCGAGGACACCAGAACCTGCGATCGGTCGTACTTGATGCCATTGTCACGCTCGAATTTGGCGCAGATGGCATCCTTCAGTTCGTTGATGCCGTCGACGTTCGTGTAGCGCGTGAAGCCGTTCTTGATGGCGTCAATGCCGGCCTGTGCAATATGCGCAGGCGTGTCGAAGTCGGGTTCACCAGCGCCCAGGCCTATTACATCTTTGCCTTCGGCCTTGAGGCGGGCGGCACGAGCGGTCACTGCGAGCGTGGGCGAGGGCTTGACGCGCTGAACGCGTCGTGAGACGGATAGGGTCACGGAGTTTCCTGCAATCGCTTTAAATCGACGAAGCCCGGCTATATTACGGGATCGCGCCGTGCCTCACCAATTTGCCGCGCTACCGAATGAGCATGGAAAAGATACCTTTCCAATTGACTGCCGATTACCAGCCCGCCGGCGATCAGCCGCAGGCCATCGAAAAGCTGGTCGAGGGCCTGAATGAGGGCCTGGCGCATCAAACCCTGCTGGGCGTGACCGGTAGCGGGAAAACCTATTCGATCGCGAGCGTGATCGAGCGAGTGCAGCGCCCCACCATGGTTCTGGCGCACAACAAGACGCTTGCCGCACAGCTGTATGGGGAATTCCGGGAATTCTTCCCGCACAATTCAGTGGAGTATTTCGTCTCTTACTACGATTACTACCAGCCCGAGGCCTACGTTCCTTCCTCTGACACTTATATAGAGAAGGACTCCTCGGTGAACGAGCACATCGAGCAGATGCGGCTCTCGGCCACCAAGGCGCTGCTGGAACGGCCGGACTCCATCATCGTGGCGACGGTGTCCTCGATCTACGGTCTGGGCGATCCCAATGCCTATCTGTCGATGATTCTGCACGTCGTGCGCGGCGACCGGATCGATCAGCGCAAATTGCTGCGCCGTCTGGCCGACATGCAGTACACGCGCAATGAGCTCGATCTGACGCAGGGTACGTACCGCGTGCGCGGCGATGTCGTCGACATTTTCCCGGCAGAATCCGACCGGGAAGCAGTGCGGGTCGAGCTGTTCGACGACACGATCGACTCCATCGCCCTGTTCGATCCGCTGACAGGCGCGGTGTCGCGCAAAGTCCCGCGTTTTACCGTATATCCGGGCACCCACTACGTCACTCCGAGGGAGCGCCTCATCGGCGCGGTCGATCAGATCCGCGAGGATCTGCGCACGCGCCTGAAGGAGCTGCGCGACGGCGGCAAGCTGCTCGAGGCCCAGCGCCTGGAGCAGCGGACGATGTTCGACATGGAGATGATGAAGGAGGTCGGCTATTGCGCGGGCATCGAGAACTACTCGCGCTATCTGTCCGGCCGCGCCGCGGGTGATCCACCGCCGTGTTTGTTCGATTACCTGCCGGCCAATGCGCTGCTGGTCATCGACGAGAGCCACCAGACCATCCCGCAGCTCGGCGCAATGTATCGCGGCGACCGCTCGCGCAAGGAGGTCCTGGTCGAATACGGATTCCGGCTGCCTTCCGCACTGGACAATCGCCCGCTGAAGTTCGAGGAGTGGGAGCGGCTCGCCCCACAGATGATCTTCGTTTCCGCTACGCCCGGGAAATATGAGTTCTCGCATGCCTCACAGACGGTGGAGCAGCTGGTGCGGCCCACGGGCCTGATCGATCCGCAGGTCGAAGTGCGCCCGGTGGGCAGCCAGGTGGACGATGTGCTCTCGGAGATCAACAAGCGCGTCCCCCTGAACGAGCGGGTGTTGATTACAACACTGACCAAGCGCATGGCCGAGGACCTGACGGAGTATCTGCACGAGCATGGGGTGCGCGTACGCTATCTGCATGCGGACATCGAGACCGTGGAGCGGACCGAGATCATCCGCGATCTGCGCCTGGGTAAATTCGATGTGCTGGTGGGTATCAACCTGTTGCGTGAGGGGCTGGACATGCCGGAGGTGTCGCTGGTGGCCATCCTCGATGCGGACAAGGAGGGCTTCCTGCGCTCGGACAACTCCCTGATCCAGACCATTGGACGCGCTGCCCGGCACTTGAACGGCAGGGCCATTCTGTACGCCGACAGGATCACCGGGTCCATGGAGCGCGCTCTGGAGGAAACCAGCCGTCGCCGGCGCAAGCAGATCGACTTCAACACCGCGCACGGCATCACGCCCCGAGGCATCCACAAGGCAGTGGCCGACATCATGGAGGGGGCGAGGTCCGCGGCACCCATGCCAGCGGGCCGCAGGAAGGGCGGCAAGGCGGCCGAGCCCGCGCCCGCGGACCTGCGCCCCGAGGCTATCGTCCGCCAGATCAAGAAGCTGGAGGTCGAGATGCTCAGGCGCGCGCGCAACCTGGAATTCGAGCATGCCGCGAAGCTGCGCGATGAGATCGGCCGGCTGAAGCAGCTGGAGCTGGGTTTTCCGGCTGCCGCCGGCGCGTAAGTGCTTGGCAGGCTTGGGGTTAGCTTGCTTCGTGAAGGCAGCTCTTGTATCGTTCGCGGCCCCCTTCCAGGGGACATAGGCGCGTAGCTCAGTGGTAGAGCACCACCTTGACATGGTGGTGGTCGGTGGTTCGATCCCACTCGCGCCTACCAACTTTCTTTAGGACCGACTCCTCATGCCTGTCGTGACTCTGCCGGATGGCAGTCAGCGCCGCTTCGATCGCCCTGTGACAGTGGATGAAGTTGCCGCGGACATTGGCGCCGGCCTGCGCAAAGCCGCGTTGGCGGGACGGGTCAACGGCAAGCTGGTGGATACCTCGTATGTGATCTCCCAGGACGCCGAGCTTGCGATCGTGACGGACAAGGATCCCGATGGGATCGAGGTCATCCGCCACTCCACCGCGCATCTGCTCGCCCAGGCGGTCAAGGAGTTGTTTCCCGATGCGCAGGTGACCATCGGCCCGGTCATCGAGGACGGGTTCTACTACGATTTCGCCTACAAGCGTCCGTTCACCACGGAGGACCTGGCCGCGATCGAAACGCGGATGGCGGACCTCGCCAAGGCCGACCAGAAGGTCTCGCGACGCGTGCTGACCCGCGATGAGGCGGTAAAGTTCTTCAAACACCAGGGCGAGATTTACAAGGCCGAGATCATCGCCAGCATCCCCGACAAGGAGGAGATCAGCCTGTACGGTCAGGGTGATTGGGTGGATCTGTGCCGCGGTCCGCACGTGCCCTCCACTGGCAAGCTGAAGGCGTTCAAGCTGATGAAGGTGGCCGGCGCCTATTGGCGTGGCGACTCGCGGAACGAGATGCTGCAGCGGATCTACGGCACTGCCTGGGCCGACAAGAAGCAGCTCGACGAGTACCTGCACCGGATCGAGGAGGCCGAAAAGCGTGATCATCGGCGGATCGGGCGCGAGCTGGATTTGTTCCACCTCCAGGAGGAGGCGCCAGGGGCTGTGTTCTGGCATCCGAAGGGATGGCGGGTATTTCAGACGCTGATCGGCTACATGCGTGAGCGGCAGCAGCAGGCGGGCTATGAGGAGGTGAGCGCACCTGAGCTCATGGACGCCGGCTTGTGGCAGCAGTCGGGCCATCTGGAGAAATTCGGCGAGAACATGTTTCTCACCAAGACTCCGGATGAGCGCACCTATGCCATCAAGCCCATGAACTGCCCCGGGCACATCCAGATTTTCAATCACGGCCTGCGCAGCTATCGGGAGCTGCCCATCCGGCTGGCGGAGTTCGGCAAAGTCCACCGCTATGAGCCCTCCGGAGCGCTGCATGGCCTGATGCGGGTGCGTGCCTTCACGCAGGACGACGCACACGTCTTCATTACTGAAGACCAGATCACCGCCGAATGCGTGGCGATCACGCAGCTCATCCTCGATATCTACCGGGATTTCGGTTTTGATGACCTGCGGATCAAATTCGCGGACCGCCCGCCCAAGCGGGTCGGGGCGGACGAGGTCTGGGACCGGGCTGAAGAGGCGCTGAAGGCCGCCTCGCGCGCCGCCGGCATCGAGTTCACCCTGAATCCGGGCGAGGGGGCTTTTTACGGTCCGAAGCTTGAATTCGTGCTGAGGGACGCCATTGGCCGCGACTGGCAGTGCGGCACCCTCCAGGTGGATCTGAATCTGCCCGGGCGCCTCGGGGCGCATTACGTGGACGAGCACAGCACCAAGCGTGTGCCCGTCATGCTTCACCGCGCGATTTTCGGCTCTCTGGAGCGCTTTTTCGCCATTCTGCTCGAGCACCACGCGGGCCGCCTTCCGGCCTGGCTGTCCCCGGTGCAGGCGGTCGTGCTCAGTATCACCGACCGGCAGGACGAATATGTACGGCGCGTGACGGAAAGCCTGAAAAATCAGGGGTTTCGCGTCGAGTTCGACTTGCGTAACGAGAAGGTCGGCTTTAAGATTCGCGAACACACGCTGCAGCGTGTGCCGTATCTATTGGTCGCAGGCGACAAGGAAGTAGCCGCACAATTACTTTCAGTGCGCACAAGAAGCGGCAAGGATCTGGGCACGATGTCCCCGGAGACGTTCGCGGAACGTCTACGCATCGAGCTCGACAGCCGTGGGCGCCGGATGTTGGAGGGTTGACGCATCGCTAGTGCAAGCAAGCGCGTTCGGCGCAATGAGGACATCACATCGCCACAGCTGCGAGTCATCGCTGCTGATGGATCGCAGGCAGGAGTCATGTCGCGATTCGACGCGCTGGCAATGGCGCAGGCGGCCGAGTTGGATCTTGTCGAAGTCTCGCCGACGGCGGAACCGCCAGTCGTGCGGATCATGGACTACGGCAAGTTCCTGTTCGAGGCGAACAAGAAAGCCCACTCGGC
>Ga0070735_10005921_pt1 | contig 10051 bp, 8 predicted proteins | sample Coa_R1_FD_66443 | JGI IMG/M metagenome (GOLD analysis project Ga0070735, IMG submission 66443) | Surface soil microbial communities from Centralia Pennsylvania, which are recovering from an underground coalmine fire - Coalmine... | ecosystem: Environmental > Terrestrial > Soil > Unclassified ... | reverse complement strand
ACCTGTGACCAGGTGCCCGGCTCCGAATACACGCCGTACAGGTAATGAGAGTGCGCCGTCAGGTAGTCCGCGAACCCGTTGAACTCAGCGCGGGCGAGCGCCGGCGAGACGCTCCGGCCGGTGCGGATGCCGCCGCACGCGCTGGTGTACACGCTGGCCCAGCCGTTGTCCGGCGCCGGTGCGATGCCTGGCATCTCGATGTCCATGAACAGGACACGGTAGGTCACGTGATCCCGGTTCGCCGCGGCGATTGCCTGTACCGCCTGCGCCGCGCCCCACCCGTAGGCCTCGTGGGTGGTGCCGCTGTAACGGGGATCGACGCCAGGTCCGCCCATGTACCAGTACACGCCGGTGCCGATACCCCGGCCGTAGCGGGTGTAGTTGACGTTCGCCTGATAGCTGTTCGTGCTGGACCAGGCCAGGAAGTTGCCGGTCCGGCAGCCGAGCCAGCGCGCCCAGTTCCCGGCCATGCCGATGTACCCGCCGTACCCGCCTCCGATCACCGGGTTGGTGTAGGGGCCTGAGCCGTTCACCGGGATCGGCCAGGAGTCGCTGCCGTACCAGAAGCCGGCCGGCGCATCCATGTAGTCCCGGTTCTGCACGGCGGATGTCGCGGTAGCCGGGCTGGGTGTGATCGCGGCGGCAGACGACTGCTGTGTCTTTGTGGTGCCTGGGGTTCCAGCGCGGCTCGTACTTGGATCGGCGGCGACGGCGCTGCCGCTGCTACTGCTAGCGGCGGCACCGCTGGTGACATCGTTGCTGGAGGCACTGTTGGTGGAGGCACTGTTGGTGGAGGCACTGTTGGTGGAGGCACCGTTGCTGGAGGCACCCGCGCTGGACGCGCCGACGCCGCACGCGGTCAGCAGAAGGGCCAGGCACGCGGCCGCCGGAGCAGCAGTCCAGCACCGTTTCACGCATTTCCCCCAAATCTCGTAACAGCGGCCAAATCCACAGGTTATGACGGCTCATCATGTGGTCTGGTTGACACCGGTTTCCTGAACAGGCGAAATGAACCCCTGGCGGCCGGCTTCCGTCTCAAAGGCGAGTACCGGTCAACCCCGCCCAGCACAACCCAGCCGCCCGGCACGCGGGGTGGTTACGCGCCGGTGCGGCGGGGGACGGGCAAGGGCAGGTCGGGGATCGAGGCGCGGTCGTGCAGGATCGCGGCGCCTAGGTCGTTGAGGCGGACCGCGAGCAGGCCGTCGTACCGGGACAGGCGCGGGAGCTGGTCAGCGCCCCAGAGGAACCGGTAGTCGTCACGGGCACCGTCCGCTTCGGTGTAGCGGACATCTACCAGGCCCATGGTGGCGGCGTACTCGAACAGGACGCACAGCGTGTAACGCCCCTCCACCATCTCCCATGACTTCTCGCCGGCGTGCCCGAGAGACCCGTAGTACGAATTGCCGATGTACAGCCGCCACAGCGCCGTCAGGCCGCGCACGGCGATCAGCGGCGTGTCCTTGGTCTGCAGGATCCGCCAGACCAGCTCAATGTCGGCCCAGACGCCCGGCTCGAGTGCGGCCAGCGCGGCGGCCACCGTTCCCCTGCGGCCGCGGGCCGACGTGAGCGTGTGCGGTTTGCGCTGCCCCTTGATCACCTCAACGCGGGAGAACTCGTCAAACGAGACGATCTTCAGCCAGCGGTCCCACAGCTCGGCGACCAGCCGGTATCCCGGCCGGACCAGCGCCTCGGCACCGGCCGCCGTCAGCTCCAGCCGGGCGCCGGTCAGCCGGGCCAGGCCACCGAACTGCACCAGCAGCGGCCACGCGTAGGCCGCTATCCCCTCCCCCTGGTCGTAGAAGTCCCCCGCGACCAGGGCATCGTCGACAAGCCTTACCGTGGCGGGAACCGGGCGTTTTGTCGCCGCGCCGAAGCGAAGCTGTCCGTCCTCGACCAGCTCCAGGACGGCGAGCAGGTTGGACAGCGCATCCGCCGCCGTCTCCCGCGTCTGCTCCCCCACCCGAAAAACGGTAATGCACCGAAAGGCTGGAATCAGGGATACTGCGGCATGCGTGTCGTCGGTGTCGATGCCTGCCGTGGCGGCTGGGTCGCCGTGACCGTGATCGACGGCGCCTTTGACATAACGACCATGGCCTCGAGCCTCAGCACACTATTCAAGAGGGCACCCGGCGCGGCGGCCACCGGCGCGGCCGGCATCGACATGCCGCTGGGGCTGCTGGACGCCAGCTGGCGGGACTGCGACACGCTGGCGCGACGGCTGCTCGGTCCGCGCCGCGGTTCGGTTTTCGCCATACCGCCGCGCGCGGTGTGGGAATGCCCGGACTACCCGACGGCGGTCCGGTTGTGCCGGGAGCTCACCGGCCGCGGGTTCAGCATCCAGGCGTGGGGACTGCGCGCGAAACTGCTGGAGGCGAACGCGTTCCGCGACCAGCAGGCCCGCCATGACTGGCGTCACGGACTCTATGAGGTCCACCCCGAGCTCGCGTTCGCGGCCATGAACGGCGCTCCGCTGGCGGACAGCAAGCACACCCGGGCCGGTCAGGCCGCTCGCCGCGCGCTGCTGCGCGAGGCCATGGCGTTGCCGCCTGACGTGGCGGCGCCGCGCGGCTGCCCCGTCACCGACCTGCTCGACGCCGCCGCGGTCGCGTGGAGCGCCCTGCGGATAGCCTGCGGAACCGGGGTCGTCCTCCCGGATCCGCCGCAGCGCGATCGGCGTGGCCGCGAAGTGGCGATCCGGTACTGACAGGCAGCGGCGTTATGAAAGACGGCGGAGTTCCTCGGCAAGGGCGGCGAGTCCGATCGGGCCCAGCGCGAGCGCGGCGGTGTGCCAGGTCTTCAGGTCGAAACCGGGACGGCGCTGAGCCTCGGCGCGGGCGGCCAGCCAGGCGCGCTCCCCCAGTTTGTACGAGATCGCCTGAGCCGGCCAGCCGAAGTAGCGGACGATCTCGGCGTGCACCCGGTGCGGCTCCGCGCGGCCACGCTTGCGGAGCACGTCGGAGGCTTTCTCGAACGTCCAGCGGGAACCGTCAGGCAGCGGCAGGCCGAGATGGACGCCGATGTCGATGACCACGCGAGCGGCGCGCAGCGCGGAACCCGCGAGCATGCCCAGCCGCGTGCCTGGCTCATCGAACCAGCCGAGCTCGTCGGACAGGCGCTCGGCGTAGAGCGCCCAGCCTTCGCCGTGCCCGCTGACGAACGTGGTCCTCGCGAATCTGGAAAGGCGGTCGCCGGCCAGCCTGGCCGCGCCGGACTGCAGGTGGTGCCCGGGCACGCCTTCATGGAAGACAGTCGACAGCTCGGACCAGGTCTCGAACGTGTCCCGGCCGGTCACCGGCCACCAGGTGCGGCCGGGCCTGGTGAAGTCCTCGCTCGGCGATGTGTAGTACGCGGCACCGGAACTGGACGCGCGGGCGAGCACCGCCTCGATCGTGCGCAGCGGCTCCGGTATGTCGAACAGCGTGCCGTTGAGCCGGTCAACCGCCTGGTCGTGGCGGTCCTGCAGCCAGCGCAGGTAGGCGTCAGCGCCCGCCACGAACTGGGTCCGGTCCAGGATCTCGGTGGCCTCCGCCACCGTCGCGCCCGCCTTGACCCGGTCCGCCTCGGCCGACATCTCCGCCTCGACCCGGTCGAGTTCCTCCCAGCCCCACCGGTACGCGTCGTGCATGTCCATGTCGGCGCCGAGGCTGAGCCTGGCGGCGAGCGCGTACCTGTCCGCGCCGACCCCGTCCCCGGCGGCGGCCCTCGGCGCGTACTCCTCGCGCAGCCAGCGGGCGATCGCGGAGTACCCGGCGTGCGCCTCGGCGGCGGCAGCGGCCAGCTCACCGGCCAGAGGGCCGTCGCCGTAGCTGGCTACCAGCGCGTCGTGGGTGCCGGCCGCGGTGCCGCCGCCGGCATAGCGGTCCGCCTGCTCGGCGCTCTGTGTCGCCTGCCGCCTGGCCGCCGCGAGGCCGCGAGACAGGCCCAGTTCCAGGCTGGTCCGCCAGCTCTGGAACATCCCGGGGATCGCCCGAAGCCGGGCGGCGATGTCTCGCCAGGCCTCCTCGGTGCCGCGCGGGAGCAGGTCGACGCTGTCCCTGATCGAGCTGATCCGCCCGAACGGGGCGCTCACCGCGCGCAGCGGCTCACCCGCCTGACGCCAGGCGAGCTCCGCCGACAGCCGTTCTCGCAGGTAAGACGCGGCCCGCCGGTCCTCATCCGACGCGACGTCGAGCAGGTCCAGCTCGGCGAGCGTCGTGGTGGCGAGATCTTCCCAGGCCGCCAGGCCGTCAGGCCCGTAGTCGGTAGCGGCACCGAACGCGGTGCCCAGACCCCGAACTCCCGCCGCCACCGGATCGAGCGCGGCCCACTGGGTGATGTACTCGTCGCAGAGCCGGAAGACTGGCGTCATGCCTGAACTCTAACCGCCGGCGGAGCGCCACGTCCCCGTTACGAACCTGGCGCTCCACCCGCGAAGTGCCGACTATCGCGGCGAATCAGGACTGCGGCTGAGCGATGTTCACCAGCCAGCAGATGCCGTACTTGTCCACGACCATGCCGAATTCGTCGCCCCACACCTGCTTCTGCAGTGGCATGTCGACACGGCCGCCGTCGCTGAGCTTGTCCCAGTAACCGCGCAGCCGGTCGCCGTCGTCGCCAGACAGGCTGACCCCGAACCCGGCCGGAGCGTGGTAGTCCAGGTGTGACGGGGTGTCAGAACCCATCAGCGTGTAGCCCGCGTCGGTCACGAGCTGCGCGTGCATGACCTTGTCCGCGTCCGCGCCTTCCGCCGCGCCCAGCTCGGCGAACGTGGTGACGTTCAGCGTGCCGCCGAAGACGTCCTTGTAGAACTCCATAGCCTCACGGGCATTGGAATTGAAGTTGAGGTAAGGATTGAGCGTCGATGCCATAACTAGACCTCACTGTCAGTAGTCACGGTTGCTGGTCCGCGTCCCACCCTACGCCCCCTGATCTCAGGGTTTCCGGCCTACCGCCGCGTAGCTTGGCACCACATCGGTCCCGGTCGTGGCCTCAGGCCGCCACTCGTTCAGCGTGACCACTCCAGGCTCCAGCAAGACCAGCCCATCGAAGTAACGAGCGACCTCGTCACGGGACCGGCACACCAGCGGCTCGGCACCCATCTCACTCCACTGGCGCGTGGCCTCGACGAGCGCCGCGTCCTCGCTCGCCGGATGCTGCACGACCAGGTAACTTCCGGCTGGCACGGCGGCGAGCAGCCGGGCGACCAGGGCACGGGCTTGCGCGTCATCGGTGACGAAATTCAGGATGCCGACCAGCATGATCCCAACCGGCCGGCTGAAATCCAGGGTACGCGCCGCCTCGCGCAAGATCAGGTCTGGGTCGCGGACATCAGCGTCGATGAAATCGGTGGCGCCTTCGGGCGTGCTGGTCAGCAGCGACCGGGCATGCACCAGGACGATAGGGTCGTTGTCGACGTAGACGATCCGCGCGTCCGGCGCCACTCGCTGCGCCACCTCATGCGTGTTGTTGGCGGTCGGGATCCCGGTGCCGATGTCCAGGAACTGCCGGATGCCGGCCTCGGCGGTGAGGAAGCGCACGGCGCGGCCGAGGAACTCCCGCCCTGACCGCGCGATCAACGCGAGCGACGGCACCGTTTCCAGCACCACCGCGGCGGCCGCCCGGTCCGCCTCGAAGTTGTCCTTGCCCCCGACCAGGTAGTTCCAGAACCGCGCCGAGTGCGGCACGCTCGCGTCGATCCTGGGCACCGCCACCGGGCCATGCACCGGCGGCATGTCGTCGTTCATGACGACACAGCGTACGCCGCTGGTAGCGGGCGCGGTACCCCTAGTCTTCTCACCTGGTGAGGTATCCGGTCCGTTCCAGGTATGGCGTTATGCCTCCGAGGTGGAAGGGCCAGCCGGCGCCGAGGATCATGCACAGGTCGATGTCTTCCCGGCCGGCGACCACGCCGTCGTCCAGCATCAGCGTGATCTCCTCGGCCAGCGCGGCGAGCGCGCGGGACAGCACCTCGGGCCCGGTCGATGGCCGGTCGCCGCCGGCCAGCAGCTCAGCCACCGCCGGATCCACGGAGCCGTCGGGCCCGTACACTCCGGTCTTCCCGGCTTCGACGAGCGCGCGCAGCTTCGGCGATACCGCGAAACGACCAGGGAACGCGGCATGCAGCGTGTCCGCCACGTGCAACGCGACGGCCGGCCCGACGAGCTGCAGCAGCAGGAACGGCGGCATCGGCAGGCCGAGCGGGTCGGCGGCGTGCTCGGCCACCTCGAACGGCGTGCCCTCGTCCACCGCCGCGGTGACCTCGCCGAGGAACCTGGTCAGCAGCCGGTTCACCACGAACCCTGGTGCGTCCTTGACCAGGACGCAGTTCTTCTTGAGCGCCTTGCCGACCGCCAGGGCGGTCGCCGCCGTGGCGTCGTCGGTGGCCGCACCGCGGACCACCTCGACCAGCGGCATCATCGCGACCGGATTGAAGAAATGGAATCCGGCGACCCGGGACGGCGCCGACAGGCCGGCGGCCATCTCCGACACCGACAGCGAGGACGTGTTCGTCGCCAGCACGCAGTCCGGCCGCACGACCTCCTCCAGTGAGCCGAACACCTTCTGCTTGACCGACATCTCCTCGAACACGGCCTCCATCACGAAGTCCGCGTCGGCGAACGCGTCCAGCGACAGCGATCCGGTGACGAGCCCGGTGAGCCGCGACGCGGCATCCGCCGACAGCCGCCCGCGCGCGGCGAGCGACGCGATGTCCGCGTGCACCCGGCCGACACCGGCGTCCAGCCGCGACTGGTCCACGTCGGTCAGCACCACTGGCACCTCGAGCCTGCGCGCGAACAGCAGCGCGATCTGCTGCGCCATCAGTCCCGCGCCAGCCACGCCGACCTTGGTCACCGGACGTGCCAGCGAGGCGGCCGGCGCGCCCGCGGCGCGCCTGGCCCGCTTCTGCGTCAGGTCGAACGCGTACAGGCTCGCCGTGAACTCCTCGCTGACGAACATGTCGGCGAGCGCCTCGTCCTCAGCGGCGAACCCCTCGTCCCGCGACCGGTCCCTGGCCGCGGCGACCAGGTCGATCGCCCGGTAGGGCGCCGGCGCCGCGCCGTGCAGCCTCGCGTCGGCTGACATGCGCGCCGCCGCGACCGCCTCGTCCCACCCGTCCGCCCCGACCAGCGGCTTGCGCGGGGCGAGCGGCGCCCGCACCGTAGCCGCGGCCCACCTGATCGACTGAACGAGGAAATCGGCAGGCTCGAACAAGGCATCGAAGATCCCTTTTCCGAACGCTTCCCGTGCCTTCATCATCCGGTTCTGCGACAGCGGGTTCTCGATGATGACCGTCAGCGCCTCGGCCGGCCCGATCAGCCTCGGCAGCAAATACGTGCCGCCGGCGCCCGGCAGCAGGCCGAGGAAGCACTCGGGAAGCCCGATCGCGGACACGTCCGCCGATACGGTCCGGTAGGTGCAGTGCAGCGCGATCTCCAGCCCGCCGCCGAGCGCGACCCCGTTCACGAATGCGAACGAGGGGACGGGCAGCTCGCCGAGCCGCCGGTACACACGGTGCGCCAGGCGCACCACCTCGAGGGCGGTCCGCCGGTCCGGGATCTGAGCGGCGCCCTTGAGGTCCGCGCCGACCGCGAAGATGTACGGCTTGCCCGTGACGCCGACCGCGACGATGTCCCGGCGCGCCTCGACGGCGTCGAGCGCTGCCGCGAAGGCGAGCAGGCCCGCCGGGCCGTGCGAGTTCGGCTTGGTGTGATCCAGGCCGTTGTCCAGCGTGATCAGCGCCATCGTCCCCGCGCCGTCCGGCAGTTCCACGTCACGGACCAGCGCCTTCGTGACGACCTCATCGGGGAACACGGAGGTGATCTCCATCTATATCCTCTCCCATAGGACGGTCCCGCCCATGCCCATGCCGACGCACATCGTGGTAAGCCCGTAACGGACGGCCGGGAAGGCCGTGAACTCCCTGGCAAGCTGCGTCATCAGCCGGACGCCGCTTGACGCGAGCGGGTGGCCGACGGCGATCGCGCCGCCCCACGGATTCACTCGCGGGTCCGCGTCGTCGATCTTGAAGTGGTCGAGGAACGCGAGCACCTGGACGGCGAACGCCTCGTTGATCTCGATGAGACCGATGTCGTCCATGGTGAGGTTATTGCGAGCGAGAACGGTCTCGGTGGACGGGATCGGCCCGATGCCCATTACCTCGGGGTCAACGCCCGCGTAGGCGAAGTCGAGCAGCCGCATCTTCGGCACCAGGCCCAGCTCGGCGGCCACCTGCTCGGCGGCGATGATGCTACCGGTCGCACCGTCGTTGAGCCCGGCCGAGTTGCCGGCCGTCACCCGGCCGTACGGGCGGAACGGCGTCTTCAGCCCGGCCAGCGCCTCAACAGTTGTATCCGGCCGTGGCGGTTCGTCTCTGGTCGCGAGCCCCCAGCCGAGCGCGGCCGATCGGATCGCGACCGGAACCAGGTCCGGCTGGATGTGGCCGTTTTCGTACGCGGCGGCGGTCTTGTGCTGGCTGGCGGCAGCATAGCTGTCGGCGCGCTGCCTGGTGATCGCGGGGAACCGGTCGTGCAGGTTCTCCGCGGTAGCGCCCATCACCAGCGCGGACGTGTCGACCAGCCGCTCAGAGACGAACCGCGGGTTCGGGTCGACGCCCTCGCCCATCGGGTGGTGACCCATGTGCTCGACGCCGCCCGCGATGGCCACGTCCACCGCACCCAGCGCGATAGCGCCGGCCACCGACGTGACCGCGGTCATCGCGCCCGCGCACATCCTGTCGATCGCGAAACCAGGAACGGTTCTCGGCAATCCCGCGAGGACGGCGGCGGACCGGCCGATAGTCAGACCCTGGTCGCCGATCTGGGTGGTGGCGGCGATCGCGACCTCGCCAATCCGGTCCACCGCTATCTCCGGGTTGCGGCGGAGCAGCTCCCTGATCACGGCGACCACCAGGTCGTCGGCGCGGGTCTCGGCATAGAGCCCGGTGGCTCCCGCCTTGCCGAACGGGGTGCGCACACCGTCGACGAACACCACGTCGCGTGCTACCCGAGTCATGCCACCAGCTCCTTGATCGCTCGCCCGCGCCCTTCGGTTCGCTCGCTATGCTACTCGCCGGTAACCTCGTTGCGGAACCCAGGGGCTTCCGTGTCCACTGGGGACCGGCCGAGCGCGGCGATCAGCCGGTCCCCCGGGCTGGCACATGGCGGCGCGGCGACCGGGCCGGCGAACAGGCCGTCCCTGGCGGGGATGAGCTGGCTGAGCATGGCGAGCAGCGGCCTGGCGACGCCGTTCGGCACCGGCCTGTGGTGCCCGCACGCCGTGTAGATGTCCCAGCCGTGCACCGCGGTCTCCAGCGCGCCGGTGCCGCGTATCACCTCGGCCGGAACCGGGATGCCCGCGATCTCGATGCTGCCCATATCGGACAGGAACGTGGTGACCAGCAGGCCGGCCGCCCGGTCCCGCAGCAGCTCGACCGGGTCCCCGGGTCCGGACCACTCGTCGGGCCCTGGCCCCGTCAGCTGTCCCGAGCCGAGCGCCTCCTCGATCGCCGCCATCGACGTCGCAAGATGCACCAGAAGCATACGTACGTCCCACTCGGCACACGGCGTTGGCTGGTCTAGGCATGCGGAGGTGACCAGCGCCGCGCCCTGCAGCGCGTAGCTGATGGCGGCCGCCAGTACCTCCCGCTGTGTCATGCCTATATAGACAGGACTGCGCCCCGAAATTCACCGGTTCCGCGGCGCCCAGATGGTCGTGCTGGCCCGCCCGTCCTGTTCGGGCGCGCATGGTTGTGGCAACCAGCCGCCTATGACCGGCTGGTTGTCACAACCAGCAGACGGAAGCGCTGGGACGTGCGTCTACGCGAGTTCCGCTACTTGCGGAGCCAGGCCCGGAGTCGGCCGAGCGGCCAGGTGTTGATCACGTCGTCCGGGGTGAGCCAGCCGCGCTGCGCGGTACCGACCCCGTACGGCATGTTCCCCAGGTTGATCACCGAGTGCGCGTCGCTGCTGATGGCGAACTTCACGCCCGCCGCCTTCGCGGCCTTGATGTGATCCGCCGGCAGGTCGAGCCGCTGCGGCGACGCGTTGATCTCCAGCGCGGTGCCGGTGCGGGC
>Ga0070735_10005920_pt1 | contig 10051 bp, 6 predicted proteins | sample Coa_R1_FD_66443 | JGI IMG/M metagenome (GOLD analysis project Ga0070735, IMG submission 66443) | Surface soil microbial communities from Centralia Pennsylvania, which are recovering from an underground coalmine fire - Coalmine... | ecosystem: Environmental > Terrestrial > Soil > Unclassified ... | reverse complement strand
TCACAGGCGGCTTGACGGGCGGCCGATGCGTGACCGGCTTCGGGGTGGGCGCCGGATGCGCCGGAGTCGAATTCGTCGGAGCCGGGCGCGCCGTAACCGGAGTGGGACGCGCCGGCGCAGCGGACGGCCCACCCGCGGTTATCGGGGCCGGAGCTCGAGCGATGAAAGCCACCAGCGTGGCGTGCCGAACCGAGCGCCGGTGATGGCTGCCGGCGCGCGTGCTCGACACTGCCGGGGCCGGCGCCGGCGCCGGCAGGGGTGCGGCCTGCGCCGTGAGCGCCGACCGCGGCTTGGATGCGTGAGCTCGGGGCTGTGCCGCCCCGGCGGGGACGATCGCGGCGGTCACGGCGGTGATGGCAACGGTCGCTGCCGCGGGTGACACCGCCAGCGTCCGCGGGACGCCCCCACCTCGGCGCAGGAGCGCGAACGCGTGCTGCGGAATCAGTGGCAGCGCCGACCAGACGGCCACCAGTTGGTGGCCCGAGTAATAGCTGATGAACGCCTGCACGGCGTCTGCATCCAGCGCGGCCCCGGCCTCGCTGCGCAGCACCTCGAGCGCCTGCTCGTGTCGCGCCGCCGGCCGGTAGGGTCGCGGCGAGGCGATCGCGTCGAACGTGTCGGCCACGGCGATGATCCGCGCGCCGAGGGGAATGTCCTCCCCCGCGAGTCCCAACGGATAGCCCGTGCCGTCCAACCGCTCGTGGTGATAGCGCACCATCGCGGTCAGCTCGGTGTCACCCAGGCAGGCGACCATGTCCGCCCCTTCGGCGCTGTGTCGCTTGACGATCTCGAACTCTTCATCGGTGAGCGCCGCAGGCTTCATCAGGACCTCACGGGGCAAGCGCAACTTGCCCACGTCGTGAACCGCCGCGGCCTGGCTGATCCGTCGCACCTCTCTGGCCGGCAGTCCGAGCTCCTTGGCGATCGCGGTCGAGTAACGAGCGACGCGATGAGAGTGGCCGTCGAGGTACGGGTCGTGGGCTTCGATCGCCTCGGCCAGCTGCGTGAGCAGGTCGAGCCGGCGCTTGGCGGTTTCGGCGTTCCTCGCGGGAGGCAGCCGGTCAAGCGGCGTGTCGAGACCGAGCGCATGCGTGGCCCGGTCGATCTGACGCTCGACCCGCACCCGCGTGAGCCATCCCCACAGCAGCAGCTCACTGAACAGCAGGTCACCGGCGCCAGGCCGGCGCATCCAGTACCACCTGCCGAGCACCGACGCGGCGAACGACAGGGCGATCGCCAAGGAGATGCACACCCACGCCGACGAGATGACGCGCTCTGCGCGCATCTCCCAGACGACGGCGACCGGCAGCAGCGCCACCATCAATGTCGCCACCATCGCGTGCGGGAAATACCGCACCGCCCGAATGCTCTGTTCGTCCCTCACGGCCTGCGCGCCCAACAGGGCCTGAGTGATCGTGCCATGGCCAGGCAGGGTGCGCGCCGAGCGTGTTGGTTTTGTACGGGTTCGGCGGGAAAGTCATGCATTTGCTGGACCATCCTCGATCCCAGGAGTACGTTGCCGCCAGAGGCCGCCAACAGGGGAAAGAAGGGAGCTGGGCCATGCCGCATTCCGAGAAGCACGACTCCGGGACGGCGGTGATCGCCGACGCATCGGTGGAGCCGGAGGCGAACGGCCACGACGAGCACGCCGGATTCGCCGACGAACGCCGCGCGCGGCGCTTCCGCGGAAGCGGGGTCAGCGCGGCCGAGCGCGAGCGCCTGCTGCGCGATGTCCGGAAGATCGATTTCGCGATCGCCCTACGCGGCTACGACCGCGCCGCGGTCGACGGCTATGTCGAGCAGGTCAACCGCCTGATCGCCGAGCTCGAGATCTCAGCCTCGCCTGAGTCGGCTGTTCGTCACGCGCTCGACGAGGTGAGCGAGGAGACACGGGACCTGCTGCAGCGCGCCCACGACACAGCGGACGACATCACCGCGCGCTCGGGCGCCAAGGCCGACGAGCGGCTCGAGCGGGCGGCGGCCGAGGCCGCCGGCATGCTCGAGTCAGCGCAGCGTAAGGCCGCGGAGGTTTGTGCCGAGGCTCAGCGCGAAGCCGATGAGCTACGCGCCATGGTGGCCGGCGAGACCGCGGAGATCCGCGAGACCGCGGCCCGCGAGGCAGCCGCGCTCCGTGACACCGCCGAGGCGGACGCCCAGCAGCTGCGGGCGCTCGCCCAGCGCGACGCCGAAGAGGCACGGGCCGCCGCCCGCCGGGAGGCCGAGGAGATGCTCGCGGCCGCCGAGGGCCGGGCGCGCGAGCTGACGCGTAACGCCGAGACGGTCTGGCGCGAGCGCCGGAGGCTGATCGACGACATGCGGGCGGTCGGCGAGCAGCTGGTCGCGATCGGTGAGACCGAGGGCAGGCGGTTCACCCGCTTCGTCGCTGACACCGATGACATCGCCGAGCTCGAACCTGTGATGCCGACATAGGTTTGTGTAGGTATTGACTGGACCGCCGGCGCGGGAGTAGCGTCGGCGGTCTGGTGGTGATACCGGGCGTACTGAGGCGCTGCCTGGCGCTCTCGGTGATCGCGGGAGCGCTGGGATTCGCTGCGCCCGCGCAGGCCGCCACGATCGGGATCTCGACCACCCCGTCGCCTCCGGTCGGTGGTCAGGCGTTCACGGTGACGGTGAGCGGGAGCAACGACGGCCCGCCCGGGGACAACATCAACGTGTACGCCAACCTCTACCCGGCGCCGTATTCGTGCGACCCGGCCGCTGCCGACACGGGCGGATTCATCGCCACCTCCGTGAGCGGCATTGTCAGCTACAGCGTCTCGGGCCAGACCACCCAGCTCCACGGCACCTACGTGGTGTGCGCCTGGCTGAGCGACGACTCGACCCCGAGCGTGCTCAAGTTCGCCAGCCTGAGCGTCACCGTCTCTGACCCGACGTCGATCTCCCTCTCGGTCTCGCCCAGCCCCACCTACCAGGGCCGCTACACCCTCATCACCGCTTCGGGCAACTCGGACGAGGGCATCGACGCCTACGTCACGAGCAAACCCGACACCTCCGGCGCGGGCTGCGCGCCCACGCCCGGCCAGGACGGCGGGACGGCGCTCAACCAGGATTTCGACTACAGCGCGGGCCCGTGGTCAGACGGCGGCTACAGCACGGCGAGCCTCCCTGCCGGGACGACGCTGCTCTGCGGCTGGGTGATGGCCACCGGCGCGGCGAGCAACGACCCGAGCCAGGTCCTGGCCACGACATCCACGCAGCTCACGGTGCTCACACCCCACTACTCGCTCAGCCTCTCAGGACCGACCACCGTGGGCTACTTCCAGGCCGGGACGGTCGTCGCGAGCTGGCACGGCGACGCGCCTGCCAACCTGATCGTGACCGCCATCTCGGCGCGTGCCCACAGCTGTCCGGCGAACCGCGCGAAGGCCGGGTTCACTCACGCGGCCGACCTCGTGTCCGTCGACGACGGCGAGGGCGGAAAGCAGCCGTGGGCGGGCGTGGGGGCATACCTGCCCACCGACCCGGTCTCGGGGACGTTGCGCATGCGCTTTCCACCGGCATACGGGCTCTCCGCGGGCACCTACCTCGTCTGCGGCTGGCTCCAGGCGCAGCCCAGCGGGGACTCGAGCCCGGCCGGCACCGCGGTCCTGTCTGGGCCCGTGAGCCTGAAGATCGTCGTGCGCCCGCCCGTCACCTACACCGGGCGCGACTCCGAGGGCCAGAAGACCGGCTTCACCTTGAACGGCCGGACGATCATCGGGCTCAGCCTCTATCCGCATGCCCGCTGCACCGGAGTCACCTTCCCGCAGTACAACCTCTTGAACTTCCCCAACTTCCGGGCCAAGAAGAACGGCGCGTTCTCGTTCGTGGGCGGCTCGTCGTACGAGTCGACGAGGGTTCGCGTGTACGGGCACATCCACCGCCGCTACGCGTCCGGCTGGTTCACCGCCAGCTGGCGCGAGAACGCGCAGATCTCCTGTAACACGGGCAGGATCACGTTCTTCTTCCGCCGTCACGGCGGCTGAAGCGCGGGGTCAGGCGGGCGCCGGCTCGGCCGCCGCCTCTGCCTCGCGGAGCTTGAAGCGCTGCACCTTCCCGGTCGCCGTGCGCGGCAGGTCCTCCACGAACTCGACCAGGTGCGGATACTCGTACCGGCGCAGGTTGTCCTTGCACCAGGCCCGCAGCTCGTCGGCCAGCGCCTCCGGCGCCTCGGGCGACCGCGCGCAGATCACAAACGCCTTGATCCGGCTGACGTCCTCCACGGTGACCCCGATCACAGCCGCCTCGGAGACCATCGGGTGGCGGACGAGGCAAGCCTCGACATCCGCGGGCGACACCCACAGCCCCCCGACCTTGATCATGTCGTCCGAGCGTCCCTGGTAGACGTAATGGCCGTCGTCGGTCTGCACGTAGCGATCGCCGGAGAAGAACCACTCGCCGCGCATCGACCGACGCGTCTTCTCGGACTGATGCCAGTAGTAGGCGGCACAGCTCTGCCCCTTGACCAGCAGGTCACCGGCCTGCCCCGGCCCGAGGTCCTGGCCGTGCTCGCCGATCAGGCGCAGCTCGTAGCCCGGCACCGGACGGCCGGACGTACCGGGCGCGAGGTCGTCGAGCGTGTTCGAGCAGTAGATGTGGAGCATCTCGGTGGAGCCGATCCCGTCCAGGATCGGGACGCCCGTGAGCTCCCGCCAGCGCTCGAGCACGGCGGCGGGCAGCGCCTCGGCGGCGGACACGCACGCGCGCACGCTCGAGAAGTCGGCCTGCGCGCCCGCCGGCGACTTCACCATCGCGGCGTACAGGGCCGGCACGGAGAAGAACAACGTGGGTCGATGCTCGCGCACGATCTCGAAGATGTGCTCGGGGCTCCGGCGGCCGTGCGCCATGACCGCCGTGGCCCCGGCCGAGAGCGGGAACGTCAGCGCGTTGCCGAGCCCGTAGGCGTGAAAGAGCTTGGTCGTCGAGTAGCAGATGTCCTCGGAGCCGATGCGAAGGACGTTCCGCGCGTAGGTGTCGACCGTTACCCCGATGTTCGCGTGGCTGTGCACCACGCCTTTGGGCCGCCCGGTCGAACCCGAGCTGTAGAGCCAGAACGCCATGTCGTCGGAGTGGGTGTCCAGCGGTGCCGGCAGCTCACCGGTGCGCGCTTCGATCACGCTCTCGAAGCTGGAGAACGGTCCCGGGTCGCCGCCGGCGACCAGCACCCGTAGGTCGTGACGGCCCGCCAGGATCTCCTCCAGGCCGGCCAGCAGCGAGGACTCCAGCACGACGAGCTTGGCGTAGCTGTCGTCCAGGTAGTACTCGTAGTTGTCCACCCGGTCCATGGGGTTGACCGGTACCGGAACGGCCCCGATCCGCATCGCCCCCAGAAACGTGGCCGGGAAGGCCGGCGAGTCATCCAGGATCATGAGGATGCGCTGCTCGCGCTCGATCCCCAGCTCGCGCAGGTAAGCGGCAACGCCCGCGCTCAGTCGCGCGAGATCGCGATAGCTCACCGGGCCGTCGTCAGTCAGGTACGCGGCCTTCGCGCCGCGCCCGGCCTCAAGGTTCTGGTCGAGGATAGTGCTGGCGTTCAGCGTGGCCAGCAGACTAATCCTGGCCGAGGACACCCGCAAACGTGCCGGCCTGGATCATGCCGACCACGGTGGCGATGTCCTCGTCCATGTAGCGATCGCGGTCCATGAACGGGACGTGCTCTCGCAGGAGCTCGACCGCCCGCCGCGTGCCGGGGCTGCAGCGCTCGGTCCCGCGCAGCTCGAGCGCCTGGGCGCAGGCGATCAAGTGGATGGCGGCGATGTTCTGCGCGAGCTCGACGATCGTGCGTGCGTCGCGGGCGGCGATCGCGCCCATCGAGACCTTGTCCTGGTTGTGGCACTCCGTCGAGCGGGAGTGGATCGTCGCCGGATTGCAGAGCTTCATCGCCTCGGCGGTCATGGCTGAGCAGCAGAGCTGCATGCCCTTGAAGCCATGGTGCACGCCGGCCTGCGGGTGATCGGGCTCGAAGCGCGGGATCAGGTTCGGGGTCAGCCCGTTGTTGAACTTCTCGTCCACGATGAGCTCGAGCTGGCGGTCCATGAGGTCGCAGACGTTGGCCAGCGCAACCTTCAGCGAGTCCATCGCCTGGCCCATGTGCCCGCCGTAGAAGTTGCCTCCGCTCTCCGCACGATGCCCACCGACGTTGAACAGCGGGTTGTCGTCCGAGGAGTTGATCTCGGTCGAGACCCAGTCCTCGACCCAGCTCAGCGTGTCTCTGAGCACGCCGTTGACGTGCGGCGTGCAGCGGATCGAGTAGCGGTCCTGCACCTGGCGCTCGAGCTCGACGAAGTCGGCACCGTTCAGCTTGTGCGACACGATGTCGTCGCTGTCGAGGGCGAGCCGCGAGGCGGCCAGGAGCTCACGGATGTTCCGCGCGCTGTGGACCATGCCGGGATGCGGCTTGGCCTGGTCGAACAGGAAGGCGTTGAAGTGGCCGCGGTTGCCCAGCAGCGCCTCGCAGGCCATCGCGGTCATCAGGTCCACGAGGTCGGCGAGATCGTGCGCTGCGCCGACGGCCAGACAGGCAAACGCCGTCATGAACGAGGTGCCGTTGGTCAGTGCGAGCCCTTCCTTGGCCTCCAGCACCAAGGGCTCCCATCCCAGCTGATCGAGCACCTCGGCGGCGTCCCGCGTCTGGCCATCGAACGCAACGCGTGTCTCGCCTACCAGCGCCCTACCCACGTAGGACAGTGGAACGAGATCCCCGCTCGCCCCGCACGATCCGCGTTCGGGAATGAGCGGGATGATGTCGTGGTTGAGCAGCTCGAGCAGGCGCTCAACCAGTTCGACCCGCACGCCGGAGTTGCCCTTCGAGAGGCAGTTGGCTCGCAGCAGCATCGCCACGCGAACGACCTCCGGCGGGGTGAGGGGGCCGGTGCCACAGCCCAGGAAGCGCAGCAGGTTCTTCTGCAGCTCTGCCGTCTTGGCCGGGGACACCTGCCGGTGGGCGCTGTCGCCGAGTCCCGTCGTCACGCCGTAGATCGGGATCTCCTCGGCGATCAGCGTCCGCTTCAGCTCCCGGCACGCCTGCACTTCCGCTGCGGCGCGCCCGGAGAGCCGAACCGTCCGGATCCCGCGCGCGACCTCCTGCGCGTCGCGGATCGTCAGTGTCGCGCCGTCGAGTTCGAGCAGCGAACCCGCCGCGCGCTCGTCTGACACCGCTGTGACGGTCACTCTCCGAATGTCCCACGGTGGTAGGGTCCACGCAACCCAGACGCACTCGAGAGGTCGTCCCATGCAGCTGAGCCGTCCTCTGGACAGCATCGATCGCAGGATTCTTGCGCTGCTGCATGCGAACGCGAAGCTGACCTTCGCTGAGATCGGCACCGACGTGGGGCTGTCCTCGACCGCGGTCAAGCGCCGCGTGGACCGGCTCCAGGCCGATGGCGTGATCGTCGGCTACGGCGCCCGGATCGATCCGCGCGCGTTCGGGGAGGGGATCGAGGCACTGGTCGAGGTCTACTGCGCCGACCGCACGGCGCCGGCCGATGTGGGGCGGTCGCTGGTAGGCCTCGAGCAGGTGATCTCGGCCTTCACCGTGTCGGGCGAGGCGGACGCCGTCGTGCGCGCGCGGGTGGAGAGCATCGCCGACCTGGAGAAGTTCGTCGAGCGGCTGCGACGCGATCCGAACGTGGTCAGGACCAAGACGCTGATCGTGCTCTCGACCCTGATCGACCGGCCGGCGTGAGCGTAGGCTTCTCCCCATGACCAGCGCCGTAACCCACGAGACCTTCGCGGCGCCCGACACTGCGATCGAGCATCGGGCAGACGGATCGATCCTGCTGACCTCGCGCCACACGCTCGGCTCGTTCGAGCACTCGGTTCCGGCCGTGCTGCGCGCCCGCGCGGATGCGCACCCCGACCGCGTGCTGGCCGCTCAGCGCGACGCCGGCGACGAGTGGGTGCAGTTGTCGTATGCCGACGGGCGACGCCGGGCGGACGCCCTGGCCCAGGCGTTCCTCGACCTCGGGCTGGGTCCCGAGCGCCCGATCATGGTCCTGTCGGGCAACTCGGTCGAGCACCTCCTGGTTTCGCTGGGTGCCTACACGGCGGGCGTGCCCGTGATGCCGATCAGTGTCGCCTACTCGCTGATGAGCTCAGACCACGAGCGGATCCGCGCGATCGCCTCGCTGACCGAGCCGGGGCTGGTGTTCGCCGACGACGCCGGCCCGTTCGGGGCCGCGCTCGACGCGCTCGGCCCGGATCGGGTGCTGATCGCCCGCGGTGAGCGGGCGGGCGCGCTGCGGCTCGAGGACCTGATGGCCGTCACGCCGGGGGGCGCGGTCGAGGAGGCGCTGGCGCGGGTCGGACCGGACACGACCGCCAAGCTGCTCTTCACCTCCGGCTCCACGGGCGTGCCCAAGGGGGTCATAAACACCCATCGGATGCTCTGCTCGGACCAGCTGATGCTCCAGAGGGTGTGGCCGTTCCTGACCGAAGAGCCGCCGGTGCTCGTCGACTGGCTGCCCTGGAGCCACACCTTCGGCGCCAACCACAACCTCAACCTTGCGCTTTTCAACGGCGGCACGATCTACATCGACGACGGTAAGCCCGCGCCGCCGCTCTTCCCCCGCACCCTGGCCGCGCTGCGCTCGATCTCGCCGACCGTGTACTTCAACGTCCCCGCCGGGTTCGCGCTGCTCGCGCCGGCGCTCGAGTCAGATCACGAGCTCGCCAGGCGCTTCTTCAGCCGCCTGCGGTTCATGTTCTACGCGGGCGCCGCGCTCCCCGCCGCCCTGGCCGACCGGATGCGCCAGATCGCGAGCGAGCACTCAGACCACGAGGTGCCCCTGACCTCGAGCTGGGGCACGACCGAGACCGCGCCCGCGGCAACGAGCGCCCACTTTGCCGACAGCGTCAACGGCTGCATCGGGGTTCCGCTGGCCGGCGTGCAGATAAAGCTCGCGCCGAGCGCCGACAAGCTCGAGATCCGGGTCCGCGGGCCCAACGTGACTCCCGGCTATTACCGGGCCCCGGAGCTGACGCGCGAGGCCTTCGACGAGGAGGGCTTCTACCGCTCCGGGGACGCGGTCAGGCTGGTCGACCCCGGCGACCCGAACCGCGGGATGGTGTTCGACGGGCGGATCGCCGAGGACTTCAAGCTCCAGACCGGGACCTGGGTGTGGGTCGGGCCGCTGCGCATGCGGCTGCTGAGCGAGGCCCGCGTGCTCACCGATGCCGTGCTCTGTGGGCAGGACTCCGAGTATGTGGGGGCGCTGGCGTGGGTCAATCAGGCCGAGGCCCGGAAGGTGTGTGGCTCCGACGCGGACGTGTCGCTGGATGACCCGCGCCTGCGAGACCATCTGGCCCGGGCGCTCTCGTCGCTGAATTCGGATCACGGGTCGGCGCAGCGTGTCGAGCGCCTGCTGCTCCTGGCGACGCCGCCGAGCCTCGACGCCGGTGAGATCACCGACAAGGGCTACATCAACCAGCGCGCCTGCCTGCGCTGCCGGGCTGCCGACGTCGAACGCCTCTATGCACCGGAGCCGGAGGCCGCCATCATCACCCCGGCCTGACCCGATGTGGCTGGCGTTCCGGCTCTCTGGCCGGACGTCGATGGGGGCGGGGCAACCGATCCGCCAGTCGGCCGTGATCCGCAGACGCACACGGGCGGGCTCCGCGTCCCCGAGCGGGATCCCGCCTCGCGGCGAGTCGGTCGGGCCTTCGGGCCGTCTGGGTCCGCGCCCCCATCCGCCGCCCGAGTCCGGCCCGGAATCCTCGCGCGGAGGTTTGCGGCGAGTGAGCAGCATGGGCAGCAGCACGAACGCGATCACGATCACCAGGGTGAGGTACGTGAAATCCCCCGGCTTGGTCCCGGGCTGATTCACATCGTTCGGGCTGCGTATTGACGACCGGTGGGGTCGAGCGTAGCCTCGCGATCTTCAGACAAGGACCGGAGAGGAGCCGGGCGTGTCCGCATCGAGGTGGAGCGCCGTGTGGAGGTCGCTGCGTCGGCTGCATGTGGCCGCGGCGCTGATCGCCGCCGGGGCCGGCGTGGGCAGCGCGCTGCTGGTCGGATCGGCGGCCCTCGGCGCGACCGGCGAGGTCTGTCAGC
>Ga0070735_10005919_pt1 | contig 10052 bp, 6 predicted proteins | sample Coa_R1_FD_66443 | JGI IMG/M metagenome (GOLD analysis project Ga0070735, IMG submission 66443) | Surface soil microbial communities from Centralia Pennsylvania, which are recovering from an underground coalmine fire - Coalmine... | ecosystem: Environmental > Terrestrial > Soil > Unclassified ... | reverse complement strand
CCGGCCCAAAGCTGTCGCCGATCCGGATCTGATCAAGGGCGTGCTCACAAATCTTTTGGAGAATGCCGCGGAAGCCGCTCGTCCTGGCGGTGTGGTGATGGCGCGCACGGCGCGTTCGGGAGAGCAATTGAATATCGAAGTGCACGACTCGGGACCAGGGCTCAGTCTGCAGGCGCAATCGAGCCTGTTCGAGCCGACCATTTCCTTCAAAAAGGGCGGCATGGGCCTGGGGCTCTCTATCGCGAGGAGAAGCGCGCTTTTGTGCGGCGGCGATATTCAGACGCTGCACGGCGAGCTAGGTGGCGCGGCGTTTCGAGTGACTCTGGCTGCGGCCCGTGTAGAAGGATGGAACGGAGTCTAATGGCCCAACGGCGCATTCTGGTGGTCGACGATGAAGAAAATATCGGACGCAGCCTGCGACTGATTCTAGAGCGCGAGGGCTATGCGGTCAGCTTGTGCTCGTCCATCGGCGAGGCCAAAGCGTATCCGCAGCGGGCCGACGTCTACCTGCTGGATGTGAGGCTGCCCGACGGCTCCGGCGTAGATCTACTGCGCTGGTTGAAGACCAATGATAATGATGCGCCAGTGATTATGATCTCGGGCCACGGGACCATCGCGGACGCGGTGGAAGCAACCCGTGCCGGTGCGTTCGACTTTCTCGAAAAACCGCTGGGCCGCGAACATGTTTTATTGGCATTGCGGCATGCCTTGGACGAGACCAAGCTGCGAGAAGAGAATCGCCGGCTGCGCGAATTGGTGGGCGGCGCGCGCATGATCGGATCGAGCGCGGCCTTCGGGCGCGTTGTGGAGCAAGCCACCATGGCTGCCCGTAGCGATGCACGCGTATTACTGGCCGGAGAATCCGGCACGGGCAAGGAGCTGTTGGCCGCGCACATCCATGCCGAAAGCCCGTTTTCCGCGGGTCCTTTCGTTAAAGTGAACTGCGCGGCGATTCCCACCGAGTTAATCGAGAGTGAACTTTTCGGACACGAGAAGGGCGCATTCACGGGAGCGACCACGGCGCGCCGCGGCAAGTTTGAGCTGGCCGACCGGGGCACGTTATTCCTCGACGAAGTCGGCGACCTGCACGCGGCGTCGCAGGCCAAGCTCCTGCGCGTGTTGCAGGAGGGCGAGTTTCATCGCGTGGGCGGCGAACAGGCGATTAGCGTGTCGGTGCGCGTGATCGCGGCGACCAATCGCGACCTTTCTGAGATGGTCTCTCAGCAAAAATTTCGGGAAGACCTGTACTATCGCCTGTGCGTGGTCCCGGTGCGGGTGCCGAGCCTGCGCGAGCGGCGCGAGGACATCGGCGCGCTGGCTGACTATTTCCTCGCCGAGTTCTGCGCGCGCAACAATTTTAAGGCGAAGCGGCTGTCGGCGGACGTTTTCGAAGCGTTCGAAGATTACGCTTGGCCGGGCAACATTCGCGAGCTGCGCAACACGGTGGAGCGCATGGCGATTCTAACGCGCGGCGATGAGATCGATGCCGAAGCAGTTCCAGTCGAAATCCGCATCGCCCGTGGCGCGGGCGCCAAGGGAAATCTGCGCGAGGCTCGCGAATCCGCCGAGCGCGAACACATCCTCAAGGCGCTGGAAGAATCCAAATGGAACGTCTCCGGCGCGGCGCGCGTGCTGGGGATGGAACGCACCAACCTCCACAAGCGCATCCGTGCGCTCGGGCTGAGCAGGGAGAAGTAGGCTAGGCTCGTCTAATACTTCGGGACCTTGATCCGGCCTTCCCAAAGACTCTTGTTGTTCTCCTCGCAGGAGTACTCCATGATCTGCGTGTCCGTGCGAAGCGTGAACGTCCGCTTGTTGCCCCAGTCCTCGGTGTAGGTCTTGGGATCGTGGATCATCACTTCGTACGACATGTGGCCCAGGTCGGTGCGAGTGAAACGTTCGGTGATTTCCATCGCATCGCTGTGCGGATGGCCGATCGTGTCGAGCCTGGTCTTGCCGTTGAAATTGTTGGTGTGGACCACCAGCGTGTCGCCTTCCCAATGGCCGACGGAATCTCCGAACCAGGTCGGATCGACGTTCTTAGCATGTGGGCGGCCATCGATCGGGATCAGCTTGAACCAGGTGTTCTGCTCGTACAGCAGTGCGAGAAACGGCGCGTTCTGGATGAACTGGATCGGGTCGGGCGAATTCATGGAGCGCATCAGCCCGAAGGGCAGGCAGGCTCCGGTGTAGTCGCCGTCGGCGGCTTCGTATTTGTCCCAGATCGCTTTGCCCGCGGGGGTAAATGGCAGTTCTTTGGGCCCCGTCGGGTCGCCCTGCCGACTATCCTTGGCCGGACCCGACGCCATGTTCGGCGTGTAGGGGCGGAACCACAGCCCGCTCAGATCGGGTTTCCCGTCGGCCGCGCGCGGCGTTGGACCCGTGGGAGCAGCCGGTCCGCGGCCACCGCCTTTGCCTTTTCCGGCTCCCTTGCCCTGGCCCTTCGCTTGCCCCGGAGCGGGCTCCTGCGAAAAAGCCAAACCGACCATGCCCAGCGCGATCGCGGCGCTCAAAATCCCGACTTGGAGGCGAGTGCTCATGATTAAACTCCTCAAAATGACTCGCTCCATTCTACATCAGCCCCCGTTCCTGAGGAACGTGCCCCTTTCCAACTCATCGAAAGCTTCCTTGAGCTGATCCTGCGTATTCATGACGATTGGGCCGTACCAGGCCACCGGCTCCTCCAGCGGCTTTCCCGAGACCAGCAGGAACCGGATGCCGTCCTCGCCGGCTTGTACCGTGACTTCGTCGCCCCGGTCGAACAGCACCAACGAGCGGTTATCGGCCTCCGCATGCGGCGGCGCTGTCTCTGACCACCCGACCGATTCGGTCGGCACGGCCAGCGGGCTGGAAGCGTTTGAAAACTTCCCGTTCCCCGAAAATACATAGGCGAAGGCGTGGCGAGTAGTTTCCACCGGCAGCGATTTCCTCTTGCCTGGGGGAACCGAGACATCGATATAAATGGGATCTGCGGCGATTCCATCCACGGGACCCTTCTTGCCCCAGAAGCTTCCGCACACCAGGCGGACCTGTGTTCCGTCGTCCTCGGTGATGACGGGGATGTCGGGCGACTTCACTTCTTGATAGCGGGGATCAGTCATCTTTAGCGATGCGGGCAGGTTGGCCCACAACTGAAACCCGTGCATGCGCCCGGATTGATCGCCCTTGGGCATCTCCTGATGGATGATTCCCTTGCCTGCGGTCATCCATTGGACGTCGCCCGCGGCGATCGCGCCCTTGTTGCCCATGCTATCGGCGTGGTCCACGGTTCCGGCCAGGACGTACGTGATCGTTTCGATCCCGCGATGAGGATGCCAGGGGAAGCCCGCCAGATAATCCGCCGGAACGTCGTTGCGGAAATCGTCCAGCAGCAGGAACGGGTCGAAATCGGTGGTGTTGCCAAATCCGAACGCGCGGCGCAGGTGCACCCCGGCTCCTTCGAGCGTCGGTTTGGACTTGATTAAGCGTTTGACTGGCCGGATGGACATAAAGGGGACTCCTGTATGAAGTTTAGCGTGCCGGTCAAACCGCGCTAAGTTTTGGTCCTAAACCGCCGCGACTGGTGCGGTTGTTCAGACGCTCTCCAGAATATATCCGTGCTTAACGGGGCCGGGGAACGTGGAGCGACATCAGGACCAGGGTTCCGTTGATCTTGCTGAACCAGTGCGGGGTGTTCTCCGGAACAATGAAGAAATCGCCCTTCGCGACGGCCTGAGTCTCGCCGCCCTCGATCGCCGTGCCTGACAGATTCTCGGCATTGGTGCGTGTTTCGCCCGCAAGCTTGCCGCCGGTGACCAGGGTCCCACTGCCGTCGATGACGTAGAACAGCTCGGCTTCCTTTTCGTGGACGGCGGCCGGACCGACGGCTCCACGGTACTCCAGATTCGCAGTGTAGGGCGAGAGTTGGAGAAGAGACTGAATGAAGTTGGCCTGATCCTGCTTGCGTTCGTTCTTGGCTTTAGCCATCATCGCCGTCACATCGGAGGCCGAAACATAGGTCTTGTTGGCTGGAGGCTGTTTGGCTTGCTTGGCGGGTTGCTGTGCAGTCATAAGACCGACGGCAGCCGCGGACACAAGCATCAGGGCAAGGGTGAGTAAGCGTGCGCGCATGGGGAGATCCTATCACACGAGCCGTGCGCGAAAGGGAGAAGTAGTATTCTTTTTGAGAGGAGAGCCGTAATGAGACCCTTTTTGAGTTTGTCACTGGCCCTGGCTGCCACGGCTGCGATGGCGCCGTTCGCGTGGGCGCACTTCAAGCTGTTGGAACCGGCTTCCTGGATTGAGGAGAACAATCTGGGCGATCCGCAAAAGCTGGGTCCGTGCGGCGGAACTTCGGCCAATCAAGCTAAGGGCAAGGCCGCCAATCCTGGAACGCCCACCAACATGATTACCAAGGCGCAAGGCGGCCAGAAGCTGCACATCAAGCTTCAGGAAACCGTGTTTCACCCGGGACATTACCGGATCGCGCTCGCAGTGAACTCTCGCGCCGAACTTCCCGAGGATCCGATGGTGATGACGCGGGACACCGACAAGGGCCCCTGGTCGGTCTCGGCTCACATCGAAACGTCACCGAAGCCTCCGATCCTGGTGGACGGATTATGGGCTCATACAACGAAGATGGCTGATCCGTGGGAGACCGACATCACGCTGCCGAATATCAGCTGCGCGAAATGCACGCTGCAGATCATCGAGTTCATGGCCGAGCACGGCCGGAATTCGGATGGCGATTTTTCCTATCACCACTGCGCGGAGCTGCAAATCACGGCAGATCCCTCGAAGCCGATCGACCGGGCATGGCCTGTCGCGAAGTAATTTCGGTTCTCAAAAATGAAAAGGGCCGCCTGCCGGCGGCCCTTTTTGTTCTTGGCTTGCGGAAACGAAACGTCGGCAGGCCCGAACTACGGGCGGTTGACGTTCTCAGCCTGGAGCCCCTTCGGACCCCGTTTTACCTCGAACTCCACTTCCGTGCCCTCCTCCAGCGTCCGGTAACCGGACATCTGGATTGCCGAGAAGTGAACAAACACATCCTCGCCGCTGGCCCGCTGGATAAATCCATAGCCCTTGGCGGCGTTAAACCATTTGACGACACCCTTTTCTCTCACTACTTGATATCTCCTCTTTCACCCCGGCAGGGCCGGGATCGTGCTTAAAAACTCTGCCATTGTCGCACGTAATTCGTTCTATTGCAATCAGATATTTTGGAATTATACACTTGACATCCCCACTCCAAACCATTAGAACTAAAGCGTGTCAGGACTACTTGCTCCGCATTTCCAAAATGACGAAGCAGCGCGGGCCCATTTAGAGAAGACTCTGTGGCCGGATGGTCCGGTTTGCCCGCATTGCGGCACCATCGGGGAAGCTTTTCGACTGCAAGGTGAAACCAACAGGGGTGGCCTGTATAAGTGCTCCGCGTGCCGTGAGCCGTTCACGGTCACCATCGGTACCATCTACGAGGACTCACATATTCCGCTTCACAAATGGCTCCTGGCGATCCACCTGATGTGCTCATCCAAGAAGGGCATTAGCGCTCACCAGCTTTGGCGGAACCTGTGGGGCGTCAATCCTGAGACTGGCAAGCCGTATGGGTCTTACCGCTCCGCATGGTTCATGGCGCATCGTATTCGCTGGGCGCTGGGTCGGGAGCCAGTGGCGAGCAAGCTAGAGAGCGCTTCGCCTTAACGCTTTCGCGCGCCTCTATTTGCTGAGAACATTCACAGTTCTCATTAGCCTTGGGAGTTCTGGCCATTGTCAGCCTGGTGCGCCGCAACTTTTTCGGCGTAGTCCGGTATTTTTTGCCTACTTCGGACCTGACATACCACTGAATAATCAATGACTTAGCTATGGTGCAATATTTGCCGGGAGAAATCAAGCCACAAACTTAAGCTAAGAGGTAAGGAGCACCCATGCGGCAGGTCCCGGTTGCGGAGATTCTGGATGCCAATCAGGTTTTGGCGGCGCTCTTTGCCTTCAAGAAAGGCGACTTTTCAGTTCGGCTGCCAGTCAACCAGGTGGGTGTGGCGGGGAAGATTGCGGATGTCTTGAACGACATCTTTGAGCTGAACGAAAACATGGCCACCGAGCTCGCGCGCGTGAGCACGGCGGTCGGTAAAGAAGGTCGAATCGGCCAGCGCGCCTCATTGAACTCCGGCTCGGGAAGTTGGGCCGCCAGCATGGAGTCGGTCAACAGCCTGATTTCGGATCTGGTGCAGCCTTCCACGGAAATCGCGCGTGTAATCGGAGCAGTAGCCCAGGGCGACCTGTCTCAGAAAATGTCGCTGGAAGTCGAAGGGCGTCCGCTACAAGGCGAGTTCATCCGGACCGCCCGAGTCGTGAACACGATGGTGGACCAGCTCAATTCGTTTTCGAGCGAAGTGACGCGCGTGGCCCGCGAAGTCGGTACGGAAGGAAAGCTGGGCGGCCAGGCAGTGGTGACCGGCGTGGCGGGCACCTGGAAGGATCTGACGGATTCTGTCAATTCCATGGCTTCGAACCTGACCAATCAGGTTCGCAACATCGCGGAAGTTACCACTGCGGTGGCTAAGGGCGATCTTTCGCGCAAGATTACCGTCAGCGTTCAAGGCGAAATCCTCGAGCTGAAAGACACGATCAACACGATGGTCGACCAGCTCGGCTCGTTCGCCAGCGAAGTGACGCGCGTGGCCCGCGAAGTGGGAACCGAAGGCAAGCTTGGCGGTCAGGCGGTGGTAACGGGCGTAGCAGGAACCTGGAAAGATCTAACGGACTCGGTGAACTCCATGGCATCGAACCTGACTTCTCAGGTTCGCAACATCGCGGAAGTGACCACTGCCGTCGCGAAGGGCGATCTATCCCGAAAAATCACCGTCGATGTGCTGGGCGAGATTCTGGAGCTCAAGAATACCTTCAACACGATGGTGGACCAACTCAGCTCTTTCGCCAGCGAAGTGACGCGCGTCGCGCGTGAAGTTGGTACGGATGGAAAGCTGGGCGGTCAAGCGGTGGTCAAGGGCGTCGGTGGCGTGTGGAAAGACTTGACCGACTCCGTGAACTTCATGGCCGGCAATTTGACCGCACAGGTCCGCAACATCGCTGAGGTTACCACCGCTGTCGCGAATGGCGACCTTTCCCGCAAGATCACGGTAGACGTCCGCGGTGAAATCCTGGAGCTAAAGAACACCATCAACACGATGGTGGACCAGCTCAGCTCGTTTGCCAGCGAAGTGACGCGCGTGGCTCGCGAAGTGGGAACGGAAGGCGAGCTCGGCGGTCAGGCGGAAGTGAAAGGCGTCGGCGGCGTCTGGAAGGATCTTACGGATTCGGTCAATTCCATGGCCGGGAACCTTACGGCACAAGTCCGGAACATTGCCGAAGTTACGACTGCTGTTGCGAACGGCGACTTATCGCGCAAGATCACTGTGGACGTGCGCGGAGAAATCCTGGAGCTGAAGAACACGATCAACACGATGGTCGACCAGCTCAACGCGTTCGCCCGCGAGGTCACGCGCGTGGCCCGCGAGGTCGGAACCGAGGGAGAACTGGGCGGGCAGGCTGAGGTGAAGGGCGTCGGCGGCGTGTGGAAGGATCTCACGGACTCCGTCAACTCGATGGCCGTCAACCTTACCGCACAGGTCCGAAACATTGCTGAGGTGACCACTGCTGTAGCGAACGGTGACTTGTCGCGCAAGATCACGGTGGACGTTCGCGGAGAAATTCTAGAGCTGAAGAACACGATCAACACCATGGTCGACCAGCTCAGCTCGTTCGCCAGCGAAGTGACGCGCGTGGCTCGCGAGGTCGGAACCGAAGGAAAACTCGGCGGTCAGGCGATGGTGAAAGGTGTCGGCGGCGTATGGAAGGACTTGACGGATTCCGTTAATTCCATGGCGTCGAACCTGACCAATCAAGTGCGTAATATCGCGGAAGTCACGACCGCTGTGGCGCGCGGCGACTTGTCGCGAACCATCACCGTAGAAGTTCGCGGGGAGATTTTGGAACTGAAAAACACCATCAACACGATGGTGGATCAGTTGAATGCATTCGCGAGCGAAGTGACTCGCGTGGCTCGTGAGGTCGGCACGGAAGGCAAACTCGGAGGTCAGGCTGACGTGCGCGGCGTGGCTGGAACGTGGCGCGACCTCACGGAATCGGTGAACTCGATGGCCGGCAACCTCACGGCCCAAGTTCGTAATATCGCCGAAGTGACTACGGCAGTGGCTCGCGGCGATCTCTCGCGCAAGATCACGGTGGACGTGCGCGGCGAGATTCTTGAGCTGAAGAACACCATCAACACGATGGTGGACCAATTGAATGCGTTCGCCAGCGAAGTGACGCGCGTGGCTCGCGAAGTCGGCACCGAAGGCAAGCTAGGCGGGCAGGCGGACGTGCGCGGCGTGGGTGGCACGTGGCGCGATTTGACCGAGTCGGTCAACTCGATGGCCGGCAACCTGACGGCCCAGGTGCGCAACATCGCTGAAGTAACCACCGCCGTGGCCCGCGGCGACCTTTCCCGCAAAATCACCGTGGACGTACGCGGCGAAATTCTGGAACTCAAGAGCACCATCAACACCATGGTGGATCAGCTCAGCTCGTTCGCGAGCGAAGTGACGCGCGTGGCTCGCGAGGTCGGCACGGAAGGCAAGCTCGGCGGGCAGGCCGATGTTCGCGGGGTGGCGGGAACCTGGAAGGATCTGACCGACTCGGTAAACTCGATGGCGTCGAACCTGACGAATCAGGTCCGCAACATTGCCGGCGTGACGACGGCCGTCGCCAAGGGCGATCTCACGACCAAAATCACAGTGGACGCCCGAGGCGAGATTCTGGAGCTGAAGAACACCATCAACACGATGGTCGATCAGCTCAACGCGTTCGCCAGCGAAGTGACGCGCGTGGCTCGCGAAGTGGGTACCGAAGGAAAACTGGGCGGTCAGGCCGACGTTCGCGGCGTAGCCGGTACGTGGAAAGATCTCACCGAGTCAGTGAACTCGATGGCATCCAACCTGACCGCCCAAGTGCGAAACATCGCGGATGTGACGACGGCCGTCGCCAAGGGAGATCTCTCGCGCAAAATCACCGTGGACGCGCGCGGCGAAATCCTGGCGCTCAAGGACACCATCAATACGATGGTGGATCAGCTCAGCTCGTTCGCCAGCGAAGTGACTCGCGTGGCGCGCGAAGTGGGCACCGAAGGACGGCTCGGCGGACAAGCTGACGTTTACGGTGTGGCCGGGACGTGGAAGGATCTCACGGAATCCGTGAATTCGATGGCGTCGAACCTGACGAACCAGGTCCGCAATATCGCGCAGGTGACCACGGCGGTCGCGATGGGCGATCTTTCGCGCAAGATTACTGTAGACGTTCGTGGCGAGATTCTGGAGCTCAAGAACACCATCAACACGATGGTGGACCAGTTGAACTCGTTCGCCAGCGAGGTCACGCGCGTCGCTCGCGAGGTCGGCACCGAAGGTAAGCTGGGCGGCCAAGCCGAAGTTCGCGGCGTTGCCGGTACCTGGAAGGACCTCACTGACAACGTGAACCTGATGGCGGCGAACCTGACCACGCAGGTTCGCGGTATCGCCAAAGTGGTGACGGCGGTCGCCAACGGCGACTTAAAACGAAAGCTAGTCCTCGAAACCAAGGGCGAGATCGCGGAGCTGGCGGATACGATCAACGCGATGATCGATACGCTCGCTACCTTTGCGGATCAGGTCAGCACCGTTGCGCGCGAAGTCGGCATCGAAGGCAAGCTGGGCGGGCAGGCTCGTGTTCCCGGGGCAGCGGGCATCTGGCGCGATCTGACGGATAACGTGAATCAGCTTGCGCAGAATCTGACGACCCAAGTGCGCGCGATCGCAGAAGTCGCCACGGCGGTTACCAAGGGCGATCTGACGCGCTCGATTTCGGTTGAGGCGCTGGGTGAAGTCGCAGCGCTTAAGGACAATCTCAATGAGATGATCGTGAACCTTGCTGCGACCACGCGCAAGAATACAGATCAGGATTGGCTGAAGACCAATATTGCCAAGTTCACTCGCATGGTGCAAGGCCAGCGCGATCTGCTAACCGTTGCCAAACTG
>Ga0070735_10005918_pt1 | contig 10052 bp, 9 predicted proteins | sample Coa_R1_FD_66443 | JGI IMG/M metagenome (GOLD analysis project Ga0070735, IMG submission 66443) | Surface soil microbial communities from Centralia Pennsylvania, which are recovering from an underground coalmine fire - Coalmine... | ecosystem: Environmental > Terrestrial > Soil > Unclassified ... | reverse complement strand
CGCGCTCGATTCCGTATTGGAAATCCGCCGCCGTCACCGCGCGTCCGTTAGAGAATCGCACGTCGTTGCGAAGATGAAAGGTGAACACGGTTCCGTCGGGCGATGATTCCCACGCGGTCGCAACCGAAGGATGAAGCGCCACATCGTTGTCGCCATAGCGCACCAAGGTATCGAAGATCGCCTGCTCGAATGTCCACGAGGCATTGTCATAGCCGGCCGCGGGATCGAGCGTTGGCACGTCGTCGTTGTCGGCGAAGCGCAAGACCATCGCGCCGGGCGGAAATCCGAAGTTGTCATTCGAAGGACGACACCCGGTGATGATCAAGGCGATCATAACGATCGCAGCGCGATACAGTTGCGATTTCATCGCGCGCGCCGCCGCAGCACTCCATAACCGAGCAAGTTGAAACCGAGCACTGCGTAAAAAATTGCGAGGCCGGGAAAAGTCGCGAGCCATGGCGCGACGCGAAAGTAGATCGTCGCTTCTTCGATCATGCGGCCCCAGCTCGGCGTCGGCGGCGGAACACCGAGGCCGAGGAAACTCAGCGCCGCGTCGAGCAGCAGCGTGCCCGAGGTTCCCAGCGCCGCCATCACGATGATCGTGGGCGCGACATTCGGCAGCACGTGCTGCACAATAAGCCGCTGCGGCGGCGCACCGAGCGCGCGGGCCGCCATGACGAAATCGCGCTGGGACATCGAGAGCGCTTCTGCTCGCACCACTCGAGCGATCGAAGTCCACGACACGATTCCTATCACAATCAGGATGCTGAGAAGGCTCGGACCGAGGACCGACACCAGCGCCATCGCGAGCAGCAACCCCGGCAGTGTCAGCATCACGTCGGTAAAGCGCATCAGGACGAAATCGACTGTGCCACCGAAGAACCCCGCGCTCAGTCCGATCGCGACGCCGATCGTCATCGTAACCGCCATCGCCGCAATACCGACTTCGAGCGAAATCTGCGCGCCGAAAATGATCCGCGACAGAACGTCGCGCCCGAGTGCGTCGGTGCCGAGCGGAAATCTCCACGACGGCGCCCACGGATCGCCGAAGCTGTTGGCGACCGCGCGCGTCGGATCGTGCGGCGCCAGCATCGGTGCGAGAACCGCGACGAGGACCAGGCTCGCGACCATTGTAGCGCCAATCAGCTCCATCGCATTCGCGCGCGACTTCATCCGATTTCCTCCAAGCGGATGCGCGGGTCGAGGTACGCGTACATCAGGTCGACGGCGAGATTCGCGAGCACGATCAGAAACGCGGAGAACAACACGGTGCCCATAATGAGCGGGATGTCGAGGCTGAAGATCGCTTCGTAAGCGAGACGTCCGATTCCCGGCCAATTGAAAACCGTCTCCGTCAGCACCACGCCGCTGAGCAGCCCCGCGAGGTCGAGGCCCGCGAGCGTGACCAGTGGTAGCAGCGCGTTCGCCATTGCATGCTTGATCATCGCGCGCGTGCGCGAGAGTCCTTTGCCAATCGCCGTTCGCACGTACTCCTGCTCCATCGCATCCGACAAATTCGTATGCAGGATGCGCGAGTAGTAGCCCGCCGAGCCGAGCGCGAGCGTGATAGTGGGCAGGATCAGGCTCTTCCATCCGGCGAGTCCACCGAGCGGGATGCCGCGGGTGAACGCGCTCGCCGCGATCAGCAGCATCGTGCCGAGCCAGAACACCGGCATCGATACCATCGCGAGCGACACGATCAGTTGCGCGTTGTCGATGGCGGTGTCGCGATATGCGGCCGCGACGAGGCCCATCGCGATTCCGAGGATCAGCGAGAGCACCATCGCGCTGACCGCGAGCAGTGCGGTCGCTGGAAAACGCGACACGATCAGACGCGTGACGCTCTCGCGCCGAATGTACGATCTGCCGAGGTCGCCATGCAGCGCGCGCACGAGGTAATCGCCGTACTGGACGTAGAGCGGTTCATCGAGGTGAAGCTGATGGCGAATCGTCGCAAGAGTGTGCGGATCGGCTTTTGCGCCGGCCATCGCGACCGCAGGATCGGCAGGGACCATGAAGGCGATCGCGAAAGTGATGAGCGAGGTACCGAGCAGAACGAACGCGCCGAAAGAAACCCGGCGTATGAGATAGGCGACCATCAGCCGTCGAGAGCGCCGCGGGCCATGAGTTCGCGGCGCAGGCGCATCGAAGCGCGCTCGCGATGACGCGCGGCTGCGGCATCCCCGGATTCCGAGACAATCGCGGCGCGCTCTTCCGGACGCAACACTTCGAGCAGGAGCTCCATCGCGGCGAGGAGATTGCGGTCCTTTTCGCTAAGCGACGGCGCGGGAATTTTCCGCAGCGCCTGATAGTGCGCGAGGAACGCGGAAACCGACGAGTATCGATGCACGATGCGGCTAGCCGGCGACGGCTCCCAACGGTGAGATGGCGAGTCCGATGAGGTATCCGGCAGCCGCGGCGCTCATCGCGATCGCCATGAAACGGATTCCCGCGCGCCATCGTTGTGCGCGATGCGCGAGCCATCCTTCGAAATATCCGACGACGAAGAGAACCAGCGCAGTGGCTGCCAGAGCGGATATCAACCCTTGTCGACCGCTCTGGATGAAGAAGTAGGGCAGCAGTGGCACCAGCGCGCCGATCATGAACGCGACGCCCATCACGACGCCGTCGGCGATCGGATTCGAGAGCAGACCGCTCGCGAGCCCGTAGACTTTTTCTTCCGCGGTGTTGATGAGCGCGCTCGGCGAGGTGCTGAGCAGCGTGACCACGCGATACGCGGCTTCGCGGCTGAGACCTTCCTTCCCAAGTTGGTTGAGGAGGCTCTCCTGGATGACGTAAGGCTGCTCAGTGGCCTCGCGCCGCGCCTGCTCGAGTTCCGCGCCGAGGATTTCCGTTTCGGCATGCGTGCCGAGATACGCGCCCGCGCCCATCGAGAGAGCGCCGGCCGCGGTGGAAGCCAGCGCGGCGAGCACCACCTGCTTGCGATCGGAAACCGCGCCGGAGAGGCCGCAGAGCACGCCGGCGGTGGTCAGCACGCCATCCTGCATCCCGAAAACGACCTCGCGCACGTTGGAGAGCCGCTCGAACAACCGGCGTTTTTCGGAAGGATCGATCGCCATCTAGAATTTCTGTTCTTGCGGGCCGAACTCGACGCCCGGTTTCCATTCGGCGGGACACATCCGGCCGGTCGTGATCGCCTGCACGACGCGCAAGGTGTCGGCGACGCTGCGCCCGACGTTGAAAGGACACGCGACCGCGTGCATGATCGCGCGATTCTTGCGCATCACGAAGGTGGCGCGCAGCGCGACCTTTTCGTTTTCATCGAACACGCCGTACGCGCGCGCGATTTGGCCATCGACATCCGAGAGCAAGGGATAATCGATGCCGCCTAGTTCTGCGGCCCATTTCAGATGGCTATCGACATCGTCGATGCTGATGCCGAGCACGGCACATCGCGCGTCAGCGAAGGATTTCAGCGCTTGGTTGAATCCGGAGACCTCGGTCGGACAGATGAAGGAGAAGTCGCGCGGGTAAAAAAATAGCGTCATGTAATCGGTGCGCGAGTCGCTCAGCCGCAACTTCGAGGCGCGGCCACTACTTGCGCATGGCAATTCGAAATCGGGTGCAATATCACCGGGACCCAGCATGCCTCGCTAGGCTACTCAATCTCGAATGTGAGCGAAACGGTGGCCGTGACAACGATCTGCGAAGCCTCGATGGGCGTGGGCGCGTTCGCGCCGGCCGACAGCACGCCCATGCGCGCCATCGGCATGATCGGCTCGCGCTCGGGAATTGTCGTCGCCTTCACCACCCGCTTGAGTTTCACATTGAGCGAGGCGGCGAGCGCCTGCGCCTGGGCTTGCGCATCCTTGGAGGCATTGGCGATCGCGTCCTGGCGTGCCTTGGTGTCATCGCGCAAGCCGAAGTTAAGATAGTTGATGCGATTAGCGCCGGCTGAAATCGCGCCATCGATGAGCGAGCCCAACAGCATCAGTTCGGTGGTCTCGACCGTGATGGTGTTCTGCGCGCTATAGCCGGTGATCGTCGGACGCTGACGCGGTCCCGGTTCGTTGTATTCAGGATTGAGCGAATAGTCGCCAGTCAGAACGGTGCCTTTGCCGGCGAGCTTGTCCTTAAGTTGCTGGACGACCTTCTGCGCCAGCGCCGCATTCTTGCTCGAGCATTCCTCGGCGGTCGGCGCATGCGTCTCGACCTGCAGGCTCAGGTGCGCGACATCAGGCGTCGCGCGGGCCTCGCCGGTGCCGCTGACCTCGATGACGCGGGTGTCGTCGGACCCGAAGGAGGGCATCGCGACCAGGAGGATGATGGCCGCAACGCCGGCAGCGATTGCATTGAACTTCATCGATGTAGTTGCTTGCGCCCTGCCATGCTCGCGTTGATTCCAATCAATAATATCCGCAGACTGGATGCTCGACGAGACGCATTCGTCAACTACGCCGATGGCCGCTGAAAAACAAAACGAGAAGAAAGTCACTCCGCGAAGCCAGGATTTCGCCGGATGGTACAACGACGTCATACTGCGCGCCGAGCTGGCGGATTATTCGCCGGTGCGCGGCTCGATGGTGTTCCGGCCCGACGGCTTCGGCATCTGGGAACTGCTGCGCGATGAGCTCGACCGGCGCATCAAGAAGACCGGCGCGCGCAATGCCTACTTCCCGATGTTCATCCCGCAAAGCCTTCTGGATAAGGAAGCGCAACACGTCGAGGGCTTCGCGCCCGAGGTCGCGGTCGTCACCCATGGCGGCGGCAAGCTGCTCGAAGAGCCGCTGATCGTTCGTCCGACCAGCGAGACCATCATCAATTATATGTTCGCGCAGTGGATTCATTCGCATCGCGATCTGCCGATGATGGTGAATCAATGGTGCAACGTGGTGCGATGGGAAATGCGCACGCGGCTGTTCCTGCGAACGCTCGAGTTCCTGTGGCAGGAGGGGCATACCGCGCACGCGACGCGCGAAGAGGCGGAGCGCGAGACGCTCACGATGCTCGAGGTCTATCGCACGTTCGTTGAAGAGTTCCTCGCGATCCCGCTGATCGTCGGGCGCAAGAGCGCGGCGGAAAGATTTCCCGGCGCCGAGGAAACCTACACTATCGAGGGGCTGATGGCCGATGGGCGCGCGCTGCAATGCGGCACCTCGCACTTCCTCGGGCAAAATTTCGCGAAGGCATTCGAGATTCGCTTCCTCGACGTGGGCAACCAGCTTCAGCACGCATGGCAGACGAGCTGGGGAGTTTCGACGCGGCTGCTGGGCGCCATCATCATGGTGCATGGCGACGACCAGGGACTGCGCTTGCCGCCAGCGGTCGCGCCGACGCAGGCCGTCATCGTGCCGATCTCGCGCAAGCCGGACGAAGCGGAAAAGGTGCGCGCGGCCGCGGGCTCGCTTCATGAGGGCCTCGACCGTGCTGGCGTGCGCGTGAAAATCGACGAGCGCGAAGGCCTCACGCCCGGCTTCAAGTTCAACGATTGGGAGATGCGAGGCGTGCCGATTCGAATCGAGATCGGCCCGCGCGATGTGGCCGCGGGCGAGGTCGTGCTCGCGCGGCGCGATCGTCTCGGTCCCGAAGCGAAGCAGAAGGCGCCGATCACCGATGTCGCATCGCGTGTTACATCGCTGCTGGCGGAGATCCAGAAGTCGCTGTTCGAGCAGGCGCTCGGCGCGCGCAACGCGAACACGCGCGAGTTCGACGATTACGCATCATTCGCCGCGCAGATGGAGGGCGAGGGCGGCGGCGGAATGGCGTATATCTTCTGGTGCGGCAATCCCGAATGCGAGACGACGATTCGCGAGCAGACCAAAGCGACCTGTCGTGCGATCCCGCTGCATCAAAACGGCGCCTCCGGTAAATGCATCGTATGCGCTGAGCCCGCGACCGAGCGCGCCTACTTCGCAAAAGCCTACTGAGGGAGACTCGCGCTGCGGACCGAAGCCAATGGGTTGATGCTTTCGCTTCGTGCAGGTAGGTGTTTTCAGAGGCCTGCTTTTCAGTTCGTCGGACTAACCTTAAACCTCTCATATCCGAAGGGCTAGAGCTGTGGCACCTACCGCATCTGAATCAGTCAAGCGTCACGGAGATACCATCGTAGTCCCCACGCGCTTGCGCGATGGCCGCTCCAACGGCCGCGGCGATACGCGAGTGCGCAGCAGCCTGCGCAGGATCAGCGGCGATTTCTATATTCTCGCGTCGGCGATGTCATCGCGGCGCACCACCCGCGTGCTTGCGCATGGTGAATCGTTTGCAGTCTTTGAAACCAGCGGCGATATCATAGCGTCGCCGGTCGAAGCGCTGGGATTTTTCTATCGCGACACGCGTCATCTGAGCCGCTTCGAGATCGGCATCGCGGGCGAAGTTCCGCACTTCCTCAATTCCTACGTGAGCGACGACAACACCGAAGTTCGCGCGAACCTGACCAATCCGGACCTCGGCGGGACGCACGATGCGAGACTTTTGCCGCGCGATATGATCGAGATCCGGCGCAGTTGGGTACTGGAAGGCACGCGGCTTTTTCAACGCATCGCGATCCGCAACTTCGCAGCCTCGACGGTGAAGATCGAGCTTGATTTTGTGATCGGCGCCGACTTCCGCGACATGTTCGAAGTGCGCGGGCTGACGCGCAAAAAGCGCGGCGAGACGCACACGCCGCGCGTCAGGGGAAGCTCGCTCGAGTTCCGTTACTCCGGCCTCGACCACATCGAACGCGCTACGCTCGTTACCTTCAGCCGCAAGCCGACGCGGCTTGGCGAGTCGAGCGCGATGTTTATGCTGTCGCTCAAGCATGACGCTTCGATGGAGGTGGAAATCGGTATCGAGGCGCACCAGGAGGGGCCGCATCCGAACGGGACAATCATGGTGCCGCGCAACTTTGGCGACGCCCTGAAGCGGCGGCGCGACGAGATCGTTAGCGTCGTTGGCGGCTTCACGCGCATCACCACCAGCAATCAGATCGCCAACTCGCTCATTGCGAGGTCGCTAGGCGATCTCGCGGCGCTCACGACGGCCAACCAGCGCGGCGACACCATCATGGCGGGGATTCCATGGTTCGCGACGCTGTTCGGACGCGACAGCATCATCACGGCGTTCTCGGTGCTGCCGTTTTTTCCCGATCTCGCGGCGGGCGTCGTGCGCACGCTCGCATCGCTGCAAGGTACCGAAGACAACGAGGTACGCGACGAGCAGCCCGGCAAGATCATCCATGAGATGCGCGCGTGTGAGATGGCAAACACCGGCGAGATTCCCTTCGGACGCTACTACGGAAGCGTCGATTCGACGCCGCTGTTCCTATGGCTCATCGGGCGCTACGTCGCGGCGACCGGCGATATGAGCGTCGCGGAGGAGTTGTGGCCCAACGTGGAACGCGCGCTGGACTGGCTCGGCAATCACGGCGATCGCGACGGCGACGGCTACATCGAGTATCAGCGCGAGACGCCGCGCGGGCTGGCCAATCAGGGATGGAAGGATTCGCTCGATGCGATCTCGCACGCCGATGGCACGCTCGCCAAACCGCCCATCGCGCTTGCCGAGGTGCAGGGTTACGCATACGCCGCATATTCATCGCTCGCCGAGCTTGCGGGGCGGCTCAACAAACACGACATGCGCGATCATCTGCGCGAGGAAGCGCGGATGCTGAAGGCGAACTTCGAGCGCGACTTCTGGCTCAAGAAAGAGAAGATGCTTGCGCTGGCGCTCGACGGTGAGAAGCGTCCGTGCGCGGTGATGGCATCCAACGGCGCGCACTGCCTCGCCGCGGGGTTGGTCCATGGCGACCGCGCAGCGATGTTCGCGGAGCATCTCCTCGCCGACGACATGTTCACCGGATGGGGCGTGCGCACGCTCAGCCGCCGCGAGCGCCGCTACAATCCGATGAGTTATCACAACGGCTCGGTGTGGCCGCATGACAACGCGCTCGCGGCATTGGGCCTCGCTACGATTGGCCGCACCGATGGCGCGGTGAAAATCATGACCGGGCTGTTCGATGCTGCGGGGGGTCTCAACAACGAAAGCCTGCCGGAACTGTTCTGCGGATTTGCGCGCGAGCCGAGTCTCGGACCGGTGCCGTATCCCGTCGCATGTCATCCGCAGGCGTGGTCGGCGGCGAGCGTGTTTCTGATGCTGCAATCGATCCTGGGAATGGAGGTTCGCGGACTCGAAGGCCGCATCGTGATGCGTGCGCCGATTATTCCGGAGTGGCTCGACTGGATCAGGTTCGATGATCTGCGCATCGGCAAATCATCGATATCGTTCGTCGCGCGGCGCGGCCGCCATGGCGCGTCGATCGAGGTGCTGGAAAAGCGCGGTCCTGCAACGGTCGAGGTGCACAAATGATCGTTTCGGCATCGCCGAGGATCTAAGAGCCGAACTTGTAGCTGAGCTTCATTGCGTCGCGGACTTCGGACATCGTCTGCTGCGCGACGGCACGGCCGCGGCGCGTTCCTTCCATGATGATCTCGTGCACGCGCTTCGGTTGCGAGGCGAATTGATTTCGCCGCTCGCGAATCGGCGCGAGGAATTTTTCCAGGGCATCGAAGAGTTTCTGCTTCACCTCGACGTCGCCGACCGTTCCCTTACGATAGCGATCCTTCAAATCCTCGATTTCGTCTTTATTCGGATTGAAGACGTCGTGATAGGTGAAAACCGGATTGCCTTCGACATGCCCGGGATCGGTCGGATGAATCCGCGTCGGATCGGTAAACATCGACATCACGCGCTTGCGCACCATCTCGGTCGGATCGCCGAGCTGGATCGTGTTGCCCAATGACTTCGACATCTTCGCGCCGCCGTCGGTGCCGGGCAGCCGCGCCATCTGGCCGAGCATCGCCTTCGGTTCGATGAGCACCTTGCGATAGAGGCGGTTGAAGCGTCGCACGATCTCGCGCGCCTGCTCGATCATGGGAAGTTGGTCTTCGCCCACGGGCACCAGCTCCGCCTTGAAGATGGTGATGTCGGCGGCCTGCGAAATCGGATAGGTGTAAAATCCTACCGGAACGCCCTTCACGAAATTACGCTGCTTGATTTCTTCCTTCACGGTGGGATTGCGCTCAAGCGTCGCGACCGTGATGAGATTCATCAGGTACATCGTCAGCTCGGGCAGCTCCGGCACCATCGATTGAACGACGAACTTCGCCTTCTCCGGATCGAGTCCGACCGCGAGGTAGTCCAGCGCGACTTCGACGATGTTGGCCTCGAGCTTCTCCGGATGCTCGAAGTTGTCCGTCAGCGCCTGCACGTCGGCGATCAACACGTAGGTGTCGTACTCGTCCTGCAATCGCACTCGGTTGGCGAGCGAGCCGACATAATGCCCGAGATGGAGCGGGCCGGTCGGACGATCGCCGGTCAGAATTCGCTTCTGCATCAGCGTTATTTTAGAGCAGACCCCTAAGCGTCACGAGATCGGCGGCAATGTCCTTCATTTCGGGGCCGGGCTCGGTTTCTAGGCACATCGGAATTCCGAAAAATCGCTCGTCGTGCAGCAGGCGCTCAAAAGCTCCCGTGCCGATGTGCCCCTTGCCGATGTGCTCATGTCGATCGACGCGCGAGTTGAACGGCTTCATCGAATCATTCAGATGAAACGCGACGATACGCTTGATGCCGATGTGCTCATCGAGTTCCGCGAAGGTGCGCTCGTAGCCCTCGGCGTTGGAAATGTCGTAGCCCGACGCGAACGCGTGCTCGGTATCGAAGCATAGCCGCAGGCGATCGTTCTCCCTCACCGCGTTGAAGATGCGCGCCATCTGCGGAAACGAACATCCTAGATTGCTCCCCTGCCCTGCAGTGATTTCGAGCGCGACCTTGACGTTGAAGCCGGGACACGCCTTATGCGCTTCATCGATCGATTTCGCGATCGTCGCGATGCCCGCATCCTCTCCGGAGCCGACGTGCGAGCCCGGATGCGCGACCAGCCACGGCACGCCCAGCGCCTCGCATCGCTCCAGCTCATCGATGAATCCGGCGATGGACTTCTTGCGCAGCGCGTCATCGGGCGCGCCGAGGTTCACCAGATACGAGTCGTGCGCGACGACACACCGGATGTCGCTTTCGCGCAGGTTGCGTCTGAAGGCCGCGGTTTCCTC
>Ga0070735_10005917_pt1 | contig 10053 bp, 10 predicted proteins | sample Coa_R1_FD_66443 | JGI IMG/M metagenome (GOLD analysis project Ga0070735, IMG submission 66443) | Surface soil microbial communities from Centralia Pennsylvania, which are recovering from an underground coalmine fire - Coalmine... | ecosystem: Environmental > Terrestrial > Soil > Unclassified ... | reverse complement strand
ACGACGGCCTGGAGCTCGCCCAGCGAGGACGGGCGGTGGTAGCCGGGGGCACCGAAGGTGATGTTGCCTGCCCAGTTCGTGCGCGGTCGCGTCGTCACTCCTGGCTCCTGCTGACTAGCCGGGCTGTCCCGGGCCCATGTTTCCCTGCGGATCCCCCAGTGCGACGGCCACCCTACCGGCCGGTGCGTGCTGGGGGGCCCGCGTTTCCCCCAGTCCCCCAGAGTTTCGCCCAGAGCTCCCGCATGTGCTGATTGGCGAACGGGACAACCGATTGGTCCCGGCTAACTGAGATTGGGGATTGACCATGAAGAAGATTGCCCGGCGGATCGCCGCCACCACCGTTGCGTCCGGGATCATCGCCGCCGGCGCGGTGGGCCTGGCCGGGGCGGCCAGCGCCAGCACGCTGAACCCCGTGAGCGCAGCGAGCCAGGCCAGCAGCGCGACCAGCTACAGCTTCCAGACCCTGAACAACAACCGCGACGCCACCTTCAACCAGCTGCTTGGCATCAACGATTTCGGCGTGATCGCGGGCTACTTCGGCTCCGGCGCGGCCCGCCACCCGAACCAGGGCTACCTGCTGGCGCCGAACCACACCCAGTACATCAACGAGAACTTCCCCGGCTCGGTGCAGACCCAGGTCACCGGGCTGAACAACCGCGGCGTCACGGTCGGGTTCTGGTCCGGCATGAACAACGCCAACCTGGTCAACGACAACCACGGCTTCGTCGACGTCAACGGCCACTTCCGGACCGCCGACTTCCCGGCCGGCGACGCGGCCGCCCCGCCGGTCGACCAGCTGCTCGGCGTCAACGACAGCGACGTCGCGGTGGGCTTCTGGACCGACGCCAACGGCAACAACCACGGCTACGAGTACAACATCGAGACCCGCCGGTTCAGCACGGTCACCGAGTCCGGCGTGACCAGCCTGACCGCGGCCGCCATCAACGACCGCGGCGACGTGGCCGGCTTCTACGCCAACGGCGGCACCACCGACTCCTTCATCAAGTTCGGCAACCGGACCTTCATCAGCCTGGCCTTCCCCGGCGCGTCCGCCACCACGGCGCTGGGCGTCAGCAACCGCGACGAGGTCGTGGGCTTCTACACCGACGCCGCGAACAACATGCACGGCTTCACCTGGACGCCGCAGCACGGCTTCGCCACCGTCGATGACCCGCACGGCGTCGGCACCACCACCATCAACGGCGTGAACGACCTCGGCCAGCTGGTCGGCTTCTACACCGACGCCGCCGGCAACACCGACGGCTTCCTCGCCACCCCGCAGCGGTAACCCCTAGGAGCGGCCCCCTGTCGTCCAGGCGGACGGCAGGGGGCCGCCGTACCAGTCCTCGATGATGTGCCGGGCGATCGACACCGACGGGGGCAGGGCCAGCTCACCGGCACCGATCGCGGCCAGCAGGCCGGCCCGGCTCCACCAGCGGGCCTCGGTCAGTTCCTCCTGGTCGACGGCGATCGACTGGCCGGCGGGCGCGTCGGCCCGGAAGCCCAGCATCAAGCTGCGCGGCATCGGCCAGGGCTGGCTGCCCACGTAGCGGACGTTGGTGACCGTGATCCCGGTCTCCTCGGCCACCTCGCGGATCACGGCCTGTTCGGCGGACTCCCCCGGTTCCACGAACCCGGCCAGGATCGAGACCCGCCGCGGCGGCCAGGCGGTGTTGCGGGCCAGCAGGCAGCGATCCTCGGGGTCGGTGACCAGCATGATCACCGCGGGGTCGGTGCGCGGGAAGTGCTCGCTGCCGTCCTTGGGGCACACGGCCGAATGGCCCGCCGCGTCGGGCACCGTGGGGGTCCCGTCCAGCGGGCAGCGCACGTGCGTGTCGTGCCAGTTGGCCAGGGCCACCGCGTGGGTGAGCAGGCCCGCGTCGCGGTCGGACAGCAGCGTCCCCACCTCGCGCAGCGACGCTGCCCGGACGCCGGTCCCGGCGGTGCTGGCCGGGCCGGCACCGACAGGGCCGGCGGGGCCGGCGGGGCCCAGCGGGGCGCTGACGCCGAAGTAGACGGTGCCGTCGGCGTCCTCGCCGAGCAGGAACCGGGTGCCGGCCGGCGCCTCCTCCGGAGCGACGAAGACCAGGCCCTCGTCGCGTACCAGCGCCTGGCCGTCGTGGACCACCAGGACGCGGGTCCGGGGGTCCTTCCAGGCCGCGTCGATCCAGTCCTGGTCCGTGCGCCGCTTGGTGACCCGGTCGACGGTGGCGCGGGACAGCGCCAGATTCTGCAGGGCGGGATGTCCGAGCGTCACGTGAGGTCCGCCGCGACCGTAGCAAGTTCCTCCCACAGGTACGCCGACGCCTCGGCGCCCCGCAGCAGCAGCGACAGGTCGATCCGCTCGTTCGGCGCGTGCGGCCGGTCGCTGTCCAGGCCGATCGCTATGAATACGAGCGGCGCGCCCAGGATGTCGGCCAGGTCGGCCTCGGGGCCGCTGCCGCCCTCCTTGGTGAACAGCACCTCGCGGCCGAACGCCCGCTCCATGGCGCGCCGGCCGGCGCGCACCGCGGGGGAGGTGATCGGCGAGTGGCTGGGCCGGACCGCGGGCTGCGTGGTCACCGTGGCCGCCAGCCCGGCCGGCGTAGCGGCGCGGACATACTCGCCGAACGAGGCGAGGACGTCACCGGGATCCTGGTCGGCGACCAGGCGGAAGGAGACCTTGGCGTGCGCGGCGGCCGGGATGATGGTCTTGCCGCCCGGGCCGGTGTGCCCGCCCCACATTCCGTTGACCTCGGCGGTGGGCCGGGCCCAGATCCGCTCCAGGGTGCTGAAGCCTCGTTCACCAGTGGCGGCGCCGCTCTGCCCGGCCTCGGTGAGCCAGTCCTGTTCGTCGAACGGCAGCTTGGCGAACAGGTCCCGTTCCTCGTCGGACAGCGGGAGGACGCGGTCGTAGAAGCGGGCCAGGGTGACCCGGCCCGTCTCGTCGTGCAGCCCGGCCAGCAGGGCGGCCAGGGCGTGCAGCGGGTTCGGCACCCCGCCGCCGAACGCCCCGGAATGCAGGTCCCGCACCGGCCCGGTCAAGGTGACCTCGGCCGAGGCCAGCCCGCGCATGCCGGTGCACATGGACGGCACGTCCGCGGCCCACATGCTGGTGTCGCTGACCACGATCACGTCGCACGCCAGCCGCCCGCGCTCACGTTCAAGGAGCGAGGCGAAGTGCTCGGAACCCGACTCCTCCTCCCCCTCCACGATCAGCTTGATCGTGACCGGGGGCGCCGTGTCGCGCGAGACGGCCAGGGAGGCCCGGATGCCCAGGGAGTGGAACAGCACCTGCCCCTTGTCGTCGGAGGCGCCGCGAGCCAGGAGGAGCCCGTCGCGTTCGGCCGGTTCGAACGGCGGATTGTCCCATTCCGCCAGCGGCTCGACCGGCTGCACGTCGTGATGGCCGTAGATAAGGGCGACGGGCGCATGGGGATCGGCGGCGGGCCACTCGGCGAACACCGCGGGCAGCCCGTCCGGCGCGGTTTCCCAGACCTCGGCCACGGGGAAGCCGATGCCCTTCAGATGCGCGGCGAGCCACTCGGCGCTGCGCCGGACGTCATCGTGGTGACCGGGATCGGCGGAGATCGACGGGATGGCCAGCCACTGCTTCAGGTCATCGATGAACTCGCGGGCGTGTTTGTCTATGTAGGCACGGGCATCCATGCCTAGATCATCTCAAAGGTGTCTCCCCGGCCGCGGATGCCCGCCGCCGGGACCGACACGGCCCGGCCCGGGCGGCCGGTGACCCAGCCCACCCGGGACGGATCCTCGCCCACGCTCTTCAGCGCGGCCATCGCGGCCTGCTGCCGGGCCGCCGGGACCACGATGGCGAACCCGACGCCCATGTTGAACGTGGCGTACATGGTGGCGGGCGAGACCCCGCCCTTCTCCGCGATCAGCCCGAACACCGGCGGCGGGGCCGGCACCGCGTCCAGTTCGTAGGACACGTCGGCTTGCAGGCGGGCGAGGTTGAGCAGCCCGCCGCCGGAAATGTTGACCAGGCCGCGCGGCTCCACCCCGGCCGACCACAGGGCCTGCACCGCGCCCACGTAGACCCGCGTCGGCTGGAGCAGCGCGTCGTCCAGGTGCCGGGCCGTGCCCGGGACCCGGTCCGACAGCTTCATCCCGGCCCGGTCGAACAGCACGTGCCGGGCCAGCGAGTACCCGTTGCTGTGCAGGCCCGAGCTGGGCAGGCCGATGACCACGTCGCCGGGCCGGACGCCGGACCCGTCGATCGGGGTCCGGCCCGCGGGCAGCGCCCCGATCGCGGTGCCCACCAGGTCGAGCATGGGACGGCCGCCGGACGCGTCGGCCAGCATCGACCCGATCTGGGCGATCTCGCCGCCCGGGATGGCGATCCCGGCCAGGTCGGCGCCCACGTACAGGCCGCGGGCGATCTCCTCCAGCACGCCCTCGTCGATCCGGTCGGTCGCCACGTAGTCCAGCAGCGCGAGCGGCACCGCGCCCACGCAGATCAGGTCGTTGACGTTGTTGGCCACGCAGTCGATGCCGATCGGCTCCCAGCGGTTGGCCTCGCGGGCCAGCAGGATCTTGGTGCCCACCCCGTCGGTGCTCAGCGCCAGCGGCGGCCCGGACTCCAGCTGCAAGATCGTGGCGAAGTACCCGCTGGACAGGCCGGTGATGCTGGACACCATCGAGGACCTAGCCGTGGTGCGCGCCAGCCAGGGGCGCATGGCCCGGGCGAACACGTCCTGCTCGCGCTGTTCGTCCACGCCGGCCGCCGCATAATTAGGCAATGCTGGCTCCGGGGGGGACGACCCCCCCGAACCCCCCCGAGCCTGCGGCGATATCTGGTCCTGATTTGCGTTCATGCAGGCAGCCTACGATAACGACCCCTTTGGACCGCGGAAGGCGGGGCGGGGGCGGGGATCAACGGCTCGTTCGGAATAATTGAACTTTCAATAACAGTTATCATGGCACCTAGCTCAGGAGGTCGTCATGCCAGCCGTCACCGTCGAGAACATCCTGGTCCTGCCGCGGGTCCCCGAACCCGACGTCACCCAGGCCGAACGGTCCGTCACCTCGGTCACCACCGCCCCGTCCGGGTTCGAGGGCGAGGGGTTCCCGGTCCGGCGCGCGTTCGCCGGCGTGGACCTGCCGCGGCTCGACCCGTTCATCCACATGGACCAGATGGGCGAGGTCGACTACGGCCCCGGTGAGCCCAAGGGCACGCCGTGGCACCCGCACCGCGGGTTCGAGACCGTCACCTACATCATCGACGGGACGTTCCGGCACCAGGACTCCAACGGCGGCGGCGGGCTGATCACCGACGGCGACACCCAGTGGATGACCGCGGGCGGCGGGATCTTGCACATCGAGGCGCCGCCGGAGGAACTCGTGGTCAGCGGCGGGCTGTTCCACGGCATCCAGCTCTGGGTCAACCTGCCGGCCAAGCTGAAGATGACCCAGCCGCGCTACCAGGACATCCGCGGTGCTCAGGTGTCGCTGCTCTCGTCCGCGGACGGCGGGGCGCTGCTGCGGGTGATCGCCGGGTCGTTCGCCGGTTTCAGCGGGCCCGGGGTCACGCACACGCCGATCTCGCTGGTGCACGCCACCGTGTCGGCGGGCGCGCAGGTCCGGCTGCCGTGGCGGGCCGACTTCAACGCGCTGGCTTACGTGCTGGCCGGTCAGGGTTCGGTGGGCGTCGAAAAGCGGCCGATCCGGATGGGGCAGCTGGCGGTGTTCGGGGCGGGTTCGGCTATGACGTTCGCCGCTTCGGGGTCGGGGGGTCCCATGGAGATCCTGCTGCTCGGCGGCGAGCCGATCCGGGAGCCCGTCGCGGCGTACGGGCCGTTCGTCATGAACACCCGCGCCGAGCTGCAGCAGGCCTTCGAGGACTACCAGGCCGGACGGCTGGGGTCGATACCCGCGGTGCCCGTCGAGCCTCATCCAGGTCACGACGTTATTTAGGCCTAACGGGCCGTGGTGCGTCCGTCCTGGTCAGCTTCAGAGCGAGGGTGGGGCAGGCCGCGACCGCGCGGCGGGCCTCGGTGTCCAGGGCGGGCGGCACCGGGTGGGGATCGACGATCGGGTAGCCCCACTCGTCGAGGGCGATGAGCTCGGGCAGGAGCTCGGCGCAGACCCCGTGCCCGGTGCAGGCGATCGGGTTGACCCGCAGGGTGTCGGGCATGGTCAGATCCAGTCTTCCTCGCTGGTGGGCAGGGCGTTCGGCAGCGGCAGGAACGGTTTCCGGTTGGTGGCCGAGCAGTGTCCGCGGGCGTGCAGGCTGATCTCCGGACCGAACACGGTCAGGGCGCTGCGGACGAACCGGACCGTGCCGTCCGGGTGGTTGCAGGCACCGCGCCCGGTGACCAGGCCCGCCCAGCGTTCCAGGTCCTTGCGGACCTGGCTGTGGTGCCCGGACCCGGCCAGGACGCCCAGGGCGGCGGCCATCCGCGGCAGGCCGTTGAGGCACGGGCCGCACTGGCCGGCCGACTCGGTGGCCAGGTAGTGGACGACCCGGGCCGACTCGGTCAGGCCGCACCGGTCGGCGGGCAGCGCCGCGATAACCCCGGCGCCGACGGCGGCGCCGTGGTTGTTGAGCGCCGCGTTGTCCAGGGTGAGGCCGTGCACGGCGCTGGCCGGGAGCCAGGCGCCGTGGAAGCCGCCGATGAGGACGGCCTGGCTGTCTTGTGTTGCTGGCAGCAGATTGCGCAGCGGGATGCCCAGCTCGGCCTCGATGACTTGCGCGCCGTGTTCGGTATGGACGGTGGCCAGCATGCTGCCTGGCTCGTTCTTCGTGCCCAGCGCGCGGAACCAGCGGGGGCCGTAGCGGGCGATCAGGGCCAGGTGAGCCAGGGTCTCGACGTTCTGGACCAGGGTGGGGGCGCCGCCCAGGCCGCGTTCGGTGACCCGGGGCGGCGTGAACGTGGGTACCGCCGGGCCGCCAGCCAGCCGGTTGACCAGCGCCGATTCCTGGCCCGCCAGGAACCGCGGCGGGGCTTCGGTGATCGTAACGACCAGCCGGTCCAGGCCGGCGGCTTGTCTTTGGGCGAGGGCCCGGGTTATCTCGGGGCTGACGTCGGGGTGCAGGAACAGGTGGGCGTCGCTGGCCCCGATGGCCTCGGCGGCCAGCTGCAGCCCGTCCAGGACCAGGTTGGGTGCGGCGCGCAGCAACAGGGCGTCCTTGTGGCTGGCGGGCTCGCTTTCCGCGCCGTTGGCCACGATTACCGTGCGGCCCGAGGCCGCGGCCACGATAGCCAGCTTGCGGTGCACCGGGAACGCGGCGCCGCCCCGGCCGGTCAGGCCGGCCTGCTGGACGGCGTTGATGAGCTGGCCCTTATGACCGTAAGGCGGGCGGCCGTGGCGGGCCAGGTGCGCGCGCAGGTCTTCGGGCAGACCCGGGACCAAGGGCAGCAGCCGGGGCAGCCCGGCGGCTTGATTCCCGGCGGCCTCCGTGGTGGTGTCGTCAAGTCGGGTCATGGTCATCGAGAGATCCTCTGCCGTGTTCCGTGGGGAGCGTGCTGGGCGAAGACCGCGGCGACGCGGGCCGCGCGCGGGAGCTGGCGGGCGGCGCTGGCCAGCCGCCAGGCGACCGCGGCCGCGACGGCCAGGGCGCAGGCGATGCTCAGGTCGAGCAGCCAGCCGTGCTGCAGGTCCTTGCTCGAGCCGATGCTGTGCGCGAACGCGACCGGCCAGCACAGGTAGGCCAGCAGGTGGATGGCGCGCCACAGGATCCGGTTCAGGCGGCCGCGGACCAGGCTGGTGATGATCATGGCCAGCATCAGGTCGAACGAGATCGCGCCCAGGCCGAGCCAGAAGCGCTCGTAGCCGGAGGCGAACGGGATCACGCTGGATAGCACCGGGATGCTGACGAACGTGTCGAGCACCGCGGTCAGCACGTGCACCGCGATGAACGCCACGGCCAGCAGCGAGATGTTCCGGTGCAGGCTGGTCACGGCGAAGCGGGGCAGGCCGGGCAGCCGGCCCTGCCGGTTGACCAGGATGCCGAGCACCAGGACCGCGGTGAGCAGCACCAGCGCGAGGATCCCGGTGGCGCGGCTGGCGTACCAAAACCCGGTGGCCCCGCTCATCTGTCTGTTTCCCGTCCTGTTGGGGTCTTTACTCTGTTCACGTCATCCATACTTGCTGAGCCGGGTGGACAAAGCCTGCAAGCTACTTCTGAACTAACTCTGACTGCTGTGGGTCCTGGGGCTGTGAGTCCCCGGCCGTTTCGCCGGCTGGGTCCTGGGGCCAGCCGGCCACGGTGAAGACCACGCCGGTCGCGTCGACCAGGCGCGCGGGCAGGCCCAGCCCGGCCAGCCAGCCGAGCGCCGCCCGGCCGCGGATGACCGCGGCGGTGCTGGCCGCGTTGGCGTCCGCGCAGGTTCCCGCGGCCACCGACACGGTCCGCCAGACGGGTTCGGCCGGGAGGCCGGTGCGGGGGTCCAGGATGTGGTGGAGCACGTCGCCGCCGCGCTGCCAGCGGCGCGCCTTGGTGCTGCTGGTGGCCAGGCCGCCGTCGCGGATCGCGATGAGCGAATACGGGCCCTGGGGCGTTTCGTCTGGGGCGCCGGTCACATCCTGGACCCGGATCCGCCAGCCGCCTTCGGGGGCGGGGCCCGCGACCGCGATGTCGCCGCCCAGGCTGACCAGCACCCCGCAGCCGGTCTGCTCGTGAATGCGCGCGGCGGACCGGTCGGCGGCCCACGCCTTGGCGGTGGCCCCGAGGTCCAGCTGGACGCCCGCGGGCATGGTCAGGGTGCGGCCCGCCAGGCGGACCTCGCGCCAGCCGGGGACCTGCCTGACGGTGAGCCTCGCGGCTGGGCCGTTCTGGCTGATCAGCTGGAAGTCGCGGTCGTACCCGATGGCGGACATGGCCGCGCCGACGGTGGGATCGACGTCGCCGTCGGTGAGTTCGGCCGCCCGGAGCGCGACCGCGATGGCCTCGGCGAGGAGCGGGCTGACCTGCTGCGTACTTGCTTGCAGGTTGAGGATCTCGGAGTCGGGGCGGAACCGGCTGCAGGCCAGGTCGACCTCGGCCAGGTCGGCTTCGAGGAGGGCGCGGGCCGCGGGCAGGCAGGATGGTTCGGTCACCACGAGGTGGACCAGTGTGCCCAGGGCCCGCCAGCTGGCCGAGGCGTCTTGCTGCTCGGGGCTTTGGTGGTCCGGGTCTTGGTGGTCCGGGTCTTGCTGCTCGGGGTCTTGGTCCCCGGGGTCTTGGCGCGCCGGGCTTTCCTGCTGAGTGTCTTGCTGCCGGGTGTCCGCTTGGCCGGGGGCGGGCGGCATCAGGAGCCGCCGGAGGTGGCCTGGCTGCTGCCCGAGCTCGAGCTCGGGGTGGAACCGGAGCTGAGGCCGCTGGAACTCGAGCTACCGGAGCTTCCGGTGCTTGAGCTACCGGTGCTCGAACTACCGGTGCTTGAGCTGCCGGTGCTTGAGCTGCCGGTGCTCGAGCTGGAGCCGGACGAGCCGGTGCTGGAGGACGTGCCGCTGCTCGAGGAGGTTCCGGAGCTCGTGGACGAGCCGGTGGACGTCGAGGACGTCGCGGTCTTGTGGGTGGATCCCGGTAGGGCCAGGGTTACGACGCCCGCCGCCGCCACGCTGGCCAGGGTGACCGCGGTGGTGGTGGAACGGACCTTGGCGCGGCCGCGTTCCCGGGTCGCCATGGCGTGCCGGACGCTGTCGCGGTCTGCTCTGCTCATGTCACCCATTCTGCGGTCTCGGATTCGGAGCCTTCTGCAGGAAACTTCTCCGTTGGCTATGAGGGCACGCGCCCTGGGTCAGCCGTCTGGGAGGAGGTTACCCAGCGAACATGAAGGACTCCTGAAGCCGCGATGTCCGCGCGGGCAGACTGCTCAGCAGCGGTAACGGATCCGGCCGGTTACGGATCCGGCCGCGACGCGGGACACTGACTGTGGTCGGGTGCTGATCCGGCGACCTGCCTCGCGGGCGGGATGGTTATCCGGGTCGGGGTGGGGGGCGGTTGCTGTGGATGGTTTGGCCGTCGGGGCTGGTGACGTGGCTGGTGCCGTCGGGGTTGACGGTGAGGGTCCAGCCGAGGTCGTGCAGGACGACGTGGTGATGCCAGTGGCAGTAGTCCTTGAGGTT